>Ga0070741_10021401_pt1 | contig 10064 bp, 10 predicted proteins | sample Coa_R1_4_FD_66440 | JGI IMG/M metagenome (GOLD analysis project Ga0070741, IMG submission 66440) | Surface soil microbial communities from Centralia Pennsylvania, which are recovering from an underground coalmine fire - Coalmine... | ecosystem: Environmental > Terrestrial > Soil > Unclassified ...
GAGCAGGCTTATCGATCAAAGATGAGCTAATTTCCAAGTTTTAGGAGTACTTTTTTCTGGATCAACTCCAGGAGTACTTCCAGGATGTCCGAGAAGACAATCTCTTTGCCCTTGACTTCCTCTGGCTTACGAAGGAGGTTGGGAGCCACCAGACTCGCTCGTCCCGGATAAACGTATTTTTGCACTTGTGTCGAGCCGCTATGCCATATTTGTGCATCACGCGTTTGAGGAAAGCTGTCTATAACGAATCAAAGATGAAAAATATGGGCTATCTTTCATCTTTGATGTCTAGTTTGCCTTTGATTAGTTACTGCTCATAAACACTAACGGGGCGTTTAGACGTGATTGAATATCAGTTTTGTTCCCATGAGTAGAAGCGGTCCAGAGGGTACTCCCGGTGTGAACGTCAAGAGCGAGTAATTGCCCATTGTTTGCACTATAGATCGCATTCTCATCGGTCTGGATATTTTTTCCCTGGCCCTGCTGAAGCGTTTTAGACCAGAGAGGTTTCCCATTTTTCCCGTCAAGCAGCATGATGACGCCGTCATCTCGCACGATATAGACATTTTCACCTACCACGCTGAAATAGGAGATATGTCCAGTACCTTCCTTATTCCAGAGTGTCGTGCCATTTGATACCTGGGCTGCTATCAGATCGCCGGATGTTGGCCCTGTGACCATATAGGCAACGCCATTGTGATAGCCATCTCCAAAGTCCAGTACCCCGCTGGGGAGATTCAAAGGGGTCATCGTTCCCGTAGAGAGTTGTAGTTGGTAGGCACCACCCTGGCTGCCATCGAAGTTTGTCGTTGTGAGCATCATCGTCGTGTCCTCTATAGTGAAAGAACCGATGATGATGCCTGTAGCGAAAGAACCGGTGCCTAATACTTTCTGCCACAGGATTGATCCCTGGTGGATGTTCAGAGCAGCAATGTCATAATTGGTGATGGCGTAGAGCATCCCATTATGCCAGAGAAGATTATACACTGCTTGGAGTCCTCCTTGTGTGCGGGGCGTATCGTCTGGTATGCCCGCGCTCCACAGTTGTTTTCCAGTCGTGCTTTGGAGTGCAACAACAGCAACAGGTGCATCATCGTTGGTATAGAGCACTCCGTTTTGAACAACGATGACCGGTTTTGGGGACGCAAGCGATGTGGTTACTCCTGCGGTTTCTGGTGCCTGGATCGTTGTGCGCCATTGGAGATTGCCAGTTTTTGCGTCAAACGAGAACGCAATCCCATTTGCAGCGACATACACACCCCAATTGTCTACAGCTATATTGGAGATACTTGAGTCGCTACTTGGTGAATCTATTGGCTGGCTCCATCCTGATTTCCCGCTTGAAGCATCAAACGTATATAATTTGTGGTCGCGTAACGCGTAAACCGTCGTCTTTGTGACAAGGATCTCTTGATAGACAGAGCTATCTGGTGAATCCTGAGACCACGCAAGTGTACCAGTTTTCGAATGAAAAGCGCGTAAGCTTGTATTACTCAGTGTATAGACAAGGTGTCCTTGATCGACGACCGTTGAGGACGCGGCATTTCCGCTCAATATATTTTGGGGATTACTGCATCCAGCGAGTACAAACAGGAGAACAAGGAAAAAAAACAGTATGAATCGACTTGCGTTCATCCCTCGAAGTTTCATCTGTGCATCCTTTCACGAATACGTATTTCAGACTCAAAGGCCTATCTACAAAAACGACGTAACTACTCTTCTCCAGGACAAAACTATCCATTTGCCGCACTGAAGGCGGTGAGACGCAATGAACTGGTAGTCAGTATAGTAAACAGACAGAGGCTCTACCATCCCCCAAAGGGGGGATTGTTGAGAAATGAAAGGGGATTTTGTAACGAATGAGCACCACTGGAGTGGTCGGTCTGGCAGAGACCCAGACAGAAGATCTTTCGGGAGATTGCCTTTGCTCTTAGTCGTAGGCTCCCGAGAAGGACCCGTTCTGTTGCTGAGAATGCCAATCAGACTATCATGGCTCTTTCGTTTGATACGATGGAAGGATTTTGGCTACTTGACATGCGCGCTTTACGAAGTTGTGTTTGTTTTACAACTGGAAACCGTGCATAATCTTTCACATAATGAGGAGGAGTTAAGACCGGTTGAGTTCAGATATCGCAGGAAAACCGGAAGGGAGAGGAAGTTGTCTTGCCTGATGCATTTGAAGATGATCTATTTGTAGAGCCTATTCTCCGCTCATTGCTTGTTCCTTCTACATACTTGTGTTGTCGTTGCATCCGCTCTATGCAAGATGACCCTCACAAAGTGGTCTTCCCCCGATTTGATGGCTCTTCCGCAACTTGATACTGTTGCCCAACCTTTGAAAACAGCGTGAGGCAAGCTCACGCTCACACAAAAAGGGTCTCACCCTGAGCTCATATGAAGCAGGGACGAAGGGTTGGGCAACAGTATCAAGTTGATACTGTTGCCCAACCTATAGGAGAGGGCTCTGCAAGACCCGCGCGATAGGGTAAGGGCTAGACCTGAATGTGCTGGCAGAAGTCGCCCCAGCATGGTTATGCTCTTTTGCCCCTGATGATTGGTACGAGCGGTATGGGCGCTGTATTGAAGAATATCGATGCTCTATCAGAAAAAGAGAAGCGGGCAGCCTTTGTCGAACAGATAGGAGCCGATGGAGATACTCTGCTCGATGCCATTTTCACGAGCGATTGGGGTGAATTGGCTCCACCACGTCCCGGCGGTGTTTTGTCTTGTCAATGTAGAAAGTCTCGCTTAGCGTCCTATCAACAATGGGATAAGCGTCAAGACGGCACCCAGAGTATTGGCTGTACAATGCACAAGGATTGAGATCTTGATGTTCTGCTTCCAATAGACAAGGGAGACCTCGGGCAGGACGAGGAGAAAAATAAGGAGATAATTGTATGGCTGCCAGAAATGGCCCAACGAAAATAGTAAGGCATTGATGGCCGGTGCGAACCAGCCAAAGCGTGACAGGCGTGGCAGGAGATAGCCGCGATAGTACAGTTCCTCCACAAAAGGAACAATGATTCCATCAATGAACACGGCCAGAAGCGCGACAATGAGTGTGGCAGTGGTAACAACGGGAGCTTCAGTCCCATCGGAAAATAGAGCTGTTGGAAACCACCAGAACACGTGTGTTTGAAAAAAGCTGCTGACCGGAGAGAGCAGCACTTCAAGAGCAATCGCATAGGCCAGAAGGGAGAGCAACATGAGCAAGTAGTGCCACCAGGGCATACGTCCCAAATAGAGCACGATGCCCTGAAGCGTTAACACTCCATACTGTTTTTTGCCCTGGTAGAGTAAGTATCCAAGCCGCAGGGGAGTGCCAATTAACAAGGCGCTCAGAAGCAGAGCGAGATATCCTGGGAAGCCGGCCCGGATTACCAGAGGAGCTGTGATGAGGGCAAAAACGAGTGTCCAGACACCTGGAAACAGGTGCAGCACCAACGACTGGAAGAGAGAATGCTGTTCGCTCGCCGTTTCGGGGAAAGCAGACTCTGGGGTAGTTTCATTGGCTCTAGAAATATTGCTCATACTCATTTTCCTCGTTTTAATAATTCAGCAAGGGCATTTCATAACTCAGAAATGCTCCTAATCAAGTTTGCCATGACACGCCTCCTTAAAAAAGTCCGTGTCATGTACACATGCAAAAAATTGCGGATAGTCTCGACTTCTTTACGTCCCCAGGGTAGCAATGACGAGTTTGGCCGTTTCTGCTCCAGAATACTGTTGCTGACCAGTGATGAGCCGGCCATCGCGCACGGCGAACGCCTTGAAGCGTCCGGCCTGGATATAGTTCGCACCACGTTCCCTGGCGGCATCCTCGATATGCCAGGGCATCACCTTTTTGCCGACGTAGTTGTCGACAAACTCCTCCTCAACGTTGGCAAATCCGGTCATAGTCTTGCCTGTGATGAGGTAGGAGCCATCAGAGAGCGTGACATCGATGAGCGCTGCAGTGCCATGGCATAAAACCGCCGTGACTTTCTTCGCTTCATAGAAGCTGCGCATGGCATGCTTGAGATCCTCGTTCTCGCGAAAGGTAAACATGGGCGACTGCCCGCCAACCACGACGATGGCATCGTAGTCGTCGTAGTTGAGAGCGGCGAGTTTCGGGGTGTGCTCTACCATCGCCCAGAGTTCAGCCATATTGATGAAGCCCATCGTGATGAGGTCTGAGCGCGAGTACTGGCTTTGGTCGCGTGGATCGCTCCAGGCGTCGAGGTCGCATTTTCCTCCGTTGGGGCTAGCAACCGTAACCTGGTAGCCTACCTGGGTAAACTCGTAGTAGGAATGGGTGAGTTCCGCCCCCCAAAAGCCAACGGGAATGCCCAGTGTTGTCGAGATGGCAGGGTTGGCGATGACCATCAAGATGTGTTTCGGTTTGTCAGGATTGGTGATGTTGATTTCTCTACTCATGAAAAAAGCCTCCTCCTTCTACAGTGGCAAAACCGCCGATTGGGGCGGCAAACGCGTGAGAAATGATGAACTGGTAGTCAGCATAGCAAATAGACATAAACTCTACCATCGACCAAAAGGGGGATTTTCGGCACATGGAGGGGGATTTTACGACCTCCACCTGGAAAGAAGATTCTTCCCCTTCAAGAAATCCCCTTTTCATGCACCGACTCTCCCCCCTTTGGCGGATAGTACGGCTCCCGTCAGTCTGCTATGCTAGCTCCCAGTACAGTCTTTGGAAATAGTACGGGAGCCTCAATTTGGTTGTTTCGACTTTCTTGTTAAAAATGTTCTCATGAAAAGAACTGCTTGCGCAGTTCAGGAGGAAATACCATGATCCAGGTAACTGTTCTCTATGGTCAGCCCCAGGACTCTGCTGTCTTTGATCGCTATTATCGGGAAGTGCATGCTCCTCTCGCAAAAAAGCTCCCTGGACTCAAGGGGTATACGAGCACCAAACCCACATCGATCAATCCGCAAGAGCCATCCCCTTACTACCTGATTGATACCCTCTACTTTGAGAGTAGGGAAGCGTTGCAAGCCACCTTCCAATCACCAGAAGGCCAGGCTGTAGCCAGCGATTTGCCGAAACTGGCGAATGGCGGTGCTACCCTGCTTGTCGGCGAACTAGAAGTTTACGATCCAGTAGCCATCAGTTAAAGCCTTGCAGCGTCTTACGCCAGGAATGCATGTGAGGATACAAAGGAAAGAATGTAAGAACATGACCAAAACTATTGAAAAACAACGCATCATCTATGCCACTCCGCAACGTACCTTCCAGGCTCTGACTGAGAAAGAAGAGATGGAGCGCTGGTTTGTACAGAAAGCCGAGGGCGAGATGCGCCCTGGAGGGGCGATGAGGTTCGCGTGGGCACCGGACATGGTCGAAAAGGGCCAGATCCTTGAGATCGAACCGCCCCATCGCTTGAGCTATACGTGGGAAGCTTTTTCGCCCAGTCCCGTTACCATCACCTTTGAATTGAGCGCGGAAAATGGTAAGACACGTCTCCATTTTATCCAAAATGGCATCGGTGAAGGAGAGAACTGGGGAAACTACTACGCTGGCATGATTCATGGCTGGGACATTCATCTTGATCATCTCACCTCCTGGCTCGAAACTGGGAGTTGTCCACCTCCTGGACCAACAAAGAGCCTGTAGCAGCTTTGAGACCAAAAATGTGTTGAGAAAGGAATGCCGATTAAGCCCTTGGCCCCACAAGGGCTTTCTTCATGAAACCTGATCGTTGCTGACCGCTTCCTTGACCCATGCTTGTGCTCCCCAGTGCTCAACCGCTTTCCCTCTAGCAAAACGAAGGATATCTATCGTTTCTCGCTCAATCTTTGTGCCCTCTGAAGGAGTACTGCGCCACTGGAGGCGTGCAACCACTCTCTCACCTTCCGCAATGACATCTTCAATTGTGACACACAGGTTTGGTAAGGATTCCCTGGCACTCAGAACAATCTGTTTGAATTCCTCGGGTCCATTGGCATCGAGCCAGAATGGCCTCTGATGGTCCACATACGTAGAAGAGAACAGCGAGTCTACCTCAGAAAGATCGCCTGTATTAAATATTTCGACGATCTTTTGTAGGCTCACTTTATTTGCATGCGTCGTATCCGGCATAAGTTTCCTTCCTGTGCTTTCTCTAGACGTCCCATTGAGCCGATCATATCATCCCACAACTTGTCAGGACAAGCTTGGATATCGCAGCATGCGCGTGTACCGAGATTAGTTGATCACCTTCTGCTTTTTGGCTCGATTCCTCTGTGTGACTGCCGCCTCTCTATGAGTTCACTCTCTCGCTTTGGGCAGCTTGCTCCAAGAGAGACGTGTACGCGAGTCTCGTTTAATCTCGGATTGATGAACTAGTCGTCATCATAGCAAACAGAAAGAGACTCTACCATCCACCAAAAGAGGGATTTTCAGGATGATAGGGAAAACCGGAAGGGGAAGTCATTGGTAATTGTCTCCTATAAGCACGTGAGAGGAGCTGAAGGGAAAAAAACAGTATGGACTGATTCGCATTCAATCCTCGAAGTCTCATCTGTGCATCCTTTCACGTATACGTATTTCAGCCTCAATGACCTAGCACTAAAAACGACGCTCTACAAAATACCTACGAAAAATGGCTAGAAACAGAAGTACTAATACCAATTTTTGTGGAAAAGTTGTTTTTGATCGCAAATTGGTGTATATTGCTCCTTGAAAAATTCTTCATTTGTTAAAATGCTTGAAACGTGCCCAGACATCTTGTAACGAGGTAAAGGGATGCTGGCAAATGTCTATGGGCAAGTTATCCTCATTTGGCTGACAGTAGACACAGTGGATCGTGTCCGCCACAGTTATGCTCCCAAATGTCTGCTTGAGAAGACGGAGATCATCTGGGGTGGAAAAACCCACGGCAAGCACAACCTGACCGGTGCACGTTCCCGGCCCCCAGAGGTAGTACGTGTTATGCCCACTGATTACCTGAGGAAGATGGTAAGCGGAGCCGAGGAGATCAAACGCTCCCGCTTCTCCATAATTGCTTGTGAGAATACAGGCATGCGCTCGCTCTACAGGCGGTAAGCGATTGTAGATCTTTGCAACCGATGAAACGAGATGATCCCATTCGAAGCGGTCGCCCAACCATTGGGGAAATTGGCCCGGTGCGTGATGGGGATTGCTGGGATCACCAAACGTTTTGCCGTATATAGCGATGTAAGCGTTGGGAGGAAGAATGGGCATAGCGATGGGGGCCAGAAGGAGTCCGCTCAGTACGAGCACCACGATAGAGCCAGGGGCAAGAACATATTTGCGCCAGAGTGATTTCGTGACAAAACGCTCGAATAGGATCGCGCCCGCCGCATAGAAAACAGGATACATGGGAGTAGGGAAGTACGCTTTCGCATGCTCAAGAGTGAACACTACCAGGAGGAAAGCAGACATCCAACCGAAGAGGCGATAGGTTCTGCCAGTGCGAGAGAAATAGGAGCAAAAACCCAGGATGATGAGTGGCAGGTTGAAGGGATTCATGACGAAAATCTCTTCTGCGATGTTGACCAGCAGTGAAGTCGAATCGGGGTGGCTGGCATAATTACGCCAGAATTCCAATGAAGGCCAGCCATTCACCTGTTCCCAGAAGATGTAGGGCAACAAAAAGAGGAGAGCGATCAAACCGCCAAGCCAGAGCCAGGGGCTGCGGAAATACTTCCGCTGTGGAACGAACAGGAGGCTGAGTGTGACCGCTGCTCCAAAATAGAGCATCGTGAGTTTGGTCAAGAGGCCAATGCCGACAATCAAGCCAAAGAGAAGCCAGAGCCTGGGCTGGTCTTGCCTGATGAGGCGGATCAACGTGGAAAGTGCAAGCACCCACCAGAGTTGATCGAAGACATCCATAGAAAAGAGAGAGCCGCTAGCGAGAAATTCAATGGTCACGATACTTGCCAACGCAGCCAGCACCTCTGAGAATCGTCCACCACCAAGCTGCCGCGCAATCAGTCCTGTCATGAAAACGATAAGCGCGCAGGCGAGAGCAGGTAAAAAGTGTATGCCAAGAAGCGAATCAAGCGAGAATACATGCAGAAGTGCAGCTAGCATTGCCATCAATGGGGGAAAGTCTAAGTACCCCCAGGTAAGATGATGACCGGCCGCCAGGTAGTAGAGTTCGTCGCGAAAGTAGCCATAGTTCTGGGCAACGGAGATATGGATGAGGAAGGCAAAAAATGCGAGACCCAGAAGAGGAATAGAGGGCAAGAGACGAGAAGCGAATGATGCGGTGCGTTGTTCTTGTGATTGCTGCAAAGGCAGAGTCATGAAGTATCTTCCTCCTTGAATAATTTTCCTTCGCTTGTAGCTAGACTCTTCAATCATGGTCTTGTAGCCACAGCTACAAGAGATGAGAGGCTCGCGCTCGTGCTATGGCCTGAGTACGGCTATGCACGCTCAGCTTCTCATAGATCTTCTTGAGATGCGACTTGACAGTACTTGGAGCAACAACGAGGTGGCTGGCAATTTCCTGGTTTGATTCTCCTTGAGCAATGAGTAGCAATATTTGTAATTCACGCTTGCTCAGGGGTTTGAGAGACGCTTGGTCCAGAGGTGGCAAAGAGACTTTCTCAGTCGCTTCTCTCGATCTATTTGAAAGCTGGAGGGAGTGATCTTCGTGTCTGCTCATCTCACCCTCATCCCTTTGCTCTCGCTGGGAAGAAACAGGCGGTGGGATCAATGTTTCCATGCGAGAGAGAAGCAAGGCAGTGCCCTTGGAAGATGCATCCGTGTCTTCAATGGCTCCTAACTCCTTTAGAGATGCTTTCTGGGCCTCTGTCAGGCCAACTACCCCGGTAATATTCATCCGTTCGTAAGGGCGATCTGCTCTGAGCGTTTCAACACATGTACCTGTCTGTATATCCCACAGCTTCACCGTTTCATCTTGACTGCCACTAGCAAGTAGCGCATTATCAGGACTGAAAGCGATGGCTCGGACGAAATCTGTGTGACCCAATAACGTCTTATAACACTGCCTACTGCGCATGTCCCAGAGTTTGATCGTTTGATCAGAGCTTCCACTCGCGAGCGTTTCCCCATTGCGACTGAACACAAGAGATCTGATGCAACCTGTGTGGCCGGATAAGGTCTTACAACACCGACCGGTGGACATGTCCCAGAGCTTGATTGTCTGATCACTGCCACCACTGGCAAGAAGAGAGCCATCGGGACTAAAGGCGACGGTAAACACATACCCACTATGCCCTTGCAATATCCTGGGGTTCTCTTCAGTGAAGAGAGAGAAGAGCCGCACTCTTTCACCGTTCCCACCACTGGCAAGCGTCGTCCCATCGGGGGAGAAGGCCACAGACCATGCATAGCCACATTGACTCTGCAATGTCTTATAGCATTCCCCATTGTTCATCTTCCACAGACGAATCGTTTGATCATCACTACTACTTGCCAGCAGTGTGCCATCGGGACTGAAAGCGAGAGATGTCACCCAATCGGTATGTCCCTGCAACGTTTTGAGACATGCTCCACTGTCGGTGCTCCAGAGCTTGATCATTCGGTCCTCACTACTACTCGCCAGGAGTTGTCCACCCGGGCTGAATGCCAGAGAGCGAATCCGGTCGGTATGCCCCTGCAATATGTTGCAACACATTCTCTCACGCACGTCCCATAGATACACCTTGTGGTTTTCATGACCGCTGGCAAGCAGAGATCCATCCCCGTTGAAGGCAAGGTGTCTCACCCCGTTAATATGGCCTTGCCATGTTTTGAGGCACTGCCCACTTCTGCTATCCCATAACTTGATGGCTTGATCATACCCACCACTGGCTAACAGGGAGCCATCGGGACTGAACACGACAGACCACACATGGCTCGTGTGTCCTTGTAACACCTTGTAACACGCCCCTGTTTGGACATTCCACAGTCTGACCACAGCATCCTCGTCCCCGGTGCAAAGCGTTTGACCATCTGGACTGAAAGAGACTGACATGACCTTCCCTATGTGTCCCTGCAAGGTATGAGAGCATAGATCATCAGAGACCCTCCACAGTTTGATTGTTTGATCCTCACTCCCGCTGGCAAGCGTTCCTCCATCTGGGCTGAAAGCGACGGAACGAACGGGTTGGCA
>Ga0070741_10021403_pt1 | contig 10063 bp, 8 predicted proteins | sample Coa_R1_4_FD_66440 | JGI IMG/M metagenome (GOLD analysis project Ga0070741, IMG submission 66440) | Surface soil microbial communities from Centralia Pennsylvania, which are recovering from an underground coalmine fire - Coalmine... | ecosystem: Environmental > Terrestrial > Soil > Unclassified ...
ACAATGAACTCACCTCTCGTTGTCTCGCGAGCCATCCACTAGCGACAAACCTTTTGAGACAGTCTCCGCTGCGATGTCCCCGCCCGCGTCCAGCGGGCGGAACGAATGCTAGAGGACTTACGTTCACATCCAACGTTGCGCCGCTAACGCGGCGCGGACGGCGCAGCGCGCCATCCCTACCGCCAGAATTAGATGCGTTTGCCCTGTGCCAGGTAGTGTCTAAAGACACTGCCATCAGCCATGTCCCCAGAACTGGTGACTAGCTGGGAATGGGGGATCTGATAACGTGATGACGTGTTCGAGATGCAAAAACGCAGTAGTCAGACCGTGTGTGGCTGACAAGGCGCTTGTCTGCGGCGCCGCATCGAAAACAAAAGCGATTTAGAGTTCTCTTTGTAGAGTGTGTCAGAAAGGCCGGGTGTTCTACCCGGCCTTTTTGTTGTACCGGGGAATCTGATTCCGGCGCGGTCAGCCCCGGCCGCTGCGTGAACTGCCACAACCGCTGAGAGGCTCGGGCCTGACCTCCTCACCTCTTCACCTCTTCCGGTCCGCTTTACTCAATTAAAGGTGGCTGTTAGAGTTCCGCAAATGATTGTGGAGCCGCTGTCTAATTTGCTGCGCTTGTTCTGCGCCGCCGTTGATCCCCGTGGTCTTTCCGCAGCGCCACAAACGCCCGCTCGCCAGCGTGCGGACGCATTCTGACGCAGCGCATGATTGACGTCCAATCGCTGACCAAGTTGTACGGCGACTTCGTAGCCGTGAACGAGCTCTCGTTCGGGGTGCAGCCCGGCGAAGTGCTGGGGTTGGTGGGGCCCAATGGGGCCGGCAAAACCACGACCTTGCGCTGCCTCTCCGGTATTATTCCGCCCACTCGTGGGGTGATCCGCGTTTGCAATTACGACGTCCTGACCCAGCCCATCCAGGCAAAAAAACAACTGGCTCTCTTCACCGACGAACCTCGCCTCTTCGAATACCTGACCGTGGAACAACACCTCGCCTTTACTGCGCGAATCTATCAGGTGCCGCAGTACCAGCAAAAAGCTCAGGTGCTCCTCCAGGAATTGGAATTGGCCGAAAAGAAGACCTGTCTGCCCGCCGAGCTTTCCCGAGGCATGAAGCAGAAACTGGTGATCGCTTGCGGCCTTCTTCACAATCCCAAGGTCATTTACTTCGATGAACCCCTGACCGGCCTGGATCCCATCGGTATCCGAAGGATGAAGGACTCGATCCTCAAACGTGCTCGCGAAGGAGCGGCCATTATTATCAGTTCGCACCTGTTGCACCTGGTCCAGGAAATCTGCTCTCATATCCTGATTCTCAAGAATGGCCGAAAGGTCAGTTTCGGCACGATGCAGGAAATTGCCCGGCAGTACTCCGATCAAACCGGCGACGCCAACCTCGAAGAAGCCTTTTTCCGTGCCACGGGTGAGCCCGACCGCTGAAATTTCATCCTCCAGAGTGCGATTGACTCTGGCCAAAGCGCTTCTACAGCGCGTACCAGTACCAGGCTAAAGATGATCTCGGCGCTGCTCTTTTTGCAGTTTCAGTCCGTCAAAAACCGCACGTTGCTGCGCCTCAAGCGGCTCAAGCAGCCCAAGTACCTGGTCGGCGGCATCGTCGGGGCACTCTACTTTTATTTCTATTTCTTTCGATATCTCTTTGGCCTGCCCGGGCGCCGGCCAATTTTCGGTTTGGGCTCCAACCCGGAACTCTCCCTGATTTACGAGAGCCTGGGGGCGGCCATTTTCTTTATTGCGGTATTGCTGGCCTGGGTGCTTCCGCATGAGCGCGCCGCTCTGGCCTTCACCGAAGCCGAAGTCGCATTCCTGTTTCCGGCGCCTATTACGCGCCGCGGGCTTATTCATTTCAAACTGTTGCGATCGCAGGCGGCCATCCTCTTTACCACCTTGGTGCTCATGCTGGTGACCAACCGTTTCGGCGGGAAATTCTGGATTCATGCGGCCGGTTGGTGGCTGATTCTGTCGACGCTCAATTTGCACCTGTTGGGCTCTTCCTTTGCCCGGACGGCGTTGCTGGATCGTGGGATTACAAATTGGCGACGCCGCTGGATTATCGTGGCGATCCTGGCGGGCGGCCTGGTGGCGGTAATAGTTTGGGCCAGGCGCGCCTTGCCCGCGTTCGACGCGTCGCAGGTGCAGGATCTCAAGGCCCTCCAACAGTACGTGCAACTCGTGCTTGGTTCCGGACCATTGCCCTGGCTGCTCTACCCGTTCCGATTGGTTATCCGACCATTTTTGGCTCCTGACGCGCACGCTTTCCTGGTCGCGGCAGGCCCGGCGCTTGGCCTGCTCCTGTTGCATTACTACTGGGTGGCCCGCTCGGATGTGGCTTTTGAAGAAGCATCCGTGGAAGCTTCCAGAAGACTGGCCGAAAAAGTGGCCGCCATCCGCAGCGGTAATTTGCCAGCGGCTCGGCGCCGGACCAAGGCGGGTCGCGCGCCCTTTGCTTTGAGCAGCCTTGGTTCGCCAGTGGTGGCTTTGCTATGGAAAAATCTGATCAGCGCCGGCCAGGCCTTCACGCCCCGACTCTGGATCCTGGCGGCGGTCACGGCCGTGATGTTGTGCTCGTTTCTGGCCGGAACCGCCAAGGACACCAGCCTGGTCGCGGCGGTCGGCATGGCGGCAGGTATGCTCGTGGTCTGGTCGTTGTTTATTGGCCCTCAGGTCCTGCGCCAGGATTTGCGACAGGACCTGCCGCTCACGGATATCCTAAAAATGTATCCAATTCGTGGTTGGGAAGTCGCCCTGGGAGAATTACTCGCTCCAACCAGCATCCTCACCGGCGTGCAATGGCTCCTGCTGGCAATTTCCGCGGCCTTGCTCTGGAATGCTCCCAATTCCTATCTGACGCGTTCGGGCACCTTGTCGGTTGGCTTTGGGGCCGCCCTGATCCTTCCGCTGCTCAACCTGATTATCTTGCAAATCCCAAACGCGGCGGTGCTTCTCTTTCCAGCCTGGTTCCAGACCGGTAAAGACCGGTCCGCGGGTATTGAAGTGACCGGCCAGCGGATTATCGCGATTTTCGCGCAACTCCTGGTGTTCATCATCACCGTCATTCCCGCCGCCCTGGCCTTCAGCCTGGTTTTCTACGTAGCTCAAAAGCTTCTGCCGCGACCGCTCGCTGTCATTTCCGGCTCGTTCATCGCTTCGCTCATCCTGGCCGCCGAATCCGCCCTCGGCGTCCTGCTCCTGGGCCATTTGTTTGAGCGCTTTGACCTCTCGTCCGAATTGCCGCCGGGCTAAGTGGCATGTTTCTTCAACCGCAAGGTCGCCTGGCGCATTCTTTGGCGGCGCAGTACTTGGCCAATTTTGGGCCATAGATTTGCCAATAATGGTGTAGCAGGCTCGGGCCGGATTCTGGTCTAAAGCAGCCTGCATGACCACTCGTCGTTCGCATAAATCCATTGTTGCAGGTCTTTGTGTCGGGCTGGGCGTAGGTCTGGCAGCTCGAACATCAGCCGCTGACTCAGGTGGTGGCGCAGTTGCGTCGGCTTGCCCCATCAATACTGGGGATAACGCGTGGCTGCTGGTCAGCTCAGCGATGGTGCTGATGATGACAGCGCCGGGCTTGATTTTGTTCTACGGCGGCCTGGTCCGCAGAAAAAACGTGCTCTCGACGATGGCACAGAGCCTGATCCTGATGGCCGTCGTGTCGCTATTGTGGATGGTTTACGGCTATAGCATGGCCTTCGGCGATGGGAACGCTTTCTGGGGCAATCCGCTGCAACATTTTATGCTCCGCGGCGTCGGGGCGGCGCCTAACCCGGACTACGCGCCGACCGTGCCGCAGGAGAGCTTCATGCTTTTCCAAATGATGTTTGCCATCATCACACCAGCCCTGATCAGCGGCGCCATCGCCGAGCGCATGAAGTTCAGTGCTTACCTGTTGTTTACCGCGCTTTGGGTCACCTTCATTTATTTTCCGCTGTGCCACATGGTTTGGGGAAAAGGCGGATTTTTTAATTGGGCGCTCGGGGGTAAATTCCCCTTGCTGGATTTTGCCGGAGGAACGGTCGTGCACGTGAGCTCCGGCGTCTCGGCCCTGGTCTGCGCTTTGGTCCTGGGCAAGCGCACGGGTTTTCCCCGCGAACCGATGCTGCCGCACAACGTCGTCCTGAGCCTGATCGGGGCTGGGCTGCTCTGGTTTGGTTGGTTCGGTTTCAACGCGGGCAGCGCTGTTAATGCCGGCGCCCTGGCCACCAGCGCTTTTGCGGCCACGCATTTCTCCGCGGCGGCTGCGGCCCTGGGCTGGGTCACCGCCGAGTGGTTCAACAAGGGCAAGCCAAGCGTGCTCGGGGTCGCCTCGGGGATGGTGGCCGGCCTGGCGACCATCACTCCGGCATCGGGCTTTGTTTCCGTGCCGGCCGGTTTTTGTATCGGGCTTACCGGCGGTGTCCTCTGCTACTTTGCCGTCACCAGCCTCAAGAGCCGTTTCGCTTATGACGATTCCCTGGATGTGTTCGGCGTCCACGGTGTGGGCAGCACGGTGGGCTTGCTTATGGTGGGACTCTTCGCGGATGCCAGCGTCAACGCCTCTATCGCGACTACTTTCCAGAGCGCGGGAAAAATCATTTCGCTCAATGGCAGTGCCGGCCAGTTGCTCAACCAGTTCCGCGGCCTGGTCTTTACGGTGGGACTGGCCGCGGTCGGGACGTATGTGCTGCTCAAGGTGGTCGATGGCCTGGTCGGGTTACGCGTCAGCACCGAGGATGAGGATGCGGGCCTGGATCTTACCCAGCATGGCGAGAGCGCTTACAATGATTAATCCGGTTTTCAGCCCGGACAGAGCTTTGAAGTCACGAATGAACGCCGGCGACCACTGATTCCAAAGCCTCGAGCAAGCAAGTGCGTTCGCGTGGAGGTGAGTCGTTCTGCGGAGGCACATGGGTCTTTATCGGTATGGCCGGGCTGATCCTTTATCCACCGCTTTTAGGCTCCGCAATCTCGCCTTCGTCAGCCTCGGCCCCAGGCTGCGTGCCGTTGTATTCGTGCAGCTTGTTGCGCAGGGTCCGGATGCTGACCCCCAGGACTTTGGCGGCTTGGGTTCGATTACCTTTGCAATGATCCAGCGTCGAAAGGATATGTCGTTTCTCAATTTCCGCCAGGGTTGGCGGGGCCGCATCGGAAGAGGTCTCGGCAGCATGCGATAGATTCGAGGAGGCCGCCTCGAGGGCGGGGGATGGAGGCGGCGTCAGGTGGCTTTCTCCGGATTGAATGGGCGCCCCAGACTTGGCCATGCCGAGATGCTCGGGCTCGATCAGGCCTGCTTCGTTCGAAAGAATCACCGCGCGCTCAACCACGTTCTGCAACTCGCGCACGTTGCCCGGCCAGTTATGGTTGGATAATACCTTGAGAGCATCTTCTGAAAAACCGCGCACGTGCACCCCATGCTTCCGCTCGAACCGCCGCATGAATTCTTCCGCCAGGAACGGCACGTCTTCGCGCCGTTCACGCAATGGCGGCACGTGAATCGGCACAACATTGAGCCGGAAAAAAAGATCCTGGCGAAATTCCTTTTTGTCGACGCTCTGTTCGAGGTTGCGGTTGGTGGTGGCAATGACGCGCACGTCGACCTTGATAGTGCGGTTGCCTCCCACGCGTTCCAATTCGCGTTCCTGGAGGACGCGCAACAACTTGGCCTGGACGTTGGGCGAAATCTCGCTGATTTCATCCAGCAGGATCGTGCCCCCATGTGCCAGTTCGAAGCGGCCCTCGCGCTTGTTCAGGGCGCCCGTAAAGGCGCCCTTTTCGTGCCCAAAAAATTCGCTTTCGATCAGGTTTTCCGGGATGGCCGCACAATTGAGCTTGATGAACGCGGCGGCGGCGCGGGGACTTTCGCGGTAGAGCGCGCGGGCCACCAGCTCTTTGCCGGTGCCGCTTTCGCCCTGGATGAGCACGGTAGCCTGGGTGCGGGCGACTTTACGGATGAGTTGGCGCAGCTCGTTCATGGCGGAGCTTTGGCCTAAAAGCGCCTGGCCGGGTTCATCATTTTCCTGGCTCAGGTACTGGTTGACCTTGAGGATTTGCGTGAACTCCTCGGCCTTGCGCAGCGTGACCTCGATTTGTTCGTTCGAGAAGGGTTTGATCAGGTAATCAAACGCCCCGTTCTTCATGCACTCGACGGCCGATTCAACGCTCCCAAACCCGGTGGTCACCACCGCCAGCGGCTTTTGCGGACGGGTTTGGATCAGCTTGAGCAGTTCGGTGCCATCGCCGTCGGGCAAACGGACATCGAGGAAAATGACATCGAAGTTATCTTTGGCCAGGCACTCCTGGGCGGCGGCGATGGTCGAGACCGAAGCGACGTCATAGCGCCGCCGGCGCAAGCAATTCTCGAGGTTTTTGCGAACAATCAGATCGTCTTCCAGGACGATCACTTTTTCTATGGGCATAGCTCACGCGCGAGAGTGACGTCGATAGACATCCGCAACGCAGTGAGACTGCTGCGCGGCGGGCAACTGCCGGGCCGGCACAAGTCCATGCCGCAGAAGGGCCTGCTGATTTTCACGATCCAGCAACAGCACCTTCATGAGCAGGGCTTGCACGGACTGAAAGAGCGCCTGCACTTCGGAACAACCGGCGCGCTCAGCCGCTTCGGCCTGCTGCCAGCGCGTACGCCACTTTCGCAGCGCCATTAAGGACTCTTCGAGACGGGGCAGCAAGTTCTTTCTGCTCTGGTAGAATTCAAATGGTTGATAACCGGATTGGGCGCAAAGCGCCTGGTTCTCCCGCACAGCCAGGTTCATGACCTGCTCGCAAAGAGCCAGATGCGCGCGCAGATCGTGCGCAAAATCTGATAGTGCGGCACTCATGGATTCTGACCAGGAGGCGCCGTCGCGGCCGCGGGTGCCGTCTGATCGGGCTGCGGTTGCCTGTTTGCCGCCAGCTCCGCTTTGGCCTGCCACTGGACGAATCCAGCCCGCCACCGGGCCATCTCGAGCAACTCCTTTGTCCCGGGGGGTGCGTTGGTGCCCTGGTCGGTCTCATGCTGCAGGATGTTCTGATAACTTTGGAGGGCTTTTTGAGGTTGGGCCAGCCGTTCGTAGGTCAGGCCGATTTGATAACCGACGGGCAACTGCCAGGACGGCTGAGAATTCAACTGGGCCAATGCCTGGTAAATGCTGAGGGCGCGAACGTAATCGCCCTCGCGATAGAGCTGATTGCCGATCTCGTTGCCGGCCTGCTCCTGCCAGTACGCCCATAATTCCGGGTGCTCCTTGGTGCGTTCTTTCTGCTCTTGCAATAACGTGAGCACCTGCTGCAACGATTCACCGTTTCGACCCAGGCGTTTGAGCGCGAGGGCAACCAGGAAACGCACCTCCGGTTGCTCCGCGGCTGCCGAGTAGTGCGACAGAAAATCTGTGCCCTGCGTCACCGTTTCGTCGTTGCGTTCCAAAGCCGACAAGGACCGGATCAGGCGGTACTGGACATGAAGCCGGTCCAGCGCCGGGTTCGCTTGCCTGAGTAAACGAGTGGAGAAATCAGCTGCCTCGGCGTACTTGCCCAATTGGAAATGAGTGTCGGCGATTTCTGTTTGTGCGGCCAGAACCAGCCGCTGGTAATAGTCGAGTTTGTCGTTTTTCAAGACCAGGGAGCTGGTCATGACGGCATAGAACTTGGCCAGGGCCAGGCTGTTCAACCCCATATCTCGAAACAACTGTCCCTGCCGCAGGAGGATTTCGGGAATGATCAGGTCGTTGGGCCAGCGATTGAGGTATTGTGCGTAGATTTGCTGGGCCCGCGGCAGATCGCCCTCATCTTTCGAGGCCATCGCCAATTCGAGCAACGCCTGTTGCTTGAGCGATTCAGACGCCGGCTGCGTCATCAGGTCGATCAGGATCGGTTCGGCCTCGCGCGGCATGCGCAAGTGCCGATAGTGGCGAGCCACTTCCAACTGCGACTTCGATTGCTCTTCGAGTTGGGCTGGTGACATAGCTGCGGCCGGCAATGTATCAGCGGCTGCCGCTACCGAATTGGAGAAGTTCGCGCTGACGGCAACCGGGTCGTTCGTGAGACGCGCCCCAGTGACCGCGACTTCCGGGGCGGACGCCCCAGCGCGCGGAGTTTGCGCTTCGGTGGCCGCGCTGATGCCGAGGTTCACAACCCCAAGCAGCAACGCCAGCCCCAAGGCATGCCCGCTACGGGTTTTCATTGGACGCGGTAAATGGCCTCGCTTGACGGCACGGGCTTTGGCATCGGCGGAACAAAAGACGGGTCGATGCCGCCCCAATCATTAGTCGATGATCGAAAGGCGGTTTGGTCAAGAGTGGCTTTGAAAAAATCTGCCAGCATCTGCGGTGTCAACAGGAGCAAGTTGCTTGCCGAAGAGGGGTTTGCGTCCTGACCTGGAAGCAGAAAGGCGCCGGGTGTACCCACCGAAGCAGGGTTTTGAGACAATTGCGTCGAATTTGCGCTGTTGGTTTGCTGAAGCGTGAGGCTTGCCGAACTCGTGGAATTGGTTAACCCCCCGGGGAGGTTCTGCGTTTCGTTGGTGCTGCCATTGCCAAGCTTCGGCACGGGCCATTTGAAGTCCCATGGTTTCGGTGGGGCAGGGGCGAACTGCAGGGGCGCCGGACCGACCCGGGGCAAGAAGAGATCCACACTTCGAACGCTTGACGAAAGGACCACGAACATAGCCAGCAGCATACTGAAACGGCCAAACCGCCGGCGTGCCAAGCCACGGTACATCGGTAAAAGTTCTGGTCCCATCTCATTGGTTATCGGCAAAACTTGCCGCTACTTAAGCAATTAGGGGCTAAGCCGCAGTGGTTTGGAGTCTCGCCTTCAGACGGAAAGATCCGGCGGTTTAACCGTAGATGGACAGGATTTGGCTTAAGTTCCTGCGCGCCTGACCGATATCAACTTGAACAAGCTCGGTACGAATCACGCATGCAAGTCCTGACGCACGAGACCGCGAAAAAACTGGATCCCGGAGCGATCCAGGCAAAAATCGCTGCCTGCCCCGCGCTGCCTTCGCTGGGCAGCATCAGCAAAGCCCTGCAAAACCTCCTTTTTGCCGAACAACGCTTTTCAACCCAGATTTCGGAAGTCATTCGGCGTGACCCCAGCCTGACCTCGCGGCTCCTGCGCCTGGTGAATTCCGTCTATTACGGTCTGAGCTCGCCGGTAAATAATATTGAAGAGGCTGTTTTTTACCTGGGCGTGCGTCAAATCCGGCAGCTCACGATGGTGACCCCCATCATCGAAGATTTCCAGAGGCTCACTCACCAATGCAATTTCCCATGGCGCGAATTCTGGCAGCATTGCATCGGCACGGCGATCATTACCCGCGAGATCATTGGTTCGGTCCAGGACCCCACGGATGAATCGGATTACGTTGCCGGCCTGGTTCATGACGTGGGTAAAATCGTCATGGCCTGGGCTTTTCCGGAGCATTTCGCCGAGATCCATCGCCAGGCCAATCCCGGCGCGCAGGACCTGATCGCAATCGAAACCGAGGTCCTTGGTCTGGACCATAGCGAGGTCGGCGCGCTCTATCTCGAACATCATCGCCTCCCGGATATCATGATTCAGTCCGCCCGGTTCCATCACCATCCTGAAAATGCCCCCCAAAATCGTTCCCTCGTCGCCTCCGTGCAGATTGCCGACTTGCTCTTGCGCAATGCCAAAATTGGCTGCAGCGGCAATTACGTCGAGGTGACCCACGATCAATGCCTGGCTGCCTCGGGCTGGCAAGTGCTCTTTCCCAAACCCGGCGAAGCTGAGCACGCCATAGCCCGTGCCTCGCTTAACCGTAGCCTGGAACGATTGCCCAGCGTGCTCGAGGGATTGGTGTAAACCCCGAGTAATGGGGGAGAGGCGCCGAGGTAAGGTGCGGGTAAGCCACCAAGATGCAAAGACCTGCGAGTCACCGAACTCTCAGAGCAGACCTTGGCGACCTTGGCCTTTGCGCCTCTAAGCGGTATGGCGGAGTCAGAGTTGAGGTAAGTCTTTGAGAGACAAATTTCTGTTCATTTGAGCTGGACCTCGGGCTGCACTTTTTCTACACCTGGGGTCGATGAAGACTAAACATCGACCAATAT
>Ga0070741_10021404_pt1 | contig 10063 bp, 12 predicted proteins | sample Coa_R1_4_FD_66440 | JGI IMG/M metagenome (GOLD analysis project Ga0070741, IMG submission 66440) | Surface soil microbial communities from Centralia Pennsylvania, which are recovering from an underground coalmine fire - Coalmine... | ecosystem: Environmental > Terrestrial > Soil > Unclassified ...
TCATTGGGTCGACGCGGAAAAAGTTGAAAAGGAAGGAACCGGAATAATTGGTAATCCTGACGGAATTATTGTCCCGATTGGTTGGGGCGTTAGAGGGTCAGAAGGAATGATAAAAGCCGCAAGTTTTGCAAGAGAGAAGAAGATCCCTTACCTTGGGCTTTGTTATGGAATGCAACTTGCTGCAGTTTCGTATGCACGCGATGTCCTAGGATTTTCAAAAGCTAACACAATGGAAAACGACCCCAAAACTTCCCATCCCGTAATCCACTTAATGCCTGCACAGGAAAAATTTATGAAAAAACGGGCATACGGAGGGACAATGAGGCTTGGAGGGTGGAAAGCAAAAGTGAAAAAGGGAACGATTGCATACGATATCTATAAGAAGGAAATTGTTAGCGAGAGACACAGGCACAGGTACGAATTTAACGATAAATATTCCAAGCATTTCGAAAAAGGAGGATTAATAATTTCTGCAAGATCGGTAGACGAAGGATTAGCAGAAGTGATCGAACTTCCAAAATCGGTCCACCCATTTTATTTGGGAACTCAAGGACATCCCGAATACAAAAGCCGTCCATTATCTCCGCACCCGATTTTTGTCGCGTTCATTGACGAAGTTTCCAAAAATAGGGTATAATCCTACGAAATATGATTTCAGAAATTAATTTTAGGCCCGGCGATATTGTTCGGGTCCACCAAAAAATCCAAGAAGGAGAGAAGGCCAGGATTCAGGTTTTTGAAGGCGTGGTTTTGAGAGTCAGCGGTAGGGGAGTCAACAAAATGTTTACGGTCAGAAAAGTCGTCGGAGACGTTGCGGTAGAAAGAATTTTTCCGGTAAGTTCACCAAGCATCGAAAAGGTAGAAGTAAAATCTCACATTAAGGCAAAAGTCAGACGATCAAAACTTTATTTTCTTCGAAACATTGTAACTAAATGAAGATTGCGAGCCCTTTAGCTCGTTCCGGTGAAGAAATAGCCACACAATACCTTCGAAAATTAGGATATAAAATAATTGACAGAAACTTTAGGGCAAGAAATACTGAATTAGATATTGTTGCGGTTCACAAAATGTTTTGATATTTGTTGAAGTTAAGAGTAGAACTTCAAATAAATTTGGAACACCTCTTGAGCAGATTACTTATTGGAAACTGAAATCACTAGTCAAAGCAGCAGAGCATTATAAAATCTCTCATTCAAATCTTCCGAATGCAATGAGAAATGACGCAATTTCAATTCTGATGGGCTCAAGTAAACCTGAGATAGAACACGTCCAAAACATCAGCGGATTTTAATAGGTCCCGGCTGGTTGACCGTCGATAAATTTTTTAAAATAGTCGATTGCTACTTCTAAGATAGTATTTACTTCGTTTGTATCATCGTTCCATTTGCGCAGAGCATTTATTTGGTCCTTAATAACCCCTCTTCTATATCCATATCTGGGGTAATAACTTTCGTGTCGAGCCAAGAAGATATAGGCCATTACCGTAGCATCCGTTACATCGAAAACATTTAACTTTGTTTTATCTTTTGTGTAGTCCAGGACCATGTCGTAAATGGATAATGCATTGTCTGGCATAAATTGGATTGAAATTGCCCCTCCTCCATCGTTTGGATTAACAGGCTTTGATCCCGGAATTCTTGCCGCGTCAAACTTTAGGCCGGTATTTTTTGAAATTTCTCTACATAAATCGGTTAGGGATTTCGTCATCCTATCAATATATACAGAATCACCCTTAAATTGTTCAATAGAAACTCCGTCACCTATATTTGTAAATGAATAGCGACTGTAATGATGCACATCCCCGGTTTCGTAATCTATAAGCTGGGCCATACCTCCAGGGTTTATTAAAACTTCATCGGGAGTAACTTTTGTTTCGTCATCTCTTAACTTTTGCGCGTCGATTAGGTCTTTTGCAATTATTCTTGCTTTTTCATAGGCATCTATTGCAATGGCAAGCACCTCCGGTTTGATATTTTGTGATTTTGCCCAATCTATTTTTTCTTGAGGGAGAGGTCTTAGTCCTTCCCCTTTTTCTCTCAGTGCCCAACGAAGATTAAGAAGCTTTGCTCTATTAGAGGAATCGGCGAAAACCCAGAATCCCTGATCGATTCCTTTAAGCGTAGGATTGATTTCCACGCGACTTAAATAAATATTTTCGAAAGAGTCTCTTTTATCGGTAAAAGGGGGTATATCTAAAATTTGTTGAAGCAACTCATCCATGGTGTTTTCTTTTGTTTTTTCCTGAGGTTTTATTTCTGGCTTTTGTTCGGAGAAATGAATTGTTTGGTCAGCGGCGAACACCGTTCCTGCAGCGACAATTCCTCCCAAAAGTTCTCTCCTGGTAAGCCTGTGTTCTCTTAATCTATCTATCATATAGCAGGAATTATACCTTATTTTTCTCTGATCGTTCGAATCTGGTCGCGGATTGTTGCTGCAGTTTCAAAGTCCAAATCTTTAGCCGCCTGGCGCATTTCCAGGCTCAATTGTTTAATTAATTTCTCTTTTTCATCCGGAAGGATAACTTCTTTTTGAAGACTCATTAGAAGAGTTAACTTTTCTTCTTTTTGCTCCTCTTCCTCGACAAGCCTCGCGCGTATTTTCTTTTCGATCGACTTTGGAGTTATATTGTGTTTCTTATTGTACGTAAGCTGGATTTTCCTTCGTCTTTCTACTTCTTTTATCGCTTCGTCCATAGATCCGGTTAAGTTATCTGCATACATAATAACCTCTGCATCAACGTGGCGGGCTGCTCTTCCCATTGTTTGAATTAATGATGTTTTTGAGCGCAGAAATCCTTCTTTGTCCGCGTCCAAAATTGCAACTAGTGAAACCTCCGGCAAGTCCAATCCTTCCCTGAGTAAATTTATTCCAACCAAAACGTCGTATTCCCCTGACCTCAATTTATCTAAGACATCCTGTCTATTGAGGGTTTGAATATCGGAGTGAAGATACGAAACTTTTATGCCGCGTTCAAGTAAGTATGTTGACAAATCCTCGGACATTCTCTTGGTTAGTGTGGTTACTAGTACTCTTTGTTTTTTCTCTACCCGTTTTTGAATTTCTTTTATAAGATCTTCAATCTGACCTTTTGTTGGTCTAACGCTTATTTTTGGGTCAACCAACCCGGTCGGCCTTATTAACTGTTCGGCTACAGAATCTCCGGCCAAACTTAATTCATAATTATCCGGGGTTGCAGAAACATATGTCATTTGATTAACTCTTCTCATAAACTCGTCGAACCTTAACGGCCTGTTGTCTAAAGCGGACGGAAGTCTAAAGCCATAATCGATTAGCATCCTCTTTCGTGCCTGATCACCGTTATACATTCCCCGAATTTGCGGCATGGTTATATGTGATTCATCGATAATTGTTAAAAAGTCACTTGCGCAATGTTCAAAATAGTTCAGTAAAGAATACGGAGGTTCTCCCGGCTTTCTTCCATCAAAATACCTTGAGTAATTTTCTATTCCGTTTACATAGCCGACTTCCCTTATCATCTGCATGTCGTAAGTAGTTCGTTGAACCAAGCGGTGGGCTTCGAGAATTTTTCCTTGTTTCTTTAATTCCTCAACTCTTTCTTTCAAATCATTTTTAATTTGTGCAAATATCGGGTCATACGTTTCGGGGTTTGTCATATAGTGTTTTGCGGGATAAATAACCGTCCCAATGTTTTTATTTACTATGTCGCCCGTGAGGGGGTCGAATTCTGCGATATTGCCAATCTTTCCATCCTCTGTTTTGATCCTAAGGCCCATGTCCGAGTATGCGGGGAACACATCCACGTTTTCTCCGCGAATTCTAAAAGAACCTCTTCTAAATGCATAATCGTTTCTGTCGTACTGGAGATCAGTAAGCCTAACCATGAGGTCTCTTTGATTAACTTTGACTCCAGGTTTTAGTTCCAAAACGAATTTACCGTACTCAACGGGGGAGCCGATGTTGTAGATGCAGGAAACCGATGCGACAACGATTACGTCCTTTCTGGTTAATAGGTTTGTGGTCGCAGCTAGCCTCAACTTGTCGATTTCTTCGTTAATTTCCGTTTCTTTGGCAATATATGTGTCGGTTTGAGGAACGTATGCTTCGGGTTGATAAAAATCATAATAAGAGACAAAATAACAAACGGCGTTGTCCGGAAAAAAGTCCCTGAATTCTTGGTAAAGTTGGGCGGCGAGAGTTTTGTTATGCGAAATAATTAAGGTAGGCCTTTGTAGGTTTTGGATTACATTCGCCATGGTAAAAGTCTTTCCACTGCCAGTTACTCCAACCAAAACTTGATGTTTTTCGCCTTTCTCAATCGTTTTGGTAAGCTTTTCTATTGCCTGCGGCTGGTCTCCCGTTGGCTTAAAGTCTGATTTGAGTTTAAATTTCATCGAAAGCCTATTGTAGCATAGTCCCAAACTTAATTAGAAGTATAATTGATCCAGTCTGTATTAATTAATCATATTGACAAAGTTCTACTATTTTTCGTATAAAATTCTTATGGAGATAAATTTATGAGTGGCGTTTTGTACAAAAGAGAAAGAGAAGTCCTCGAATTCCTGGCGCAGTTTCAGAGGCAGTACGGTTATTCACCGACACTATCAGAAATCGCAAAGGGAACAGGTCATAGGAGTAACTCAACGGTGCACACGCTCATAAAATCGTTGGTTGAGAAAGGTTATGTTCAAAAAGTCGACGGAAATACCAGAGTGCTCAAAATTGTAGACGAGAAAGTTACGCTTTCGCTTTTGGGCAGTAAGCCTTCTATAGAGCTTCCTCTGATGGGCTTTATAGCCGCAGGAAAGCCTCTTGAGCCGCATACGGACCCTAACGCGACGTTCCATGTGTCGGCGTCACTTCTTAGCGGTCAAAAGACTGCTTATGTGCTTCAGGTTAAAGGCCAATCCATGATTGAAGATGGAATCCTGGATGGAGATTACGTGGTTATAGAAAAAGTAAATGTAGCCAATAACGGCGATATCGTAGTTGCAATAGTCGACGATAACCTCGCAACCCTTAAAAAATTCTACAAAGAGGATGGAATTGTCGTTTTAAGGCCGGCTAATTCTCAAATGGACCCAATTTACCCCAAGTCTCTCACAGTCCAAGGAAAAGTCGTCGGCCTGGTCCGCAAATTCCACTAATGAATAATCCGCTGCCATTTACTTTTGATTCGCTCTTTAGTTTTATAAACAAAGCTGGAAAAGCAACTTGGGCTGGAGATGGAAAAGAAATAGAAGCCGAAAGGAAAGATTTTCATGAATTTGAATACAAAGAAGGAAAATTTTATTACAGAGATAGCTACGTTGGTAATTTCAAATCACGAGGAATGGAGGTTGTTCGTCACAACGATAAACCAGTCTGGTCAGCCCTTTATGGTGGAGGAATGATAACTGGTAAGGAGGACATAGCTGATCATACTTTTAACTTTCTTAAAAAGGCAATGTCTGCGGATGAAGAAAATTTCCAATCTTTTCGCGGTCCACACAGCTTTACATATGGTGATTGGAAATATTCTTATGCACAAGAAGGAGCTGTTGAAGAGTTTTCAGGATACGAAAAAATTTATTACAAAAATGAGTTAGTCTTTTTCCACAGGATAATCGGTGGAATGATCATCTAAATTTTATAAGCCTCAATTTGTGGTTAATATAGTAAAGTACTGCAAGAATTAGTAAAACAAAGATTCCTAGTTCGAATTTTCTAAAATAACCCTCCAGGCTTTTCCAGTTTTCTCCAAGATAAAATCCTAGGATTGAAAGGAAAGAGATCCAAACAAGAGACCCCAGGAACGAGTAGGTTACAAATTTTGCCAACGGCATTTCAAGGATCCCCGCGGGAAGAGCAATAAAGGTTCGAACTCCCGGGATAAGTCTTCCGACGAAGACAATTTTATCCCCGTATTTTTTAAACCATTCGCTAGCCTTGTAGTAATCGTGTTCTGTAACGAGAACGAATTTACCATATTTAGAGAGTATTCTGACTAAAAGCTCTTCTTCCAGCAACTTTCCAATGAAATAGGCAATTAATGAACCGATTACCTCTCCAAGTGTTGCAAAAAATATGACGAGCGGCAGTAATAGAACTCCTTTATCAGCCAGGAAACCGGAGAAAGTGAGGGTTATTTCTGAAGGAATAGGAATTAGCGCGGCTTCCGATACTGTTACCAAAAAAATTCCCAAGTAGCCAGTATTTTGAATTAAATGTATAATTGCTGTCGATATCTGCTCAAGCATGGGTAATCTATACATTGTAGCAACACCGATCGGAAATTTACAAGATATAACACTTCGGGCTATTGAAATCTTGAGAAAGGTTGATTCAATTGCCTGTGAGGACACGAGAAAAACGGGAATTCTGCTTAAGAAATTGGGTCTATCAGGCAAGCACCTATTGCCCTATTACGAGCAAACCGAAGAAAGAAGAATTCCGGAAATAATTAACGCTTTAAAAAATGGTTTAAATATTGCTCTAGTCAGCGACGCCGGAACTCCTACCATTTCCGATCCCGGCTTTAAACTGGTCAGGGAATGTTTAAAGGAGGGGATAAGAGTAGAGTCCATCCCTGGTCCAAGTTCCGTTATATCCTCCTTAGTTTCATCGGGTCTTCCCACGGACAAGTTTCTATTTGTAGGCTACCCGCCCAAAAAACCGGGGCACAGAAAAACACTTTTTGAAAATTTGAGAAAATCGAGCGAAATTTTGCCTTCTACGGTTATCCTTTTTGAAGCTCCTCATAAATTAATCAAAACCTTGGAAGATATGAAGGCTGTTTTGGGGGATGTTGACATAACTTTAGCCAGAGAATTGACAAAAGTTTACGAAGAAGTTTCAAAAGATAAAATTTCTTCACAATTGGAAAAATTCAAAAAAATAACTCCAAAAGGAGAATTCGTTCTCTTGTTTAATTTAAAGTTAAAGAGTTTTTAGTTGTGTTTCGATTTGAAGCAATCGATTGTATTTAGCAACCATTTCGCCGCGTACTATTCCTCCGAATTTAACATAGTCACTCGAAACGGCAACCGCAAAATCTGCGATAAAGTCGTCGTTGGTTTCTTCGGATCTTGTTGAAGCGACAATTTTTAAACCGGCAGCTCTGGCGACCTCCACAACCGCAAGCGCTTCGATGACAGTGCCTATTTGTACCGGCTTTACGACAATCCCGGTTATTGCCTTTTTGCCAAGGGCAGTCTGGAGTCTGTAAGGGTTTGTTGCGGTAAGTGTGTCACCGACAACTAGTGCTTGGGAGGAAATTGACTTGGTCATTTCAATCCAACCTTCCCAGTCTTCATCGGAAAGAGGATCTTCGAAATAAATAACGCTGTATTTTTTTGCAATCTCCTCGTAAAATCGAACAAGCTCGCCTGACGAAAGGGGTATTGCTGTGTCTTTAATAGTATATTTCCCCTGTTTAAAGAAATCGTTGGCCACAACGTCCACTCCTGCAAAGACATCAAATCCAAGCCTCAGACTGACAGATTCTATGCTTTGCTTGACTAGTTCTAAGGCGTGGTCGTTATTTGAGACGTTAGGCGAAAACGCGCCTTCATCAGAAATTAAAGTTGATAGATTGGCTTTTTGTAAATTTGTTCTCAGCGCGTTATTTATGGAACTTATCATCGATAAGTTTTCGGGGTAAGATTTAGAAGTAGCGCCCAAGATAAGAAAATCCTTGAAGTCGGCTCCCTGATCCGTACTACCGTTTAGGACATTGAAGATAGGAGTTGGTACCCTAAGTGTTAAATTGTCTTTTTTTATAAATTCTCGAAGGTAAAGAAAAAGTGGAAGCATGGAGCTCTGGGCTGCTGCTTTGCAAACCGACATCGAGACAGAAAGTATAGCATTGGCACCTAACCTGCTTTTGTTGGATGTCCCGTCAAGTTCGATCATTTTTTTGTCGACATCTTGTTGCTTAGTTGCTTCCATTTCAAGAAGGGCGGGGCGGATTAATTCGGTGACATTTTGAATTGCCTTTCTAACACCTCTGCCTTGGAATCTTTGTTCTTCAATATCCCTGAGTTCTACCGCTTCATAGCTTCCAACCGTTGTTCCGGTGGGGCAGGAAGAAACTCCAAATTTGCCATCGGAAAGTAAAACAGTAGTCTCAATCGCCGGCTCACCCTTACCATTTAAAATTTCTTGAGCTTTAATATCCTTAATTTTAGCCATTAGAAAATGTGGGAGTTTTTGATTATTTTGTATCCAATGTCTATTGGATTTAGTTTTTCTTTGGCAGCGTGTGTTTCGGGGCGAACGGATAAAACCAGTAATTTGCCTTTTTCAATTGAAAATTCTATTTCTTGCGGAAAGTAAAATATTTTTTTTGTCCTATCTACCAGTTCCTCTAGTTTTTGAATTTCTCCCTTATTTAATACGTCGGTTGCTTTTATTTGTTTTGTTGCTGTTCTGATATGCCCGTGTTTTCCCCGCGTTTCTCGTTGGATAATAATTGTGGGATTTCCTTTCGGTGAAAAAAGGGAATAAATTGATCTCCATCTGTCCTGAATTTCATGAACTAGCGAGGAGTCGCCTTTGACGATTTGACTCGGATGATTAAAATTCGAAAAATAAATCTTAATTTTAGCGTCTTCGAGAGAAACTCCTAGCTTTTTATATTCTTTTATGATTTCTTTTAGTAACTCTTCGGGAATTTTACTTTCGTAAAGATACTTGGAGATATAATCGTAAGCTCTATTCATGTGTCCGATATTTTGCAGGTCCAAGGCTCCCAGAATGTGCTTAACCCTTTTGTCTAAATTATTGTGTCGTACAAAGTGGTGATAAGCTTTATCCAAAATAACGAGAGTTTCCGGAATTTCTATGCCGTTTTTTTTAAGTTTGTAAAGTAAAGAGGCCTTCTCTCCGACATCATAATCCTCCGGGAGGTCGCCTACAGAAAAAACATACCTTTGGGCAGTCATAATTCTATTATGGAAACTTTTTTAGAAGATATCAACCTTTGTAATTCTCAATGGTAGCTTGGGGAACAGATTTGTATTTTGGATTCCTGACAAGAGTCGGTTGTCCTTTCTTTTCCACGATATAATAAGCGAATCCCTGCAATTTCTTCACCGGTTCGTAATCTGCATGACCGGGAAGACTTATCGGGTCAACTTCTTCAAAATTTACCGGACTGTCATCAGCTGTCACCAGCCAGGTTTTTCCTATATTTGCTACCAAATGTCCGGTTCCTGACGGAATAAATACGTGATCTCCTGCTTTGACTTTTATCGCCTGAAAAGTTTCAATTTCATCATCGATCGGGTTTCCCTTTTCGTCGTTTTTTCTGGTTTGGAGTAAAACTATTCCTTCGCCATTAATAACCCAATATGTTTCATCGAGTTTACCTATATGATAGTGTCCGTAAGTTTTTACGTATTCGCCTCCGACCGTGCCTGTCTCCCAAACGGTTATATTTTTCTTATCTTTTCCTCCGCGAATCATGTAATAATGAACCTCCGGACCTATCGCATTCGGATTCATTAAAACTTCTTTCATTTTTTCGTGAGGTCTGTCTGCAAAGGGTTTTAACATGCTATTTCCAACCTCTGTTTGGGTCTTTTCTTATTTCTTCGGTTTCGTCAGGTCTCTTGTAATCGTCGTCCAATCGGTAGGTTGTCCCTTTTTCCGGGGTTGAAACTTCAATTACGTCGCAATCTGTTATTCCCGCAAGCCTATGCCTTTGTCCGACTGAACACGAATATCCGACTCCAGGTGTAAGTTCTGTTTCTACCAAATTTCCGCTTGAGTCGTCCCAAATTAATTTTGCCCGTCCACTCATTAAAAGCCACGATTCTTGTTTTTGATCGTGAACCTGAAGCGAGAGACGAGCGTCTTTATTTATATGCAAAATTTTCCCCATGTATTCTTTACTCTCCGGGACCCAATGTATCTCGTACCCCCATGGCTTTTCAACTTTTTTTACGTAAGGAGAGTTTAAAAATTTTGTTTTGTCAAACTTACTCAAATCTATCATTCTACAAGTGTTCGGATTAGTTTTTTAGTATCGGTGGGATTTTCAACTTTTACATAGTCGATTCCGGTGTTGAGAGCTGCATAATCGTTTCCTCCCGGAAAGATC
>Ga0070741_10021405_pt1 | contig 10062 bp, 11 predicted proteins | sample Coa_R1_4_FD_66440 | JGI IMG/M metagenome (GOLD analysis project Ga0070741, IMG submission 66440) | Surface soil microbial communities from Centralia Pennsylvania, which are recovering from an underground coalmine fire - Coalmine... | ecosystem: Environmental > Terrestrial > Soil > Unclassified ...
CTGCCGCGGCCGCGCACGCCGTTGCTGGACCTGCTCGCCTCCGGCCCGCGCGATGCCGCCGCCCGCCAGCGGACCCTGCGCGAGACGCTCGCCTGGAGCTCCGGCCTGCTGGGCACGCCCGAACAAGCCCTCTTCCGCCGCCAGGCCGTCTGCGCCGGCGGCTGCACCCTGGCCGCGGCCGAAGCCGTCTGCGCCGATTCCCAGCGCCGCGAGCACGGGATACCGCCGACCCGATTGGTTCGCCCCTCCCCCGACCCTGCGAACGCCGAGCGGGCTGTTCGCCAACCACCGCTACCGCAGGACGCGATCCTCGACGGGCTCACGGCGCTGCCGGCACTCAAGCTGGGCCAGAGGCGAACGGCGGCGCGGCTGCGTGGCGCGGCGAGCGCCATCTGGCAGGCGGGCGGCGTCCTGCACTGGCGCAGGCAGAGCCGGACGCATGGCGCGAGGGAGGCACAATGTCCATCGCCAAGGCGGCTTCCGTCGCCGCTGCGCTGGCCGGCGCGCGCTCGGCAGGCCCCGCCGCTCACGCGTTGAGCCATCCCGATGATCTCTCCGCGCGAAGTCGAGGTGGTGCGGCTGATCGCGGCTGGGCGGAGCACGCGCGAGATCGCCGCGGCGCTGAGCATCGCCGAAGGTACCGTCGAGCGGCACCTGACCAACCTCTACGGCAAGATCGGCGTGCGCAACCGCGCCGAGGCCACCAGCTACGCCCATCGCCATGGACTTGTCGAATGAGGCGTCGGCGGCCCGGTTTCTGCGCGGCGCGAATCGGAGTATGGTGGGCGCGGCACCCGCGGCGGGCGCTCGCGCTCATGTACCGCCACCAACGGCGCCGGACCGCCGGGGCTGAAGACTGCGAGAGGGGCGAACAGGATGACGGACGGCGTACGGGTCGAAGCGGGCGCGGCCTGCGGCGCCGAGTACCTGCTCTGCGACCTCTATCATCCCGATCCGGCGCGGGCGAACGGGACGGCCACGATCCTGCTGCACGGCGGCGGCTGGCGCGCCGGCGACCGCACGATGATGGCGGACCCAGCCACGGCGCTCGCCGGTCACGGCTTCCTCGCCGTCGCGCTCGAATACCGGTTGCTCGGCGCCGCCCCATGGCCGGCGCCGTTGGACGACACCAAGGCCGCCGTGCGCTGGCTGCGTGGCAACGCCGGCCGCTTCGGCATCGACCCAGAACAGATCGCGTTCACCGGCTTCTCCGCGGGCGCCCACCTGGCGCTGCTCGCGGCCGGCACGGCGGATGGCGGCGAACGAGCCACAGACAGCGCTCATCACGACGTTCCTGAACGCGTAGCCGCCGTTGCCGCGTTCTTCCCGCCCACGCGCCTCGGCTCGGGACAGGCGCGCATGCTCGGCCTCACCCCGGAGGCGGCGCGGGCTGCCAGCCCGATCACGCACGCCGCCGCGAGCTTTCCGCCCACGCTGCTGCTGCACGGCACCGACGATACCATGGTGCCCCACAGCGCCTCGGTGCAGATGTTCGATGCGCTCATCGCCGCCGGCGCGGCCGCCGACCTGCGCCTTTACGCCGGACTGCCGCACGAGTTCCAGCAGTTGCCAGGCCTGCTCGAACCGACGATGGCCGACGTGGCCGCCTTCTTCGAGCGGCAGGTCGTGCAGCGCGAGCGCTTCGAGGCGGCGCGCGACGCGATGCAGCGCCGCTGGGAGGAGCGGATGCAGGCCGTCCGCGCCGGCGGCTGAGCGGGCGAATCCGGACCGGGAGGCGCAGAGTCCCGCAGGAGCCTGCCGTGAAAGTCTCCTATCTCTGCTCGAACAGCTACATCGATTCGCGCACGCTGAGCCGGGCGTCCTACCCCTACCCGCCCGTGCTCTACGACCCGGAGGTGGGTACGCGCTCCGTGGAGGCGGCGCTGGAGCACGCCCGCCTCGGCGACGAGCTGGGCTTCGACTGGGTCAGCGTCTCCGAGCATCACTTCGCGCCGGGGCTGCTCACGCCGAACCCATCGGTCTTCGCCGGCGCGCTCACACAGATCGTGCGGCGGGCGAAGATCGCCGTGCTGGGGCCGGTCGTGTCGATCAACAATCCCGTGCGCGTGGCCGAGGAGATCGCGCTGCTCGATCTGCTCAGCGGCGGCCGCGTCGTCGTCTTTTTGCTGCGCGGCACGCCCAACGAGTTCACGACCTACCATATAAATCCCGACGAGACGCGGGCGCGAACCGAAGAGGCGGTCGCACTAATCGTGCGGGCGCTGACCGAGCCGCGGCCGTTCGGCTGGGAGGGTCGCTACTTCCGCTTCCCCACGGTCGCGATCTGGCCGGGGCCGACGCAGCGGCCGCACCCGCCGATCTTCTCCTCCGGCAACAGCCTGGAGTCGGCCGCGTTCGCGGCGCGCCAGCGCCACGGCCTGGCGATCAGCTTCCGCCCGCCCGCCGGCGTCGCCGAGGCGGTGTCGCACTACAAAGCCGAATGCGAGCGCCAGGGCTGGCAGCCGTCACCCGACCAGATCCTCTACCGCGGCTTCATCGCCGTGGCCGAAAGCGATGCCGAGGCGGAGGCGCTGCGTGCCCGCTTCGCCGCCTCGCGCGGCGGCGCCCGCCCGGCCGGTGGCAACGGTGCGGCGCGGCCCGCCAACGGGGTCTTCGCCGATGCGAACGCCAAACACGAGGACGGCGCCGGCCGCGGAGGCGAGGGATTCGGGCTGGGCTCGCTGCAGTTCTGGGGCTCGCCGGACGCGCTGGTGGAGCAGATCCGCGCCTTCCATGAGCAAACCGGCGTGGGCGTGCTCGACCTGATCTTCACCGGCGGGCCGCCGGTGGTGGAGAAGGCGCTGCGCCTGTTCGCCCGCGAGGTGCTGCCCCGCATCCGGGAAATCGGCGTGGACGCGGCGGACACGGCGCCCGCGCAGGAGGCGGCCAGTGTCGCAGACTGAGCCGTCGATGGCGTCAGCCCGGTTGGCCGCAGTGGCGCGGTTCGCAGAACGGTACGTCGATGCGGACGGCTTCCGCATTCGCTACTTTGAGGCGGGCAGCGGCCGGCCGCTCGTGTTGCTGCACGGTGGCGGCGGGCTCATACTCGGCCGCGCGCAGGCGCTGCTCGCGGAACGCTGCCGCGTGATCGCCTGCGAAGTGCCCGGCTTCGGCGCCTCGCCCGTCAACGAGCGTTCGCAATCGATGCGCGATCTCGCGCACACCATGCGCCAGGCGATCGCCGCGCTCGGGCTGGGGCGCTACGCGCTGCTGGGTGAGTCCTTCGGCGGGCGGCTGGCCGCGTGGCTGGCGATCGAGGCGGGCAGTGCAGCGAGCGAAGAGGTCGAGGCGCTGGTGCTCGCCGCGCCGGCCGCGATCCTGCGCGACGATCCACCGCCCCGGACAGCCGCGCCGCAGGAGCTGGCGGCGCGGCTCTACGCGCACCCGGAGCGGCAGCCGCTGCCCGCGCTCGACCCCGACGTGGCGGAGAAACAGAGCCGGTTGATCGGCCGCGTGTTCGGGCCGAGCCGCGACGCCGCGCTCGAAGCCGGCCTGGCCGCGCTGCCGGTGCCCACCCTGGTGTTGTTTGGCACGGAAGACCGCGTGACCGTGCCGGAGCTGGGGCGAATCTACCAGGAGCTCATGCCGCGCTGCCGCTTCGTGCTGGTCTACGACGCGGGCCACGCGATCGCGCAGGAGCGCCCGGAGGCGTTCGCCGCGCTCGTCGCCGACTTCGTCGAACGCAAGGACACCATCGCCACGAACGCGGGCAGCTCGATCATCAACCCGTAGCGCCGAACCGCCGTCTTCATGGCTGACTGGCAGCAGGCGTTGGCCAGGCGCATCCGCCCTGGGTCAGCACCTGTCCACTCTGGCATGTAGGCGGCGGTGCCCAGCGGCGGAAGGTCAGTATACCGCCATCTGCCGAGTACGCCCACGCGCCGCTGCCCGGTTCAAGGATCGAGGCGAATTGGAGAAAGTATCGCTGCGTTGTGGGGTCGAAGACGTACAGCACGTCCTGTCCTGCAACCTCGACACGGACGCCCAATGGATTGCCGATAAGAACCCATTCGCCGGCGGGTAGCGGAACTGCCGGGAATTCAACGCTATCGATGCGGACGGCGATGCTCGTGTCCTTGTCGAAATACGCCCAGTAGCCAACGCCCGCCTGCAATGGCGTGTTCGAATCGAGGAGAACATATCCATCGCGCTCCGAGCCGTACGTGTAGAGAGCGGATGCTGAGCCACCGACGGTGGTGCCCGTCGGAACGCCGATCAGGTTCCACCCTGCATGGAAAGCGACAGACCGCACCGGCGATCTCGATGTGCCGGGAGCGGTGGGCGTTGCGATCGGGGGAGGCGTTGGCGTGATAGTCTGCCCCAGTGTGGTTGGCTCATTCAGCAAAAGCGCCATGAGCAGCGCGAAAATGGCTAAAAGGACCCATCGCGTTCGCATACGCTATCCGATCGCATCGTCGGTACGATGTCGAGCCGCACTACCGCCGTTTGCCGGCAACACGCGGGCCGAGCTTGAAGACGAAGTTGCCGGGGCCGAATGCAGCCTTTACCTTCCGCCCGGCCTCGCCGGCGCTGTGCCCCAGCAACGAACGGCCGTCCGGCGCGATGGCCACGAACTCGCCCGCGTGGTCTGCCTCCAGCGCCCTGCCAAACTGCTCGTACAGCCGGTTTGACCGCGCGAGCAATTCCCCCGATCTCTTGCGTTCGCCCCGGTCACGCTTGCTCACTGTGGCACCACTTCTCCCTGGTTCGGTTGCCCGGCGCTGCGGCAGCTCCCGCGACTGATCGACGCCATGGTAGCCAGCCGCTCGCCGGCGGTCACACTCTCCCGTCGCGATCCGTCATAGTGGTGAGGGACCAGAGCGACCCCCGTGACCTCCGGAGGAGCAGAGAGATGCCGGCAGCCGAGAAGAAGACCACGCAAACGTCCGCCGCCAGCAGCGCGCGCGACGAGCAGTCCCAGGGATTCACGGACGCCGAGCGAGCGGCGATGAAGGCGCGCGCCGAGGAGTTGAAGGCGGAGGCGCGCCGCGGCCGGCGCACGGAGAAGGTGGACGGAGAAGCCGCCGTGCGCGAGGCGATCGCCGCAATGAGGGAACCGGATCGCGCCATGGCCGAGCGGATCCATGCGATCGTCAAAGCCAGCGCGCCCGACCTCGCGCCGAAAACCTGGTACGGGATGCCCGCCTATGCGAAGGGCGGCAAGGTCGTGTGCTTCTTTCAGAGTGCGCAGAAGTTCAACGTGCGGTACGCGACGTTCGGCTTCAACGAGGCGGCGAACCTCGACGACGGCGCGATGTGGCCCGTCGCCTTCGCGCTGACGGAACTGACTGCCGACGCCGAGAAGCGGATCGCCGCGCTCGTCAAGAGAGCCGTGAGCTGAGGCCGCGCCGCCCGGCCTGATTTAAGGTCACGACGCGCCGACGCCTCGCCACGATTGTCCGTCGTGACGAGGCGTCGGCATCCATCTTCAGCGCTGCACGAGCGTCGATCTGGTCCGCGCCCGAGTCAGCAGTGCCTCGTCAGCGAGGCGCCGCTTCCGGTCCCGGTCAGTCACCCGGCGCGGCGGCTGGTTCGGCGGTTTCGCGGCGCGACGGCAGCAGGCTCGCCATCGCCTTCGCTTTCGCCTTCGCGATCGCCTCTTCGCGCGTGTCGCCGATCGCCGTCTCGCGGTGGTAGCGATACGCCTCCGGGTGCCACGGCTCGGACGGCTCGATGCCATCGTCCAGCATCTTCGCGGCGCGCAGCAGCCGGCGCCGCACATGGATGATCTGCTCGTCGGAGCTGGTCAGGTGCTCCTTTGTGCGGTCGGCGATCGGCCCCCACTGGTTCTCCATCATGGCGATGTCCTGCAGCGGGAAGGTGCGAATGCCGGAGTACGTCCGCTGCTTCTGCGCCGTGCGGTCGATGTTGTAGTCGTTGCTGATGTTGTCCTTCGGCGTCCAGGTGCCGGGGATCAGCTCGGGATAGTAGTAGCCGCCGCTGCGGTACTCCTCCAGCTCGGCTTCGGGGATGGGGCTGTAGCTCCAGCGCAGGCGATAAAACATCAGGCTCGTATTGTCGATCGGGATGCGCATGTTGCTGGAGTAGGTGTTCGGGCCGGCGATGCCGGCGGTGCAGAAGATCGGCATCATCCAGGTCACGGCGACGCTGGCAGAGAACCGTCCATCCGGCAGCTCGCTGGCCGAGACGGCGATCACGCCCGAATCGGTGTCCTCCAGCTCGGCGTTGAGCGGCCTGGTGACGCGCCGGTCGCCCACGGCCCGCGGGAAACGCTCGTTCGCGCTCAGCTCGCCGGGCGCGAGGGCGGGGTTGCGCGCCATCGTGCCGTTCTGGTTCAGCGGGTTGGGGATCGCCGCATCCGAGAGCGCGCTGTGCAGGAAGCGGGCGTGGCTGGGGTCGTAGTCGCCCTCCATCGCCTGCAGGTAGTTGCATTCCAGGCGGAACTTCTTCACGTAGCGGTGCGACGGCGGCAGGTGCAGCCACTCGAACTCGGGGAAGGGCGGCTGCTTCTCCGGTGGCCCGAGATAGGCCCAGATCAGGTCGCCCGCCTCGACGCAGGGATACGACGTGATCTTGATCTTCTGCCGGAACGTTTCGCCCTCCGGCGCGTTGGGCAGATCGACACAGGCGCCGCCGGCGTCGAACATCCAGCCGTGGTAGACGCAGCGCAGCCCGCAGTCCTCGTTGCGGCCGAAGAAGAGCGGGGCGCCGCGGTGCGGGCAGAAGGCGTCGAGCAGGCCGATGCGGCCGTTCGTATCGCGGAAGGCGACCAGATCCTCGCCCAGCACCTTGACGTGCACCGGCGGGCCGTCGCGCTCGGCAAGCTCCTCGGCGAGCGCCACCGGCAGCCAGAAGCGCCGGAACAGTTCGCCGGTGGGCGTGTTCCGGTCGGTGGTGGTGACGAGCTGGTTGTCCTCTTTCGATAGCACGGCGGCCGGCTCCTCTCGCTCGTTCGTGCATCGCCCGTCGCGGCCCGATGCGCATCCGCTCCGTACTATATACTTCCGCCGCCGGGCACGGTTGCGCCCGGCGGATGACAGGTAGCGTCTGAGGCATCTGAAAAGAAGTTGCGGCATGAAGGCCGAGCTGTACTGGATTCAATCCGTTGGCGCCGGGCGGCTGGCGACGCTGCCGCACCCACGCGGCGGCGATTGGCTGCCGGACGAGATCGCCTCCCTGCGTGCCGATGGCGTCGATCTGCTCGTCTCGCTACTGACGCCGTACGAGATCGGCGATCTGGAGTTGCAGGCCGAAGCCGAACTCTGCGCCGGCGCCGGCATCGAGCTGGCGTCATACCCGATCGAAGATAGGCGCGTGCCGCCGTCGCTTGCGGAGATGCGCGATCTGGTGGCGCGGCTGTTCGTGGCGTTACAGGCGGGACGAGGCGTTGCGCTGCACTGCCGCGCCGGGATCGGCCGCTCCAGCACCGTCGCCGCCTGCGTGCTGGTGGCGGCGGGGCTCTCGCCCGAGCAGGCGTTCGCCCGCATCACCGCCGCGCGCGGCGTCGATCTGCCCGACACCGACGAGCAGCGGGCCTGGGTCGAGTGGTTCGCCGCGAGTGGCCTCACCCCCTAACCCCCTCTCCATGGCTTTCCATCGCGCTCCGCGCGATGGAAAGCCATGGAGAGGGGGTATTGAGGAAGGGTTGAATTTGCTGGGAGGCTATACCCCGCGTCGCCGCATCCTCTACGTTCTGCCCTTTACCCTGAACCCCAGACCCAGCCCAGCCCCCACCCCCATCGCCCTCCGCCCTGCGCTCGCGGTATGCTGCCGCTGGCCGGCACGCCGCCGGCGGGGAGCGACGACGATGAGCGAGGGCAACCGCCTGACGATGCCGCTGGGCGAGGCGATCTTCACCATGCGCGCGATCCGGCGCTACCGGCCGGACCCGATCGCGGACCGCGACCTGCGCGAGATCCTCGAAGCGGCGATCCACGCGCCCAACGGCGGCAACGTGCAGCCCTGGCGCTTCATCGTGGTCAACGATCCCGAGCTGCGCGCCCGCTTCGCCCCGCTCTACCGCGAGGCGTGGTGGGCGAAGCGCAAGGACGAGGGGATCAACAGCCCGCAGGACATTCCGGCGCACGACCGCACCCGGCAGTCGGCGATGCGGCTGGCGGAGACGTTCGGCGAGGCGCCGGTGTTCGTGCTGGTCTGCGCCACGGCGAAGGGCGCCGGCGCGATGGCCTCGGTGATTCCGGCGGTGGAGAACCTGCTGCTGGCGGCGCGGGCGCTCGGCATCGGCGGCACGATCACCACGCTGCACGCCGTGGTGGACGAGCGGGTGCGGGCGCTGTTCGGCATCCCCGACTCGGCGCAGATCGTCTACTGCGTGCCGCTGGGCTACCCGCGCGGCCGCTTCGGCCCCACGGTGCGCAAGTCGCTCAGCGAGGTCTGCGCCTTCAACCGCTGGGACGGCGCGACGCCGTGGCCCCCATCGCCCTGACCCCTTCCCCCGATGATAGGGGAAGGGGAGATCTGCGTTCCGGGAGCGCGGGACTGATGGCGGGGCATTGCGATCTCCCCTCGCCCAGGATTGGGCGAGGAGCCAGGGGTGAGGGCCGCCCGCCGCACGTCAGAGCAGGCGCTTTGCTGCTTGCCGCAGGTCCGCGCACGAGCGGGCGCGCTTCGCTGGACGTTCGGCTGTCACAGACACGTCGATACCGGACTCGACTTCGAGCCAGTGCGTATACACATCAATATTCTTACATTAACCAAAACTTCTCCGCCATCCAATTGACGCCCCCCGTGATACTCGCTACAGTGACGCACGCACGATAGCTTGGCAAGATGAATGACAGTCACAACAAAACTCTTGAGAAGCAACCGTTCTGCCCAGGTTCTCGGGCGTAACTGTTCACGGTGTCTTCGCCAACCAGCACCAGATGCGCGAGTGATGGTGCGTAAAGCCGCGCAGACAGGCCTGAGTATCCTCCTCCTTATCTGGCTCGGCATGGCTCCGACAGTGGGAGACGCGCAGCAGGGGCCATCAATCGCCTTTGTCGACAGTATCTGCTTTGGTGGGAGAACCGCCACTCTAAACGGGCAGGGGTTTCTGCCGGGCGACACGGTCTACATAGAAGCACTGCCGCCGATTCCGCGGCATCTACCGGTTCCAGATAGCCAACCGTCGGGCACGGTTCGCTTGACGACCGTCACCACCGACTCGGGAGGGCGGTTCGTCGTCCAACTGGCGCTCGTGAATCCAACAACCGGCCGCCCATTCGGCGGGTCCCGGCCGGACGACATGGAGTACTACGCGGTGCTGGCCTTCCCTGCGAGCTTTGACGGCCGTTCGGAGGAAACGGTGAGTCGCGCACCCAAAGCGGTGTGCGCAGCCGCTCCGGAAGGTGCAACGCCGGTCGCGCGGACGCTGCCTGTCGGTCTACCGGCAACGGGCATTGGCCACCGGGCGGACACGAGCGCCGATCGAGCCGAACTCGTCGTCACCGGACTAAGTCTCGCCGCATGTCTAGGCCTGTTCGGTGTCACATGGTGGGCCAGCTCACGTCGGGCGCCATAGCACGGGCCCTATTGCCCGAGGACGCCGTAGTTCGTTGGCCGACCGCTAATGCAGCCAAGGAGGCCACTAATGCGATCGTCCAAACGCGCACAGCGGCGCTCAGCGTCTGCATTCTTGGTGCTCGCCTTACTCGGCATGGTAGCGGTGTTAGCGCATCTGGCAAGCGCGAGCGGTACGCCACAGGCGGCGAACCCGTTCGCCCCAGCGACAGCCACGGCAACGGCTACAGCGCCACCGCTAACCCCATTCCCCTCGGTGGTGGTCGGGACGGTAAGGCCCGGTCCCTCGGCGACGGTGGTGTTTGGCACACCACCGTCCGGCTCACCCGCAGCAGGCAGCAACTCGCTCAACACCGCATCTCCAGCAACACCACTCCCCTGCGAGGGTGACTATGTGCGATACAAGCCGCTTCCGCCGCTAGCAACGCCCCCCGCTGCGGCCAGTCAAGGCAATGCGAAGTTCTTCGTGGCAACGCAACCGGCAACTACGACCGCGACGCCGACGGTCTATGGCTCGTTCCGCCTGATCCCGATGGGCTACACTCAGCCGCTCCACGTCCATCGGCTGCATTGCCCCTC
>Ga0070741_10021406_pt1 | contig 10062 bp, 7 predicted proteins | sample Coa_R1_4_FD_66440 | JGI IMG/M metagenome (GOLD analysis project Ga0070741, IMG submission 66440) | Surface soil microbial communities from Centralia Pennsylvania, which are recovering from an underground coalmine fire - Coalmine... | ecosystem: Environmental > Terrestrial > Soil > Unclassified ...
GCCGCCCGGGTGAAGGTCAACGGCGAGTTCGCCGCCGTCCTCGGCGTCAACCCCTCCACGTTCCGCGACTACGCGGCCAAGTCCGCGGCCAGTTCTGACCGCTTCTGGCAGGGCGTGGCGGGAGGCGGGATGGCGGTGTCCTTCAGCATGGGGACGCTGGACAAACTGCCGCTCGGCGGGACCGTGAACGTCGCGGGCAGCCAGCCGGAACGGCTGCCGGTGATCGCGTTCGGCACCGTCGGCATCCCCGGGGTCGACGCCGTCGTATCGGACTCGGTGGCGAAGTCGCTGGGCATGCCGGCCGCGAACGCGATGGTGGTCAGTGCGCCACCCGAGGCCGTGGCCGGGCTGGTCACCAAGCTGCGCAAACTGGTGCCGCACGGAGCGGCGGTGGAGCCGCTGGTGACCTGGGTCGTCACCAGGACCGGCGGCGCGGTGGCACAGGTGGGTTCGGCGACGGGCGGGCAGTACCTCAGCTCGGCGCAGCTGACCACCATCCTCCAGGCCGCGCTCAGCCGCCGCGGCATGCCGTACGTCTGGGGCGCCGCCGGGCCGCGCGCGTTCGACTGCTCAGGCCTGGTGGAGTGGGCCTTCGCACAGGCAGGCCTCAGCATGCCCCGGGTGGCCGCGGACCAGGCGCTGACCGGTCCGCTCGTCCCGCCGGCCGACCTGGAGCCCGGCGACCTGCTGTTCTATCGCACTGACCCGACCGACCCCGGTTACGTCTCGCACGTGGCGCTCTACCTCGGCAACGGGCAGATGATCCAGGCGCCGCAGCCGGGCATGAACGTCGAGGTCGTCCCGGTCGCCTTCGGCAGCGAGTTCGCCGGCGCGGTCCGTGTCGACCCGCACGTCGCGACCGCGGAAGCCACCGGCATCGCCGGTTAAGGCCCTTACTCCCGCAGACTGCCTTCACCTCGACGGTTGCGCTGTCGCGCGGCAGCTGTTCCTTCGCATGCCCGCACGCGATTGACCGCCGCACACTGGCATGTAATCATGATTACATGAGTACATCAAAGCAGGACGACGCCAGCGACAGCGAGGCTGAGGCCGGCGGCAGGCAAGCACACGTGCGCGCCTGGTTCACCGGGAGGCTGCCGGGAGACTGGTTTACCGCCGCGGCCGATATCACGCTGGACCGCGAGGAGATCACGATCATCGGGACGCTGCCCGACCCGGTACAGGACGAGGCCACCGACGCGGAGCGCGCGGCGGCCGCGGAGGGCCGGATCCGGCGGTTCCGCGAGGAGACCAGGAGCCGCCGCATCGAGATCGCGCGGGAGGCCGAGCACAGGTTCCGGCGCAAGGTGTCCTGGGGCGTCGTCTGCGGCGACGTCACTGAGATGTTCACCACACTGTCGGTGCCGGTGATGACGCGGCTGCGCCAGCAGGAGCGGCGCGTGCTGGACACACTGGTGGACGCCGGTGTGGCGCGCAGCCGCAGCGACGCGCTTGCCTGGTGCGTCCGGCTGACCGGAGAGAACGCCGACGAGTGGCTGTCCCGGCTGCGTGCGGCGCTGCGGCAGGTCGAGGAGGTACGGGCGGAGGGGCCCGGCCAGTCAGGCTGAGGCCTTGTTGAATCCCCGGTGAAGTTGGCGGGCCGATCGGAAACCCTTGGCCCCGGCTGGCACGTTCCTTGGGTACCGTTGCCATAGATCATGCCGGGGACGAGGAAGGCCGCAGCGTGGGACTCCGTGATCTGGTCTACCGTCTGTACGAGCACAGGCTGGAAGCTTCGCTGTCCCCGGGAGCCATCCCCCGCCATGTGGGCGTGATGTGCGACGGAAACAGGCGATGGGCCAGGTCCGCCGGCTTCGACGACGTCAGCAACGGCCACCGCAAGGGCGCGGACAAGATATTCGAGCTGCTGCACTGGTGCCGGGATGCCGGTGTCGAGGTTGTCACGCTGTGGCTGCTGTCCACCGACAACCTCACCCGGCCGAGCAGCGAGCTCGGACCGCTGCTGAAGATCATCGAGGACACGGTCCAGGGCCTGGTCGCCGAGGACTGGCACGTGAACCCGGTAGGCGCGCTCGACCTGCTGCCCGGTGAGACCGTCCGGGTGCTCAAGGACGCGGCCGAAGTCACCGCCCCCAACCCCGGCCTGCTGGTCAACGTGGCGGTCGGGTACGGCGGCAGGCGGGAGATCGCCGACGCGGTGCGCTCGCTGCTCCAGGATCACGCGACCAGGGGAACGACGATCGAGGAACTCGCCGAGGTGCTGGACGTGGAGCACATCGCCGAGCACCTGTACACCGCCGGGCAGCCCGACCCTGATCTGGTCATCCGCACGTCCGGAGAGCAGCGGCTCGGCGGGTTCCTGCTCTGGCAGAGCACGCACTCCGAGTTCTACTTCTGCGACGCCTACTGGCCGGCCTTCCGCCGGGTGGATTTCCTGCGGGCGCTGCGCTCCTACGCCGCGCGGAACAGGCGTTTCGGAGCCTAGGTGACCAGCACGTTCACCGCATAGTTCCTGCTTAGTCACCACGCGGTGCTTTTGCCGCACCGAGATCGCGGGTACCTTCGGTAGTGGTGGACGGTGTGGAGCCGTCTCCCGGGAGGGCCCTCGATTCGCGAGCTTCGTGCGCGCAGGACAGGGCCGGTGCGGCCCGTCGAAGGCCAGCCCCGGTCCGTCATCCCGTTGTGGAGTCTGCGTGGTCAAATCCAAGGGTTCCCGCACGTACGTCCTCGACACCAGTGTCCTGCTCGCCGACCCGGCCGCAATCGGCCGCTTCGACGAGCACAGGGTCGTGCTGCCAGTGGTGGTCATCACCGAACTTGAAGCCAAACGGCATCATCCGGAGCTGGGCTTTTTCGCCCGGCAGGCGCTGCGCTACCTCGACGACCTGCGCGTCGAGCACGGCAGGCTGGACACGGAGCTGCCGATCGGCGCCATGGGCGGCACGATCCGGGTCGAGCTGAACCACGCCGATCAGCAGGTGCTGCCGGCCGGGTTCCGGCTCGGGGACAACGACTCGCGCATCCTGTCTGTGGCGTGCAGCCTCCAGGCGGAGGGCGACGAGGTCGTGCTGGTCAGCAAGGACCTGCCGCTGCGGGTGAAGGCCGCCTCGATCGGCCTGGAAGCCCAGGAGTACCGGGCCGAGCTGCCGGTGGACTCCGGCTGGACCGGGATGACCGAGCTGGAGGTGACCAGCCAGGACGTCGAGGCGCTGTACGAGACCGGCATCCTGGACTGCGAGCAGGCCCGTGACCTGCCGTGCCACACCGGCCTGGTGCTCTCCTCGTCCAACGGCAGCGCGCTGGGCCGGGTGCGGCCGGACAAGTCCGTGCAGCTGGTCCGCGGCGACCGGGAGGCGTTCGGGCTCCGCGGCCGGAGCGCGGAACAGCGGGTGGCGCTTGACCTGCTGCTCGACCAGGAGATCGGCATCGTGTCCCTCGGCGGGCGGGCCGGCACCGGCAAGTCCGCGCTCGCCCTGTGCGCCGGGCTCGAGGCAGTGATGGAACGCCGCCAGCACCGCAAGGTGATCGTGTTCCGCCCGCTGTACGCGGTCGGCGGCCAGGAGCTCGGCTACCTGCCCGGTTCGGAAGCGGACAAGATGAGCCCGTGGGCGCAGGCCGTCTACGACACCCTGTCGGCGGTCACCAGCCAGGACGTCATCGACGAGGTGCTCGGCCGGGACATGTTCGAGGTGCTCCCGCTGACGCACATCCGCGGCCGGTCGCTGCACGACGCCTTCGTCATCGTGGACGAGGCCCAGTCGCTGGAGCGCGGCGTGCTGCTCACCGTGTTGTCCCGGATCGGCGCGGGTTCCCGCGTGGTGCTCACCCACGACATCGCCCAGCGCGACAACCTCCGGGTCGGCAGGCACGACGGCGTGATAGCGGTGATCGAGAAGCTCAAGGGCCATCCGCTGTTCGCGCACGTCACGCTCGTCCGCTCGGAGCGCTCGCAGATCGCCGCCCTCGTCACCGAAATGCTGGAGGACTCCGGGCTGTAAATGTCTCGTTGAGCCGGCGTATCAGCCGGGATTCGCGATAGAAGACGTCCCGCCACGTGAAGTGGAGCACGTGGCGGCCGGTCTCCCGAAGATGCTCGTCCCGTCTGAGCTGTCCGACGGCCTGGGCGGGATCCGCATACTTCTTCTGGCCGTCGGCCTCGGCGATGGTCCGGTACTTCGGCCAGTAGAAGTCGACCCGGTAGTCGGCCTCCGCGGTCCTGATGTAGGTTTGCAGCTCTGGCGGCTCCAGCCCGTTGCGGTCGAAGACCACCCGGGCACACGACTCCAGCACCGACTCGGCACGTGCGTCGGCGAACTCCACCACGCGCCGTGCGCTGTCCCCGCCGCGCCAGCTGGCGCACCGGTCCAGCACCGCCGCCAGCTCGGCCTTCTTCACCTTGCCGAGGTGGAGGGCCGAATCCGCAACCACCACTCCGTCCATAAATGGCAACGCGCGGGCAAGATCTATCACTGTCCGCGCCGGTGTGGTAACTGGAACCCCGAGACACTTCGTCACGTGGCCGCGGAACAGTTTCGCGGCGACGTACCGGGTCCGCTGCGTGCGTGCGGTGGCGCTGCCAGGCGGCCGGGTAAGCGTGACGAGGTCCTCCGGCGGCTCGTTCAGCAAGTCGAATCCGTAAATCAGCGCCGCCGTCTCGTGGCTAGCCACCACCGGCCGTGACGACGTTGCCAGCACTGCGGCCATTGTGCGGACGGCGTGCCAGAGTTCTGGACGTCGCTCGGCCGTAGCGACTACCTCTGCCGTCGCGTAGACACCGTGTCGGATCACTACCAGCCTGCCTTCATCGACGAGTGCCCGCACCTGCCAGCGCGTCAGTCCGGCGGCCATCCAGCGCGCGGTGGTCCCGATTTTCACCTGCTGGAGCACACCGGTCACGTCACTCCGCGTCACTCCTCATGCGTTCCCTGTATGCATCCATCGCATGCCCGCAACGCGCCACCCGCCTTTGCCGTCCAAACGGCGGAATTCTGTCCCGAATGCCCGGAAAATTCCGCCATTTCTCCGGCAACCCCGGTCTATGGACCCTTGGGGACGCAGTTGGGGACGCACAATGGTGGGCGCTGGTAGCGTGGCGGGCGTCATGGAGCTAAGCGACTGGCCTCCGGTGTCCGTCATCATCCCGGTGCGCAATGAAGAGGTGTACCTCGCGGACGCGGTCGAGCACGTGCTGACGCAGGACTATCCCGCCCCCTTGGAGGTCGTGCTCGCGGTCGGGCCGTCAAAGGACCGCACCGCGGAGATCGCAAGCCGCCTGGCAAGAACCGATCCGCGGGTCACCGCGATCAGCAACCCCTCAGGCACGATTCCGGCGGGGCTGAACCTCGCGTTCGGCGCGGCTCGCTATAACGTCGTCGCGCGGATGGACGGGCACGCGCTGATGCGCCCCGGATATCTGCGGACTGGGATTGCGACGCTGCTTGAGACAAAAGCCGCGGACGTGGGCGGGGTGATGGCGGCCGAGGGCATCAGTCGTTTTCAACAAGCAGTCGCCTGGGGCATGACGTCCAAGGCAGGTGTTGGCTCGGCCACCTGGCACACCGGTGGCGAGCCGGCCCCGGCGGACAGTGCATACCTTGGCATCTATCAACGCCACGCGGTCGAGCAAGCGGGCGGCTGGGACGAGGGCATGCTCCGCGCCGAGGACTGGGAGCTGAACTACCGGATAAGAGCCCGGGGCGGTCTCGTCTGGTGCACCCCGGCGTTGCAGGTCACCTACCGGCCTCGCGCAAGCATCAAGGCGCTCGCCTCCCAGTACTGGCACTACGGCAGGTGGCGTCGCGTTGTGATGCGCGAGCATCCCGAGACCGCCAGCTTCCGCTACCTCGCCCCGCCCGCGGCGGCGACGCTGTGCGCGCTTGGTCTCCTGACCGGGATCGCCGGACTGGCGGCCAGCCTCCCCTGGCTGGCCATCGCCGGGTTCGTGATCCCAGTCAGCTATCTGGCAGGGATCACTGTGGTGTCAGTGATCTTGTCCAGGGGGATGACCGGCGCGATCCGGGTCCGGCTGCCAATAGTTCTCGCGACCATGCACATGTGCTGGGGAGCTGGGTTTCTCACGAGTCCGCGCGGGCTGCATAGGGTCCCGGAGGAGAAACCACAGTACGTTAAGAGACATGGACTTTGATCTTCGGGGTTTGCTGGCCGAGCGCGGCCGCGAAGGATACGAGCTCTACGGGAAGTACCTGAACCCGCAGCAGCCGAAGACGCTGCACACGATCGGGTTCGACAAGATCTACACCAGGGCCGAGGGCGCCTACCTGTACGACAAGGACGGGAACAGGTACACCGACTTCCTGGCCGGTTTCGGGGTGTTCGCCGCGGGGCGCAACCACCCGGTGATCCGCAAGGCGCTGCACGACGCGCTTGACCTGGAGCTGGCCGAATGGACCCAGTTCGACTGCCAGCCGCTGCCGGGGCTGCTCGCCGAGCGGCTGCTCGCCAAGGCGCCGGGGCTGGAGCGGGTGTTCTTCTGCAACAGCGGCACCGAGGCGGTGGAGTCCGCGCTGAAGTTCGCCAGGTACGCGACCGGGCGCGGCCGGGTCATCTACTGCGACCACGCGTTCCACGGGCTGACCGCGGGGTCGCTGTCGATCAACGGGTCCAAGGAGTTCCGCAAGGGCTTCGGCCCGCTGCTGCCGGACACGGTCATCCCGCTGGGTGACATAGACGCCCTAGCCGCCGAGCTAAAGCGCGGCGACGTCGCGGCGCTGATCATCGAGCCGATCCAGGGCAAGGGCGTGCACATGCCGCCGGACGGGTTCCTGACCGCCGCGGCCAAGCTGCTGCACGAGAACGGTGCGCTGCTGATCTGCGACGAGATCCAGTGCGGGTTCGGCCGGACCGGGAAATTCTTCGCCTACCAGCACGAGGCGGATGTCCAGCCGGACATCGTGACCGTCGCCAAGGCGCTGTCCGGCGGGTACGTGCCGGTCGGCGCGATGCTGGCCAAGGGGTGGATCTTCGAGAAGGTCTTCTCCTCCCAAGACCGGGTGATGGTGCACTCCACCACGTTCAAGGCGGGCACGATGGCGATGGTCGCCGGGCTCGCCTCGCTGCACGTGCTGGAAACCGAGGGACTGACCGAGAATGCCGCGAAAACCGGAGCGGCGCTCAGTACGGCCCTGCAAACCCTCGCACAGAAGTACGACGTGCTCGCGGACGTGCGCGGGCGCGGCCTGATGATCGGGCTCGAGTTCGACAAGCCCGGGTCGCTGCGGGCAAGAGCCAACTGGAAGATGCTCCAGGCCGCCCGGGTCGGGCTGTTCTCCCAGACGCTGGTCGTGGCGCTGTTCCAGCGGCACCGCATCCTCACCCAGGTGTCGGCGGACTTCATGGAAGTGATCAAGCTGATCCCGCCGCTGATGATCTCCGAGGAGGACGTCAAGGCGTTCGCCGACGCGTTCGGCGAGGTGCTGGAGGATGCGAGCAAGGGGAGCGGGCTGATGCTGGACTTCGGCCGGACGCTGGCCAAGCAGGCGATCAAACGCTGATCAAACGCTGAGCAGCGCTTCCGCGACCGCCAGGTCTCCCGGATAGGTGATCTTGATGTTGCGCTCGCTGCCCCGCACGATGTGCACCGGCACGTCCGGCAGGTAGCGGAGCACGACGCCGCAGTCGTCGGTCGGCGCGAACTGCGGATCACCGGCGGCCAGCTCGTGTGCCTTCGCGATCACCGGCAGGCGGAAGCACTGCGGCGTCTGGCAGCGCCACACCTGATCCCGCGGCGGCACCTCGGCCATGACACCGTCCGCGGCCAGCACGATCGTGTCCGACGAGGGCACCGCGGTCCCGACCGCGTCATGCGCCGACAGCGCCGCGACGCAGTCGGCGATGATCCGCTGGTCCACCAGCGGCCGGGCGGCGTCGTGCAGCAGCACGCCGCAGTCCGCACCGGAAAGCACAGCCAGGGCGGCGCGGGTCGAATCCGGCCGCCCGGCGCCGCCCTCGATGACCGCGGAAACCTTGCCGAAGCCGGCCAGCATCGACCGGACCGGCGAGACGTACCCGCGGGCCATCACGACCAGGACCTCATCGACGCCGGGCGCCACGTCGAACGCGGCGACGCAGTGTTCGATCAGCGTCCTGCCGCCGAGCCGGAGCAGTTGCTTGGGCTGGTCGCTGCCCATGCGCTGCCCGGTCCCGCCGCCGAGCACCACCGCCACAATCCGCATGAGCCGGACTCTACCGGGCAGGCGTGTTGGTCCGGGACCGGGGCATGAACCGCCGGTAAGTTGGGTACCGCTCGAAGTGGATCACGGCGGTCGGGGGCCGCTGGGAGGACACGGATGACTGTTGCGCTGGTCCTCGCGGCTGAAGCTGACGCCAGCATGTGCGGGCAGCTCGCGGCGCTTGGTGTGCGCAGGGTGGACCTGGCGGGAGCCGGCCGTGGCCGGGATTACGGCTCCGGCCTGCTCACGGTGGCTGCCGCGGCCCGGGTCGCCGGGGAACGGGTGCTGATCTGCGTCGGCGAGGGCGCCATTCCCGGTGACGTACTGGCCCGGCTGCTGGGCGCGGGCGGCACCGCCGCCTTTTCCGGGCGGGGCACGCAGGCCGGCCTCGGCGCGCTGGTCGCGGACACTCCGGACCTGAACGCGCTCGCCGATGCCGCCGAATGGCTGGCCGCGTCGCCCGAGGCGGACGATCCGCTCGGCGCGCTGCTCGGGGAACTGGCCAGGCGCGGCGTGAAGACTCGTGTGCTGGACGCCGGGCCGGACGCCGAGGGGATGATCGCGCAGGCGATCGCCGACCCCGCCGCCCGGACCCTGGCCCGGTTGGCGCTCGCGCGCGACCTCGCGCCGGCCACGCTGTACGGGATCTCGCTGGGGCTCGGGCTGGTCGCGGCGGTCTGGTTCAGCGCGCCGACGCTTGGCGCGCGGGGCATCGGCATCGCCGCGCTGGCCGGCGCGTTCGTGTCCGGACGCGCCGGTGGCCTTGTCGCCGCGTCCGGCCGGTGGACCGGCCCGGCCCTTGACTGGCTCGGCACCGCGATTTCCCTGGTCACCGAGCTCGCCGTGTACTGTGCCCTGGCGCTGAGCGCGGCCCCGCCGGGCCTGAACGGACTCTGGGGGAACGCGCTGCGGCACACGGCCGTCGCCAGCTGGGCTGGTGGCGGATCGCTTGGCATGTGGCGGCTGGCCATGGCCGCCATGGGCATGCTCGGCATCCGGCGGCTGGGCGAACTCTGCTACGACCAGGCGGCCGGCGGCCAGCGGCTGCACCGCGAGGCGATGCGCCGGGTAGAGCAGGCGATCACGCTGCCCACGGGCGAGCGGTACGCGGTCATCGCGATCACGGCGGTGCTGTTCGGCCCGCGCGTGACGTTTCTCGCCCTGCTCGGCCTCGGCGCGCTCGCCGTCGCCTACGTGCTGGCGGGCCGCGCGCTCGGCTCCGCGATAATGACAGTCATCTTGCCTATCCGGGGGGACGACCCCCCGGAACCCCCCGCGACCCCGGGGGGCGACCCCCCGGGATCCCCCCGCGAGTCAGGGGCTGCCCGCCCCCAACACCCCCGGGACACCCCCTGGGACCTACCCGCGTACCGGAACGACGGGCGGCTCTCCCGGTGGATCGGCGGCGTGGTGCAGGGCAGGCTGCCGCCACTGCTGCCGGTGCTGGTCGGTCTCATGGTGGCCGGCACGCTGTCCGCGCTCGGCCTCGCCAACCTGCCCGGCATCTTGATCCTGACCCCGGTGGAGGGCATGCTGCTCGCCGCCCTCGGTTCTTCGCACCCGCACGACGGGCGCCGCGACTGGCTGGTTCCGCCGCTGCTGCTGGCCGGCGAGTTCGTGTTCATCGCCGCCCTAGGCCTGTCCCGCAGCGTCGCCCCCGCGGCGGTGTTCACGCTGCTCGGCGCCGTCGTGCTGCGGCACGTAGACGTCGGCTTCCGCGCCCGGCACCGCAGCGGGATCTCCGCGGACGTGCTCGGCCTGGGCTGGGACGGGCGGATGCTGCTGCTCGGGCTCGCGGCGCTGGCCGGCCAGGCGCCGTTGGCTTACATCGCGTTTTCGGGATACCTTTGGGTGCTCTTCGCCTGGGATTTCCTCGGCGGATGGCTCCTGGAAACCGAGGTGGAAACCGAGG
>Ga0070741_10021407_pt1 | contig 10062 bp, 10 predicted proteins | sample Coa_R1_4_FD_66440 | JGI IMG/M metagenome (GOLD analysis project Ga0070741, IMG submission 66440) | Surface soil microbial communities from Centralia Pennsylvania, which are recovering from an underground coalmine fire - Coalmine... | ecosystem: Environmental > Terrestrial > Soil > Unclassified ...
GGTTGCTCCGCAGTCCATTTTGTTTTTAGTCTGTTCCGAGATATTCCTCGTAAACCGGCGGAAAGCCGTAGATCATGGTATTAATAGCCATGTCTGCGTACACCTTGTTTGCTGGAATAACAGGAGCCCGATGTAATTCGTCAAGTGGCACCCACGTCCTCACATCCTCATCTGCCTTTTGAAGCATCTCTGGCTTCCTTGGCAGAATCCGACCAAACACAGGAACGTACTCATGTCCCCGTTCCAGTAATGGCGAGACTCCCAGTCCGCAAAATCTGAAATCCAAACAAGGCGGATTGACAAAGGAAGCTTCGTTCTCTTCGTGATTGGCAAAAAGCTTTCCTAATGTGTCTCCCCGCATTACCGTAGAACCCTGGGTGCCAAGCCGGTTCGCATACCGCGCGTCGTTAGGCCGTCGCATATCGAGCAGTATATCCCATCCGTTGCCGCTATCCGACGGAGCGAACTCCACGCATTCGTGATGTACTGTCGGAAGGGCTTTGAGACGTTCAAGATAAACTCCAAGCGGAAGAAACGGGTGTGACTGGATATATTGAAACGCGGCTACGAGAACTTCGTTTCGTTCTTCTTCGGACATTCGCTCCAGATCCATTCTTACCTCCTTATCTAAACTCTACTCAAAACAATAGCACGTATAAAAAATACGTCAAGTTTTCTTCCCGACTGCCCAGTTAATCGTCTTGACCATGGAGTCAAAAGTTCCGGCGTCGGACCAGAAGCCATCGACGAATTCGGCTTTGAGTTTATTCTTCTTAATATAGGCGTTGTTGACGTCGGTCAGTTCGAGCTCGCCTCTCCATGACGGTTTCAGTTTTTTGATGATGTCAAAAACGGTGTTATCAAACTGATACAAGCCGGTTGTCACAAAATTGCTTTCCGGTTTTTTCGGTTTCTCCACGATTTTAGTAATTTGCTTGCCTTTAAGCGTCGCCACGCCGAAACGTTCCGGGTCCGGAACTTTTTTCAAAAAGACTTTGGCTCCGCCTCTGAAATTTTTGATTTTCTTTTTGAAATTGTCCTCGAAAATATTGTCTCCGAGGATGACGGTCATGGAGTCGCCGTTGGTAAAATCTTCAGCCAGACTGAGGGCGTGGGCGATGCCCCCGGCTTCGGTTTGAACTTTGAAGCTGAAATTGGCGCCGTAGTCAAAACCATCGCCCAAATATTCCACAAAGTCGCCAGCATGTTCCCTTCCGGAAATAATCAGGATATCGGTAATGCCCGCATCAAGCAGGGTATGGAGCGGATATTCGATCATGGCTTTATTCCAGATCGGCAGAAGATGCTTATTGGTCACTCGTGTGAGCGGAAGCAGGCGCGTGCCCTTGCCTCCGGCTAAGATTATTCCTTTCATGTTTTTGTTGTTAGCTTGTGAGGCCTCCACAAATCGATATGCGGATTGAAGACGCCGGTTTTCTTCCTCACGCTTTCCACCCACTTCGGATTGTCGATATACCACTTGATGGTCTCGGCAAAAGCCTTTTTGAAATCATACTTCGGCTTCCAGCCAAGCTCTTTTTTAATTTTCGAGGCGTCAATGGCATACCGGCGGTCGTGGCCGGGACGGTCGGATACGAATTCGATAAGAGTTTCCGGTTTATTAAAATATTTCAAGATCATTTTGGCAATAGTAATATTGTCGATCTCATTATCTGCACCAATATTGTAAATTTGGCCAGATTTGCCTTTAAACAAACATACTTCTAAGGCCGAACAGTGGTCCATGACATAAATCCAGTCGCGGACATTTTTGCCGTCGCCGTAGAGCGGCAGCGTTTTGTTTTCCAAAATTCTCAAAATGAAAAATGGTATCAATTTTTCCGGATACTGATACGGCCCGTAATTGTTCGAACAGTGCGTGACCACGACCGGCACTTTCCAGGTGTTGAAATAGGCGTGGCAGAGCAGGTCGCCGCCGGCCTTGGTGGCGGAATATGGCACGTTCGGTGAAAACGGCGTCGTCTCCTTGAACACTTTTTTCGATTTCAAGGGCAGACTGCCGAAAACTTCATCGGTAGAAACCTGGACATATTTTTCGACCGGATATTTTTTGACAGCCTCAAGAATATTAAATACGCCGATAATATTGGTGTCGATGAAAACCTTGGCTCCGACATGAATGCTTCGGTCGACATGAGTCTCAGCGGCAAAATTAACCGCATAATTCGGCTTATATTTTTTAAAAATATTTTCAATGACTTTCGGGTCGGCAATGTCGCCTTTGACGAAAGTGTATCGCGGGTTCTTGGAAATATCTTTCAGATTATCCAGATTGCCGGAATACGAGAGCATATCGAGATTGACAATATCAATATTCTTATGCTTTTCGAAAATATAGCGGATGAAATTAGAGCCGATAAAACCGGCTCCTCCGGCCACCAATAAGGTCTTTCTCATGGAGGAAACAATATGATATTATTGCCTTTTATGCAAGGAAAGATTTCATTGCCGAATGTCACCCTCATCGCCTTCGACTGCTATGATCTGACCAAGATCAAAGCGGCGGCGGACATATGCCAGAAATACGTCGATTTCGGCGCAGTCAAACTTTTGTCGTCGATCGAAGATCCCGACCCGCGGGTGGTCAAGGCTCCGGAAATCAAGTACAGCTGGCAAAAATATTCGGAGTTTTTAATTTCAGATCTCGGCAAATATGTCGACACCGAATTCGCCATGCACTTTCACCCCGACGGCTTTATCCTCAATCCCGAAGCCTGGACCGATGATTTTCTAAAATACGACTGGATCGGCGCGCCTTGGCATCATTTCGGCAAACCGATTGTCGGAGCCGGCGGACTGTCGATCAGAAGCAAAAGACTTCTGGATTACATTTCCAAACACTATAAAGAAATCGGCGGAGTGTTCCACCCGGAAGATTCCTGGACCTGCCGAATCGCCCGCGACCACCTGGAAAAAGCCGGATTCACATGGGCGCCGGTAGAACTTGCCGAGAAATTCGCCATTGAAGGCTCTGGCCGGGGCGTTGTCTGGACCAACCAGTTCGGCTGGCACGGCGACAAGTACACCGATATATCGCCGTGGCTTGAAAAGAATCCTGAATACAAAAAACTTTTCTCGCAAAAATTCGACGAGTTTACCGAGTTCATGCGAAAGCATCATCCTGTCTACGACGGAACATTTCATACCTTTCAGACCAAGCCGATACAAGTTGAAAATTATAAAAAATTATTTTCAAAAGAAAAAAACTACGACTGCCGCATGCATAACGACATTGTCCATTTTGACGAGGTGAAACCTCGGGATAACATTATTTACAAACTGTTTCGAATTTCCCTGGAAAAAGTCGGCGTACCGACATTTGAAAGAACCGTAAAAAAAGTGGAAATTTTTCCGAATAAAAAATCACTTTTACAAAAACATCCACATATACAAATCACAAATTCCTTTTATCTTCCAAAATGGAAACAACGTTTGGTAAAAATTTTTGGAAATTTAGTCTTTCCAAATAAAAAATCCTATACCGTGTATTGGTTTGAATAAATCTCCTGTATGGCTTTTCCCACCTTTTTCGCGTCGGACATGGTCAATTTTGCCGATAACGGCAAGCTTACCGTTCTCTTGCCGATCTGTTCGGCATTCGGAAAATCTCCTTCTGCATAGCCGAATTTCTCCCGATAATATTTATGCAAATGGACGGGATTGAAATGAACTCCAGTGCCGATTCCCTTTTCATGGAGCTTTTTCATAAACTGATCGCGATTTTCAACCAAAATAGTATAGAGATGCATGGCATGCGTTATATATTTTGGATAAGAACTCGGCAATGTAATCGGCAGATTTTTCAACTCTGTATTATAAAAATTCCAAATTTTTTCTCTTTGCTTGGCATATTTATCAATCCGTTTGAGCTGATGAATTCCAAGCGAAGCCTGAATATCCATCATGTTGTATTTAAAGCCCGGAAAGACCACCTCATAATGTTTATAGCCTTCGTCTGAATACCTTTTCCAGGCGTCTTTTGACATGCCATGCAGGCCGTAAACTTTTATTTTATCGGCAAACTCTTTGTTGTCGGTCGTAACCATGCCGCCTTCGCCGGTGACAATATTTTTGGTAACGTAAAAACTGAAGCAGGTTAGATCGCCGATGCTTCCGATTTTTCTGCCTTTGTACTGCGCGCCGAGAGCGTGGGCGGCATCTTCAATAACATAGAGATTATGCTTCTTGGCGATCCGCATAATTTCATCCATTTCGCACGGCCGACCAGCCATATGAACCGGAATAATGGCTTTGGTTTTTTTGGTGATGGCTTTTTCGATTTTCTTTTCATCGATATTCATCGTATCGAGACGAACATCGACAAAGACAGGCGTGGCTCCGGTATGAACAATAGCATTCACCGTGGCCGCAAAAGTCAGAGGCGTAGTAATGACTTCGTCGCCCGGACCGATGCCAACCGCAAGCATGGATAAATGCAAGGCGGCCGTGCAGGAATTAAGAGCCAAAGCGTATTTAGCACCGACGTATTTTGCCAGACCGTTTTCAAATTGAGTAACTTTCGGACCGGTGCCAAGCCAGCCGGAACGCAAGGTTTTGACTACCTCCCTGATTTCCGCTTCTTCGATTTTCGGCGATCCGAAGACGATATATTTTTGTGTTTCCTTCTTTTTCACGTTTTCTAGGCTTTTTCAAGTATGAAAGTTAATTGTTTCAAAAGAATGGTGTAGTGAATGCCTAATTTCTTCAGAATTTTTACGACCACTCCCTTGAGACCTGTAGAGTTTTCTTTATAGAGAACCCTATATTTATATCCTGTTTTTTTAAGCATGTCAATGATTTGAAAATAAGAGTAGAAATGCAAATTATCATGTTCCAGGGGACTTCTTTTCAAGATTTTCAAATATTTTTTTGCCATCCATCGGGGCATGTACGACACGAACCATGCCAGGGTATGAGTTTCCACCGGATAATATTTATTCGGCAAAGACAGGAGTATTCTTCCCTTCGGCTTTAAGACGCGGAACATCTCCTTCAAAACTTTTTCCGGATGCGATACGTGTTCCAGAACACTTGATGAGGCAATGTAGTCAAAATAATCATTTTCAAACGGCAATTCACTTCCGTTGTAAATTTTAAAATCAATATTAAATTCTTGTCCATATTTCTCCGCAATTTCTTTCAGATCCTCTTCAATGTCCACCCCGGAGACAATTGCTCCAGCTTTGGCAAAAGCTACACTGACTCCCCCGCTTCCGAATCCGACATCTAAAAGTTTTCTTCCTTTTACTTCCCCAACACGGTCAATAAAAAATTTCACCAAGGCTTCTGAAGCTTTTTCCTTATTAAGCCAGTCATTTATCTGCTTATCAATTTCCTTCTTGCTCGCCAAAGGATAGCGTTTCCTGAAATATTCCCTGACCTGTTGTTCGGTGAGATCTTTCATATTTCATTTAAGAATCTTTCAAGTTTCTTGATATACACGGGCATGGCATATTCGGCGGCAGTGGCTTTTGCAGTTTCTTTGATACTATTTCTCAGTGACTCATCTTCAATCATTGTCACAATAGCCTTCGCCAGACCATCGACATCTTTTGGTTCTACCAATAATCCATTTTTGCCATCAGTGATCGCTTCGGGAATACCGCCGGCCGTAGTGGCCACTACAGGCACGCCGGAAGCCATAGCTTCAAGCATGGCGATTGGCTGGCCCTCCCAAAGCGAGGGTACAGCGAAAATATCAATAATAGGCAACACTTCTTTTATATTTCGTGCCGGACGTATCAGTACCCTATCTCCAACATTCAATTCTTTGACTAAATTTTTCAACTCTTTTTCCATGTTTCCATAGCCAAGAATTAAAAAATATAAATTTTCAGGATGTTTTTCCTTCAAAATTTTTGCCGCAGCCTGAATCAGATATGTCTGACCTTTTTGCTCGACGAAGCGGGCCACAGTACCGATAACAAAAGATTTTTCCGGCAATCCCAACTCCGATTTTGTTTTAGCAATATCAACTTTACTCGCATCAAAAACTTCAATCGGATACGGCAAAATTGCAAATTTTTCCCTGGAAATTTTTTCCTGTTTTGAAGTGAAATTCAAAATAGCATTCGAGTCGACAAAAATTTTCCTGGTTTGGGGAGCCAAAATTCTGTCGGCAAGAATCTTCCACCACTGCTTTTTCCAGTAAATATTATGCTCAAAAATAAAGACCGGTTTTTTTAAAAATAGATTTAAGGTACGGATAATAAAATTAGTTTCAAATAAATGGCAGACTAGAATATCAAAATTTTCTTTCCTTAAAAATTTGTACATGCTCCACCAGGAAAAGATATCGAACGCTCCTTTGAATTTAAATTGGGTGTACGGAACGTCAGAGATATACGTGTCTTTGCCGAAAGGAAATAAAGTGATTAAAACCGGCTCGAATTTTTCCTTATCGATATTCTTTACCTGATTGATGATCAGTTTTTCCGCCCCACCGACATCAAGCGTGCCGATGGCGAATAAGACTTTTCTTTTGATTGTATTCATTTCGGTTTGCATATCATTACAAATTGGTACGCAAAAAGCTGTTTTCTGATTTTTGAGAAAAAATGTTCAGCCGGATATATATATTTGGCATACCATTTATAAGATGATGAGTCAAGAAGCTGGGCGTCAGTGCCTTTTATTTTGCGTATATATGGAACAAAAAGCCGAGCAAACCCCGGTGTAATATCAATTTTTAAGATATCGTAGCCCTTTTCGATAAAAAGCTGCTTGGCTGTTTTTAAGGTGTAAAACTTCAAGTGCGTATTATCAAGAATCCCCGATTCGGCATAACTGAAATTTCCAAATAAAAGCCGCAATCGCATGAACCAGACAGCCACATTTGGGAGAGAAGCAATTATAAAACCGCCTGGAGCAAGATACTTTTTAGCATTTTCAAGCATATTGCCAGGGTATATGACATGCTCGAGAACATCAGCAAAAATTATAACGTCAAATTCTTCTTCAAAAGGAAGCTCGTCATTTTGCAGATCACAAACCTCGGCACGATCAAGTTTGCCTCTTGCAATTTCTACAGCCTCTTTTGAAATATCAATACCATATACGATATAGCCCCTGCTCTTAAGAATTTCACCAAATGTACCCGTACTGCAACCCACATCTAAAATTTTCTTGACGCCGACAGGGATATTGCGCAATACGCCAAGATTTATATCGTGATATAATTTCATTTTGAAAGACAAAACTTATTAACAATAAGCGGGATAACAGTTAAGAATACGCCGGCTAAAAACCATGGGTGGAGGGGCACGGCAAATCTGGGAATATTATCAACGGCTGAAAACGGAATAATGAGAGCAATAAAGAAAATCCCAGGCACAAATCGCCATCTATATTTTTTAAAGCCTAAGATAATACTGGCAATAAGAGCTATCCACCATATTAGTTGGACAATATGAACTGCTGCTAAAGCGATAATTTGAATTAAAGAAAGGCCAGTTGTCTTTGCCAAAGGACCGTACGTACCTTCAAACGGGGAGCCCTTAGCTTTAATAATCGGACTCGGCAATTCGAACAGGCGAAGATCATCGACCCCCGTCCACAATGCAAATTTTGCAAATTGATTCGGATTTTTAAATATAATCGCGAGTGCTGCCTTTCGTCTGGCCTTATCTATTTGCTCATCGGTACTCCCCCAAAGTTTGATTTGCGCCGGATCTCTCTGCCAACTTCCCCATTGCTCCTGAAATATGCTTTGATTGGTTGGATATATTGTAAATAAAAGCCCTCTTCCGATAAAAACCGAAATGTATGAATCGCCGAGAGCCCACCATGACTGTTCAGCTTTCCATGCTCTGGCATATGCAATAGTTCCTGACAAACCAGCCATATTCGGCTCACCAAACTGTTCATAATTTCTGAGTATCCATGGCGATACTGCGGCAATGATAATAACTATAGAAATAAGCTCTTTTTTAATAACTTCTTTTTTTGATATGCCTTTTTTCAATGACACAATATATAAAGACACTAAACAAAGCAGAGGGATGAAAGAAAAAGCGTATCGTGTATATATAAGAGCCGCACCGCTTAGAGCTACAAGCACCCAATTCCTCAAACGAGGATTATCTAAAGCAGTAATAAAGAAAAATCCGATCAGAGCAGCAAGAAAGGCTGTCAGATTTTCAGATAAATGAGTTGACGGATAAAAAGCCAGACCATATGAAAGAGCTGCTCCCCAGGCACCCCATATTCCAAGCCGAGGATCGATTTTTTCAGCGCTTAAGCCAACGAGAAAAACCGTGCCGGCATACATAATGGCCTGAATCCAAAGAATAGTCATCAAATGAGCTCCGAGGAAAATGAGGATGGCTCGGAACATCGGATATCCGGGTTCACGAAGCATAGACGGTCCCCCGTTTAAATTATAATGGCCAGTCAGTATAGAGTGAGCTAAGGTATCATAATCAAAAGCGTCGGCACCCAATCCTCCGGGACTTTTAATTATATAAAAAGAGGCAATTAAAAAAGCTAGGAGCGCGGGAATCAAAAATTTTGCGTATTTTTTCACTTTTTTATACTAGCAAATTGGGGATATTTTGCCAGACCGAGCCTGAAGAAAATATATGCTCGCATGACATTTAAAATAGCCAGGCCGTATTCGGTGCTACGCTTGAAACTGATCTGGGAAGCTTCGGGAAAATATTTGGTGGCAATGGGAATCTCTTGTATTTTCAGGCCGGCGATTTTTATCTGAACGATGATTTCCGTATCAAAAACAAAATCATTCGAATTCAGGTTTAGCGGCAATTGCATAACTTTTTTATTGTACGCCCGAAAACCGGAATGATATTCGCTTAAATGATTGCCGAGAATGAGGTTTTCCAAATTAGTCAAAAAAATATTGGCCATATATTTCCAGTATGGCATGCCGCCGGCTAAAGCGTTTTTGCGGACAAGCATGCGCGAACCGAAGACAGCATCGGCTTCCCCACGTGCAATCGGCTCGAGCATTTGAGGAATATAGACCGGATCATACTGGAAATCCGGATGGACCATGACGGCAATATCAGCGCCGAGTTTCAGGGCTTCCGCATAACAGGTTTTCTGATTGCCGCCGTAGCCGAGATTTTTCTGATGGACAAATGTTTTCAGGCCGAGAGATTTGGCCACTTCCACCGTATCATCTTTGCTCGCATCATCAACCAAAATAATATCATCGACGATATTTTTAGGAATGGCGTCGAGAGTGATTTTTAAAGTTTTGGCAGCGTTATAGGCCGGCAGAACGACGATGACTTTTTTGCCGGCAATCATATTTTTAGAGTCGGCGCGCGCCGGCAGTCGTAAATTTTGGAAGAAATATATCCGGACTGCTCGTTTAAAATAACCATACATGAATTAAAATACTTTTGAAAAACCGTGCTCGGATCAATATGCGGAATGTCGACAACCATGTAATGCTCCTTGTTTTGGTTAAGAGTAGCAACTTTGTCTATGATGCTAAAGGTAGGGTCTATGTATAGCCGCTTATCATATTTGCCGGTCTGCTGAACATTAAATCCGCCGTTATCATTGTAGACGGTCACCTTTTTAATATCAGGGTTCGTGGCAATAAATGCCGCCGCATTTCTGACCAGAACTTGGGCAGAGCCGTTAATCTTGCCGAATAAATATTCCTCGATAAAAACGCCATTGTAGACAAGTCCTAAAACTAACACGCCTGTCAAAGCGATCTTTCTAAATTCTTTTTTCTTCAGAGCGATAACGGATAATATAAGTGTAATAACCCAGCTTAAGCCGATGAGAGAAAAAGAAATATAAAACGGCAAAGGTCCCGAGCCGCCGGAAAAGGGATACAAGAAATTCCATTTGAAAGACAAGACCCGGTGAACCCATTCCGTTTTCGGATACAACGGCGGAACGTTTTGTTTGATAAACTGCAATAAAAATAAAACAATCGCAATCAGAGAAAAACCGATTATATTTTTCTTACTAAAACTAATGTTAGACAAAACTGCCGCCGAAATAAAACAGCACGGAATAATCAAAAACTGCAGATAGCGATCAAGCGCGCCGAGGGAAAAA
>Ga0070741_10021408_pt1 | contig 10062 bp, 7 predicted proteins | sample Coa_R1_4_FD_66440 | JGI IMG/M metagenome (GOLD analysis project Ga0070741, IMG submission 66440) | Surface soil microbial communities from Centralia Pennsylvania, which are recovering from an underground coalmine fire - Coalmine... | ecosystem: Environmental > Terrestrial > Soil > Unclassified ...
CGGAATCGTCTTGGGCCGCGGCCAGCGCGCTGCCTACCTTTCTGGCCATATTGCCGTAGAACTCGGTATAGCTGAAACCATCGATCTCGTCCGCGGCATCGGTCGGACTGGCCAGGGCGGCCAGCTTGAGGGCGATTCCGTTGCTGACCGGCGGCGGTCCGGGATCGATGGCGGCCAGGTTCGCCGGATCGAAGCCGCCGGCGACGGCGAGGGTTCGGGCCGTCGTCGCGGAGTTGCTGTTGTCATAGGCGAACAGCGGCGATCCGGCCACGGCAGGAGGCCCGGCCGATACCTGGCCCGAGGTGAGCAGGCCATTCACACGATCGGCGACTGCTTTGGCCAGCCGGTTTAAGTCTCCCGGGTTGTTCGCATCGCCGGTGAGCTGCGGCAGTACCTGGTTCCGGACCTCGAGCAGGCCCGCCAGTTCCCCGCCCGACGTTTCCGCCGTGATATCCCGCCCATCGGAGCTGAGAATGCGGGCCGGCGGGGCAAGCCCCGAGTTCGCCGGCGAGCCCGGCGGCGGCGTCTTGAGATCGGCCTGGAGCGTATATTGTTTGTCGCCGATGACCAGCGGCGTTTGTCCGCCGATCAGCACGGTGACCGTGCCGTCGGACTGCTCCACCGCGTCGAAGTTCACCAGTTGTGAGAGCTGTTCGAGCGTGCTGTGGATCTTCGCATCCAGACCCGGATCCGGCTGATTCTGATCTCCGCCGAGCCTCTCCAGATTATATTGGCGAAGCTGCGAACCCAGAGCGTTGATCTGGTTCACGGTGTCGACGATCTGCTTGCCGGTGGTGATGGACGCCTGATCGAACTGCGCAGCGGCCGACTGAAAGGACTGGGCCAGGGTGCGGGCGCTCTGGACGACGCTGGTGCGCAGGGACGAATCGTTCGGGTTGACACTCCAGGAGGAAATGTTCTGGAACAGCGCGGAGAGCGCGCCGGGAATGCCGGTTTTGCCGGAGATATCGAAATTGCTTTGCAGGGCCGTCAGACTGCTGACCTTCTGATCGGCCCGACCCTGGTCCTGGAGTTGTTGCCGGACCGCCTGATCGGCGTATTTGTTGCGCGAGCTTTGCAATTCCCCGGCCTCTACACCTCCGGACAATCCGCCCAGAGGATCGAAGGCCGCGGCCTCGAGCGTAAGACGCTGGCGCGCGTATCCGGGGGTGGACGCGTTGGTGACGTTATTCTGAATCACGTCGAGCGAGCGGGAGAATGCGGTGAGCGCATCGGCCGATGCTCCGAGAGAGGCGAAGAGGCTTGACATGATTATCCTTCGATCGACACCTGGCGCCGGGCGCCGGTGGGCAAAGCGGAAACTCCACCTGGGGTATATCCCGCGATCCGGGCGCTCAGGCAGCCGGACCAACCGGAGGCGAAGCGAACGGCGGAGTCCAGCAAGGCGGCGAGCAGCCGAACGTCACGGTGAAGGGCGGCGGCGGCACTGCGAAGGGCGTCGGTAGGCTGCGATCGGTCCGCCAGCACTGGCTGCAAGCGGCGAAGAGCATCGATTGCGGATTGCAGATGCGGCCAGGATTGGGTGAGAGCGGCGGGGCTGGGGTCCAGTAGAGACTCACGAACGGTGCGCACCGACGCGCGGGCTTCGTGAAGCAACTTTGCGGCATCAGCCATGAGACGGCATCACTTTCCGGCAGGCCCGGCGGCGAGCGAGGCGTCGATCAGTTTGTGGCTGACCTGCCGGGGGTCCACTACGTAGCGGCCGGCCTGGTAGGCGGCGGCCAGCGCCTGCACGCGTGCCGAATGTTCGGCGGAGTTCGCCTGGCCTGCTTTCAAGATCGTCGTGGCCAAGCCGGAGATGTCCACGTGGTCGGATGGCAGCGGCCGCGCGGATTCGGATTGCCGGTAACGGTCGAGCCGCTCGGTTCGCTGCAACTCGGCGGATTGTGCGGCCGACGCCGCACCGGCCATGCGTTCACTTTCGATTTTCATGAGCGTGTCTCGAAATCCTGGAACGATCGGATACCGGAAGCCTCCAGGACCTTCGCCATAGCCTTCAGCGCGCTTTTATGCATCTGCGAGATTCGGCTTTCGTTGACGTCGAGGCGAGATGCGATCTCCTTCATGGTCAGATTGGCGGCGTAGTAGAGCAAGATGAGACGTCGGTTGCGTGCGTCAAGCCGGCGCAGGGCGCGGCCCAGAAAGCGGCGCCTCTCGGCGCGCGCGCAGATGGAATCGGGGTGCTGCTCGGCACACACCGGTACATCGACCGCCTCGACGGAGCCGGCGTAGGTGGAGCGCAGAGCTGCCAGCGCGGACACTTTTGCCCGGGCGGCGGCGTCCTCCGGCGTTAATCGATCCAGAACCTCCTGCTCGCTCGGATCCCGCTGGAGGGCGACGCTGAGTTCGCTGCGGACGGCTTTCATGCGGCGCTCGAAACGTCGCAACTGGCGGGACGCGCCGTCGAGCACGCGCAGGGAATCGAGCATTTCGCCGCGAACACGGTGCGTGGCGTAGGTGGAGAAGGCGACGCCCGAGTTGTCGTCGTAGCTGCGGGCGGCGTTCACCAGGCCAACAATGCCTGCCTGCACCAGGTCGTGCACATCGACGCACTTGCCCGGCGGCAGCTTTTTAAAGACGCGGCCAGCCAGGGATCGTACCAGGGGAAGATACGCAAGAGTTAGAGCCTCAATTTGTTGAGGATCTCTATTAGCAACGCCCTGCGCGGCGGCGGGCGGTCCGGGCGAAGAGGATACGGAACAGCCTCCGTCCTGCCCGTGGTTACGGCAGGAGTGGGTGGAACATACACCTGCCGGCGAATGTTTAACTGGCATCATCGTTACAGTGGCGTTCGGGCCTGTTATTCATACTCTGGTGATAATCACGTTATTTGTTTGCCCGTATCTCTGTTGATCTTAAGGGGAATAGCCTTGATGGACAAGACCTACTATGGTCATTGCCTTTATTGCTAGCTTAGGTTATCTCTCGCGTTAACCAGTTTTCTTTTCATTGCCGGAGGCTCCAGTACAGCCGTAAGTTTTTTCGACACTTAACTTCGTATATGAGATGAAAGTATCTGGATTCTCCAAAAAATACTGCTAATGATGTACAGTTTTTGCCGATATGTACCGACTATTTTGACTTGCCGAGTTTTAATATGAATCGTCGACTCCTCTGGTTTTGCGGATATTCCCCCGAAATGATGCCGGACTTTTGCAGCCGTCTGGCGGCCGACGGCATAGTCCCGCATTTCGAACTGGATTCCGCAATGCAACAGATCCAGGCCTGTCATCCGCACGCTGTCTTCGTGAGTTGCGGCGGGGGCAGGTGGAATCTGGAAGAAGCACTGGAGGAACTGCAGCGGATCCAGCCCGACATTCCAGTCGTGCTGCAGAGCAACGAATTGATGGCGCCCGAGGCGGTGCGATTGGCGCGGTTGGGAGCGTATCAGTGTTTCGGCGAGGCGGCCGATCCGGAGCACCTGGCGGCTGTCCTCAACGACGCCATGCAGGAAGGATGGCTGCGGCAATCCGAAAGCAACCCCGGGGAGAGCGGAGGGGAACCGTGGCGGCAGTTCCTGGTAGGCGAGAGCTCGGCGCTGCGCAAGGTGGCGGAGATAATCCGGCTGGTGGGAAACCGTCGCTGTACGGTGCTGATCACGGGGGAAACCGGAACCGGCAAGGAAATGGCGGCACGGGCGCTGCACATGGCGAGTCCGCGGGCCCACCTGCCGATGGTGACGGTGAACTGCGGCGCGTTGCCGGAGAATTTGCTCGAGGCCGAGTTGTTCGGCCATGTGAAAGGCGCATTCACGGGAGCTACGGGGCAGCGGATGGGCCGATGCGAGCAGGCGCACAAGAGCACCCTGTTCTTAGACGAAATCGGCGACATGCCGGTCGATCTCCAGGTAAAGCTGTTGCGCGTTCTGCAGGAGCGTGAGTTTCAGCGGCTGGGCAGTTCGGAGACGGTGCGCGTGGATCTACGGGTGATCGCGGCCTCGAACGTAAACCTGTTGGAGAGAGTGAAGCAGGGCAGGTTCCGGCAGGATCTTTATTATCGCCTGAACGTGGTGCCCCTGAACATGCCGGCTTTGCGGGAGCGGCGAAGCGATATTCCACTGCTGGTGCGGCATTTTATCGAAAAGCTGTGCCGCTTCGAGGAACTGGAGCCGAAAGAGATCGGGCCGGAGACGCTGGAACGGCTGGCGAACTGCGAGTGGCCGGGCAATGTGCGCGAACTGGAAAATGCCGTGGAGATGGCGATTGCGCTCAGCGGCGATCGAACGACGCTGCACACCTACGATTTTCCGCGGGCTATGCCCTCCAGGGCCAAGGTCGTGTCGATTGCCGCCGGATCCGCGCCGCTGCCGGAGAGCGGGCTGCATTTCGACGCCGCGGTGAGCGAGTTCGAGCGGGCGTTGTTGCTTCAGGCGCTGGAGAGGTCAGGCGGAAATAAAACGCAGGCGGCCGATATCTTGGGGCTGAAGAGGACGACGCTGCTGGCCAAAATGCGGACTCTGGATATCGAGCAGCTTTCTTTCGGGACGGCTTAGCTTAGGTTAGGGCAGGTGGGGCAGGCTCCTTCCCCTGCGCGGCATCAACGCCTTTTCGATGTCCAGTTCATGTAAGTCTTGTACTGGTTCGACCCGGCGGCGATTTCGAATCGCCCATTCAGCGACTCGTTTTCCATCCAGTACGTCAGCCGGTATCTCGGCCCCGATTGCGTGCCGTCCGATTCGAAGACCACACGTTGCGGGGAGGGAAAGCTCAGGGCGTATCGGATTACGTGACCTTCGGTGTCGAAGTAAATGGCCCGCGGAGTATCGGCGAGCGCGTCCAGATAGATCACCATCAGGTCGTCATGCTGCTCGCCGGAATCGTATTGCGCGTTGTTGCGGCGTACGATGATCTTCTGCTTCAGTTCGGGTTTGAATGAGAAACTTCCCTGCCCCGATCCCAACTGCGTCTCTTTGCCGGCAATGCCGGTCCAATCGCCGAGCAGAAAATCCAGCTTCTTCCAGGCACCGCCGGTCTGAGCTTGCAAGACCGAGATTACGGCCAGCACCGCAGTCAGCGTGAAGCGCATCCTATCTCCTTCCCCCGAGCGGCAGGTTGAAAAGCACGCAAGTTGATCCGGCGTCAGGACCCATCAGGCGAGGAAAGCCGTCCAGCCATGCGATGAGCGGGCGCAGTGGAGTTGCGCTGAGCCGGTACGGGTTCTGACGGTGGGCTTTTCCGGCAGCCACGGGCTTCGCGGCTTTTAGTTCTCCGACATGGCGGAAGATGGCGGCGCCGGCGATCGCCCGATCCAGCGTGTCAGTGGTTGCCGTCCGCATAAGCGATTCGCTTATGGTACATCAGAGCAAGGTTGGAAACCAGGTTAGTGACTTAACCAAGGGGCGGCGAATTCTCGCCGCAGCCGGCTTTTCAGGTGGCTGGACCCGCTCGCAGGCGGTTGCACAGGCCGAAAGAGGGGCACAGTTTCGTCCGTCCCCGGTTTTGCCACAGGCTGCCTGATCGCCAGCCTGCCATCGGCGAGATACGGGCCCCGGACAGTGGACAGTTCCGTCTGTCCCCGGTTTGGCACGGGCTGCAGATCATGTTTCGACCAGTGAACGAATTCAGCAGGTAGAGGCCGCCCGAGAATCGCTTTTACGTTGGGGCGGGCAATGTGGACCTGCGCGTATCGGCGCCTGAAGGCGGGACGCCTGTAAGGCGTCCGCAGTCGATAATTAGGTGGCGCCGCAAAATTATCTCAGGTCACGCCAGTCGACGGTATTCTTTGATATAGCGGCGTTGGCCGAAGAAGACGTCCGGATATCTCTCGCCCGTTTTTCCAGCTTCTTGGCTCGCACGATGCCCGGTCCTGGCTAACATGACCGCGTAATCGTCGAGAATCCGGGCGACATCCGGGTGATTCGGTCCGACTGTCTTCTCCATCTCCACCAGTGCCGAGACCATCTTTGTTATCCCCAGTTGCTTCTCACCGGTCTTCCAGCAGAATCCTCCGAGGTTACTTAGAATCCGCGCGCGAACCTGTCCTGGCGGAGCCGTCGCCGCCGCTCTCTCCCAAGCGTCGCGAGCCAGAGCGGGCTTGTGCTGGTTTTGATACACGATGGCCAAATCGTTCAGCGCCATGGCGATGTCCGGTTCCGATCTTGCTTGCCAGAGTTGAACTGCCTTGAGAAGTGCCTGCTCGGCGTCGCCGTATCGCTTATTTTGCAGTTCGCACTGCCCAAGCCGATGCCAAAGGCCGGGAACCTGCGGCTGGATCTCCAGCGCCCGGCGAAATAACGCCTCGGCGCGCGTTCGCTCCCCCAACTCCAGATAAGCTTGGCCTGCATTGGACAAAGCGACGACCTGCGCATACGATTCGTCCGCGCACAAGTCCACGCTTCGTTCGAAGTAACGCACCGCCGCACGGTACCGGCCAGCCTCGAATTCGGCACGACCCCGAGCTTGCAAGTCTTCCGCGGTATCAGCTTGCAGGGAGGGTGCAACCGCCAGCAACGCGGTCAGCAGAAGGCTTCTCATGGATTCCAGCATTCTCCGCAACTGCTTGACGGACAAGGGACGTTACCGGCGAGCCCAAAATGACCAACTCTTTTGACAGCGGAATTTAAGGGCACGGTGATATGATTGCCCCAGTAGCAATGGCGTCATCCCTGTTGCCCGGCTCCAAGCCATCGGTCGACTCGGATCCGCGGTTGGATTCCTGGAAGCAGATCGCCGCCTACCTGGGTAAGAGCGAGCGCACCGTCCGCCGCTGGCAGCAGACCGAAGGGATGCCCGTGCATCGCCACATGCACCAGCAGCGCGGGTCGGTCTGGGCTTATCCCGCGGAGTTGGACCAGTGGCTGGAGCGGAGAAAGCTCTGCCCCGAGTCTCTGCCCGAGACGACGGCCGCGTTCGAGGCCGGAGCGCCTTGGGTGCCCCGGGCCGGCAGGATCGGGTTGGCCGGTGCCGTGATCCTCCCCGCGCTGTTTCTTTTGCGGACCGGGCCACCTGCCCAGTCGCGGGTTTCGGCGGTGCCCTTGACATCCCATCCGGGCAGCGAGCGCGGCGCCGCCTTTTCGGCGGACGGCCGGCAGATCGCTTTCTGCTGGCAGCAACCCAAAGGACCTGCCGGAATCTATCTCAAAACAATAACTTCGGAATCGCTAACTCCGCTCGTGATCAGTTCCGATGGCAGCGAACAGTATAGTCCAGCCTGGTCGCCCGATGGCAAAACCATCGCCTTTCTCAACCGCTCCGGGGATGAGACGTGGCTGCACCTGATTGCAGTCTCCGGCGGACCGCAGCGGCGGTTGGTCCGGCTTGCCAAACCGGGCGTGCTGTTGCCCATTAACGTCCATTTGACGTGGAGCGCGGATGGCGCCTGGATCATCGCGCCCATGCTGGAACGGAACAAGCTGCACGGGATTTTCCGCATATCCGCCACCACCGGGGAGATGTTCCGGATCAGCGATCCAGGTATTTTCGTCGATTGGGCTCCCACGCTCGACCCGCGAGGCCGTACCTTAGCCTTTATTCGAAGAACGAGTCGTGTACTTGATCCACTTCAGGAAGTAATGTTAGTGAATGTCGCCAGGAATGGAATGCCTCAGGGAAATCCCCGCTCGATTTATCGGGGACGCTTCGTTGCCACCGGTATGGCATGGGCCCCGAGCGGTCAGGATCTGGTCGTGTGTTCACGGGATACGTCGGACTTGAGCAACCTGTGGCGGTTGCCGGCTCGCTCCGGCGCTGTTCCCAGCGCGCTCGGTGGAGAAGACTGCGAAACGGTTGCGGTTTCGCGCGCCGACTCCTCGGGTAAAGCGCTGCTGGTCTTTGGGAAATCCACGAATTCCCTGGCCACGCTCTGGCGCGCCGATCTCCCTAACCTGGAGAGCCCCGTTGCCATCGCGAAGTCCACCCGGCTCGATATCCATCCATCTTTTTCTCCCGATGGACGAACCCTTGCATTTCTCTCCAGCCGCAGCGGATCGCTCGAAATCTGGACGGCGGCGCCCGATGGAAGCGGCTTGCGGCGTCTGACGGAAAATACTCGCACGCGGAGCATTCCGGCCTGGTCGCCCGATGGGAGTCAAATCGCATACTCGAGTGATCGCCGGTTGTTCGTGGTGCCGGCGGCGGGCGGCAAGTCCCTCCCTATCCCCACCGGAGGGCAGAACGCGGCGTGCCCTTACTGGTCCCGCAACGGCCGGGCCATCTATTACGAAACGGACGCGAGGGTCTGGCGCATCGATCTTACTACCGGCAGCCGGCAGTTCATCGTGGCGCCTCAAAATGCTTTCGTTGCTGAAAGCCCGGACGGCAAGACGCTGTTTTACACCCGTTATGCCGGACACAATGTTTTGTGCAAGCAACCGGTCGGCGGAGGTGCGGAGGAGATCGTGCTGAATGAACTGGCGTCGGCCGAGTTCACGAGTTCTGACAAATACATCTACTACTTGCGCCCGGATCTCAGGCTGCAACGGGTGCCTCTGACAGGTGGCGCGCCGCAATCTCTGGGATGGTTGCGCGAATCCCCGGACGGCTCACGGCAACTTACCATTGACGGAATGAGCGTGGCACCCGATGATTCCAGCATTGTGTATTCGGCGTTCGTCGATTCCGAGACCGACCTGATGCTGGTGCGGGATTTTCGATAGATGCGGCGAATTCAGCAGCAGGTCATCAGAACACAACCTTCGCCGCGAACTGCAACTGCCGCGCCGGGAACGTCGATGTGATGCTCCCGAACGCCGAATTGCTGATGTTGCTGTTCGGCGCCTGAAAGTTCGTCTGGTTGAAAAGGTTGAACGCTTCGGCGCGGAACTCCAACCGGGTGCGCTCGCTCCACAGATCAAACTGCTTGTGCATCCCGATATCGAGCTGGTAGAAAGGATAGCCGCGCACGCTGTTGCGGCTGGCATTGCCCCACGGATGGCTCGGATCCGTCGGCGCGGCCACGCAGGCCTTGTTCAGATAGTTCAATGTCGTGCGCTGGCCTTGCGGCGTCACCGGATTACAGCTCACGTTCGGACGGTAGTTCGGCGCCGTGCTCACCTGGAACTGGGAGGTGGGGCTATAGGTGAGATTGATCGGCAGTCCGCTGGCTGCCGTATTGATGGCAGTGAACTGCCAGCCGCCGAGAACCCCCTGCACCACGCCGGATGAATTGGCCCCAAAGCGGCGGCCCTTTCCGAAAGGCAGGTCCCAGACCACAGTGGTGGTGTTGTTCAGGGGCTGATTGTAGTTGGAATAGCCCTTGTCGTTCCCGATATTCGCGAAGTTCACCCGAGTCTGGTCGCCGTTGTAAGCCTCGAGGTGGCCGGGAGCGTCGTCGAGCGCTTTCGACCACGTGAACGAATTCAGCAGGTAGAGGCCGCCCGAGAATCGCTTTTCCAGCTTTGTCTGGAATGCGTTGTAGGTGGAATTGCCGGCTCCGAACGCGATTTCGATGTAGGCGAAATTCGAGATCGGACGGCGCGCCTGTAGCGGCAGGTTCTGGTCCGGCTGATTGGGCACTGCCTGGTTGTAGTCGGCCAGAATCATCAGATGGACGCCGCGATTGCCCACGTATGCCACATCCAGCACGAGGTCGCGAGCGAGTTGCCGCTGCACCGTGAAATGCCAGCTCTGCACGTATCCGGTGGGGTTGCCGGTAGGAATGTAGCGGGCCTGCGCGCGCAGCGGATTAAAGTTGGCCGGCGTAGCGAAATTGTCGGGGTAACCGAAAGCAGTCGGCCGGAAGCAGCTTTGCGCCGGATCGTTCGGCGATTTACAGATGCCCTGCGTTGGCACCTGGTCGATCTGCGCGTCGACGATGTTCGGACCGTTGTAGGCGAGGAGGTTTTCGCCACCGAGGCGGTTGAACTGCTGATAGCTGATGCCGTAAGCCGTGCGGATGACGGTCTTGGTATCGAAGGGACGCCAGGCCAACCCGATTCGCGGCGCGAAATTGTGTAATTGCGGCTCCTGCAGGGAGCGATCGTAAAGGTCGCCTGAATGCGCCTGGATGAGCGAGCGGGTCGTCGGATTGAAGTTGGCAAGATGATAATCGGATACCCACTGGGGCGAAGCAAACTCGTAGCGTAGCCCGAGATTCAGCGTCAGG
>Ga0070741_10021409_pt1 | contig 10062 bp, 12 predicted proteins | sample Coa_R1_4_FD_66440 | JGI IMG/M metagenome (GOLD analysis project Ga0070741, IMG submission 66440) | Surface soil microbial communities from Centralia Pennsylvania, which are recovering from an underground coalmine fire - Coalmine... | ecosystem: Environmental > Terrestrial > Soil > Unclassified ...
TTCGGCCGCACGCGATCGGACATCGGCATCGACATCTACAACCTGCTCAACACGAACTACGCGACGGGGTTCAACACCGTGTACGTGTACAATACGGACAATGCACCGCGGCCCGCTGGCTGGGGCACGCCGACGAGCATCTTCCAGCCGCGGTTCGTCCGCATCAACTACACGCTCGACTTCTGAGCTGGCGACCGCGCCGGCCGAGCGTCCGATCTCCGGCGATTGGCGTCGGTGGCCGCTTCCGCTTCGACGCCGATCGCCGGCCGGCTGGCCGGCCACAGCGCCTGGCCAGTGACTCGCACGCGGTGTCCGCCTGATTGACCCATGGCCAGGCCGCAGCCGCTCGATCCTCCCGCCCGTCTGGAGCGCGCCGCCGGCGACGATTCGCAGATCGGCCGCGCGTTCATCGGGCTGCGCGAGCTGCTGCTGCGCGGCGAGCTCGCGCCCGGCGAGCGGATCTCCGAGCTGCCGCTCGCGGCGCGCCTCGGCGCGTCCCGCACGCCCATCCGCCTCGCGCTCGAGCGGCTAGCGCACATGGGGCTGCTCGACGTGCTGCCGGCGGGCGGCTTCGCCGTGCGCGGCTTCACGCTGGCCGAAGCGCAGGACGCCATCGAACTGCGCGGCGTGCTCGAGGGGACGGCGGCCCGATTCGCCGCCGAGCGGCTGCGCGACGAGGACGAACTCGGCGACCTCCGCGCCTGCTGCGTGCAGATGGAGGCGCTCGACGGCCTCACGATGGACACCTTCGCGGTCTACATGGATCTGAACGAGGCGTTCCACGCCGGCGTCGTGCGGCTGTCGAAGAGCGCGATGCTGCAGCGCAGCCTGGCGCAGGTCAGCTCGCTGCCCTTCGCGTCGGCGAGCGCCATGGTGTTTCCGACCTCCGCCCTGCCAGACGCCGGCGCCACGCTCGCCATCGCGAATCACCAGCATCGGGCGATCCTCGAGGCCATCGCCGAGCGCCAGGGCACGCGGGCCGAGGCAGCCGCCCGCGAGCACGCCTACCTGGCGCGCCGGGTGCTCGGCGTCGCCCTGGCCGACACCGACGCGCAGCGGCGCATTCCTGGAGCGCCGCTCATCCAGGTGCCGCCCGGCGGCTGACGGATCGACGGCTGCGGCGATCACGACGCGAGGATCTGGGCCGCTGGCTGCGAACGGCAGCATTCCAGTGGCCCGGCGCGTGACGCCAATCCGATGATGATCGGCGGGCCGCTTACGGCGACGGTCGCCCCGAAGAGATCGGTGATGGTGGGCCGCTGGCCTGCTGCTGCCCAGAGCCACACCAGCGATACGGCGATGTAGATTCCCCCGTACGCGGCGTACGCCCTTCCTGCGAACTCAGAATCAACGCGCGTCAGAGTGACCGCGAAGACGATAGGAAACATGAGGCCGGTGTTGCGGTTGGCCTAACGTCGGTTCTCGGTCCCTGCACCAGCCCCTTCCCCCTTCGACAGAGTGAAAGGGATCCAGGGCGAATGTCCCGCGGGCCGCGACGAGGCGTGCGTTCAAGGCTTCGGCGTCGTGGCCGTGGATCCGGCGGCCAGGCAAACCATCAGGATATACGATTCGGCGGGCAAAGGCGCGCTCGTCGCCGGCGTGTCGGCGGCGCTTCAAGCGGACGATGCGGTGTATGGAGGCTGCATTCAGGGGACCGCATCGTGAAAGTGGTCTGGAAGACGAGTCGACCGGCCGGCGATGGCTCGCCCGGGCGTCCCGGGCGGGCTGCGCTTGGCCGTGATGACGCACAAGGTGCTGGGCGGGATCCGGATCCACCGTCGCAATCGTCTGCCGCGGGCAGCTCCGGCCCAAGATGCCGGTCACTTCGCGGCTTCCACCTGGATCGGGCCGCCCCGAATCCACCTTCGAACGCCCCCGGCCTCCGCTCCAGCCACCCGATGATGGGTTCAGCCGCAAGTCGCCGTCTGAGCTCGCATCAGCCGAAGCTGACGTTGCCTGCGGACGGATTACGTCTTCCCGCGGCCGCGCCGGAGAACCAGGTACCCGGGCTCGGTGTCGCGCATCGTCAGACGCCATTCGCTGGGGCAGTTCAGGCACTCGTCGCCGCGAGTGGTGAACCACAGATACAGCTCGTGGGCGACACCGACGTGGTGGCGTCGGCGTCGGCTTGCCAATAGTGCTCGTAGTCGGACGACAGACGAATGAAGTGCAGCGCCGGAGGACCGCTCCCGATGCGCGCGCCGATGCTGCGCAGAGCGCGGACCTGATGGTAGTAGAGATAGCGCGCCGCCGCGCTGCGGATCACCGGAATGATCGCTTTCGCGGCCTTCCCGATCAGACTCAGTTCCGCATACGGCCGCACTTCGTACCCGCGGCCGGCAAACCGGCTCACCTCAAACGCCGGCATCAGGAACATCACGCCGCCCGGCTTCATTATCCGGCGCATCTCGGCCAGGGCCCGTTCCGGGTTGGGGATATGCTCCAGAACCCAGATGGACCACAACGCATCGAAGGTGGCGTCGGGGAAGGGCATCGCCGTCGCCGAGGCCTCGATAAATGGCTTGTGGCAAAAGCGGCGGGCCGACGCCGAAAGATCCAGGCCCGTGTCATCCGCAACGGCGTCCTGAGCATGCCGTTGCCGGAGCCCACGTCCAGAACGCGCTGGTTCTCCAACCGAAAACGGCGCACGAATTCCGCGATCAGCTCCGGCACGCGGGCGTGCTCGGCCGCCTTGCGGGCGAATTCGCTGTACTCGCTGTCCGCGCCCGGCGATGCCTCGCCCGGAGCGTCCCGGGCCGGCGCCTCGGCGTAGGCGCGCTCGTAGAACTTGGCTCGCGTTGGCTGCCGGATGATGGGTATCGGACCCAGTTCGGGCACACTGGTGGGCACACCGCGGCCGATTCCAATGTGTGCCTTATGGGCACACAATCTGATATCCTTGTAGGGAGTGAAGTACTTTGCCTGGGACGACGCGAAGAACGCGAAGCTCAGGAAGGAGCGCGGCGTCGGGTTCGAGGATGTCGTCTTCCACATCGAGCGCGGCGACCTGCTCGACATCCTCGAGCACCCGAAGCCCGACCGTTTCCCTGGCCAGCGCATCTTCGTCGTCCGGCGCGAGAACTACGTGTACCTGGTGCCGTTCGTCGAGGACGAGCACACGGTCTTCCTGAAGACGATCATCCCGAGCCGGAAGGCCACGAAGGAGTACCTCGGTGAAGAAAACAGCGGCGAAGCTTGATGCCGACGAGAAGGAGCTGCTCGAGTCCGTCGAGCGCGGCGAGTGGAGGTCCGCCGGCGGTAAGCGCGAGAGGGCCCGGTATTCTCGGTACGCCAGGGCGACGTTCCGCAAGGACCGCCGGCTGAATATCCGCCTGTCGAGCAAGGATCTGGAGGCGATTCAGAAGCGGGCGCTCGCGGAGGGCCTGCCGTATCAAACGTTAATCTCAAGCCTGCTGCACAAGTACGCGTCGGGACGACTGAAAGAAATCTGAGAGGGGCATCCGAGGCGTTCCGCCGATCAGCGAAATCCACTACAGGAGCCGCCTGACGATAGGAACCATTAGACTAGCCTGGAGAGACACTCACCCGAGACACGGAGGACGCGGCCACGGAGTCGGGCGGCGCGCCGGCCATCAGCCGGCATCAGGGATGAGACGAAGCCACGAAGACAAGTGACCGCAGCACCAAAGCAGCTCAATTCGAGAGAACGCTGACGCCGGTTCCAGCGGGCGTGGAGGACGGCCGCCTGAACAAGACGATGTCATTGGTCGTGGCGATGTGCCCTCGAGGTCGATGGTCCAGAGATTCGCGCCGCTGCTGTCAATGTAGGCGATTCGCTGGCCATCCGGCGTCCAGCGCGGCCGCGCGCCGAAGTTGGCGGGAAGCTCGATCTCGCGTCGCGTGCCGCAGGTGGGCAAATCGCAGACGACGAATTGCCCTCGGTTCGGCGCCTCGGGGAGCAGACGACCGTCCGACGAGATATCCATCGTTCCCCAACCAGCGTAGTCGTCAACCACCTGTGTCGGCTTGCCGCCGTCGATTGGCATGATCGAAGGCGATTAGGGCGATGGGGCGCCCTGGGAACTCATCAGGTACACCACGTGGCGATCGTCCGGCGTGATCACCACGTCGAGCGTAAAGTCGGCGCGCAACTGCACGGGCGAACGCGCGTTGGTATCCGTCCTCCACAAGCCGTTGGCCCGCCGCCCCCACACGAGCGTGCGGCCGTCCGACGTGCCGGCCCCGCTCGAAAGATTCGGGTCGGCGGGCGCCACGTCCTCGTCCATGCCGCCGTCGGGCCGGACCGCGGAGACCGATGCCCGGCCCGGGCTCGTGGAGTTGTCAAGCAACCGCGACCCCGCCCACGACACCCAGACGAACCGCCCGGTGAACAGCGTCGGCGCCACCACCTCGCTTCCGCTGGTGCCCGCCGCGTCGCCGACCCAGACCGACGTGCGCGTCTCGCGTCGAGTCGTGACGAGGGTGCCACGCGCGCTGTCGACATCGATGCCGATGTAGCTGTTGAGGTCGTTGGTCAACGGGGAGACGGCGCCGTCCGGATACGACAGCGCCAGCACTGCACCGGCTGCCCCTCTTCCTCGGGCTGGCTCAGCACGAGCGACGCAGAATCGAGCCAGGCCAGGCCCCTCGGCAGGTACCCGGCGCGCGACTCGCGTAAAGTTTCGGCCCCCGTGTCCACGTCGACCGTGCTGAACCGGATGTTCAGCCTTGCGGTGGAAGCCGGCAAACTGCATCACAAGCCACGAATCGTGCTGCTCCGCGAGGACAACGTCCGAGTGGCCTTCTTCGAGCGGGAGCAGTACGAAGCGGTCCTGGCACACCTGCCCGAAGGGATGCTGCCGGCGGTGACGTTCGCGTACCGGCTGGCGGATCGACAGCGAGGTGCTGCCGCTCCAGTGGCGGCAGGTGGATCTCCGCGTCGGCGAGGTCCGGCTCGACCCGGGGACCACGAAGAACCGTGAGGGAAGGGTGTTCTACCTCACCGCGGAACTGCACCAGCTCCTGAAGCGGCAGCGGGCGCTGGCTGACGAGATTCAGCGGGAGAAGAAGATGATCGTCCAGCACGTGTTCTTCCACTGTCACGTGACGAAATTCGGCGCGCTGGGGCACTTCGCCGGCCGTCGCATCTCGGCGGACGGGTTCTACCACGCATGGCGGCGCGCCCGAACGGCCGCCGGGTGCCCTGGCAATATCCCGCACGACTTCCGCCGAACAGCAATCCGGAACATGGTCAGGGCTGGAATTCCCGAGCGAGTGGCCCCGAAATTGAGCGGCCACAAGACCCGCAGCGTCTTCGACCGTTATAATGTCGTGAGCGACGGAGATCTGCGGGAGGCTGCGCGTCGGCTTGGGCACACTGGCGGGCACACTAGCCCGGCAATAGCCGTTTCCGGCGAAGCAAATCCGCAAAATCCTTAGGAAATCCATGCGGTGAGGTGGCCGAGAGGCTGAAGGCGGCGGTTTGCTAAACCGTTGTACGGGCCAAAACCTGTACCCAGGGTTCGAATCCCTGCCTCACCGCCAGCACTCCGACAATCAGCAGCCCGCCGGCGTTTCAACCTCCGCATCTGGCGCCCGGGTCGACAGCTCATCAACGTCCTGACATAACCGACCTCACGCATGCTTCCGCTCTGGAACCTCTCCCCCGGTGAGAGGTTCCGATCGCGTGAACGGTGGAGCCTCGACTGGTCCGCCGAGGGCCGCAGCCTGGCGTGAGCTCAACGGCCAACGCTGCCCAGCCGCCGCGGCGGCAGCCCCCGAACGCGTACGGGCGGCCGGCGGCGGCGTCGATCGAGCGAGCGCGGTCGCGCGGCATCGGGCGCGATTCGGCGCACCGCCAACAAGAGGCTTGACTCTGGAGTGCACTCCACGACGGAGACTGGTTTCGAGGGCACCGGCTCGCGGAGCCGCACCGCACGGATACACCGCAAGGGCTGCGTGCGCAGCGATCTGGAGGTGGCCGTCATGAAGGCGATTGTGGGGTCGGTCCTGGCGGCGCTGGCGGCATCCGTGTGCTGCATCGGGCCCGTGGTGGCTGCCATCGTCGGGGCAGGTGCCGTCGGCGCGATCAGCGCGAAGTTCGAGCCGTATCGACCATGGCTCCTGGGCCTGACCGCCGTCCTGCTCGGAGCGGCCTTTGTCACGACGTATCGGCGCGCGGAGGCGGACTGCGCGGCGGGAAGCTGCTCCCCGGCCTCCAGGCGCAGGGCCCGGGTCGCGCTCTGGATCGCCGTCGTGATCGTCGGTCTCCTCGCGGCGTTTCCCTATTACACGCGGTGGCTCATCTGAGACCCCTCATGGAGGGCAGGGCAATGCGAAGAATCGGACTGGTGGGGGCGGCGCTGGTCGTGACCATCGTGACGGCCGGAGCACTGAGGTGGCGCGCGCAGGCGCCCGGGCAGGAGGCACCCGGCCGCACGCCGATCGCGGCTGCGCAGACGGAGGTGGCGACCTTGAACCTGCCGCAGATGGACTGCGCCGGGTGCGCCATGGGCGTGAAGGTTGCCGCCGGCCGGATCGACGGTGTCCGCGACGTGATCATCGACCTGGAGGCTCGCCGAGCCGACGTGGCCTTCGATCCCTCGAAGACCAGCGCCGAGGCGATCGCAGCGGCCATCACGCAAGGAACGGGATTCAAGGCTGAAGTGCTGAAGAGCACGAAGCGGAGCTAGCGCGCCTGCCGTCCTGCTCTCACCAGCGAATCAACAGCAGTCCGGAGGAGCCTCACGGCGATGGACACACATCACGTGACACTGGCCGTCGACGGAATGACCTGCGATCACTGCGCGCGGGCCGTGGAGCGCGCACTGACTCGCGTGCCGGGGGTCGAGCAGGCCCGGGTGGACTTCCCGCAGCGGCGCGCCGACGTTTCGACAAGGGGCACCGAGCCGGGCGCGCTGGTGCGCGCCGTCGAGAGCGCCGGCTACCGGGCGTCGGTCATCGAGCCCCGGAGGTCGGCGGCTGCGCCGACGCCGCGCGGCTCGCACTCCGCTCCAGACCGCACGCCCGACGTCGCGGTGCTCGGCGGCGGGTCGGCCGGATTCGCCGCGGCGATTCGCGCCGCGGAGCTCGGCGCACGCGTGGCCCTCATCGAGGGCGGCACCCTCGGCGGCACCTGCGTGAACGTCGGGTGTGTGCCTTCGAAGACGCTGATCCGCGCCGCCGAAGTCCAGCATCGCGCGGCGCATCACCCCTTCGACGGCGTGCACACGTCGGCGCAACCACCCGACCTGGCGCGGATGATGGCGCAGAAGGACGCGCTCGTCACGGCGCTGCGCCAGGAAAAGTACTGGGACGTGCTCGCGGCCTACCCGACCATCACGCTGCGCCAGGGGCGCGGCAGGGTGAACCCCGATCTCTCGATCACCCTGGACGACGAGGTCCTGAAGCCGGGACGCCTCATCGTCGCGACGGGCGCCTCGCCCTGGGCGCCGCCGATTGCCGGGCTGGCTGAAGCCGGCTATCTCACCAGCACCGACGCGCTGGCCCTGCGCACACGCCCGGAGTCGATGATCGTCATCGGCGGCAGCGCGGTCGGCCTCGAGATCGCGCAGCTCTATGCCCGGCTGGGCACGCGGGTCACGGTGCTGGAGGCGATGCCCACGCTCGTGCCGGCGGAGGACGCCGAGATCGGCGCGGCGCTCGCCGCGCACCTGCGCGAGGAGGGGCTCAGGATCCGGACGGCGCTGGCAGTCAGGAGCGTCGCCCGCACCAGCGAGGGATATACCGTCGAGGCGACGGCGGCCGGACGCGCCGAGACCTTTACGGCGGAGCAGCTGCTCGTCGCCACCGGGCGGCGAGCGAATACGCGCGGCTTCGGCCTCGAAGAAGCCGGCATCGAGCTGGGCCCGAAGGGCGAGATTCGCGTGAACGAGTACCTGCAGACGTCGCAGCCCACCGTGTACGCCGCGGGAGACGCCATCGGCGACCCCATGTTCGTCTACGTCGCGGCCTACGGCGGCCACCTCGCCGCCGACAACGCCCTGAGCGGCAACGCCCGGCGATACGACCTGTCGGCCCTTCCGCGCGTCACCTTCACCGACCCGCAGGTGGCGTCGGTCGGCCTGACCGACGAGCACGCGCGACAGCAGGGCATCGACGTCATGGTGGCGACCCTGCCGCTCTCGTACGTCCCGCGGGCGCTCGCCGCGCGGGACACGCGGGGTTTCATCAAGCTGGTCGCCGACCGCCAGACCGAACGGCTGGTCGGCGCGCACATTCTCGCCGCCGAGGCCGGCGAGATGATCGAAGAGCCCACGCTCGCCATCAGGCACGGCCTCGGCATCGGCGATCTGGCCGGCGCGTTCCACCCGTATCTGACGCTCGCCGAGGGCATCAAGCTCGCGGCGCAGACGTTCACCCGGGACGTGAAGAAGCTCTCGTGCTGCGCGGCGTGATGCCGCCGCCGCGCCAGGGGCGACGCCGCCCCTGGCCCGCCCGTCCGAGGCTCACGGCTTGTGCCCCGCGAGCGCCGCGGCCAGCACCTGCCGATTGAGCTGCTCGTTGATCTCGTGGCCGAACCACTTTTCGACCATCGCGAACTCCTGCGGTGACAGCGTCGTCTTCGCGTCCTCCAGCAACTGCCTGGTGGCCGCGGCGACCGCCTCGTTGTCCCGCCTGGCCATCTCGTTCCAGGGGTCTCTCTTCGACCCGTCGAGCCTGGGAATCCGCGCCGTGCCCGGCGTACACAACTGGCCGGTCGACAAGTGTGCGCAGAACACCTCCTGCTCCGGGTGACCGGTGGCCTGTGCCTGCTGCTGGTGTCCGCCGCTCTGTCCCCGTGCCCGGAGTGCTCCTCCTCCCACGACGACCGCGACGGCGAGTGCGAGCCCGACTGCCATTGCCTTCGTCGTCTTCCTCCTTGCCGGTCCTGCCTCGGATCCAGGAGGGGATCGAGGCCCGGCCATCACGTGCCTGACGCCCCGCCGTTGACGAGACCGCATGCCCGCTCGTGCGCGCTCCAGAGTCAAGCCTGTCGAAAGGCGCCTCCTGAGCCTGGGGTTTCGAGGGGTCTCGTTGGCGATCCGCGGTTGCCGCGCCGTCTTTAGCGGGGAACGCGAGTGGCCGTACCCTGCAGGCGCCGCTGTCGAACCGCTTCCCGCAGCCGCTCGGCGATCGCGCGCGCGATGACGCGCGCCGCCGCTGCGTTCGGATGCCGGTCCCACGGCAGTCGCCAGCTCGCCTCGACCTCGACGAACGTGTACGGAACGCCGCCATCGTCGAGAACGCGCCGGCGAAGCCTGCGCTCGACCGGCTCCTCCGCCCCGAACTGCGGGATGACGACGAGGGGCGCCGCGCCGTGGGCGGCGGAGAGGGCGCCTGTGGCGCGAAGCACGTCGCGCGTCATCCGGATCCCGCGCTCGACGGTCTGATCGCGCCGGTAGGGCACGATCAATGCGGCGAGCGCGGGGAGCCTGGCGCGCCGCACCGCCGGCTCCCATACCAGCCCCGGCCCAAGATGCGGCCGGTCATCGTCCAGGTTTCGGCCGAAGAGCGCCGGCATGAACAGCGCGACGACGGCGACGGGCCGGCGGAATCGCGGCAGCTCCTGCTCGAGGCGAAGATAGGCCTGGTCCGTGCCGTAGCCGTGAACCGCCAGATTCGCGCTCTGGACGCCGAGGAGGCGGCCGACCTGCGCCGGCACGCTTTCTTCCCACGTCAACCCCTCGCCGAACATGATCGACTCGCCGATGAAGAGGGCGGCCGGCTGCGCCGGATCCACGGGCGCATCGGCTGTGGCCACGCGATACCCGGCGCGGTCGATCGCGTATTCGACCGTGCGGCCGCCGATCGTCGCGCGGCCCGTCCGATCAGGTGCGAGCCTCCAGCCGAGCCGCGCGTCGGGCACGCGGCTCGGCTCCTCCTCCGGCAACAGCCACCCGGCGGGCCGCACGGGCGCGAACCGCAGCGTCAACTCGGCCGCGCCCAGCGCGAGCAGCGCCGCGGCGGCCGCCGGCGCGATCCGGCGCGCCGCGGCCGCCGGCAGCCGATCGGCCGCCTGGCGCGCACCCAGCACGAGGCCCGCCCCCCCGGCGAGAACCGACGCGCGCACGACGGCATGCAGGCGCGCGTACCAGAGGC
>Ga0070741_10021410_pt1 | contig 10061 bp, 5 predicted proteins | sample Coa_R1_4_FD_66440 | JGI IMG/M metagenome (GOLD analysis project Ga0070741, IMG submission 66440) | Surface soil microbial communities from Centralia Pennsylvania, which are recovering from an underground coalmine fire - Coalmine... | ecosystem: Environmental > Terrestrial > Soil > Unclassified ...
AAAATTGAAGAGGGTATCGCTGAAATCTCGGACCAAGCGTTTGTTCTGCCCGTTGTCCAACGGCGGTTCGTATGGGAGCCAGAGAAAATCGAAATCCTCTTCGATACAGTGCTGAAAGGAGATGCGTTCGGTGGAATCATGGTTCTGGAGGAACACTCCGGCCAGGTGCCGCTTTTCGAGTCCCGACCCTTCGCACGACATGGTGAAACCATCACCTCCTTGCCGACCTCGTCAAAGCTCGCGAAGCGGACATTATTTGTCATCGATGGTCAGCAGCGTTTGCAATCGCTCTACATCGGTCTCATTGGTCGATTAGACGCGGGGGAGCTTTTTTTCGATCTCTTCAGCGATCATAAGACGTTCTTCGATTTCCGATTCGCCACCGACGAGAAGGGTCTGCCCTCGAAAGTTCGCGAAAATGATGAGTCCGAGACCCGGCTGATTCGAGAGCGGAGTTGGTATCGTGTCGCGACGCTATTCGACCGTATCAAGCGAGCCGGAGATTCCTGGTCCACGGTCGCCGAAGATCTAGTTGATGAGTATGGTGCCGGCGACAGGACAAAAGCGGGTGCGATCCGAACGAACGTGACCGCATTTTGGACCAACATTTTTTCCAAGGAACGACTCGGAGTTGATTCGGTAAACCTTAACAATGGCGATGACCCAATTCGGAATCGTCAGCGGGTAGTTGAGCTTTTTCGGCGCCTCAACGACGGTGGCACACCTTTATCAGCATATGATCTCTTCGCGTCCCTCCTAAAGGGCTTCAACTGGAAAATGGAGGCATTTCTAGATGAGATTCTCGCGCAACATGGAGGAATGGGGCTTAACCAGGACAACTTGATCAAACTCGTCTTCTTGCTCCAAGGTGACGCCAGGAAGGAGGTGGACAGCATCAGTGCGAATGACGCGGATTTCGCGGTCCAGAATCAGGATAAGATTCGGGACGCCCTCACGCTGACGCAAACTTTCCTCGAAGCTGCGAAGCTAAAGGATTACTTCAACAGCGGGAACCGGTCTTTCATTCCGCTCTTCTTCATCGCCTACCACGTGTTTTATAAGAACGCGACTCTCGACTATTTTGACAATTTCGACACACGACATCCTGACTTCAAGCCGATGCGGGATTGGTTGTTCCACTCGTTACTCAACTCAGTTTTCAAGTCGCGAGGCGTCGGTTGGAATCCTTCCAAAACGGGGATTGCGAAAATCTTGGAAACTATGAAACGCAACAAGGGTCAGGCGTTTCCCGAGAACGAACTATTCCAGATTTACAAGGACCATCTGCACGTCTTCACCACAGACTATCGGCCAGAAGACTTGGAGCGACTTGATCGTGATTTCGCGTTCTACGTCATCTACGATTGCCAACGGCCAATCTCCAGCAAGGACGTTGATCACATCCAGCCACGCTCGCGGTTGGAGGAGAGAAATGTCCCTCCCGAGAAGGTCAACTGTCTGGCCAACTTCCAACTTCTCGACCCTGGAACAAATCGAGGTCCCAAAAACGACGCTCTATTTGATGAATGGCTGACAGGCTCCACCACCCAAGGCCCCAATGTCGTCGATAGGCCGGGCTTTTTGGAGCGGCATTTGATTCCAAGCGACCCAATGTTGCACGACATCGGACGGTTTGACGAAATGCTAGCCGCGCGCGCGAAACTGATCGCAGGTAAGCTCAACAGGAGATTGCGAGCTTAGAGCGACTCGCAAACTGCCAACCGTTCGAATCCTCTCCCTGAATGGTGACACTGAATGGCATTGAATTGAAGGTTCGAGGTTCTCCCGAGGGTTACGCTGCTTTTCGAGAATCGAGAATCTATGCCTGAAAGACAAATTCTCATCCTATACCTCTTCGGTTTCACATGACGACGCCACCAAAAATGCCCTCAGTCTTGACTCAGGCTTCCTTTAGTAGCTTCATGATATTTGGCCATTTTTCCAGGGAAGTTGTGGCAACAATACGCCGGGTGCGAAGCCAATCCGTGAGAAGCGTTGTGAAGCCTAACACGGCAGTCATCGCCTGGACGCCCGCTGACGGCAAAGCGTCGGCAAAGCGTCCCAAGCCCTCATCCTCAAGTAACCGGAGTCCCTGATTTTCTGCGAATCCGGCCACGAAAGTTTTGTCGACCGAACTGAGATCGTCAGACGTAAACCTGCGACGACCCCTTATGGCGATTCCCGGGATTAATGGGGCGCCAGCAAGATGCGGCAAAAGCGAGCGAAAGGCGTCCTCGAACGCTTCGCCGCCAAAGTGTAACCAAACCAGCCCATTCGACATTTGGAGAAGCGGTGCTTCGTCGTCGGCTAGGCCACAGCCGGCTCGGACATGCGCGGCAAAAGTCTCCGATACGCGTCTCCGCCGCCCGCCATATTTTGGAGTGTCATCTCGATCTTCAGTTCCCTGAACCATCATTGGAGTGACTGCAATGGTTTGTTCATGTTGAGTCACGCGGTGTTGCCTTCCTCCGATTGTCAACGTATCAATATTCTCGCCTTGGCCGGTGATATGACCTATCACTTCACCAGTCAATTCGTTGCGGACTGCAAATCCTGCGGATGAGGAACAAATGTTGGAATGTATGGTATGGTCCGATTCAGCATGTGCCGCGAAATCATCCCACTCACCTGCCAAATGAATCATGTTTTGATTTTCCAATAACCGTCCGTCGCTAAGCCAAGCCTGAAGGTGCAGTTCGGCAAGAACGCTGGTGTCAGAATCGGGCCAAGTCTCTGCAACTAGATTGAGCAACGCGGACAAGCTCCGCCCTCGCCCTTGATTCTGCCGGATATAGCTGATGACTTGCTGAGGCAGGACATCCCATCGATCGAGGCGATGTTTCGCTTCAATGTGTCCTCGCACCGCACAAACGATCTGACTCGCAAGCGCGGCGGCATCGACGTAGTTGCGGGCGATCGGCAACAACCTCGTCACGCCAGAACGACGCCCGCCTCGACCAATACGTTGCAGGAGACTTGAGGTGTCCGGCGGTGCGCCGACGAGGGCAACCACGTCCACGTCTCCGATGTCCACTCCCACTTCAAGGGTATTCGTCGCAACCAATAACGCGTCCCTATGCCGGTGAAAGTCAGCTTCTGCTCTCCGGCGGTGCTCCCGGCTCAGGCTGCCGTGATGGGAATCGACGGACATTTCGCGGTGTCCTCCCAGAATCCGCCTCAGTTCCCGACCCAGCAAGTCACAGTCTCGGCGTGAGGGAACAAAGACGAGAGCTTTGCGACACTCACCTGACTCAAGGGAGTTCCAAATCAGTTCACAGACTTCATTCAGAGCTGCTGTCCTAGGCAAAAGTTCGGCGAGAGAATTAGCGGACATAGAAGGACCAATTCTGATCCAACGATTCTCGGCGGTCCACATGTCGATCGGTCGGCTACCTGGGCAAACGATGGCTTCTGCTCCAGAGCCAAGAAGTCGTTTGGCCAGAACCTGCGGCTGGTGAACGGTCGCACTAGCGGCACAAACTTGAATCGCATCCGCACTGATCCACCCTTTGGCCAGGGCGGATGAACGAAGCTTGCGCAGACGCGCCAACAGAAAAATTAACTGATCGCCGCGCACTGAGCTATCGAAACAGTGAGCTTCATCCACGAAAACGGCGGCGACATTGGCGAGCAAATGGCCGGCGACCTCACCATTTTTGTGACGGATACGACGGACCAGCATTGAGTCAAAAGACTCGGGGGTCGTTATCAGAACATCGCAAAGGGAATCAGCGCCAGCGAAGTCGCTTGTTTGTGCGGCGCATCTCCAGCCAAGGTGGGACAGTGAGAGTTCGAGCCTAGCCACAAGGTCCGCGACCAAGGCGCGGGTAGGCGCGACTGCCAGCAAACGTGGACCTAAATGGGACGCAATTGATTGCTGGCGGAGTCGCCAAATGAGAGGTGCGATGACCGCCTCGGTCTTCCCGGCAGCGGTCGCTGCACAGACCAGCACGTTTCGCCCTTCGGCAATGCGAGGAATAGCCGCGCGCTGAACTTCAAAGAGGGAGGGAAAGTTAAAGAATGCCAAACCAACGTCACCGAGCGCTTCGCGGATTCGACGATCAGCGGGCGCTCTATTCTCGTGAGGGTTGTCAGGCGTTGGCGACATCGAGTCTCTCCAAGAGCATGCGGATAAACTTGCGAGGATTGCGTCCCTCTACTTGCGCTGAAACTAGCCCAAGACAATCAGCCACTACGGTGTCCATCTTTGCTGCCGTCGTTTCAGGAAGTTGATACGCCGTGCGATAAAGTCGGCCGACACGACTTCCCAATTCGCTCATTTCAGACTTGGCGAGTTCGGTCAGGCAAACGGTGCGGAGGTGAGAGCCAAGCTCAGCTTTCAATTCCTCAACGGGATCAGGGTCGCTCGCGCCCGGCGTGATCGCGACTGCAATGACGAGACGTCCGTAACCGCCAGACTGAGGACCACTTTCAGCAATCTCCCGCCACGCTTGCAAAAGGGCAGCGCGTTGTTCACGCTCGGTTTCAGTGCGCCCGCTCTGAGAGTAGTCCACGTCGGCTTCATCGAGAAGCACCACCAATCCATTGCGCGCTCCCGTGGCCGTGCAGGCCTGCGCCCATTCACGCAAAAGTTGCGTGCAGCGATGCGGACGGTCGCAGAGTCTGGATTTTAGTGACGGAACGACCAATCCGATCCGATTCCGCACGACACCAGCTCCAACTTCCAGACTGAGGAAATCCTCGATTACCTCCCAAGAGTCGGGATTCTCCGCAATTGTCGGTTCGACCTTTCGCAGAACGCTGTAAAGCATCTCGCTTCCCGCAACCCGCAATCGCTCCGTTGCCCCAGTGCGAATAAGGCCGGCAAGCCGTTGGGGAAGGCCGTCCGACGATGGCCCGTCGGGAAATTCTATCGTGTGCGAAAGCGCCGCGATGATACTCATCGGAAGGCACAAGGAAACGCTAACGCCATCAAGCACGACCCCTCCTGTGGCCATGCCTTCTTGCCGCGCTCGAAGCCTTAGTTGAGTAAGGGCGTGGCTTTTGCCCATTCCGTAAGGACTTTCGAAAAGCAGAAATGAAATTTTACCTGTTCCCGCACGGTTGATTGCCCAGCGACAGGCTTCGTCCACCTCACTCATTCCGACGCTTAAGTCTTTGACGCTTTCAGGGGTGGATTGTCCGAGACGGAGTGCGAGCAAAGTCTGGCGTGCTGTCTGCCAGGACGGCGCAGACACCGGCACGCATTGACGGGGAAGTTGGACTTCCGGTTTTGCGTCGAGCGAGATTGGCTTGCCCGTGTTTCTGTCAACCAACTCGTCCAGATATTCTGGCCGACGGGACAATCCCAAGTCTGGATAATCCACGAAGACTTTTATCCGCCCAAGCGTGTGCGCTCGTTCGCGGATAACACAATCTCCTTTACGTGGATGGCGGGCGGTTAGTTCCATTAGCCAATGTCTTCCTGACTGGCAGCTTGTTCATTGCGGCGGAGCCCCTCATACGCGCCCTGGATCAATCCTGCCAATCCGGCCTCGTCATAATCACGTTCTCCGGTGCGACTTTGCTGATCGAGCAGGCTGCACCACGCTTTCACGAACAGGCGTCGCGCGTTTACCTCCAACATGCGGGTTGCCGTCACGGCTGCGAGCAATTTCAGGTTCCGCCGTTGCTGGTCTTTGTCCAATTTCCATCCATGAACCTGAATACCGAGTTCTAAAAGCTTCTCGCCGATGGCACGAAGCACTTCGTTCTGTTTGCCAAGTTCACTCAGATCAAGTTGTGGACAGTTGTCGTCTCCTTTGTGAAATGGAATCATCACTTGAAACCTCGTCGCCAATGCCTGATAGCGTCGAATCTGTTCTCCAATGTCTGGCACGGCTGCGAAAACGCCGAAAAGCGGAGTTCGATCCATCCGTCCATCGGGCGCATCCAGCATGACTCTCATGGACGTAAGAATGCGTTCAAGAGCTTTGCCGCGAGCGTTGAGGAGCGTATCCATCTCATCGAAGAGCACTACCAATCCATGCACGCCGGATTGCGGCACGAACCTGACCAGCGAGTAAAACAGGGTGCGTCCGTGTTCGGGGCGGTCTCCCGCTCGAACTCCCTGCAAATGCAGTGCTTTCCGTTCTGTGGGTGTCAGGGTCTCAGGCTGACCTTGAAGCCAACGAAGCGCAGCTTCACCAATTTCAGGATTGGCGCGCGGGTCGCGGAGATGGTTCAGCAACCCGCCAACCACGCGAGCAAACGCGCTGTGCGGCCAGTCCTCGTCTTCCAAGGCTGTGATCATTTCGTCCAAGGCGTATTCCGGTTCAGGTGCTTTCTCCGCACGCTTACGCATTTGTTCGAGTGCCGCCTGTGCCAGCGGCTTGATTCCTCTCCGATTTGAGCCGGGCAATTGGATGGCTTTGGCGATATGCTCGTAGAGGCCGAACCAATCACCAAGCGAGACGTTGGCCTTGCACTGTAGATAGCATGTCGCCCAATTCTCTGCTGCCGCGCGAGCGCCGAGGCTCAAAAGAAAATGTGTCTTCCCTCCGCCATAGGGAGCAATCACCAGTTTGAAGTGTGCATTCCGCCTGCTGTAATCGCGCAAATAGACTTTCGTCAGGCGGTCCAGCCAGGCGTCGAGGCCGACCGACCACGCAGGAAGCACGCGACCAGCGATTTCTGATGCCGGCGGCGTCCCATTCGCTGCAAGATTTAGCCATGCGTCTCGCAGGTCTTGAATTGGGATGTCTGTGGTTTCGGACATAGTTTTAGTTGACTCGAAGAATATCTGACGCCGTGCGTTTGATGAACTCGCGGACCGCGGCTTGGGCCAGATTTTGACTCATTTGCGTTGCAACGGAAGGGAGTTGTGTTCGAATTGCCTCAAGTCGCTTGGAGGAAATTCCCGCCGTGCCAGCGAAGTTGATGATCTTCTCCCCGAGTTCTTGGTAAAATTCCGGAACGTCGGGTGATGGCTCGGTCAGTTCATCAAGCCGACACCAAATGGCACGCGAATTACGCGGAGCGGATTCAGCAAAATTTCCATTCTCACTTCGTTCAACCCTCTGAGAAAGCGCCGGATAGTCTCGTCGTGCAATCTCCACCAAATCGTGGGTGGTCGCATAAATAATGGAGCACGCAGGCGCTCCGCCCGTGGCAAGGTGGTCAACCAGGTTGCGCAAATTTGCCAGATGTTGCTGATGTTCTTTGCGGCTGCCGGAAGTTGAACGGATACTGATGTCTGCTCCGGTCTCATCGAACAGCACCACCAGACCTTTGAACCCGAGTTGTCTGGGAAGAGCAAGAAGCGAGCGAAGCCAGACGGATGCGTTTCTCTTACCAATTCGTCCGAGTGGGCGATGGAGCGATATACCGAGCTGACGGGCGTTTTGAAACAGGTCAGAAAATGTGACATGGCGGTTTGGGTCGCGCTCAATCAAAGCACGCAGGTCTGCTGAGACGGAGTCACGAAGTTGGCCCGCTTGTGCTCGCTTGGCGTATGCGATGACGAGGTTGCGAAACCCGGGATTGCCCCGCGATGCTTGTTGAAACCCTTCGATCTGTCCTGCCGAAAGCTGACCGAGCAACCATGCAAGTCCTGTCCCCGAACCCGCTCCATTGTTCTTGCTTGCAAGTGCGGTTATGGAACTGACGACAGCCCGGTATGTATCCTGAAGCGAGGCGAACGGCTTGTGTTGAATCCCACATTCCACCCGGCTTGTTACGAATCCCGCGCGCTGTGCGGAAATCTCTAGCGTCTGGAGGAAGTGAGTTTTGCCACGGCCATTTGGCCCTTCGATGAACCTCAATTCAGCACCTCCGGCAGCAACGAATGGAAGAACCTCTTCCTTCCAGCGTGCGAGGAACGCCGCCAGTCCGGTTGAAAGCTGTGCTGCGACCTCGGGGTCATCGAGCGTGCCGTATTGGGCAAGGCGATGCAGTATGTCCCGATACCTTTGGTTGTCTGGTAGGCTCGGCATACTGGGGCGCGCATCACGCAGGCTTGATTGCAAGCCGAGCTGCGGCAGTCTCGTTTCCCGTTGGATGTTCCAGATTCGGGATGTGGATGGTTTCCTTGCTTTCGCGCATTGACGGGGTCTGCGTCACTAATCGCTCCGGGCCAAATGAATTTCCCTCGCGAATGAACCGGGCAAGATCGAACACGAAATAATGCATCGGATACGGCTCAATGCACTTCGGGTCTGGATTCTTGCGAAACCGATCTGAAGCCCGGGCACGCGCAAAAAGGATTTCTCGATGCAACTCCCGCACCTGAACAAACTCGTCGCCGAATGAGCCCGACATCCGACAACTTGCGTGCGCCGCTTTCAAAGCTCGGAAAAAACCCTCACGACTGAACGGGGTCTTTTCAAGCGAAGAGCGTAGATTTCGAAGGTGAGCGAACAGCTTTTCACCATCAGACTCCTTGGACCGTTCCACTTCTACGCCGCCGAGCGTGATCACGGCCTGCGCGCCAACGTATTCAATGCGGAAGATATCCACCCGGTCGGTTTGGGCTCCCATCGAAGCGGGAATGTTTGCCGCCAGCGCGGTTTGCTGAAGCTTCTCGCGACGAACCTGAAGATTCGCATCATTTTGCTCGCGAGAAACTTTTGCTTCGGAGTCGATCGCCGACTTCAATGAAGCCCAATCCATCTGCTCGGCAAGCTTGCTGGCTTCCTGGATTTCCCTGGCAAACTCAGGCCTGCCAAACGCGCGTGATTTGATTGCTGTGCCGAGAATCTTGCAGAGCTTTTGCAAGGTGGCGGCTCCGGCTTCCAGGCCTTGGCCTGGGGCCTGGGCCGAATTGGGTATTGCGTTGTTCTCGTCGGGCATGTGTTTCAGTCGGCTTTTAGAGTTTATTAGCTCGAAAGTATCAATAGGGGGATGGTTTGGAAAGGACGACGATTCCCTGTCTCTCGTCGAATTCGTGTCCATTTTGGCCAATCGTGACATAAGAAACACCCCGGCTCAACGAGCGAAGATCGGACGGAAATGAAGTGTAAATCTTTGCCGCCTTTAGTAGCCTCCCAACACTCGATGATCAAGAATAGCCATAGAGTGGCGGAAACCGATCCAGCCGAAAAGTCGGCGCTTCCGCTGGAAGAGGGCATGATGACCGACTTCATCACTGGACAGCCGGTGAAGGAGACGGAAAAAGAGCGCGTTCGCCAAGAGGTCGCACGTCAGCTCATTTTCGAGTATCAGATCGCCCCAGAGTCCATGGAGGCTGACTTCGGCATCAAGGTTGAGTCCAAGCGCAAGCATGCGGATATCGCCATTTTCGAAGCGGGTAAAGATCATTCCCCCGAATACCTCCGCCGGGTCGTCATCTGCCGTCCGTTCCCCAAGGTCGGCAAAAAAGCCGTTGTGAAAATCCGGGACTTCGCGCAGGCCGAAAAAGACCTCGAGGAACTCAAGGGGATGCTGGTCGGGGCGGACAGTTGCGAGTGGGGTCTCTGGACCAACGGGCTTGAACGATTCTTCCTCCGCAAGGAGAAGCGACGATTCGAGGTGCGCTTCGCGCCGCATGGTGACTGGCCAATGGCCGACGGCACCATGAGCACGCCGGACATGCACGCCGAAACCTACGTGCGTCAGGGAGACGAAAACGCTCTGCGTCGGGCATTTCAACGGTGCCACAATTTCATTCACGGCAACGAGGGGATGCCGAAGGACGCCGCGTTTTGGCAGTTTCTCTACCTGATTTTCGCCAAGATGTATGACGAGAGGACGAATCGAGGCAAGGACCGCAAGTTTTTTGCTTACGCGACAGAACCGTTCACCGAGGAAGGGCGAATGAAGATTCGCGGACGCATAACCGACCTTTTCAAGGCAACTAAGAAACACTACAGCGTGTTTCGGGATTCCGACGAAATTACTCTTTCAGACCGCGCGCTCGCCTACATGGTTATGGAACTCGCGCGCTACAACTTCACCCGTTCGGACGTGGACGCGAAGGGCGCGGCGTATCAAGAAATCGTCGGCGCAAATCTTCGTGGTGACCGTGGCCAATATTTTACACCACGCCGCGCCGTGAATTTAGTGGTGCGAATTCTCGATCCCAAGGAAAACGAGAAGGTTTTCGATCCGGCTGACGGCACAGG
>Ga0070741_10021411_pt1 | contig 10060 bp, 10 predicted proteins | sample Coa_R1_4_FD_66440 | JGI IMG/M metagenome (GOLD analysis project Ga0070741, IMG submission 66440) | Surface soil microbial communities from Centralia Pennsylvania, which are recovering from an underground coalmine fire - Coalmine... | ecosystem: Environmental > Terrestrial > Soil > Unclassified ...
GACCGGCGAGCCGCTGTCGCCCGCGCCCACCTGCGCGCTCACGAAGTTCTGGCACAGGAGCGTGATCCGGCTGCCCGACACGTTGGTGGTGACGCAGGTGTTGGTGATCGGGCCCTGGCTCCAGCCGGTGGTGCGGCCCACCTTGTTGGCCGTCCCGCCCTGCACCCCGTCGCCCTCGGCGTTGATGGTGAACGACCCCGCGATGGTGAGGGATCCGTCGTTCACCCCGGTGGTCCTCTCGATCTGGCCCAGCGCGGAGCCCACGCTGTCGGTGTAGGCGGCGCGGGCGGCGTCGCTGTAGCGGCAGATCCGGCCCCGGGGGCAGGCCCCGCCCTTGAAGTAGGTGGGGTCGGCCACCTCGATCGCGACCACCCCTCCGGTGCCGCCGAACTGGGGTGACAGCGGCTGATAGTACTGCGTCCCCTCCACCCCGCCCTGCTTGTCGGTGCAGTGCGAGGCGGTGACGAAGGAGCGCTGGGTCCCGCTGGTCGCATTGAACCCGAGGGTGCAGAGGAACCGGCTGAAGTTGATCTGGAGCCCGCCCAGCAGGGTGGGACGGATCTGGTCCTGGAGGGTGGCCACGAACCGGATCGGCTCGGCCTGCTCCACGATCACGGCGCCGGCCGGGATCCCGCGGGCCGAAAGCGCGGTGCGGATGCCCTGGGCGGCGGCCGGGTTCTCCGCCCCGAAGCGGAGCCGGTTGGCGCCCTCGTCCAGGTCGGCGAAGACCGCGCCGGCCGCCTCGAGCGCCGCGGGCGAGCCGGCGGCGAACCAGCGCTCGAGGTCGGCGTAGTCGAAGTCGCCCTTGAGTACCCGGAGCTGGTTCGGGTCCAGCCCCTGGGCCCGGAACCAGGGGGTGAGCGCGCTCACCGCCTCGCCCCGCCGGCCCGGGTCGGTGAGATACACCGTCGCGACGCCAGCGCGATCGAGGAAGAAGCCGCCGAACCCGCGCACCGTGCGGCCCAGGGCGATCGGGTCGCGCGCAGGCTCCTGGCGGGTGGGCGCGGCGCGGGTGAGGCCCTCCGGTTGGGTTTCGTTCGGGGCGACGGGACCGCCTCCGTCGCGGCAGGCGGCTGCGGCCAGCGCGGCACCGGCCGCGAGCAGATACGTCCGAACCAGTCGGGGCATGGCGCAGTCCTGGTGCGATGGGGATGGTAGGGGGCGCCACTTAGTATACCGGGCGAACCGGTGGGGCGCTATTGGAGCCGTCGGCCGTCAGCCGTCAGCCTTTAGCCATCAGCCGTCAGCCGTCAGCCGTCAGCTTGACGGGGATGGGTCATGGACCGGAATTGTGCGATGATGGCCATGAGTACGCCTTCGCTCGCGCGCGCGGCGCTCCTCGGCCTCGCCGCGCTCGGGGAGGCCGGTGCGCCGCTCGCCCCGCCGCTCGCCCCGCCGCTCGCGGCCCAGGACTCGGCCCGGGCCGAGCGGGAGCCGGACGTGGTCTTCGTCCCCACGCCGATGGCGACGGTGCGCGGGATGCTCCGGCTCGCCGCGGTGGGCGACAGCGACCTGGTGTACGACCTCGGCTCGGGCGACGGCCGGATCGTGATCGCCGCCGCGCGGGAGTTCGGCGCCCGCGCGGTCGGGATCGACATCGATCCGGCCCGGATCGCGGAGAGCCGCGCGAGCGCCGACACCGCGGGCGTGGCCGGCCGGGTGAGCTTCCGGCAGGGCGACCTCTTCCGGGCCGACCTCCGGCCCGCCACCGCCGTCACCCTCTACCTCACGGTGCCGCTCAACCTGCGGCTCCGCCCCAAGCTCCTCCGCGACCTCCGGCCCGGGGCGCGGGTGGTCTCCAACAGCTTCGAGATGGGGGAGTGGACCCCGGACAGCACGGTGATCGTGCGGGGCTTCGCGCAGGCGGAGACGCCGGTCCACCTCTGGATCATTCCGGCGGATGTGCGCGGCCCGTGGCGGGTGACCATCGCGGGCGCGCCGGAGACGCTGGTGCTCCGCCTCACCCAGCGGTTCCAGCGGCTCCGCGGCACCGCGCTGGTGAGGGGGCGCCGCGTGGCCCTCGCCGAGCCCAAGCTCCGGGGCGACCGGGTGAGCTTCACGCTTCCCGGCGCCGGCGGCCGGCCGGCGCTCCGCTTCGAGGGCCGGGTCGCGGGCGGCACGATGGAAGGCACGGTGGCCGGCGGGGGCGCGGGCGAGCCCCGCGCCTGGCGGGCGGCCAGGATCGTCCGGCCGTCCCAATGAAAACGGCGCCCCGGATCGCTCCGGGGCGCCGCCCCGTGGTCGCGGCGTGAAGCGCCCGCGATCTCGCGGATGACCCGCGGACCTACGGCTGGTCGTAGCCGCTCGTGTCCCGCATGCGCGAGGTATCGCTCATCCGGGACGTATCGCTCATCCGCGAAGTATCGCGCATGCCGGTCGTGTCCCGGCGGGCGGCCGCGCCGGTGTCGCGCGGGCTCCGGCCCGTCTGCACCCCAGGCTTGGCCCTGAGGGCGGTGTCGCTCGCGGCCCCGGTGTAGCGATAGCCCTTCTTGCCCTTCTTGCTGACCTTGGCGGGCTGCTTGCTCGTGTCCTGCTGGACCGCGCCGGTCGTGTCACCCCGGGCCCGTCCGGTCTGGGTGCCGGGCTTGGCCTTGAGCGTGGTGTCGGTCGGGGCGCCGGTGTACCGATAACCCTTCTTCCCCTTCTTGCTCACGTGCCCGGTCTTCTTGCCGGCCTTGGTCGTGTCGGTGGCCGTCGCGGCACCCGTGTCCGCGGGAGCGGGCATCGCCTGCGCCATCGTGTCCGCGCCGGGCTGTGCGGGCTGGGCCGCCCGGCCGGTGGTGTCCTGCTGCTGGGGTACCATGCCGGTGTCGCGGCCGGCCGGATTCCCCGGCTGCTGCGACAGAACCGGCCCGGCCGTGAATCCCAGCAGCCCGACCGCGAGGCCGAGAATGGTGGATCGAGAGTGGATGCGCATCTTTCCTCCTAACCTCCGTGGCCGCCGCAACGGCGGCCGAGTTTGGCGCCAAGGATAGAGGTAGGGGGTGCGATGGACCCCTGCTGTGAGCTAGCTCAACCGGCCCCGGGCCGTTCGGCCCGGCCGGGGATGGGGGCCCCGTGGGCGACCTGAGCGAGTTCTCCCTGGCGGAGCGGGTCTTCCTCCGGGCCTACCCCTGGCGGCGGATCGACCCGGTCCCCTGGACAGCGCTCCGGGCGCCGCTGGCCCAAGCCCGGTTGGCCCTGGTGTCGAGCGCGGGGCTCGTCCTCCCCGGCCAGCCGCCCTTCGACGACTCGATCGTGGGGGGCGACCCCAGCGTGCGCGAGATCCCGAGCGACGCCCGGGTCGAGTCCCTGATCGACACCCACCGGAGCAAGAGCTACGACCACGCGGGGGTGCGGGCCGACCCCAACCTCGCCTTCCCGCTCGACCGGGTGCGGGAGCTCGCCGCGCTCGGCCGGATCGGCGAGGTGAACCGGCGCCACGTCTCCTTCATGGGCTCCATCACGGTGGCGGGGCGGGTGCTGCGCCGCACCGCGCCCGAGACGGCCGGCCTCCTGGCGGCGGACCGGGTGGACGTCGCGCTCCTGGTGCCGGTCTGACCGATGTGCAACCAGGCCGTGGGCCTGGTCGCCGCGGAGCTGGAGCGCCGGGGGATCGCGACCGTGGCGATCCAGCTCCTGCGCGAGGTGGCGGAGCGGGTGCGACCCCCGCGGGCGCTCTGGGTCCCCTTCCGCCACGGCTACCCGCTCGACGCCCCGAACCAGCCCGAGCGCCAGCGCGCCGTGCTCGAGGCGGCGCTCCGGCTCCTGGAGGACCCCCGCCTCGGGCCGCCCGCACTGGTGGACTACTCACCTCCCCCCGAGCCGCGCTGAGACCCCGCGGCCGGCGCCCGGCGGCACGGCACCGCGGCCCGGCGGCGGGTGACCTGGGGCACGGCAGCGATCGCGCCGCGGGGCCAGACTGCCCGTCCTTTTTGCGGGCCACGCCAGGCCAAGGAGAGTGGAAGATGACGACGCCGGAATCGGAGCGGGGCCCGGAGGCGGGGGGGAGCGCGCGGCGCGCGGCCCCGGCCCACCGCATGGCGGAGGAGATCGGGAGCCTGGGCGGCGCGCTCCGCCGGACCAGCGACAACCTGAGGGAAGAGGACCACCGGATGGTCGCCGGTCTCGCGGAGCGCGCGGCGCGGGGCGCGGAACGGGCCGCGGAGTACCTCCGGGACATGGAGGTGGGAGACCTGAAGCGGGACATCGAGGACCTGGCCCGGCGGAGCCCCGGCTGGGTGATGAGCGGCGCGTTCGCCCTCGGGCTCCTCGGCGCCCGGTTCCTCAAGAGCTCGAGGGGCTCGAGCCCCGCCGGGGGCCCGCGGCCCATGCGACCCGGGGAGCCCCGGCCGGTCGAGCTCCGGCCCGAAGGTGAGGGAGGGGTCTATGCCGGAGCTTAGGAGGGACGGAGAGGGTCCGGTGCCGCAGGTTCGGGAGGACCGGAGCATCGGCGAGCTGTTCGGCGGGCTCGCGCAGGACATGACGCTCCTGGTGCGCCAGGAGGTCCGGCTCGCCCGGGCGGAGCTGGGCGAGAAGATCGGCCGCGCGTCGAAGGATCTGGCGGCGGTGGTGACGGGAGGGCTCTTCGCGTGGGTGGGCGGTCTCGCGCTCGTCGCGGCGGTGATCCTCTTCCTCACGCAGGTGGCGGGGCTCGTGGCCTGGCTCTCGGCGCTGATCGTCGGGGCGGTGCTCGCGGCCGGCGGATACGCGGCGCTCCGGGGCGCGCTCCGGAACCTCCGGGGGATGGACCCCACCCCGGAGACCACGATCCGCACCCTCAAGGACGATATCGCATGGGCAAAGGAGCGACGGCCATGAATCAGTACGAGCGGCAGCCGGAAGAGACCCGGGTGGACGACCTCGAGCGCGACATCGAGAGCACCCGCGAGCGGATGAGCCGGGACCTCGACGCCCTCGGCGAGAAGCTGAGCCCGAGCCGCCTGGCGGAGGAGGCGGCGTCGGGGATGCGGCGGCGGGCCCGGATGCGGGGGAGGCAGTTGGGCGACTTCGTGCGGGAGAACTCGCTCGCGGTGGTCGCCGGGGCGGCGGTGCTGGGCCTCGCGGTGGGGCTCGCGATCCCGGAGACCCGGCGGGAGGAGGAGCTCATGGGTCCGATGCGCGACCGGCTGGCCGAGCGGGCCGAGGCCGCGCTGGAGCGGGCCGAGGAGGCGGCGGGCGAGGTGGCGGAGACGGTGCGCTCCGAGGCGGCGGAGCAAGGCCGGCAGGCGAAGGGCGGCGTGCGCGAGGCCGCCGAGCACGTGGGCCGGAAGGTGAAGGGGTCGGCGCAGGAGGTCGTGCGGGAGGCGACCCGGCCCGGACCGTAGGTCCGGCCGCGGGCCCGCAGGCCGCCTCCCACCCTGTCGCTCCCGCGGCCGGCGGAGTAGTTTGGCGCATCCCCGAGGCGCAACGATGCTTCCCGTGCCGGCGCGTGTCGTTCGCGCACCGGCGGGGGCGCCGATCGTCGCCGCGCGACGAGGAGGGATGCGTATGCCACCGGCAGGGCAGCTCAACGGCGCCGACCTCGGGTGGATGCTCACCGCCACCGCGCTGGTGCTCCTGATGACCCCCGCGCTGGGGTTCTTCTACGGCGGGTTGGTCGGCACCAAGAACGTCCTCAACACGATCCTCATGAGCTTCGCCACGCTGGGCTACAGCCTGGTCGCGTGGGCGCTCGTGGGCTACTCCCTGGCATTCAGCCCGGGCGGGCCGCTGGCCGGCGATCTCCGGTGGGCTCTGCTGAGGGGCGTGGATCTCACACCCAGCCAGCCGCTCGGCCCGACCATCCCGCACGCGGTGTACATGGCCTTCCAGGCGACCTTCGCCATCATCACGACGGCCCTGGTCTCCGGCGGCATCGTCGGGCGGACGCGGGTCAAGCCCTACCTGGCCTTCATCACGCTGTGGATCGTGGTGATCTACGGACCGATCGCCCACTGGGTCTGGGGCGGCGGGTGGCTCGGCCGGCTCGGGGCGCTGGACTTCGCCGGCGGCACCGTGGTCCACGTGAACGCGGGGATGGCCGCGCTCGCCGCGGCGCTGGTGCTGGGCAACCGGACCAACTACGGGCGGCAGGCGTTCCTTCCCGGGAACGTCCCCTACGCGCTGCTCGGGGCGGCGCTGCTCTGGTTCGGCTGGTTCGGGTTCAACGCGGGGAGCGCGGTGGCCGCCAACCAGTATGCGGCGCTCGCGTTCATCAACACCTTCCTCGCGCCGGGCGCCTGCATGCTGGTCTGGTCCCTGCTGGACCTCCTCCGCACCGGGAAGGTGACCGCCGTCGGCGTGGCCACGGCCATCGTCGTCGGGCTGGTCGTCATCACCCCCGCCTCCGGATTCGTGCCGCCGCTCTGGGGCCTGGTGATGGGCGGGATCGGCGCGATCCCGAGCTACTACGTGATGCTCTGGCGCGCGCAGACCCGGGTGGACGAATCGCTGGACGTGTTCGCGGCCCACGGCGTGGGCGGGGCCACGGGCGCCATTCTCACGGGCGTGTTCGCCGTGAAGGCGTGGAACGGGGTGCAGGACGGCCTGATCGCGGGGAACCCGCATCAGGTGGTGGTGCAGATCCTCGCGGTCGCCGGGGTGGCCGCCTACAGCTTCGCCGGCACGTTCGTGCTGCTCAAGCTCATCGGGGCCCTGGCCGTGCCGCGCGCCAGCGCGCAGGAGGAGGCCCTGGGCATGGATGCCACCCAGCACGGCGAGGAGGCCTACACGAGCGGCGAGGGGGCGATCCTCGTGCTGCCCGAGCTCGAGGGGAGCCCCGGAGCCCTGGAGGCGAGAGCATGAAGCTCATCGTGGCGATCGTCCGGCCGGACAAGGTCAACGAAGTGCTCGAGGCATTGTATCGGGTGAAGGTGCGCGGGCTGTCGCTCAGCCGGGTGCAGGGTCACGGCGGGGAGCTCGAGCGGGTGGAGACCTACCGCGGCACCACCGTCAAGGTCGAGCTGAACGAGAAGGTCCGCTTCGAGATCGGGGTGTCGGACCACTTCGTGCAGCCTACGGTCCGGGCCATCATGAGCGCGGCCCGCACCGGCGAGGTGGGAGACGGCAAGATCTTCGTGCTGCCGGTGGAGAAGGTGTACCGGATCCGCACCGGAGAAGAGGACACCGCGGCGGTCACCCCGGTGGGGGTGGAGTAGCGCGCCCGGCGGAGGCCGCTCGGCCGCGCCGGCCCGGTCGGACGCGCCGGGTGGCCCGCTACGCGAGGGCGAACCGGACCAGGAAGACGGCCGCGAGGAGGTAGCCCAGCCAGCTCACCTCCCGGCCCCGCCCGGCCAGCGCCTTGAGCAGGGCGTAGCTCACGAAGCCGAAGGCGAGCCCGTCGGCGATGCTGAGCGCGAGCGGCATCACCGCGATCGTGAGGAACGCGGGAATCGCCTCGGTGGGGTCGGCCCACTTCACCCGGGTCACGGTCGGCATCATGAGCGACCCGATGGTGAGGAGGGCGGCCGCGGTGACCGGATGGAGTGCGGCGCCGTCCGGCCCGGCGACGCCCCCGCCCATGAGCCGGGCCAGGGGGTAGAAGAAGAGCGAGGCGAGGAGCAGCGCCGCGGTCACCAGGCTCGCGAGCCCGGTGCGCCCGCCGGCCGCGACCCCCGCTGCGCTCTCCACGTACGCGGTCACCGTGGAGGTGCCGAGCAGGGTGCCGGCGGTCGTGCCGGCCGCGTCGGCGAAGAGCGCGCGCCCGGCGCGGGGGAGCCGCCCGTCCCGGAGGAGACCCGCCTGCGCGCCCACCCCGATGAGCGTCCCCACCGTGTCGAACACCGCGAGAAAGAGGAACACCAGCACGATCTCGAGGTACTCGGGCCGGAGCGCGCCGGCCACGTTCAGCTTGAGGAGCGTGGGCGCGAGCGAGGGCGGCGGGCCGAGCACGCCCTGGTAGCGGAGCAGCCCGAGCAGGGCGCCGGCCGCGGTGGTGGCGAGGATCCCGAGCAGGATCGCGCCGGGCACCCGCCGGAGATGGAGCACCAGGATCAGGAGGAAGCCGCCCAGCGCGAGGAGCGCGGGCGGCGCGGTGAGCCGGCCGAGCTGCACCAGGCTTCCCGGGTTCGCGACCACGATCCCGCCCCACTGCATTCCGACGAACGCGATCAGGAGCCCGATCCCCACCGGGATCGCGGCCTTGAGGCAGTCGGGGACGGCGTCGATCACCGCCTCCCGGAACCGGACCGCGGCGAGCAGCATGAAGAGGACGCCGGCCAGGAAATCGGCGCCGAGCGCCACCGGCCAGGGCACCCCGAGCCGGGTGACGGCGTAGAGGAAGAAGAAGTTGTGCCCCATGGCGGGCGCCACCGCGATGGGGTAGTTGGCGCCGAGGGCCATGAGCGCGGTGGCGAAGGCGCTTGCCACGCAGGTCGCGGCCATCACCGCGCCGAAGTCCATCCCCGCCTGGGCGAGGACGGTGGGCTGGACGAAGATGATGTAGGAGAGGGTGGCGAAGGTGGTGGCGCCGGCCACGACCTCGGTGCGGGCGGTGGTGCCCGCCTGCTCGAGCCGGAAGAGTCGCTTGAGCAGGGCGGGGCTCACCATCTCGCGGCGCACGGCGTTCGGGCGCATGGTCCTCGATGGATGAAGCCATCGGCTGACGGCCATCGGCTGACGGCCAACGGCCAATGGCCAATGGCCAACGGCTGATGGCTGCTTACCTCGTCACTTCCCAGCTCCCACCCAGCGCACGATAGAGCTCCACCGCCGAGGAGAGCTGGAAGAGCTGCGCCCGGCTCAGGGCCAGCTCCGCGTCGAACAGGCTCCGCTGCGCCTCCAGCACCTCGAGATAGCTCGCGACGCCGGTCTTGTAGCGGAGCTCGGCCAGCCGGAGCGCACGCCGGAGCGCCTGCGCCTGGGTCTCCTGCGCCGCCACCTGGTCCCGGGCGGTCCGGAGCGCCACGAGCGCATCGCTCGCCTCCCGGAGCGCCACCAGCACGGTCCGCTCGTAGAGCGCCCGCGCCTGGTCGGCCCGCGCCCGGGCCACCCGGGTCTGGTTCACCAGCCGGCCCCCGGTGAAGAGCGGCAGGCTCACGCCCCCCAAGACCTGGTAGATCTCCGCGCCCGAGCCGAAGAGCCCCGCCGTGTGGGGCGACTGGGTTCCATAGTATCCGGTGATCGAGACGGTGGGGAGGCGCGCCGCCTCGGCCACGCCGATCCGCGCCGTGGCCGCGGCCAGGGCCCGCTCCGCCTGCTGCACGTCCGGCCGGCGCGCGAGGAGCGCGGCCGGGATGGAGTCCGGCACCGCGAGCAGGCTCACCGCGCGGGCGAGCGAGCCGCCCCGGGGGATCCGGGCGGGCGGCTCCCCGATGAGCACGCTGAGCTGGTGCTCCTCCTGCTGCCGGAGCCGCTCGGCCTGGGCCAGGGTCGCGGCCGGCACGGCGACCTGGGCCTCGAACTGCCGCACGTCGAGCTCGGAGATGACGCCCTGGCGGAACCGCTGGCGCGCGAGGTCGAGCGTGGCCCGGCGGGAGGCGAGGGTCCGCTCCGCGAGGGCGTGCTCCTGGTCCAGCTCGAGCAGGCGGAGGTAGGAGCCGGCGACGTCGCTCACCAGGCTCAGGATCACGGCGCGCCGGCCCGCCTCCTCCGAGGCGAGGTCGGCCCGCGCGGCCTCGATCCCGCGGCGGATCCGGCCCCAGAAGTCGAGCTCCCAGGCGAGGTCTCCGGTCACCCGGAGCGCGTTGAAGGAGACCGGCGGGAAGGCGCCCACCGCGACCTGGTTCACGCTCGCGCTCGCGTTGGCGGTGAGCTCGGGGAAGAGCGGCGACCGCGCCACGCCGAGCTGGGCCCGGAACTCCCGGATCCGCCCGATGGCGACCTGGACGTCCCGGTTCTGACGCACCGCGGTCTCCACCAGGCGGACCAGGGTGGTGTCCTGGAGCAGCTCGAGCCAGGCGAGGTCGGCCAGCGAGTCCATCGCGAGCGGCCGGGCGGGGGCCGTGGTCGCCGGCGGCGCGCTGTCGGGGGGCGAGATGCTGTCGGTGGCGCGCGCCCGGGCCAGCGAGTCGAAGAAGGCGCGGGTCTCGGCCGAGCCGGCCTCGGCCCCGATCCGGGTCTCCGGCGGCACAGCGGGCGTCGGGCGGTAGCTCGGCCCCAC
>Ga0070741_10021412_pt1 | contig 10060 bp, 7 predicted proteins | sample Coa_R1_4_FD_66440 | JGI IMG/M metagenome (GOLD analysis project Ga0070741, IMG submission 66440) | Surface soil microbial communities from Centralia Pennsylvania, which are recovering from an underground coalmine fire - Coalmine... | ecosystem: Environmental > Terrestrial > Soil > Unclassified ...
AAACCGGGAACCACGCCGGACTTGCCAACCAACGCATCACGCGCCGCGGCGGAGGCCAGGGTCAGCTCCTCGGCAAACACGGCACGCGGCTTCCATTTCCTGACGTAGGCAACCTGGTCGTCAGTCTCGGGAATGCTCGGCCAATTCTGGGCGCGATCACACTGTTGCCAGAGCCGATTCAACTCATCGAGCGCGGCCTCGCCGTCGAACCCGCGCTCGACCAACAGGCAGCCGATGACCGTGCCGGTACGGCCAATGCCGGCGCGACAATGCACATACACACAGCGCCCCGACTGCAAGGCGTCGTGGACGCAATCGAGTATCTCGGCCATGTGGGCACGCTGCGCGGGAATACCGTGATCGCGCACGGGCTTGCGCAAGTACTCGATACTGAAAGGGATCTCGGAGTCGTAGGGCTTGACCTCGCCGGGCTCGGTGAGATCGATGAAACACTCGACGCCGGCCTCCGTCAGGCGCTGCAGCCGCTCGCGAGTCGCCTCGACCGTGGCGGCGGTCGGATGCTCGCCGGCCAACACCTTACCGGGAATCACCCAATAGCTGTTTCGGATCGGCGTGGGCGGGGGAGCCGGGGTCGGGGTGTTCATGGAGGACGCGCTCAAGCCAACGCGGGAGCGACCGAGTCGAATCGGGACTCCAGGGCCATTTCCTCGGACTCGGTCATGGCACTGACGGAGTCAGATGGCGGGGGCGCCACCCGCTTACCCTCGAGACCTGCAAAATTGAAGTGGCGTGGATCGGCCAGCGACTCGAGCTCGACATGTCGGAGCGCGGAGAAAATGCTCTCGGTACGACCGGGGAACTGGTGCTCCCAGTCAGCGAGCATCTTTTTGACGGCAACGCGTTGCATGTTTTCCTGGGAGCCGCAGAGCTTACACGGAATGATGGGAAACCCCCGGCCCCGGGCGTACCGTGCGATGTCACGCTCAGCCACATAGGCCAGCGGCCGAATGACAATCTGGCGTCCGTCGTCCGATAACAGTTTCGGCGCCATGGCCTTCAAACGCCCACCGAAGAACAGATTCAAAAACAACGTCTCGACAATGTCGTCACGGTGATGACCGAGCGCAATTTTGGTGATGCCATTCTCGGCTGCGAACCGATACAACGCACCACGCCGCAATCGCGAGCAGAGGCCACACATGGTGCGCCCCTCGGGAATGACCCGCTTCACTACGCTGTAGGTATCCTGCTCGATGATCCGATGAGGCACACCCAGGCGCTGCAGGTATTCCGGCAGGATGTGCTCCGGAAATCCCGGTTGCTTCTGGTCGAGATTCACGGCAATCAGCTCGAAGTCCACCGGGGCGCTGCGCTGCAGGGACATGAGGATGTCCAACAGCGTGTAGGAGTCTTTGCCGCCAGACAGGCAGACCATGACACGATCGCCAGCGGCGATCATGCCGAAGTCTTCAATGGCCTTGCCGACCGAGCCGCGCAATTGGGCTTGCAGGCGCAGCAGGGTCCGGGAAGGCTTCACTTCCACCGGGTTCGATTGCACGTTTGGACTTTTAAGTGGCTACAGGCTCGAAACGCTTCAGGCAGCCGCGCTACTCTCGGCGCTTTCCAGGTACTTTGCCTCGACATAGCGAATGAAGGAAGTGGCCGACAACGGCTTGCCGGTCGCTCCCATCAACAGATCCTGCACGAGCATTCTGGAGCCATGGCCATAGACGTTCGTCCGTAGCCATTCCAACAGCCCGCCGAACTCGCCGCGGGCAAGCTGCTCATCCAGAGCAGGCACGTCGGTCCGGATACTCTCGTACAACTGCGCCGCAATCACGGCGCCCAGGGCGTAGGACGGGAAGTACCCGAATGAGCCGACGGCCCAATGGATGTCCTGAAGGCAACCTTCCATATCGTTCGTCGGACGGATGCCCAGACGCTGCTCCATTCCGGCGTTCCAAGCCTCGGGCAGGTCGCGCACGGCCAGCTCGCCACTGAGAAGCTGCTTCTCGAGCTCGTAGCGCAACATGATGTGAAGAGGATAAGTGAGCTCGTCGGCGTCGACGCGGATGAGGCCGCGCTTCACACGGATCAGGTGGGCGTAGACATTCTCGAGATCCCACTCGGGGCCGGAGACCCCGAAATGCTTGGCCAGCAGCGGCTGGATGTAACGGACGAACGGACGGCTACGGCACAGGATCATCTCGATGAGCAGGGACTGGCTTTCTTCCAATGCCATGCCTCGATCGCGACCGACAGGCTGGTCACGCCATTCGGACGGCAGGCCAAGGTCGTACATGGCATGACCCGTCTCGTGAAGCGCGCCGAGGAGGCCCGAGAAAATGTCGTCGGGATCGATGCGCGTGGTCACGCGCATGTCGCCTGGCACACCTTCGGTGAAGGGATGCTGGCTCTCATCCAAACGCCCGCGGTCGAACGGAAAGCCGACCGCCTTCATGACTTCGACAATGAGGGCACGCTGCTTACCGGGCGGGAACTTGCCGGTCAGCGGCTGCGGAATCCGACTCTCCTGGACGGCAATCGCCTCACGGATGAGTGACGGCAAGCGGCGCGAGAGCGCCTTGAACATCGCATCGATGTCAGCGGTATTAATGCCGGGGCTGAACTCGTCGACGAGCGCGTCGTACGGTGCGAGGTTCAGGGCCTGGCCCAGGAGCGCGGCCTTGTCACGCACCAGGTTCACGACCTCTTCGAGGTGCGGCGCGAAAAGCTCGAACTTCCCCTGCTGACGAGCTTCGAGCCAGCGCGCTTCGGCGCGCGAGGCAGCCTTCGTCAACCGCGAGATGAGACTCACGGGGGTAGCGATAGCGTGATCGCGCTGTCGACGCATCTCGCGCAGATTCGCGACCTGCCAGTCGGAGAGCACCTGGCTGTTGGCCTGGGCACGATCCAAAAGGCGGGTAATACGCGGGGCGGTCAAAAGAGCGTGGTACTCGGTCTCCAGCGCGGCAAGCTGCTCGCCGCGCACATCCGCGCTACCACGGGGCATCATCACGGCGGCATCCCATCGCAACAGCGAAAGTGATCCGCGGAAGGCATGGAGCCGTTTGAACTCCTGCTCGAGTTGTTTATACGGGGGCGCTGACATGTTCTTACTCGGTCCGTTAAGGCCCGCAGTCGACTCTCGAGTCGCTCAACCCATGAGCGAATCGGGCGCTCGAAGAGTCGGGAGCCAGGCTCCCTGGAGCGGGTGAATGCCCCTAGTTTACCAGCGGGGTACGGCCAAGCCGCCCGGGAACCGTTACCGTCCCTGTAAAAACAAAGACTTAGGCCCGAACTCCACCATTGACACGCTCAATCGGGACTAAAGTCTCATTCTGGAGAGAATCCCACGCCAAAATAGCGCGTTTGCGATCTTCGCCCCAGTGATAGCCGCCGAGAGCGCCATCTCGACGTAACACCGTGTGACAGGGGATCAACCAACCGACAGGATTCGCGCCGACGGCGTTGCCGACGGCACGCGCACTGCCCTCTTCACCCATTGTTTTGGCGAGAGCTGAATAAGTCGTGCGGCTGTGCAGCCCTGAATCGAGGAGGGCCTGCCACACTTTGAGCTGAAAGTTGGTCCCGGCGACGTGCAGCCGGAGCTTGCGCGTCCGCTCGGCCGACGAACCCGCTGTCGGGTGTGGCCCACCCTGGTTTGCCCAGATTTGATTTGCAAAGTCCCGCGCCCGAGCGTCGTCGCGCACGAGACCGGCGTTCCGCCAGTGCCCGCGAAGCTCACTCACGGCGTTGTCGCGTTCACCGGCATCGACGAATGAGAGATGAGTGAGTCCACGCTCGGTGGCAGCGACCAGTGCTTCGCCGAAAGGTGTTTCTGTGAATCCATAGTGAAGCGTGATGCCGCGACCGAGGCTCTTCAGCTCACCGGGTGTAACGGCATCCAGTGTCACGATGAGATCGTGGAGGCGACTCGGCCCGGAAAGTCCGACGGCGTAAGCGGCGTCGAGAACGGACGACCGACTCTCTATTTCATTGCGCGCCGCGCGGCCGGTAACAAACGCCAGATATTGCTTGGGGGTGACGCCGGCCCAACGTCGGAACAGGCGATTAAAGTGAAATTCCGACAGCCCTGTGTGTGCGGCAATCGTGGCGAGGCTGGGCTGATCACGAAAGTACTGGTCGATGTAACGAATCGCCCTGGCAATACGGGCGAAGTCGCGGCTATCGACGAAGCGGTCGTCTACGAAGCTGTCATGAGGGGCTTTCATGATGGCCATCCTAGCGATACAGGACGCGGGAACCGACCCGGTTCTTGCGGTGTAGGAGCCTGCCTCAGGGAGGCTCCTTAGACTTGGCACGGTGCAGGTACACTAGCCGGCCCGCCCCCAAAGCAGGCCCGAGTCCTAAGGTCGCCAGCGCGGCCACAAAGCGACGGCTACGCCGACGCCGATCGAGACGACAAGGAGCAGAGTGACTGTGAGACCGATCAGAAAGCGGCGCATGGCTTGAGCTGCGCGCTCAGGCGCGGCCCGATCCCCTTTTCCCCTTTTTAGCCAATGATAAACCGGTAACGATTTCATGAAACTCAGTGTGTGCCTGCTCGCCTCCGAGGCGGCGCCGCTATCGAAGACGGGTGGCCTCGCCGACGTCTCGGCAGCTCTCACCAAGTACCTCCACTCGGTCGGTCACGACGTTCGGCTGTTCACTCCTCTATATAAGTCCATCGACCGGGTGAAGATCGGCGCGCGCCCCGCGGAATCACTGCAGGACTTCGAGGTTCCGGTGGGACGGCATCGATACCGGTTCTCGGTCCTGCAGGCGCTGCTGCCGGGCACGCCGGCGTCCGTTTATCTGTTCGACTGTCCGGCACTGTTCAGCCGCGCGACGCTTTACACCCAGGACGTCGATGAGCACCTGCGTTTCATGGCCTTCACGCGTGCAGCCTTCATCGCCTGTCAGCGCATGAACTGGGCACCGCAGATCCTTCATTGCAATGACTGGCATACGGCCTTCGGACCGCTGTTCCTGAAGGCGCTCTACGACAGTGATCCTCTTTTCAAGGGGACGCGGTCTGTCCTCACCATCCATAACATCGGCTACCAGGGCACCTTCAGCGCGGCAGCGGTGGAGGATGTTGGCCTGGGACCCAAAACCTACCTCCTCCACCAGGACGAGTTGCGCGCCGGTCACATCAATCCCTTGCGTCACGGCATCATGTACGCAGACGCCATCACGACGGTCAGCCCAACGCACGCACGCGAAATCTGCACGGATCAATACGGGATGGGGTTGCAGGATTCGCTGCGCGCTCGCGGCGGGGCGCTCAAGGGCATTTTGAACGGCGTGGATTACGACGAATGGGACCCACGCCGTGACCGGCATATCCCCAAACACTTCGACCCTGACACCCTGGAGGTGAAGGGGGAATTGAAGCGGGAATTCCTGGAGCGCCTGAAACTGACCCTGAAACCGGAGCTGCCGCTGGGTGGTGTGGTGACCCGGCTGGCGCAGCAGAAAGGCATCGAGCTGATGTTTGAATCACTGCCCCAGGTGCTGGAATGGCGTGAGTTCGGGCTGGTGGTGTTGGGCAGCGGCGAACCGAAGTACGAGGAGTTTTTCACGCGGCTGCAGGCGCAGTTTCCAGGCCGGGTGTATTTCAAGCGCGGGTATGACGATGCGCTGTCGCATTGGATCGAGGCGGCATGCGACTTTTTCATCATGCCATCGCTGTATGAGCCCTGCGGACTGAACCAGATGTACAGCCTGCGCTATGGCACGGTGCCGATCGTTCGCAAGACGGGGGGGCTGGCGGATTCAGTGGAGCATTACAACCCGGACACGGGCGCGGGGACGGGGATCGTGTTCAACGACTTCAACGCGGAGGCGTTGGAGTGGGGTTTGAATACGACGCTCGATCTCTACGCGGCGCCCACGCATTGGCAGCGCATGGTTCGCAATGGAATGCGGCGGGATTTTTCCTGGGAGCGCCAGGGCGAGGTGTACGTGAAACTGTTCATGAAGCTCATTGGAGCGAGCGCGTAGCGGCCGGCACGGGCCGCGTGCGATCACTGCAGCCTGAACGTGCCCGTCTGGTCGAACTTCACTGAACGTAACAAGCCGTGGGACAGGGAGATTCGGCCCGTCAAGTGGTACTCGACATTGGCGTCGGTGCCGTGCTTCAACAGGCTGATGATGGTGCCGGCCATGTTGGCGGTGGTGTTCATGTCGAACTCGGCTTCCCCGAGAGCGGGAACGACGAACGCGGCGGCGGACTCGCCGTGGGCGAACTCCTGGCCGTTGACCTCGAGCGTGTAGGTGATCCCCTTGACGGGTAATTCGCGGTCATTGGGGTTGTCGACGTGCATGCGGACCTTGAGCTTCTGCTGCCACAGCGCGCCTTTCTGTAACTCGACGCCCACCACCGACAGGTGTGGCGTCTGTAACTTGGGAACAAACACAGAGCAGCTCGAGAGAGCGAGCACGGCTGCACTCGAGCACAACCCGAACACCCATCGTCTTCGCGCGAACATGACTTTTAAATGCGACCGTAGATTCCGTTGAGGCCCCTGAACTGCCGGGCGAGCTCCTGGGTGAGCGCGCCGGGATTCAGGCGCCAGTTCCAGTTGCCGGTTGCGGTGCCCGGGGTATTCAACCGAGCTTCCGAGCCCAGACTCAACAGGTCCTGGACGGGAATGATAGCCAAACCGCCCACGGAGCTCAGGGCCGCTCGAATCAGCACTTCGGGCATGGCATTGGGCGTCATTCTCAAGAAATAGTCCACCTGCTGGCGCGCATTTTCGGGCAAGGTGCGATACCAGCCGAGGGTCGTATCATTGTCATGGGTGCCGGTGTAAATGACGCTGTCACGTTCGTGCATGTGGGGCAGATGGGGATTGGTGGCCTCACCGCTGAAAGCGAATTGCAACACGCGCATACCGGGCAATTCGAATCCCTTACGTAAAGCTTCGACATCGGGGGTAATGACACCCAGGTCTTCGGCGACGATCGGGAGATCGCCCAGGTCATCCCACAGCACCCCCATCAATGCCTCGCCCGGCGTCTGTCGCCATTGGCCGCCGCGGGCATCAGGCGCTCCGGCGGGGACGGACCAATAGGCTGCAAGCGCGCGGAAGTGGTCGATCCGGAGCACGTCGACGCGTTGGATCTGCGCGCCCACGCGTGCGCGCCAGAGCTTGAATTGATCCTGTTGGCCGACATCCCAGTTATAAAGCGGATTGCCCCAGAGCTGTCCAGTAGCGGAGAAGTAGTCGGGGGGCACGCCGGCAACCGCGGTGGGGTGCCCGGTGGCATCCAACTGAAACTGCTCCCGATGAGCCCATGTCTCGGCCGAGTCTGGCGCGACGTAGAAGGGTAAATCGCCGAACAAGCGCACACCGCGGGCATTCGCGTGTTCCCGCAAGCGTTGCCACTGGATGAAAAAAGCGAATTGGACGCCTTTGACGCGGTCGAGCTCGGAACCGTACTGCTGGCGGACGCGCCCCAAGGACTCGGGATGGCGGTCGCGCAGCTCGGGCGGCCAACTCCACCAGGGTGCTCCGCCCTGTACGAAGCTCAACACTTCAAACATGGCGTAGTCGTCCAGCCAGTGCCTGGAGCTCTCGAGAAAGGCCGGATAGGCGCTGGAGTTCAGGTCAGGCCATTCATTGGAATCAATGAAGGCGGGATTGCCGGCGAAATCCGAGCGGACCCAATAGGGGGAGCCGTCGGAGCCGGTGGGGCCGACGGGCAGAATCTGCCACACGGTGAATCCCGCCTCGGCGAGCCAATCGATGAAGGCGCGCCCTCCCCGTCCGAGGCCACCCTCGAGCGAGCCGATGTGCAGCAGAGCCCCAGCACGGCGGCGGTCAAAGACGGGCAGGCGGTTGGAGGACACAGGAAGATCCCGAGTTAGTTTGCGAAAGCCCGGCGCATGACGCCGCCGTGCTCGACACGGCGGTCGCCGGCGGGATGACTGGCGCCGTCAGCATAATCCGCGCCTTCGGCACGACGGCCGGCGGAGATCGGCAGCGCAAGGCTGGGAGGCGATTCCAGTCCGAGCATCCGGTAAAGGTTGGCAAGCTGGCCTCGGAACAGACGGTCGAACTGGCTCACGGCCTCCGCAGGATTGTAATCGCCGAACCACCAGAAACCATCGGAACTCTCACACACGGCGAGCTGCCGTTGGGCCGCCGCCTGCTGCCCGGCATCGAGCGTGCCCGAGGACATCACACGGTCAAAAGACAACTTCGCCTCGCACAGCAGATCCCAGGCGCGATTCTTCGCCGGGTCGCCCATCCACGTGGCCAGTGTGCCGTGCACCCAGCTTCCGGCCATCACCTTGTGTAACGGGGTGGGCTGTAAGAGTAACGGAGAGGGCTGCAGGGGCGCCGCCTCCAGACCGCGAGCGAGACAATCGGACAAGGTGGTCAGCTCCAGCAATGGATGATGCGCCAACAGCGAGTACAAGGACCTGAGAAAGTAATACCCGTTGAAGGGGTAATGTTCCCAGGCGTTTTCGCCATCTAACGCAATCAGCACGGCGTGGCCGGGATGGCTGGCGTACTTGCGGGCGAGCTGTGCGATCTCGTTGACCAGGTTGTGTGCCGCATCATCCCCGTGCCAGGTCGCATAAGTGAAGCCGACGAGATCGGACAGGGCGTCGTCGCGAAAAAAGCAGTTGAGCCCGCTACCGGGCAGGCGATAGGGCCTGTTGTAGGACAACGGGTTTTGCGCGGCGGCGCGGTCAGTCAGCTCGAGGCAGCCGCGCAGGACGTTGGTGCTACTGGCCGTCCAGCGAAATTCATGGCGATCCAACACCTCGAGGGTGTCGCGACTGATGGCTCCCTCGGACGGCCAGCAGCCGGCCGGCGATTGGCCGAACGCGGCGGTGAAGACCCGGACGCTCTCATCGATATGCCAGGCGACACGCGCGGCGCCACCTGCATAGGCCGCATGCTCGGGCAGCGGCATGTCAGGAACGGCATCGCGAGCCGATTTGAAATCCAACAGCAACGGCAGGATGGGATGTCCGTAAGGGGTCACGGACAACTCGACCTGGCCACGCTCGGACAGGGCGCGATACCGGGGAATCACACTGTTGACCAGGTCGCCTACCAGGGCCAGAAGCTGGCGCCGATGCGCCGCCGTAAACCCGCGGCCGCGCTCGGTGAGCTCACTGACCAGGGAGTCGGTCCGCCGTACCGTCTCTCCGAGCCAGGCCAGGTGATACCAGACCGCAAGATCGTGAATGAGCTGGTCTGAGGCGTAGCTCACGCGCTCCGGGGTGGCTAACGTCTCGGCCAACGTGGCCAGCTCCAGATACGGCCCGAAACGCTCGATCATTTGCTTACGTTGCGCGCGCAAGCAGGCCCGTAACAGATCGAGTCGGGTGACGGGTTCGGTGGGCACGGGATCGGGCCCTAACAGAGCCAACACGGGATCGGGCAGCGGCACGCCCGAACGCAGATGCTCGATGATCCGCAGGGACAGGTCCTGGAGTTGCTCGATCAGAACGGGTGAGAAATTCACCACGGCCCGCGCTGCCGGATTTGCTTCCAGGTGCGCGGCCATGTCGGTGTAGTCCTTGATGGCGTGCAGGTACGTCCAGGGCAGAACGTATTGTCCGGTCAACGTGTCACGATACTGTGGCTGGTGCATATGCCACAGCAGAACGACGGGGAGCCGTATGTTCGTGGAGGTCATTTACGCCTCAGGCACAGGGACGTGCCCGCCGCCGCAGGTGGCGAAAGACGGGCAAAAACCACGCCTTTTGCTCGTCGCCCGCGCGGGGCGGACAGGAGTCCGCATCCGCGCTTCATGAGAGGCTGCGGAGCATGTCGGCCGTTACCAGCACGACACCTTTGTCGGTCACATGGAACCGGCTCGAATCCGCGGCTCGATCGACCCCAATGGTCATCCCGTCGGGAATCTCGCAGCCCTCATCGAGAATGGCACTCTTGATCACACAGCCGCGGCCAATCTCCACGTGCGGCAGAATGACCGAGCGCTCTACCCGGCTGCCTTCGTCGACGCGCACGTTGGTAAACAACAGGGACTCGCGAATGACGGCGCCGGAGATGATGCAGCCGCCGGAAACCATGGAGTTGACGGCCATACCGCGCCGGTTGTCCTC
>Ga0070741_10021413_pt1 | contig 10060 bp, 6 predicted proteins | sample Coa_R1_4_FD_66440 | JGI IMG/M metagenome (GOLD analysis project Ga0070741, IMG submission 66440) | Surface soil microbial communities from Centralia Pennsylvania, which are recovering from an underground coalmine fire - Coalmine... | ecosystem: Environmental > Terrestrial > Soil > Unclassified ...
AATGATGAAGTCGCACGATCTGCGCGTGGGCGATGTGATTGCGGCCGTCGACGGCGTGGATCGCGACGAATTCGCGAACACGGCCGACCTGTACATCAAGCTGCACAAGACGCCCGGCGATTCGGTGACGCTCGACGTGATTCGTGAGGGCCAGCGGTTGAAGATGCCGGTCAAGACTTTCAGGATGAACTTTCGCAAATGATCAAGCTCGCTCTATTGTTGTTTGCCGCCGCGTGGACGAACCCCGTCGAGGTGCACCACGACGAAAACCTCGTGGTGGCTTATCAGGCGCGCCTCGATGGTCCATATCTTGTCGTGCGCGCGAGCCTGCAGCCGGGCTGGCACACGTTCGCCATGGACAATAAGGTCCGCGCGGAGGAAAAGCTGGCCGGCAGGAAGTCGCTGGGAATCGATCATCCGACGGAGATCGCGGTGAGCGGCGGGTTGCAGACAGTCAGCCAGTGGCTGGAGACGCCGCCGAAGGACTTCTCGAAGCCCGAGTTGCGCTGGTTCAGTTGGGGTTACGAGCGTCAGGCGTTATTCGCGGCCAAGGTGAAGCGGACGGGCGGGTCACCGGCGCATATTGCCCTAAAGGGGCAGGCCTGTACAGAGACCACCTGCAAGAACATCGACGTCGAAGTGACATTGCCGGTGGGGAAGACGGATGCCTCGCCAGCGGAGTTGGACGTGAAGACTCTTGTGCCCGTCCGGTGAAATTCGGGGACAGTCACCTGATTTTTGCGCCAGGCACGCGCCGCGATCCTAAGGCGTTCGCCCGATGGCGAAAAAATAAGGTGACTGTCCCCGAATTTCTTCCTGCTAAACTGAAAATTTCCCTATGAGTATCGAAATTATGCTGCCCGACGGCAGTAAGCAGGCCGTGCCGGAGGGCAGCCGGCCGATCGACATCGCTAAATCCATCAGCCCGCGGCTTGCCGATGCCGCGATCGTGGCGAAGGTGAACGGAGACCTCTGGGACCTCACGCGCCCCATCGAATCGAACGCGAATCTCGAAATCCTGACCACCAAGGATTCCAAGGCGCTCGAGGTCTATCGCCACTCGACCGCGCACCTGCTGGCCGCCGCCGTCCTCGAACTGTTCCCCGAGACGAAACTGGGCATTGGTCCGCCCATCGATACCGGTTTCTATTACGATTTCGATCGCGCCACCCCGTTCACTCCCGAGGATCTGGAGAAGATCGAACACCGGATGTGGGAGATCCAGAAGCGCAACCTCCCCTACGAGCGCGTCATGACCGCGAAAGACGATGGCCTGCGCAAATACGCCGACGACTGGATGAAACGCGAACTGATCGACGAGCGCGCCGGCGAGGTTTTCTCCGAATACACGCTGGGGCCGCACTTCATCGATTTCTGCCGCGGTCCGCACGTGCCTTCCACCTCGAAAATCAAGGCCTTCAAACTGCTCTCGATCGCCGGCGCCTATTGGAAGGGCGACGAACATAACAAGCAGTTACAGCGCATCTACGGCACTGCCTTTTTCACGCAGAAGGAGCTCGACGAGTACCTCGCCAAGCTGGAGGAGGCCAAGCGCCGCGATCATCGCAAGCTCGGAAAAGAGCTCGACCTGTTCAGCATCCAGGATCTCGCCGGCCCGGGGCTGATCTTCTTCCACCCCAAGGGCGGCGCCGTCCGCAAAATCATCGAAGACTGGATGCGCGACCAGTACATCAAGCGCGGCTATTCGCTTGTCTACACGCCGCACGTGGCCCGCAGCGATCTCTGGAAGACTTCCGGCCACTACGGCTTCTATGCCGAGAACATGTTCAAACGCATGGAACTGGATGACGCCGAATACCAGCTCAAGCCGATGAACTGCCCGTTCCACATCCTGATCTACCGCGACCGGTTGCACAGCTATCGCGATCTGCCGGTGCGGCTCGGTGAGCTCGGCACTGTATATCGCTACGAGCGCTCCGGCGTGATGCATGGTCTGCTGCGCGTGCGCGGCTTCACCCAGGATGACGCGCACATCTTCTGCGCACCGGAACAGATCGAGGACGAGATCGTCAAGTGCCTCCAGTTCGCCGTAGACACCCTCAACACGTTCGGCTTCGACCAGTACGAGGCGGAGCTTTCCACCTGGGACAACGGCGTCAGCGGGAAGTACGACGGCACGCCGGACCAGTGGGCCCTCGGCGAGACCGCTCTGAAGAAGGCTTGCGATCGGCTCAATCTCAAGATCAAAGTGAGGCCGGACGAAGCCGCGTTCTACGGGCCCAAGATCGATGTCAAGCTGGTGGACGCGATTGGCCGTCTGTGGCAGCTATCCACCGTGCAATTCGATTTCACGCTGCCGCGGCGATTCGGGCTGGAGTACATCGCCGAGGACGGCAAGGCGCATCAGCCCCTGATGGTCCATCGCGCTCTATACGGATCGATCGAGCGCTTCTTCGGCATCCTGCTGGAGCACTACGCGGGCGCATTTCCGCTCTGGCTGGCGCCGGTGCAGGCGGCGGTGCTGCCGATTACCGACAAGCAACTCGAATACGCGAAGAAAGTGCGTGACGATCTGGATGCAGCCGGCATCCGGGTCCACCTCGACGATCGCAGCGAGAAGGTGAACCTGAAGATCCGCGACGCACAGTTGCAGAAGATCCCGTACATGCTGGTGGTCGGCGGTCGCGAGGCGGAGAGCGGCCAGGTGGCGGTCCGTCATCGCAAACACGGAGATCAGGGCGCGAAGCCGCTGCCGGATTTCATCGCCGAAGTGAAGAAGCAGGTGGAAAGCCGGACGGCAGTCGACTAATGCCGTGGGGCAGTCAATCTTGGCCGCGGACCGGGCAGGATTGGCCGCCCCACACCTCAATCAGTCTTGCGGCGGAGGAGGAGGCGGGAACGCCCAGTCGGGAGGCTGCCGCCATACCAAAATTCCCAGCGGCGCGGAGTTGTCGTTTCCGGAATCCGTCTGCTGGAATGCCAGAAACAGCCTTCCATTGCCGGAAAAGTAGATGTTCGGTGATCCGGCTGTGATGCTCACCTTGCCCGCCGTTTCGGTGCCGCACGTAGTCCAATTCACCTGGTCCCCGGACATCGTCAGTTTCGGCTGGGAACAATTCGAGGTCCCATTTCCGCCGTTGGTCTCCATGACAATGGCGCTCTGCCCTTGAGGACCCGCGGCAATCGACATCGGCCCATTGAGGTCGGTCCCGAGGTCGGATACGATGTTCACCGGACGTGACCACGTGGTCCCGTTATCGGGCGAAGTGATGACCCACATCGTGTGATCGTAATCCACATAGTAGTTGTCATCCAGGTAGCCGTAAACGGCGACGCGCGGCTGGTTGCCGGAGAAGGTCAGCCGGATGTCCGGTTCGTCGGTATTGTTCCCCTGGTTATCGTAAATCAGGATGGATGAACCGCCGGGGCGCCAGAACGCCTCGCCCATACCGTTATCGCCGGAGACCCAGAAGGCCACTGCGGGCACGCCGCGGGCGTCGAGCGCCAAACTGGACTCGCGCTCATAAGAATCGTAACCACCCGGCAAGGGGACCAGCGTCGAGGTCCATTTCGCGGGGTCATCGGACTGTTTACCGGTGACATAACGGATGCCGTCGAAGTCGTGATAAAAGGAGAGATACACGTTGCCGCCGGCCATCGCCAGCGAAGGACGCTGATATTCTTCGGTGCCGTCATCCACGGCGACGTTGGCCGTCTTCCAGGTTGCGCCGCCGTCGGTGGACAGAGCGAACTGCATACGCCCGGTCTGCTCGTCGCTTTCGTCCTCGAACGCGATGCCGAACACTCCGTTGCCGGCGTCCTGTGCCACGCTGATCGGCGTGAGGGTATAACCGGACACTTCGCCGACGAGGTGCACCTGGACAGGTTTTGTCCACTGGTAATGGGCCCGGTCCCAGCGTGCGAAAAAGACGGCGCTGTCGCTGTAGTCGCCATCGTTATTCGGATCGTCCCACGTGTAGGCCATCGCGGGATCGCCGCTGGCGTCCGCAATCATCACGACGGCTTTGCCGAACTCGCCGCTATAGTAGGGATCGAGCTTGGATGGGTAAGGGACGGCCGTGTTATAGCCGTACGGCGGCGGTCCCACGGTGACTTCGTTCGAAGGCCCGGACTGGTTGGATTGCAGTGTGCCGCGCACGCGATAAACGTACGCGGTGTATGGGTCGAAATTCGTATCGTTGGCGGTCGTTGAAGTAGCGGTCGATAACGCCGAATAGTCGCCGCCGAGCGGCTTGCGCTCGATGACGTAAGCGTTCGCGGTGGTATCTCCGGCGGTCCAGCGAAGCTGTACCTGTTTGTTGGTTGCCGACACCACGGTCAGCGTCTGCGGCGGCTGCAATGTCTGAGCGAAAAGAACGGACGACAGCACCAGCCCGCAATAAACTTTCGTAAACAAAGGATCCCTCCTGAGGTTGGCGTAAGGCTTCCATATTCTAACGCCCAAATCGCGAAAAAAATGGATCAGATAACCAAAGCTAGCGCTGTGGGGCTATGCGAAATTCGTCGCTCGCGACCACCAGTTCGACTAAATCCCGCAAGCCGGACCCCTTCGCCGTCAGCCGCTGTGCAATTGTGCTCACCTGCTCGCGATCCAGTGACTCTAAGCGGCGTCCGCACGCATAACCCAGCATTCGTGCGGACAGGACTCGCGCAAAATCGTCCTGATGGGCCAGAAGCAGCTTCTTGAAGTCGGCCAGGCTCTCGAAGGAGCCGAACTTCGGCAGTTCGCCCGACGCATCGATTGTCGCGCCGTTGTGATAACGGTCGCGCCAGGCGCCGATGGGGTCGAAATGCTCCAGCGCGAATCCCGGCGGATCAATCGTGGAGTGGCACGTCATGCATGCCGGACTTTCGCGATGCCTGGTCAGGATCTCGCGAATCGATTTGGCGCCGCGCACGTCCGGATCGAGCGCCGGCACATTGTCGGGCGGCGGCGACGGAGGCGTGCCGAAGATGTTCTCCAGCATCCAGACACCGCGCGTGACTGGAGACGTCTCGACGCCGTTCGCCGAAACCGTCAGGACGCTGGCTTGTCCCAGCAGGCCGCCGCGGTTCGGATCGGTGATTTCAACCTTGCGGAACAGTTCACCGCCGACGCTCGGGATATCCGCGGCCATCCCGTACAGCTCCGCCAGGTTCTTGTTCAGAAACGTGAACCTGGAATCCAGGAAGTTCGCGATGCTCTCGTTGTGGTCGAGCAGATAACGCGTGAACATCCGGGTCTCGGTCCGCATCGCGGTCTGCAGGTCGTGGGAGTAGTAGCGCTCGAAATTGTCGCGATCGGGGGGCATGTCTCCCAGGCTGCGCAGGTTGAGCCAGCTGTCCAGAAAGCCGTTGACGAAAGCGTCCGAACGCGAATCGGCCAGCATTCGACGCGTCTGGGCCACTAAAACAGCCTGCTTCTGCAACTCGCCGGCGGCCGCTGTCTTCATCAACTCGTCATCGGGCATCGTCGACCAGAGGAAGTACGACAGCCGCGATGCCAGCGCATATGACGACCCCGACTGATCGAGGTAAAGGAACGCCGGCGAGCAAAGTGCCGCCTTGAACCCGTCTTTCAGTGCTTCGAACGCAGTCTTCCCGTCGTGGCGGCGATGCTCGACTACCGCCATCAGAGCATCGACTTCCGCGCGGGTGGCCGGCCGCCGATAAGCACGGCCGGCAAATCGCTCCAGAATCTGCCGCGTGCGCTCCGGAGTGAAGGCGTTGTCGCCGATCAGCAAACGCCGGCTGGCCGGCGGCCACTGATCGACGATCGGGCCGGTGATGCGCACCTCGTAAATCCGGATCTGCGGCATGAAACCGTACCGCAGCACGTGCGGCCGCGCCGGACGGATCCCCGGAGTGAAGTTGCGCTGGTCGGGCGGCAGCAGGTTGCGGTAGCGGTTCAGGATCAGGGTGAAGGCGCGGCGGCTATCGTTCATCCCGTTCGGAAACGTGAAGCGCGGCGAGTATGCGGCGTCCAGCCAGACGCGGAACGTGTGCCACTCGGGACCGTTGTCGCCGAGCGTGACCTCGCCCAGCGGGGGCTCGATCGGCTGCGCGTGATGCAGGGCGCCGACCTTCGCGTTGCCGGGCACGACGCCCAGCCGGAACGGCGCGTCGGGGTCCATGGCGAACAACTTCGGGTCGTACGGATTCTTGCGGTTCACAGCTTCCGCCTGCACCTTAATCTCGTAGTAGCCGTCCACCGGCACGCCCTGCGCAAAGGCGTAGAGCGGTCCGTAAGCACCCTCTTCGTTCACCGTTTTGGCCGTGGAATAGAGGGCCATAAACTTCTGCCCGAAAACGGCGCTGTGTGCGTAATCGAGTTCGGGCTGCTGGCGGAAGTTGGAATTAAATATCCAGGTCTGCGGCTGCGGCCGCTCCTGCAACCGGAACGCCTTCTCCACGGCTTGATCCGCGGCGTCCATATACTGCTCGAGCAGATAGCCTGACGTGACCAGGGCCTCGCCGACGTTGTCCATGTGATCCGCAGTCTGATCGCGCGGAAAGCGCGAGGTCGGATCGAACATGAGCATGTTGATGCCGAGAAGGTCGCCGATGGTGTTCAGGTACTCTCGCCGGTTCAGGCGCCGCAGCACTGTGCCCTGTGGAGTGCCATTGGCGATAGCACGGGCAAACGAAGCGAGGAAGCGCTGCTTCTCCGCGGCTGTAGGCTGTTTCGCGGCAGCCGGAGGCATGGCGCCGCCCCTGAGTTTCCCGGCGATCGCCCGCAGCATCGGAGTATCGTGGGGGTCGAAATGATCGAAGCGCCGATTGCCCATCTGCACGGCCGGGCCATGACAGCCAACGCAATATTCGGTGAGAAAATCGGGCGTTTTCGAATCCGCCGCGATCAGCCCGCCCGCCAAAGCCAGCCCAAACCATAGCAGTCGCCGGCATAAAGCGGCGACCGGCGAATCTGTCGCTGACCGCCGGCCGGCAAGCAGCGAGATACGCCGTCGTACCGTGGACAGATCCGTCCATCCCGGGTTTTGGCCACGGGCCGCTAGTCCCACCCGCATGCTACGCCAGTTCCAGATCGCGCAGCGTCCCTGTGCTCAAAGCGAACTTCTGGGTCTCAACGCCGAAACGGTGCAGCATGGAGAGGAACAGATTGCTGAGCGGCGCTCGTCCGGGTCCGCTAGTCGGAAACAACTTGTGCTCCCCGTGTCTGAAGCCGCCGCCGGCGAATATGATTGGGAGATTGTTGTTCGTGTGCGCGTTGCCGTTCCCCATACCGCTGCCGAACAGCACCATGGTGCGATCGAGCAGCGTAGCGCCACCGTCGTCGATCGATTTCATCTTCGTCAAGAAGCGTGCGAACTGTTCGGTCTGATACTTCTCCAGCTTCAGCAGCAGGTCAATATTCTCCTGTACCTGCCCGTGGTGGGATAGCGTGTGATAGTCGCGGCGCACGCCCAGCACCGATGCTTCGAAGCCGCCGGCGATTTCGAGCGTGGCGATGCGCGTGGAGTCGGTCTGCAGCGCCAGCGCGATCAGATCGTAGAGCACGGGGATGTCATTGACCAGCCCGCGGTCCTCTGGTTCCTGCATGGTGGGCTTGGGTTTCGGGATGGCGGCCCATTGTCGGCGCAACTCCAGCCCCTTCTCGACGTCGCGCACGGAGGTGAAGTACTCGTCGAGCTTGGCGCGATCGCCGGAATCGAGCCTGCCCTTAAGCGAATTAGCGTCGGCGCGCACGGAATCGAGGATGGAGCCTTGCAGGCGAAAACGGTCCACCACGCGATCGCGATCGGCGGCGCTGTCGTCGATGAACAGCTTCCGGAACAGCTCGCGCGGTCCCTGGATCGGCGGAACCCGGGTGCCGCTGCGTGTCCAACTCATCATGCATCCGCCGTGCAGGCCGTCCTCGGATCCGACGGTGAGCGAAGGAAAGCGCGTGAGCCCACCGATCGTTTCGGCGGCGCGCTGGTCGATCGTGATATTTCCCTCGGGCATGCCCTTCGAGTCGATGGAGCGTACGCCGCTAAGATACGAATGCACGGCGAAGTGTCCGCCCTTCACGCCGTGATCAAGCCCTGAAAAAATGGTCAGCTCGCGGCGGTGCGGCTCGATCGGCCGCAGCAGCGAGGGCAATTCGTAATCCTTGCCGGCACCCGTCGGGAAAAAAGCAGGAGGATAGAAGCCGAATGCATTCCCTATGCAGACCATGCGTGTGGGCCGCTGGCCGCCCGCCGCAGCAGCGGCGGCGCGTCGTGGAAACAGCGAATCGAAGATCGGCAGAGCGAGATTGACGCCTGCCGCCCGCAGGAAGAATCGGCGATCAACCTGAGATGATTTCACAGACACGCAGCATCCTCCTCAACCCAGAGTGTGGCTGGCGACCCAGCGCCAGATTAGATTGTACAACGATGGGTTGTAGCTCCGGCCACAGATTCCGCCATACGATGTCCTTACAATGAGAGGACATGGACCAATACAACATCGGAGTCATCGGTCTCGGCGTCATGGGACAGAACCTCGCGCTCAACATCGAGGGCAAGGGCTTCTCCGTCGCCGGATTCGATCTGGATGCGGAGAAGATCAAAAGCTGCGGCCAGAAGTGGGCGGGCAAGCGGATGACGGTCGCGACCACGCTCCCGGATCTGGCGCGCGTGCTCGAAAAGCCGCGGCGGATTCTCATGATGGTTCCCGCCGGCAAGGCGGTCGACGCCGATATCGCCTCCCTCAAACCCTTACTCGAACCCGATGACATCCTGATCGACGGCGGTAATTCCCATTTCACCGAAACCGAGCGTCGCGCCGCCGATCTCGATCCGGCCGGTATCCGTTACGTGGGATGCGGCGTCTCCGGCGGCAGCGAGGGCGCCCTGCACGGTCCCGCCCTGATGCCGGGCGGCCCGTTCGAAGCCTACAAACTGATCGAGCCGGTCCTCACGAAGATCGCGGCTCAGGTCCCCAGCGGTCCGTGCTGCGGCTACCTGGGTACGGGCGGCGCCGGACACTACGTCAAGATGGTTCACAACGGCATCGAATACGGCATCATGCAACTCATCAGCGAGGTTTACGACATGATGTCGTCGGCTCTCGGCATGACTGCCGTGGAAATGCACGATGTCTTCGCCGAGTGGAACGCCGGCGACCTGAACTCGTACCTGATCGAGATCACCGCGATCGTGCTCGGCGCGACCGACCCCGAGACGAGCCGCCCGCTCGTCGATGTCATCCTGGATACCGCCGGTCAGAAAGGCACGGGCAAGTGGACCTCGCAGAACGCACTCGATCTCGGCGTTGCCATCCCGACCATCAATGTGGCGGTGGACGCCCGCATCATCTCCTCCTACAAGGAACAGCGGGTGGAAGCCGCCAAAGTGCTGAACGGGCCGCCGCGCCATTTCGAAGGCGACCGTAAAGTCTTCCTGCGCAGCCTACGCGATGCCCTCGGGCTCGCGATGATCACCTGTTACGCGCAAGGCTTCTCCCTGATCCGCGAGGCATCCAAGGAGTACGGTTATCGCTTCGACTGCGCCGAGATCGCGCGTATCTGGACGGGCGGCTGCATCATTCGCGCCAAGGTGCTGGAGACGATTCGCGCGGCGTTCCACGAGCAGGCCGATCTGCCGAATCTGCTGATCGACGGCCGTTTCGTGGAGTTGGTGAATCACCTGGGCGCGCCCTTGCGATGGGTGGTTTCGCGCGCCACCGAGCACGGTATTCCGTGCCTCGGCTTGTGCGCGTCTCTGAATTATATCGACGGCTATAGATCGGCCCGGCTACCCGCAAACCTGGTGCAGGCGCAGCGCGACTTTTTCGGATCGCACCGCTACGAGCGTATCGATAAGCCGCGCGGCCAGACGTTCCATACGCCGCGCCAGGCGTGGATGCGGAGGTGATGTGCGCAGGCACGAGCGCTTGCGCCAGATCAAGGCTACGCCGCCGTAACCAACGACTTCAAATTCCGCCCGCAGATCACGCTGGCCATGTGCTTGTCACCGCCGGGACCGGGCCAATGGGTTTCCAAACTGATGTAGCCCTTGTAACCGTCGTCGACCAGCGCCTGCACCTGCCCCTTCCAGTCGACATCGCACTCGCCCAGAGGCCCCCAAAGCGCCTTATGCCCGTCGAGCCGGCA
>Ga0070741_10021414_pt1 | contig 10060 bp, 7 predicted proteins | sample Coa_R1_4_FD_66440 | JGI IMG/M metagenome (GOLD analysis project Ga0070741, IMG submission 66440) | Surface soil microbial communities from Centralia Pennsylvania, which are recovering from an underground coalmine fire - Coalmine... | ecosystem: Environmental > Terrestrial > Soil > Unclassified ...
GGGAAGGGGTGCAACACCTGCCACGGCTCCGGCTGGATCGAGATGCTCGGCGCGGGCATGGTGCACCCGGAGATCCTCGAGCGGATGGACATCGACTCGCGGCGCTACACCGGCTTCGCCGCCGGCATGGGCCTCGAGCGGCTGGCGATGCAGTACTACGGTGTGCCGGACATCCGGTATTGGTATCAGAACGACCTGCGGCTGCTGCGGCAGTTTTGACGTCGACTGCGGTTATCGAAGACCAGCGCTCGTTCTGATGTCATTCTGAGCGCAGCGAAGAATCTTGTTGGAGTGAGGACTGGGTTTCGCTTGCATGGGTTGTCGCCGGCTGAGGTGCGCGTTGGCCGCCGTGCGGGGGTTGTCGTGTTTCACGTGACGCATGGCGGCATGACAAACAAGGTCCTTCGCTTCGCGAAGGATGACAGCCGCGAGCAACCGGTATTGGAAACGAACTGAATGCGCATCTCGCTGAAGTGGCTGCGTGAGTACGTCGACATCCGCATCGCGCCGGAGGAGCTGGCCGCGCGCCTGACGCAGGCGGGGCTCGCGGTCGACGCGATCGAGCGCGTCGGCGGCGAATGGGGTGCGGACGTGCGCGTCGCGAGCGTCGTGGGCGTCGACCCGCACCCGAACGCGGACCGCCTGCGGCTGGCGAGCGTCGACCTTGGCGGCGGCGAGCGGCACCGCGTCGTCTGCGGCGCGCCGAACCTCGCGGTGGGCCAGAAGGTGGCGTTCGCAACCGTCGGCGCGCGCGTGCGCGATGGCCACAGCGGCAAGACGGCCGTCCTCAAGCCCGCCGTGATCCGCGGCATCGAGTCGGCGGGGATGGTGCTGTCGGAGTACGAGCTCGGCCTGTCGGACGACCACGAGGGCATCCTCGTGCTGCCGGGAGACGCGCCGGTCGGCACGCCGCTCGCCGACGTCATCGGCGACGTGATCTTCGAGCTGTCGGTGACGCCAAACCGGCCCGACTGGCTCTCGGTCGTCGGCGTCGCGCGGGAGGTGGCGGCGCTGACGGGCGAGACGGTGCGTGAGCCGTCGCTCGAGTACGAGGCGGCGGGCGGGCCGGTGAAGGGCAAGGCCTTCGTCGAGATCGCCGACCCCGACCTCTGCCGGCGCTACATCGGCACTGTGATCACGGGCGTGACGATCGGCCCGTCGCCCTCGTGGATGCAGGAGCGCCTGCTCAGCGCGGGCCAGCGCCCGATCAACAACGTCGTCGACGTCACGAACTACGTGCTGCTCGAGCTGGGGCAACCGCTGCACGCGTTCGATTACACGCGCATCGCCGGCCACCACATCATCGTGCGCCGCGCGAAGCCGGGCGAGCGCCTCACCACGCTCGACGAGGTCGAGCGCGAGCTGACCGACGATATGCTCGTCATCGCCGACGAGTCCGGGCCGGTGGCGCTCGCGGGCGTGATCGGCGGCCTCGAGAGCGAGGTGACGGACGCGACGACGGACATCCTGCTCGAATCGGCGAACTTCCTGGGCGCGAACATCCGCCGCACGAGCGCGGCGCTGAAGGTGCGGACGGAGGCGTCGTCGCGGTTCGAGAAGGGGCTGCCGCCCGAGCTGGCGATGGTGGCGTCGAAGCGCGCGACGAAGCTGCTCGTCGAGGTGTGCGGCGGGACGGCCCTCGCCGGCGCGTTGGACGTGTACCCGGGTAAGGCGAAGGAGACGCGCGTCGAGGTGACGCGCGAGCGCATCGCGCGGGTGCTCGGCATCGACCCGCCGACGTCGCAGGTGCGCGCGGTGCTGACGTCGCTCGGCTTCTCGGCGCGCTGGGTGCCGCCGGACCGCTACGTCGTGCGCGTGCCGTACTGGCGCACCGACGTGCGCATCGACGACGACGTCGTCGAGGAGGTGGCGCGCGTCATCGGCTACGACCAGATCCCGGCGGCGCCGCTCGCCGGCGCCATCCCGCCCGCCATCCCGCAGCCGCTGCGCGACCTGCGCGAGCGCGCGCGCGACGCGCTCGCCGCCGCCGGCATGCGCGAGGTGATCACGTACGCGCTGACGACGCGCGCGGCGCTCGAGCGGGTGCTGCCGAAGGAGCAGCTGGCGATCTACCCGCCGTACCGCGTGGTGAACCCGATCTCCGCCGAGCACGAAGAGCTGCGGCCGACGCTCCGGGCGTCGCTGCTGCAGGCGCTCGCGGCGAACACGCGGTTCGAGAAGGGCGCGATCGCGATCTTCGAGGCGGCGCGCACGTACGAGCGGCCGGACGAGCGGCCTCCGCAGTCGGGGCGGCCCGCGGGCGAGGAGGCGCTGCCGGTGGAGCGCGAGGTGGTGTGCGGCGTCGTCAGCGGCAGACGGCCCGACCGCTGGGGGCGGCCGTCGGAGGAGTGGTGCGACTTCTTCGACGCGAAGGCGTACGTCGCCGCGCTGTTCGACGCGCTCATCGTCGACGCGGAGTACGCGGCGGCGAGCGAGTTTGGCCTGCTGCCGGGGCGGACCGCGGAGCTGCGGGCCGGCGGCGCGCGTGTCGGCGTGATCGGCGAGGTACACCCAGACGTCGCGGCCGCGTTCGAGGTCGAGCAGCCCGCGTACCTGTTCGAGGTCGTGCTCGACGACCTGCTGCCCCACGCGCGGGACCACCGCACCGCGCACGACGTCTCGCGCTTCCCGCCGGTCGAGCAGGACCTCGCGCTCGTCGTCGATGACGGCGTGCTGGCGGGGGACCTGCAGCGGGCCATCGAGGCCCAGGCGCTCGTGCGCTCGGCGCGCGTGTTCGACGTCTACACGGGCGCGCCGATCCCGGCGGGCAAGAAGTCCGTCGCGTTCGCGCTCACGTACCAGGCGGACGACCACACCCTCACGGACGACGAGGTGGCGAAGGCGCAGCGGAAGCTGGTCGAGCGCCTGCGACGGGAGTTCGGCGCGGAGCTACGAGGCTAACGGACGGGCCTCACCGACCGGGGATGCCGCGGACATCCACGCGGCGCATACCTCGGACTTCGCCTGGAAACCAGCTGATCCATCGCCTGCGAACCAGCGAATAACCGTCGTGCCAACGACCGGAAGGTGACGGCTCGCCCGCGAGGGGAGCAGCGAGGGCGCTCCGCGCACCGTCGCACGCGCGGCGGAGCGCCCGTCAGGAAAGGAGGTCCTCTCCGCACTCAGTATCGCCCCGAACTTCCAACGTCTGCAACGTTCCCCACAGGAGGACACATGATCAGCAAGAAGCGGCTGGTCACGCTCGGGCTGCTGCCCGTGCTGGCCGGCCTCAGCGCCGCGTCGCTCGTCGCGATCGGCTCGCGCCCCTCGCACCACAGCGAGGCGTCGAGCCACCGCGAGGCGCCCGCGATCAGCGGCGACCCGCTCGCCGACGCGACGGACACGTACGCGTTCATCGCGCCGGACGCGCCCGACAAGCTCACGCTCGTCGGCAACTGGATCCCGCTCGAGGAGCCGGCGGGCGGGCCGAACTTCTACAACTTCGGCGATGACGTCACGTACGACTTCGACATCGACAACAACGGCGATGCGAAGGCGGACGTGGTTTACCGGTTCAAGTTCCACACCCAGGTGCTCGACCCGACGACGTTCCTGTACGCGACGGGCCCGATCACGTCGCTCGACGACCCGAACTTCAACATCCGCCAGTCGTACGACGTCTACCGCAAGGAGGGCCCGGGCGACTTCCAGCTCGTCGCGAGCAACCTGCGGACGCCGCCGAACAACATCGGCCCGACGTCGACGCCGGACTACGACAGCCTCGCGGCGCAGGCGATCTACGACCTGCCGGGCGGCGGCAAGGTGTTCGCCGGCCAGCGCGACGACCCGTTCTTCGTCGACCTCGGCGCCGTGTTCGACCTGGCGACGATCCGCCAGCTCCCGGGCAACAACGGCGGCGGCATCGACAACGTCGCCGGCTTCAACACGAACTCGATCGTGCTGCAAGTGCCGATCACGGATGTGACGGCGTGCCACTGTGACGCGCCGCCATCGAGCGTCGCGGCGATGAACCATCGTGATGCCTCGCCGTCGGCCTCGGCGTCCGTTTCGACGGCGACGACCCGAACGCCGCGCGCGACACGGACGCCGGAAGCGACCGCGACGGTGACGCCGCCCGCAGCGCCGGACCTGGTCGTCGGCGTGTGGACGGAGACGTACCGCCAGAAGGTCAACGTCCTCAAGAAGACGGGCGAGGACCGTGACTCCGGCCCGCTGGTGCAGGTGTCGCGCCTCGGCAACCCGCTCGTGAACGAGGTCGTGATCCCGCTGGCGAAGAAGGACGCCTTCAACGCCTCGAAGCCGAAGGACGACGCGCAGTTCGGCCCGTTCGTGCTGCACTCGGACCTCGCCCAGAAGCTGAATGCTGTGTACAGCGGCATTGTCAGCCCGATCCCTGAGGACAACCGGACCGACCTGGCGACGGTGTTCCTCACGGGTATCCCGGGCCTGAACCAGCCGGCGAACGTCAAGCCGTCCGAGCAGCTCCGCATCAACCTCGGCATCAAGCCGGCGTCGTGCGGCCCGGTGAAGCGCCTCGGCGTCATCGCCGGCGACAACTGCGGCTTCCCGAACGGCCGCCGGCTCGCGGACGACTCCACGGACGTCGAGATCCGCGCCGTCGCCTGCGGCTACGGCTTCAACCTCGGCCCGTGCGTCGACTCGGCACCGAACAACCTGCTCGGCGACGGCGTCGACCAGAACGACAAGCCGTTCCTGACGTCGTTCCCGTACGTCGCCTCGCCGTGGTCGGGCTTCGCGAGCCCGCATAACACCTCGCCGGTGCCGCCGCTGATGGCCGGGATCGGCGCGGGGAGCGCCGCCGTGCTCGCGCTCGTGCTCGGCAGCGCCATCGCTGGGCGCATCCGCCGCCGCAAGGCGACGGACGACGCGGACGTCGCGGCGTAGCGACGTCGTGTGCCGCAGGGGAGGGCGCCGTGGCGAGGCGCCCTCCCCGCGGCCTGAGACGTGAGATGCGGGCCGTGAGCCATGAGAGGTTGCAGGTGACAAGCACGGTGGTTGCAGAAGCCCGGACGCGGCGGACACGGGCAACGGGAGCGGGTGCGCGGCTCCTGCTCGGCGCGTGCGTGTTCGCGGCGATGCTCGCGTTCGTCGCCGCGCGGTCGTGGATGGACAACGGCGGCGGCGCGGCCGAGCGCGCGTCCACCGCATCGGTCCACGAGACGCTTGCGGCTCGGACCGCCCGGCTCGAAGCGCGCGCCGCGGCGTCCCCGGACGACGCCGCGACGCTCAGCGAACTGGCGCTGACGTACCTCCAACGCGCGCGAGAAAGCGGCGACCCATCCTTCTACCCGCTCGCCGAACGCGCGGCGCAGCGGGCGCTCATGCTCTCGCCGGACGCGCCCGTCGCGCTGACCGCCGCCGCAGCGATCGCGGCGTCGAAGCACGATTTCGCGGGCACCCTTGCCCTGGCCGACCGCGCGACCGCGGGCGAGCCATCGCTCGCCGCGGCGCACGCCGTCCGCACCGATGCGCTCGTCGAGCTCGGACGCTACGACGAGGCCGTCGCGGAGGCGCAGGCGCTCGCCGACATCCGGCCGGACTTCGCGGCGTACAGCCGCATCTCCTACCTGCGCGAGCTGCACGGCGACTTGCCTGGCGCGGTTGACGCGATGCGGCAGGCGGCCGCCGCCGGCGCGGCCGTGCCGCAGGACGTCGTCTGGGGGCGCGTGCTGACGGGCAACCTGCTGCTGACGTCGGGCGACGTCGAAGGCGCGGCGGCCGAATACGGACGCGCATCGGCGCTGTTGCCCGACGACCCGAACGCACGCGCCGGCCAGGCGCGGCTCGCGCTCGCGCGCGGCGATTTCGCGGCGGCCGAGCAGGCCCTGCGGGCGGCGATCGACGTGCGCCCGTTGCCGGAGTACGTGGCGCTCCTCGGCGACGTACTGGCGTCGCAGGGCCGCGACGCCGAAGCACGCCAGCAGTACGACACCGTGCGGGCGATCGAGCGCCTGTTCGCCGCGAACGGGGTCGACACGGACCTGGAGCTGGCGCTCTTCGAGGCGGACCACGGCGGTGACCCGGAGGCGGCGTACGCGCAGGCGCGCACGGCCTACGCGCGCCGCCCGAGCATCACCGCGGCGGACGCCGTCGCCTGGACGGCCTACCGCGCGGGGCGGCTCGACGAGGCGCGCGCGATGATCGCCAAGGCGCGGGCGCTGGGCACGCGCGACGCGCGCATCGCGTACCACGCGGGCGTGATCGCGCTCGCCTCCGGCGACGCCGCGACAGCCCGCAGCGCGCTCGAAGCGGCGCTGACGGCGCGCGGCATGCTGACGCCGGCCGAGTATGACGCCGCAGCCGGTGCGCTCGTCTCCCTGAACGGTCGCCCGGCCGACGCGGGGGGCGCGCGCGGCTAGCTGCCCTTGTACGCCGTGTGGTGCAGGTGCCGGTCCCCGTGGCGGTACCTCGCGACCTTGCCATCCGATGCGAAATGCCAGATGTGGATCTCTTCCGAATCGGCGATCGACTTGCCGGTCGCCTTGACCGTTCCATCGAGGTCGATGAGCGCGACAACAGTGTCGCCGGACTCCAGGAAGGTGTGCGGATTGAACTTTGTGATCTCGAGCAGGCCGAGCGCCTCAAAGAACCCGGCCACGGCGTCGCGCCCGCGGCGCGGCTGGAGCCACGGCGCGTCGGTCGTGCGGGGGCCATATTCCCACTCGACATCGTCGGCGAGCCGCGCGAGGATCGCCGGCACGTCGCCGCGCCCGAACGCGGCATAGATGTCCTGCACGGTCTGCGTGTTGTTCGTTCCCATGCGTGGCCCCCTTCCACTGACACTGGAGGAATATCAACGAAGTGTGACGGCCGCGCCGGCCGGCGGCAATGCCCACCGGCCCGAGCCCGAGCGCTGCCGCTATGCGTCGAGCCGTGGGCCGTCGAGCGCTTCCGGCGCGTTGTAGGGGGTGAAGCCGAGCAGCTCGTCGATCGACTCCTCGTCGAAGCCGACGACGACCTCACCGTCGATGACGGTGACGGGCGTGCCGGAGGCGCCGAGGCGGAGCATCTCCTCGCGGGCGCCGGGGTCGGTGTCGACGTCGCGCTCGCTGTAGGGCTGGCCGCGCGATTCGAGGTGGAGGCGCACCATCTCGGAGAACTCGCACGCGCCCTGCGTGAAGACGACGACGGTGTGCTGGATGACGTCGGGCATCAGCGCTGTGTCGAGGGGCGCGTCTGCGACGTGCCCATGCGTCGCGACGTCACGATGTCGCGGCCGCGGCCTTCTCGGCGAGCGCGGTGAACGCCTGCGGCTCGCGCACGGCGAGTTCGGCGAGCATCTTGCGGTTGACGGCGATGCCGGCGGCGTTAAGGCCGGCGATGAGGCGGCTGTAGGTCGTGCCGTTCATGCGCGCCGCGGCGTTGATGCGGGCGATCCAGAGCTTGCGGAAGTCGCCCTTGCGCTCGCGGCGGTGACGATAGGCGTAGTCGAGCGCGTGCAGCACCGACTCGTTGGCGCGGCGGAAGACGCGGTGGCGCTGGCCCTTGTGGCCCTTCGCCATCCCGATGATCTTCTTGTGTCGCGCCCGCGACGTGACTCCGCGCTTGACCCTGCTCATCTGATCCTCACCTGACGACTGACAACTGAAGGCGAACGGCTACTAGCGCTTCGCGTACGGCATCAGTTTGCGCAGCAGCTTCTGCGCGGGCTTGCTGGCCACGAACATCTCGTCCGACATCGCGTTCGCGCGCTTCGATTTACGGGTTTTGCGGTGGCTGACGCTGCCCTTGCGGCGGGTAAACAGGCCGGTGCCCGTCACCTTGAACCGGCGGGCGGCGCCGCGGTGGGTCTTGATCTTCGGCATGGATCCTCTTCTGGCCCGGCTCCCGGGCGCGAAGGAGATCGTAGCGGATTGGGGCGGGCAAGCGCGAGTCGGGGCCGAGCCGCCGCTGGCGGCCCTACTGCAGGGCCTCGCGCGCCAGGCGGCGCGCCAGCCCTAGTGCTTCGTCGAGCTTGCTGGCGTCCTTGCCGCCGGCCTGCGCCATCTCCGGCCGGCCGCCGCCACCGCCGCCGGCCACCGCCGCGACCTGCTTCACGAGGTCGCCGGCCTTCATGCGCGGCGTGAGGTCCTTCGTGACGACGGCGAGGAACTGCGGTCGATCATGGGCGACAGCGCCGAGGACGATGACGGCCGAGCCGAGCCTCTCGCGCAGCACGTCCGCCATCTCGCGCATCGCGTCGATGTCCGGCGCGTCGACGCGCGCGACGACCACGGCGGCGCCGCCGATGCGCTCGGCTTCGCCCGCGAGCTCGAGCGCCCGGTCGCGGCTGGCCGCGCGCTCGAGCTGTTCGACGCGGCGCCTCATCGCGTCGAGGTCCGCCTGCAACGCCGCGACCTTCGCCGGCAGCTCCGGCGGCGCCGCGTTCAGCTCGCGCGCGAGCCGCGCCAGCGTCTGCTGCTGCTCGATGATGTACGCATCGGCGAGCGGCCCCGTCAGCGCCTCGATGCGGCGGAGCCCCGAACCGACGCTGCTCTCCGAGACGATGACGAAGGTGCCGATCTCGCCGGTGTGGTGGACGTGCGTGCCGCCGCAGAGCTCCTTCGAGAAACAGGCGGTTGGCCGTTGGTCGGTGGCCGTTGGGGACGGTGGACTTCCGGCCTCCGGCTCGCAGATGCCCACCACTCGCACCTCGGCCGCGTACTTCTCCCCGAAGAGCGCCAATGCCCCGGATCGGAGCGCCTCGTCGTATGGCATGCGCTCCCAGTGGACGTCGATGTCCTCCCGGATCTTCTCGTTCACGAGGCGCTGCACCGCCGCCAACTCCTCCGGCTTCGTCGCCTCGATGTGCGTGAAGTCGAAGCGCAGGCGGTCGGGCGCGACCAGCGAGCCGGCCTGGCGCACGTGGTCGCCGAGCACTTGGCGGAGGGCCGCGTGCAGGAGGTGCGTGGCGGTGTGGTTGCGCTGCGAGGCGCGGCGCTTCGGGACGTCGACCTCGGCACGGACGGCATCGCTGACCGCGATGCGGCCTTCGACCACGCGGCCGCGGTGGACGATCAGGCCCTCCGCCGGCGACTGCGTGTCGTCGACCTCGATGCGCCCGTGCTCGCTGACGATGACGCCGGTATCGCCGACCTGGCCGCCGCCCTCGGGGTAGAAGGGCGTCTCGACGAGGACGACCTCGACGGTCTCCCCCGCCTGCGCGCTGTCCTGGACGCCGGCGCCGCCGATGATGCCGGCGACGGTCGTCTCGTGCGACGTGCGGTCGTAGCCGACGAAGCGGGAGTCGGTCCGCTGCGCGAGCTGGGCGTAGTGTTGCGTGCGGTCGGCGTCGATCTCGAACCGGGCGGCGGCGCGGCCGCGCTCGCGCTGCGCCTCCATCTCGCGCTCGAAGCCTTGCATGTCGACGGCGAAACCGCGCTCGCCTGCGATCTCGCGCGTCAGCTCCGGCGGGTAGCCGTACGTGTCGTAGAGGGTGAAGACGTCGACGCCGCGCACGAGCTTCTCGCCGCCGCTCGACCGCTCGGCCGACGCGAGCACATCGTCGAGGTGCGCGCGGCCGCGGGCGAGCGTCTCGCGGAATTTCGTCTCCTCCGCCGCGAGGAGGCGCGTCGTGAACGACGCGCGGTCTCGCAGGTCGGGGTATGCCTCCGCCATCTGGTCGATGACGGCAGCGGCGACCTGGTCGAGCAGCGTCGATTCGGTTTCGCCGGCGAGCTGCGTCAGGAAGTAGACGGCGCGGCGGAGGATACGGCGGAGCACGTAGCCGCGGCCTTCGTTCGAGGGCAGGACGCCGTCGGTGATCAGGAACGTCGCCGCGCGCGCGTGCTCGGCGACGACGCGGACCGCCTGGTCGATGCGGCCGCTCTCGCCGTAGGACTTGCCCGAGAGCTGTTCGATGCGCTCGATGATGGGCGCGAAGACGTCGGTATCGTAGACGGTCTCCTTGCCCTGGAGCTGGATCGCCATGCGCTCGAGGCCGGAGCCGGTGTCGATGTTCTTGCGCGGCAGCTCTGTGCGGGTGCCATCCTCAGCCTGGTAGAGCGTCATGAAGACGAGGTTCCAGACCTCGTTGAAGCGGCCGCAGTCGGGCTCGAGGTTCGGCTTGCAGGTGCCTTCGCGACAGTACGCGCAGGAC
>Ga0070741_10021415_pt1 | contig 10060 bp, 10 predicted proteins | sample Coa_R1_4_FD_66440 | JGI IMG/M metagenome (GOLD analysis project Ga0070741, IMG submission 66440) | Surface soil microbial communities from Centralia Pennsylvania, which are recovering from an underground coalmine fire - Coalmine... | ecosystem: Environmental > Terrestrial > Soil > Unclassified ...
CTGCACGCGGGCGCGCAGCTCGCCCAGACCCAACACGCCGAGGGTGTCGCCGATCTTACGCAGCAACTCGACTTGCGGAGCCAGCTCCTTGGGCTGGCCCGCACCGCGGCGGACGAAAATATCCAGAACGTCTTTGACCTTCGACAAGTCCTCGCGGATGGCCGCGGCGACCGTCTGCATCAGCTTCACGCTCGGCGCGGACAGATTCTCGCGCTCCTGCTCGATGCTCTCATCCACAGGGAGCAGCTCAGAGAGGCGGAACGAGGCGCGCACGGCGGTCACGCGCGGTCCGGAAGACTCGGCGCGGCCGACGTAATACAACAGGTTGTTGAGCAGCTCGACGGCGGGGGACTGCGAGTAGCGTGCCTCGCCCTGCTCGTACAGCCGGCGGATCTCGCGATCGCCCAAGCCCAACAGGCGCTTCACCGACACGCCGCCCTCGATACCATTCTCCTGCAGGGCCTCGATGACGGCCCCGATCACCCACCAGAGTTGGAATACCGGCTGCCGGGTGGCGATCTGCTCGAGCTTCTGGGCAACCGCCGCGAGGATGTCGAGATTCTGCTCGGTGCGCTCACCCCGGATCCAACCGATCAAGCCCACCTGGAAGCGGGCACGCAACCGGCGAGCCCATTGCTCCACGGTGAGCGGCGGCTCACCAGGAGCTGCGGCAATCGGCTGCGCCTGCTTGTCAGATTTCAGGTTGAGCAGCAGCAACGTGCCTTCGGACAGCAGCGCACTGCCGCGCACCGCGCGCAAGTCATTCAGCAGCGGGAGCAACACCAGCGCCAGGTCGCGGCCGCCCGCGAGCACCCGCTCGAGGTAGCTCGGGAGCTGCACCATGGCCCGCATCAGCGCATCCAGACTCTCGGCCTGGCTCTTGCGCTCGGTGGCGGTCGCCAGCAGGTAGCTGGCCACCTGCTCCATCTCTTCGGCAAGCAGGGCTGCACCGTAGATTTCGAGCACACGCAGAACACCCTGCACCTGGTGCAGGTCCTGCGTGCAACGCTCCAGGAGCGTCACGTTGTCAGGTTGCTCGACGTAATTCTCGAGCGCGGTGCGGGCCTCGGCGAGCGTGAGGTTCAGCTCGCGGCCAACAAAATCCAGCGTCTGGGAAGCGACTTCCGGCATGAAAAGCTCTTGGGGCGAAGGGACTCAGGTGCCGCCGAGCGCAGACAGGGGCCGCGCCGCCGGCGCGGTCGCCGCAGCCCTGGCACCCTCATCGAGGCGTTTAAAAGCACCAGTAGAGCCAACCGGCTCAGTGGTGGTCCCCGGTAGACGGAATCCAGCGGCAGCCTTGCGCAGGCCAGCCGACAATTCGGCCAGCTTCGCGATAGCGGCAGAGGTGGCGTTGGTGGATTCCGCGGTCTGAACGCTGATCTCCTTGAGGACTTGCATGTTGCGCGCAATGTTCTGGGCGCCGCTGGTCTGTTGCCGCGAGCTGCCCGAAATGTTCTGCACGAGGCTGGCGATCTGGTTGGACACCTGCTCGATCTCCTCCAGGGCGGCACCCGCATTCTCCGCCAGCAGCGCTCCGCCGACCACGTCAGTCGTGCTGCGCTCCATCGAAACCACGGCCTCGTTCGTGTCGGTTTGAATGGTGCGGACCAGCACTTCAATCTGCTTGGTTGCATTCGCGGCACGCTCCGCGAGCCGTTGCACCTCGTCGGCGACGACCGCGAAGCCACGGCCCGCATCACCTGCCATAGACGCCTGAATGGAGGCATTCAGCGCCAGAATGTTGGTCTGCTCGGCGATGTCGTTGATGAGCTCGACGATGTTGCCGATCTCCTGGGAGCTCTCGCCGAGGCGCTTGATGCGCTTCGAGGTCTCCTGGATGGTCTCGCGAATGGTGTTCATACCATCGATCGTGCGCCGCACAGCATCGCCCCCCTTGTGGGCGACCTCCACCGAGTGACGCGCAACGTCGGCCGCGCGTTCGGCGTTGCCGGAAACTTCCTCGACCGAAGAGGCCATGCTGCCGGCGGATTCGGTCGCCGAGGCAATCTGCTTCGATTGCGCGCCACTGGCCTTGGCAAGGTGTTGGGATAACGCCTGCGTCTGACGGGTGGCGCTGTCGAGTGAGATAGCCGACTGGTTGATGGTCGTCACCAGGCCGCGCAAGGCATCGACGGCGTAGTTGATCGAGTCCGCAATGGCTCCGGTGATGTCTTCGGTCACCGTCGCCTGCACCGTGAGATCGCCGTCCGCGAGGCTGGAAAGCTCGTCGAGGAGGCGCAGAATCGCCTGCTGGTTGCGGTCGTTTTCCTTGCGTTGGGTGTCGACGGTCTGACGTTGGGTCTCGAGCGTCTTGCGTACCCGCAGGGCCGAAATGGCGCCCAGAATGAGGATCACCAACGCGCCCCCGAGCAGCGCAATGGGGACCCAGGAGGGCAGTTTGGCCGCAGCCGCAGCTGGCTCCGAGGCCGCCTTCGCAGCAACCGCGAGTGCCCGGGCATCAGTGGTCACGTCGCGAGCCGCTGCCTGTGCGGCCGGCAGACCCGAAGCGACATTCACAGCGCGGCGCACCGCCGCCTTCAGATCCGTGTAATCCGTGTCGAGCGCCTTGAGATGCTTCTCGGACTCAGGCCCGGTGGACACCTTCGGCAGCGGCAGATTCGAGTTGCCGCTCTGGAGACCTTGAATCACCTGGCCCAGATAGTCGCTGCTCTCGGCGAGACGCTGTGCGGTCTGATTCGTAGCACCGCCGGAGACGAGCGCCGCCACATCGAGCTGCAGACGTTGTGCACGCAGATCGAAACGCTCCAGTGCCCGCGTACCGATCTCCTGGTTGGGAGCGCCGGACAGGCCGCCCATGATAGCCCCCATTTCGGTAATGAGCCGCGGGACGAGATCGCGGGTCTCACGCGCGGCGTTACCCGCATCCACCAGCGCCGCCTTGGCCTCGCTCACCGCCGTCGCATTGCTGATGAGGCGCAGGAAGCGCGCGTCCTTGGTGAAGGGGGCGCCTGGATTCGCGGAGGCCGCTTCTTTCAACTGGCCCAGTTGGGATTGGAAGCTCGCCAAAGCGCTTTCGCTACCGGTCAGGGCGCCCTCCGCATCCACTGCGATGCCATACAGCGCATCCACAGGGGCGGTCGAGCCAGTCGCAGCCGTGGGGCTGCCGCTTCCTTGCATGAAATAGATTGCAACGGCGACTGCCACCAGCACCGTCGCCAGAAATAACAACACCGCCAGGCCAGCGCCTGCCCGTGTCGAGGATGCCGAACCGCTCATTGCTGCTTCACTTTTGCCATGTTGGCGCTTCGTGCCTTCTTTTAGGCGGCTGCTTCGGAAAACGCCGAGCTTTCCAGTACGGTCCGCAAGCTCAGTACGGGCCACTGCTCAGTGGCGCGCCGGAATGCCCCCGCCAGATAGCGCTCGCAGCGCGCCACCGTCGGCGGCGCATCGCCCGTGAACTCGCCTTCTGCAAAACGCCGGAAACCGAGCACCTCGTCAACCAATAGACCCGCGGGAATTTCGCGGTGGTTCACCACCACCACGCGGGTATTTCGGGTCACGGGAGTCACCCCGCTCCCCAGAAACTGCCGTAAATCGATGACCGGCAGAAGCTGTCCGCGAACATTCGCCAAACCCTTGATCCACTGCTTTGCCCCCGGAACGCGTGTCAGGGTGGGCGGCAGCCCCAGCACCTCGCGTGTTTCCTCGCGCGCCACGAGGTACAAATCGCCGGCCATGCGCAATGCGACCCCGACCCATTCGCGACCCGTCGTGCCTTCCTGGTTGACCTGGGCGGAAACGGCGCGGCCGCGGCGCTCGAGCTCCGCCAGGAGCTCAAACGGTCGGTCACGCAGGGATTTGAGAGGGACTTCCTCAGCCATGAGTCCTCACGCGGACAAAGTCGCCTGGGCCTTGGCGACGAGTTGGTCTGGGGACACCGGCTTGACCATGTAGTCCACCGCACCCTGGCGCAGACCCCAGATGCGGTCGGTTTCCTGGCCCTTCGACGTGACCATGATGATGGGTATGGTGCGAGTCTTCGGGTCATTCGCCAGCGCACGGGTGGCCTGGTAGCCATTCATACCCGGCATGACGATGTCCATGAAAATCAGGTCGGGGCTCATCTCCCGGGCCAGCCGTACGCCCTCGGCGCCATCAGCGGCGGCCGCCGTGCGGTAGCCGTGCTTTTCGAGCGCCTTTTGCATCACGTGCACTTCGGTAGGCGAATCGTCGACGATCAGTATCAGCGGCATTCCATTATCTCCCGATGTGCGTCTCGATTGCGCTCAGGAGCTCGTCCTTCGTGAACGGCTTGGTCAGGTAGTGCTCCGAGCCGACGATGCGACCCCGTGCGCGATCGAACAGGCCGTCCTTGGAGGACAGCATGATCACGGGAATGGAACGGAATACCTTGTTGTGCTTGATGAGGGAACAAGTCTGGTAGCCATCGAGACGCGGCATCATGATGTCGACAAATACGATGTCAGGCTGGTGATCAGCGATCTTCGCCAGTGCATCGAACCCGTCAATCGCCGTGAAGACTTCACAACCCTCCTTCGCGAGGAGGGTCTCCGCCGTGCGACGGATGGTCTTGCTATCGTCGATGACCAGTACCTTGAGACCCTGGAGTTTCGTGTTGCTGCCGGTCACGGTCAGGCAACTCCTTCCTTAACAGCCATGAAACAGCCACACATAGCGTGGCGGAACAACTTGGAGCCGTCCTCGCGAGGGCGCCCACGACAGACAGGCTCGAGGCAAATGCAGCGCGGGTTTTAACATATCGGTAGACCCCCTGCTATGCAACGCGCGTCACGTTTTTCGCCATCCGTACAGGTGAACCCTGTGTCGGGCGGCTGCGTCGGACATATTCACGGCGGACGAGCATAATCGCCCCCTCAAAACGTGATTTAAGGAAGTAAGAATGTCCCAACGGCAGCGTCTGGGCGTTGTGATGGATCCCATCAGCGCCGTCAAGTACGCGAAAGACTCCACCCTCGCCATGCTGCTCGCCGCCCAGGCACGCGGTTTTGAGTTGGCCTACCTGGAGTTGCACGACCTGTTGCTCCGGGACGGGGTGGCGCTGGGGCGGGTCCGGCCGCTCACTGTAACGGCCGATCCGAAGGGCTGGTTCACGCTGGGTGAGCCACGCGTCGAGCCCCTGGGGGACCTCGACTGCATTCTGATGCGCAAGGATCCGCCGTTCGATACTGAATACATTTACGCCACCTACATTCTCGAGCGCGCCGCCGAGCAGGGTGCCCTCGTCGTCAATCGGCCACAAGGCCTGCGGGACATGAACGAGAAGGTATACACCGCCTGGTTCCCGCAATGCTGTGCGCCTACTCTGATTACGCGCGATATGGGTGAAATGGGCTCGTTCCTGCGCGAGCACGGGCGGATCGTCTGCAAGCCCCTGGACGGAATGGGCGGGCGCTCTATTTTTGTGCTCGAGCGCAATGACAAGAACACCAATGTGGTGTTCGAAACCCTCACCGGCAACGGGCAGCGATTTGCCATAGTCCAGCGCTACATTCCAGACATCGTGGACACCGGCGACTCACGGGTGCTGGTGATCGACGGCGAGCCTGTGCCGTATGCCCTCGCCCGCATTCCCTCACCGGATGACAATCGCGGCAACCTGGCTGCCGGCGCCAAAGGTGTCGGACGGCCGCTGAACGACCGTGACCGCTGGCTCGTCGGCCAGATCGGTCCCACGCTGGCCGCCAAGGGCATGTTGTTCGTGGGACTGGACGTGATCGGCGGCTATGTCACCGAAATCAACGTTACCAGCCCGACCGGCATCCGTGAGCTCGACAAGCAGTTTGGGATCAACGTCGGTGATCTGTTCATCCAGGCGGTGGAGCGTCGCCTTCTGGCGTCACCGCGAGCCTCCCGCGCCTGAGGCCGGGTAAGATCCGCTCATGGCATCCAGAGCTCTAAGACTGCGCGAAGGTAAGGCACCGGTCCGGGACCGGCTGTTCGTCATGCTGTTTCTGACAGCGTTGGCTCATGGGCTGGTCATTCTCGGCCTCACCTTCAACTCATCGTTGGGCAATCGGGGCGGTGCCCCGGGGTTGGAAGTGTTGCTGGTCTCCGACGAGGTACCGGAGTCGGACCGCAACGACTCGGCCACCTATCTCGCCCAACGCACGCAGCTCGGCTCGGGAAATACGCGCGATGCGGTTGCGCCCCGAAACCGCGCCTCATCCATACCGATCCCTAAGCAGGACGGCGTGGCTGATGGCAACTCACTCGCCCCCAAGGGAGATGTGGCCGGCAGCGATGAGGACCGGGTCCTCACCAGCACCGGTTGGAGCGCGGAGGTGCAGTACCTCGCGGATGAAGGCAGTACCGGCCACTCCAACGAGCGGCCCTTGCTTCTGGATCAGCAGCCCGCCGAGCAACCCGGGCCCGAGGATGATCAGGGCCCTGCACAGTTACGCGGCCCGAAGCGCGATGAGCTGTGGACGACACCTGACACCAGGGCCGCCGAGCTCGCGCCCTACCTGGATTCCTGGCGTCGCAAGGTCGAGCACATTGGAACGATCCACTATCCGCGCGCTGCTGCAAGCGCTGTAGGCCAAAAGGCCAACCCCGTCATCGAGGTCGGCATCAATGCCGACGGCTCGCTGGATAAGGCGGAAATACGACGCAGCAGTGGCTCGGTGGAGCTGGATAGCGCCGCGCTGCAGACACTCAAGCTCGCTGCCCCCTTCGATCCGTTCCCGCCGGACCTCGCACGTCAGCACCGGGTGTTGCGTTTTGTCTACGAATGGCGCTACACCGGAGGCGGTGGGATCTCAGCGATTCCTTGAGCCCGACGCCACTCATCCCCATACTGACGACATGAGCGGAAAGAACATCACAGTCACAGGCGTTCCGGCCATCGGCGGCTCGCCGTTCGCCGAGAGCGCGCAGAACAGTCTGACGAATCATCTGCTCATCGCGATGCCGTCACTGTCGGACCCCAACTTCGCGCAGACCGTGGCGTTGATCTGTGAGCACACCGAGCGTGGCGCGTTGGGCATCGTGCTCAACAAACCGCTACCTATGCGGCTCTCCGACGTGCTGTCGCAAATGAAGCTCGAGCCGACCACGGAATACATCGCCGCGCAGCCGGTCCTGCGAGGTGGCCCGGTCCACACCGACCGCGGCTTCGTTCTGCATCGGCCAGGTGGAAAGTGGGATCACACCCATAAGGTCTCTGACACCATCCAGGTCACGACCTCCCGTGACGTCCTGGCCGCTATGGCGCGCGGTGAAGGACCTTCGGACGCCTTCATCGCTCTGGGTTACGCGAACTGGGACTCGGGTCAGCTCGAGCGGGAGATGCGCGAGAATGCGTGGCTCACGGTACCCGTCGATGCGCGCCTGGTGTTCGATCTGCCGTTTGAAGAGCGATGGGCCGGGGCATGGCGGCTGTTGGGAATTCAGCCGGAGCGCATGAGCCCGGTGGCGGGACACGCTTGAGACAGCCTCACCCGGTACACACCGGAGTCTGCGCTTCGGCATGACCGCCGTTCAGACGGTCCTCGCCTTCGATTTCGGCCTCAAACGCATTGGCCTCGCCGCCGGAGACACTCTCACGGCTACCGCCGCACCGCGCCCCGCGGTCGCGGTTCACCAGCAGGGTCCTGATTGGGACGCCATCACCCGCGAAGTGCGGATGTTGAGTCCAGGGTTGCTCGTGGTCGGTGCACCGTATAATGCGGACGGTACACCGGGTGCTCTGGCCCCTGCCGCGCGCCGGTTCGCGGCCGAGCTCGAGCGACGCTTCGGTCTTCCTGTGAATCTGGTCGATGAGCGCTGGTCCTCTCTCGAGGCAACCGCGGCGCTGAAGGCGCAACGCTCGAGCGGCGAGCGCAAACGACGGGTTCGCAAAGAGGATATCGACAGCGCCGCCGCCGCGGTGATTCTGGAGCGGTGGCTGACGGGCGAGGGACGGTAGGCGTCACCGCGGGTACCAGCGCGCATGGCTTGCGCGTTGAAGGCAACACGACAAGGAGGGCAACACGACTGACATGAAGAGAGGACGACTCACTATGACGGGCGGCGGTTCGGAGCAACATCGGTCTGACGGTAGCTTGCGGCATTTACTGACGCTCGAATCACTGCCCTGCAAGGACATTGAGCGACTGCTCGAGCGGGCCCAGGAATTTGTGCGCCCCCTGGGAGTGACGCCTCCCATGAGCCGTGCGCTCTCGGGAGTCACGGTCGCCAACCTGTTCACCGAGCCCTCCACGCGCACCCGTGTCTCCTTCGAGCTCGCGGCCAAGCGCCTTGGCGCCGAGGTGGTCAACCTCGAGGTGCAACTCTCCTCGCGCGTGAAAGGCGAGAGCATGTTGGACACGGTGTTCACGCTGCAGTCTCTGCACGTCGATGTCATGGTAATCCGCGATTCCGAGGCGGGCGTGCCCGAGCTGGTCGCGGCGAATGTGGCGCCTCACGTCAGCGTGCTCTCCGCCGGCGAGGCGCATGTGTCACATCCCACCCAGGGACTTCTGGACGCCCTGACCGTTCGCCAGCACAAGAAGCATTTCGACAAGTTAGGCGTCGCGATCGTGGGCGACATCCGGCACTCACGCGTCGCGCGGTCGTCCTTCCATGCGTTTCGGGCTTTGGGCGTCCCGGATCTGCGCATAGTCGCACCGGACGCCTTGATGCCGCCGGCCGAGGAGTTTCCCGGATGCACCCGGCACGCCACGCTCGAGAGCGGTCTGAGCGGTGTCGATGTGGTCATGATGTTGCGCATCCAGAAGGAGCGCATGAGCCAGGTGGATCTGCCGGAGGCCGACCGCTACTTCGCGATGTACGGCCTGAACCCGGAGCGCCTGAAGCTCGCCCGTCCCGACGCCATCGTCATGCACCCGCAACCGATGAACCGCGGCATTGAGATCGCGTCCGACGTGGCCGATGGCAAGCAGTCGGTCATTCGTGACCAAGTCCGCAATGGGGTGGCGGTCAGGATGGCTGTGCTGGCCGAGGTGATCGGGTCGCGGGCAGCCCACCCGGGTTGAGTGGTCGCTGGCGCGGCGTAGCGGGCGGAGTTGCGGTGCTGACCGGGGACGATGCCACCACTTTGCGCGGACCTGGCGGCCAACCGCTGACGCTTCACCGGTCGCGCTCGCGGCTGCTGTTGATTGGTGAAGGAGCCGGGATAGGGCCTACGTTGTTGATTGCGGAGCGGGTGCGGGAGTTGGCGACGCCGTGGCGACCACTCGTCCTGTTGGGCTCCACTGGCCTGCCTTTCCCCTTCCGCCCTCGGCCGTCCGTCATCGTCGTCCCTGGCATTCCCACTGGGGTCATTGCGTGCATGCCGCTGCTGGAGGAATGGGGCGTCGCCAGCCGTTTGACCAGTCCGTTGGATTTGCCGGGGTGCTTTGAGGGGCCGGTCACCGCCCTTGCAGAGGCGTGGCTGGGCTCGCTGACCTCGTCGGAGCTCGCCGAGGTCGAGATTTTCCCCAACGGGCCGGACTCGACGGTGCGAGAGGCGGTGGAAACGGCGAAGCGGTATGGAGTTGCCTGCCAAGAGCCAGGGCCGGTGCCGCCGTGAATGCTCCTCCCGCCATCCGGTTTCAACACGCTAGCCGAAGTTAATTTTCGCCTCGAGATTCGCGCGCGAATCGGCGTTGACCAGCGCCTCCTCGAGATCGATGCGCCCCTGCTTGTAGAGCTCGCGCAGGGCGGTATCGAAGCTCTGAATACCGCGCTCGCCGCTCAAGGCGATGGCTTCCTTGATCCCCACCACGTCGCCCTTCTTCACCAGCTCCTGGATGTGGGGGGTATTCAACATCACTTCCACGGCGGCACAACGGCGACCGTCCTTACCCATTACCAGGCGCTGCGCGAGAATTGCGCGTAGATACTGCGACAGGTCCAGGAAGATCTGCGTGTGTTGCTCACGCGGAAACATGTTGATGATGCGGTCGAGCGATTCAGAGCTGTTGTTGGCATGCATGGTGGCGAGCACGAGGTGGCCCGTGCCGGCCAGGTGAATCGCCGCCTCCATACTTTCGCGGTCGCGGATCTCACCGATCAGAATCACATCCGGTGCAGCACGCACCACGCCGCGCAGGGCGCGGGCATAGCTCTTGGTATC
>Ga0070741_10021416_pt1 | contig 10059 bp, 7 predicted proteins | sample Coa_R1_4_FD_66440 | JGI IMG/M metagenome (GOLD analysis project Ga0070741, IMG submission 66440) | Surface soil microbial communities from Centralia Pennsylvania, which are recovering from an underground coalmine fire - Coalmine... | ecosystem: Environmental > Terrestrial > Soil > Unclassified ...
CAGGAGCGCCAAAGGGTTCCATTGACATGTGCCCCAAGATACCGGCCCGGCCGTGGGCGCCGCGCAGAATGCGGCCTTCACTGAGGATCGCCCCGCCTACGCCCGTACCCAGCGTTAAGAGAATCGCATCGCGATAGTCTCGGACGGCGCCGAGCCAATGTTCACCTATCAGGGCGGCGTGCGCGTCGTTGAGCAGGGGCACAAGCTGCTCTCGGCCGAGCCGAGCGCCCCACTCGACACCTTCGATGCCCGCGAGCTTTCCAGGACAGCTGGCAACAGAACGTGAGTCGGCGGCTATGATACCGGGAATCGCGATGCCGACGCAGGGCGTTGGCTTGCCCAGAGCCGTCTCAAAGCCGCGGGTGAGTTCGTCCAGCGCCCTTACCCAGTCATCCACTTTCTCCTGACCGTCTCGAGTGACTCGGGACTCCCGCCTGAGCACCTCGCCCATGGCGCTGACCGCCACTGCTTTGATATTCGTCCCGCCAAAATCGATCCCAATACTGTAGGGCGCCGCCATACTAGGCGAAGAGATGGGCCACGCTCCGCCGATAAGCTTCGTAGAAACGTTCCAACTGTTTCTCGGCGGCATCCGCGGCGGCCGTGGCGACGAACTGATGACTGGGCAGCATTTCCGGCTTCACGCCGCGTTCGAGGAGCTTCTGCGCCGTGGCACACCGAAGCATGTTGATTAGCATCGCTCCGCATAAGGTTGAGGTAGGCCCCGTTCGCCACTCCAGCCCGGGGATTTCCACACTGCAATCGCCTTCGGGCGCCTGGTTGTCCAACACGATCTCCGCGAGGTCCGTCAACTTTTTGCCCGAGGAATGGCCGGACTCGGCCGAGCGGCAATGACTCACAGAGCAAATAGCAATAACACGCATTCCCCGACGCTTTGCGCCCAGGGCCATTTCCACGATCACCGGCCGAATGCCCGAGGTGGAAATAATCATCATGGCATCGTGGGGTCCGAATTTGAACCCCCGCAAAATCTCCTCGGCGTAACCCTCATACTTTTCCAGGTAAAGTGGCGTCCGCAGGTTATTCGGTCCGATGATGTCGGCATAGGTGGTAAGCGGCAGGTGAACTATCGGATAAAAGCCGGCAAAACAGCCCTGGCGGGGAATCATTTCCTCGCACATCATTCGCGAGTGACCTGAGCCAAAAAGAAATACCAACCCCTTCCGCTCGATAGCGTCGGCACAAATAATGGCGGCTTTTTCGATTCCCGGTAATTGGGTCTCCCGAATCTTCCGCAGAAGTTCAATGCTCGCGTCGTAGTACTCTGTAGCGGCATTCATCGCGCGGGCAGCATGTGCCGCCACCATCAAAGATCAACCATAATCAGGTTCAGCCCAAATCGAGTTGCCTGGAAGGCTGTTGCATTACGGGTATTCTGCCACTGACACAAGCTTGGCTATCACCACCGTCACCGCCGCGTGTGATGAAATCTGTCGGTCATTTTGTGTTGATCGGCAGAAAAGCGGCAGAGGGCTGCCGCAGTCCAAAACCTTCGGTTCTCGAGGCCCGCACGCATGTCGCGCTTGCGTTTTGGAGTGCAGTCCTCGGCCGTTTTTTTCGGCTTCCAGCCGTTACGCATTAGCGTTGATTCTGCTCGCCTTGCGCGCGCTAACCTCGTACATCACTCAGCCTGTGGTCAACTCGTCCGCATTCGAGAGCAGTGACGCCGTGCGTAGCGCGCGGCCGTTACGCTATCTCCAGTCCGTGGAACTGCCCGGCCCGCTCGAATTGGAAAAGGGCGGAAAGCTCCTGCGCGTTGTCGTTGGCTACGAGACTTACGGGCACCTCAATGCGGCTAAGGATAATGTTGTTTTGGTTTGTCACGCCATCAGCGGCGACTCTCATGTCGCCCGGCATAATGAGTCGGATGATCCCGGCTGGTGGGACCTGCTGGTCGGCCCCGGAAATCCCATCGATACCGATCGCTTCTTTGTTATTTGCCCTAACCTCCTGGGCGGGTGCCGGGGCACAACCGGTCCTTGCAGCGAAAATCCTGAGACTGGAAAGCCGTACGGCCGGGATTTCCCGACCATCACCGTTGGGGACATGGTGGAGGTTCAGCGTCGGTTACTGGCGCAGCTGGGAATCTCTGAATTGCTGGCGGTGGTCGGCGGCTCGCTTGGCGGCCACCAGGCTTTGACCTGGGCGACCCGGCATCCCGCTGCCGTCCGCGGTGTCGTCGCGCTGGCGACCTCCCCGCGGCTCACCAGTCAGGCGATCGCTTTCGATGTGGTCGGTCGCAATGCCATCCTGCACGATCCCCATTTCCATCAGGGACAGTATTACGACAAACCACACGGCCCCGATATCGGGCTGGCCCTGGCCCGAATGATCGGCCACATCACCTATCTGTCGCCCGAATCGATGCAGGAGAAATTCGAAGCCGACCGGCTCCATCCGCGCGACGTGGCGATCGAGTTCGAGAAGAAATTTTCCGTCGGCTCGTACCTTGGGTATCAGGGGGCGAAGTTCGTCGAACGGTTCGATGCCAACAGCTACGTGACGCTATCGCTGGCGATGGACTTCTTCGACCTCGGCGGCACGCCGGAGCAGTTGGCTGCGACATTCCAATCCACTCGCGCACGGTGGTTGGTCGTGAGTTTTACGAGCGATTGGCTCTTTCCGCCCGAACAATCACGCGAAATCGCCAATGCCCTCATCGCCAATCAGGCCCCCGTCAGCTACTGCAACGTGCAGAGCGCTTGTGGTCATGATGCCTTTTTACTGCCCAATGAATTCCAAATCTATGGCGAAATGGTCCGCGCCTTTTTAACCAGGCTTAGCCTGACCGCGGTCGCTTCGCCAGGTACCCGGCTCGACGATCCGGGTCATGACACGGCGGCCTTTGGTCAATCCGGCGCCGGCTTCGCCAATTCCCAGGACGAGTTGCACGGACCTACGAGCATTTTCCATCAGCACCGTCTCGATTACGACCGCATCGTGGAACTCATCCCACCGGGGGCCAATGTGTTGGACCTGGGCTGTGGCTCCGGCGGGTTGCTAGCGCGCTTGCGACAGGGCAACCACCGCCGCCTCGTCGGCGTCGAATTGGACGAGCGCAAAATCCTGGCTTGTGTCAGCCGGGGCCTGGATGTCATTCAAGCCGACCTTAATAAGGGCCTGGGACCTTTCGCGACTCAGGAATTTGATTGCGTCATTCTCTCGCAAACCTTGCAGGCCGTCTTCGATGTCGAGGGTGTGCTTATGGAAATGTTGCGGGTCGGCCGAAACTGTATCGTGAGCATTCCAAATTTCGGATACCGGCCGCTGCGGCATATGCTCGGCGAGGAGGGACGCGCGCCTAAATCCGGCGGTGTTCTGCGCTACGAATGGTACAACACGCCGAATATCCGCTTTTTTACCCTGGCCGACTTCGAGGATTTTTGCCGCGTCAAGCAGGTGCGCATTCATCGGCGCATCGCTCTCGACACCGAGAAACATGCCGAGATTTTCGAAGAGCCAAACCTGAATGCGGACATGGCGATTTTCGTTATCAGCCGGAACTCCGAAAAGCCTTCGAGCCTATGACCTATCGCGCCTGGTTTCAGTGTATCAACCCCCAATGCGGCGCCACCTACCCGCTCAATTCAATCGTATACCATTGCACCCAATGTCAGTCCCTGCTGGAAGTGCAGCACGATCTGGCCGCGCTTTCGCGCCGCGGCGCGGCCGCCTGGATGAAACTCTTTGAGGACCGTTACAAGGGAAACGAATGGCCCTACGGCTCCGGGGTTTGGGGAAAGAAAGAATGGATTCTGCCCCAAATCGAGAATGCCAACGTGGTCTCTCTCTATGAGGGTGGCACGAATTTGTTTTGGGCCGAGCGCTTTGGAAAGTTGATCGGATGCAATGATCTTTGGATCAAGCTCTGCGGCAACACCCACAGCGGCTCCTTCAAGGACCTCGGCATGACCGTGCTGGTTTCCCAAGTCAAGCAGATGATTTCCGAAGGCGCGCCCATCAAGGCGGTGGCCTGCGCTTCCACCGGCGACACCTCGGCGGCCCTGGCTACCTACTGCGCCGCCGCGGGCATCCCCTCCATCGTGCTGCTGCCACGCGGTAAGATCTCCCTGGCGCAACTGGTTCAGCCCATTTCCAACGGCGCTTTGGTTCTGTACTTGGACACCGATTTTGATGGCTGCATGAGACTGGTCCAGGAAATTACCAAAGACCCTACTCTGTACCTGGCCAACTCTATGAATTCTTTGCGGGTCGAAGGCCAGAAGACCGTCGGCATCGAGATCGTTCAACAGTTCGATTGGGAATCGCCCGACGTGTTCATTATTCCCGGCGGGAACCTCGGGAATGTTTCGGCTCTGGGCAAAGGTTTGCTCATGTTGAAAGAGCTGGGGCTCATCGCGAGGTTACCGCGCATTGTGGTTGCTCAGGCACAGAAGGCCAATCCGCTGTACCGCGCTTACCTGCGCAACTTCGAGGTGTTCGAGCCGATCCAGGCGGAGAAAACTCTGGCCAGCGCGATCCAAATTGGCAATCCGGTTAGTTTCGAAAAAGCCGTCCGCACTTTGCGGCAGTTTAACGGCATTGTCGAGCAGGCTTCCGAAGAAGAACTGGCTGACGCCGCGGCGTTGGGCGATCGCACCGGGATGTTTAACTGCCCCCATACCGGCGTGGCTCTGGCCGTCCTGCTCAAGTTGCTTAAGACCGGCAAAATCGATAAAGGTGAGCGGGTCGTCGTCATTTCCACCGCGCACGGTTTGAAGTTCGTCGAGATGAAGGTCAAGTACCACCAGAAGGAGCTGGATTTCCCTTGCCGCTATGCCAATCACCCCGTCGAACTCCCCGCGCGCCTGGATGCAGTGAAAGAGGCGCTGGACAAGGCGCTTAAAGGCGGCGGGTGTTTCCGAGAACCATAAACCGAAGCACCAATTTGTGATGGGAAATCGGGAATGTGAAGCTGAGAACGCAACGGTCGGTCTGACGGGAGGTTTATACCCCGGTTGCCTTCTCTATTGACCTCGCTTGAGCCGCTTCTCGTCCCCGCTTAGCTTAATGCAAAGGACGTCATATGGAGCAGCTTCTCGGATTGCGTTTGGAGCCAAAAGACCTGAGCCTCGTGCACATCTCCTTGCGAGGGATAATCGTTTTTATCGTGACCTTGGTCATGGTCAGGGTCGCCGATCGGCGGTTCCTGGCCAAACTATCGGCCTTCGATGTGCTCCTGGGGTTTCTGCTGGCGTCGATGATGGCTCGCGCCGTTAATGGTTCAGCTGCTTTTTGGCCGACCATGGCCGGAGGTTTCGTGCTCGTTTTTCTCCACCGGCTGTTCGGGTTGATCGCCTTTCACTGGGACGGTTTTGGTCGCCTCGTCAAAGGCGACGCCTCGGTGGTGGTTGAGCGCGGCAAGCTCAACCATCGAACCCTGAAATCCTTTCACATCTCAGAAAAGGACCTGTTCGAGGAGATGCGTCTCAACGGGAACGTCGACCAGCTGGAACAGGTCAAAAAAGCAACCCTGGAGCGCAACGGCAAAATCAGCATCGTGTCCGAACGAGGTTAAAGCCAATAAGTGCTTGGCAGAATGTGGACGAGATCGTTAAAGTCTTCCTCATTCATCCAAGGCTAGCTTATGAACAGAGGCGCACTGGCAAAACGGTACCGGATCGAAAACGGCAAGCGGTTTCGATTGGCGGATGCCGATCCCGCGGATACCTGGAAGCTCAAATCCAAAGAAAACGCTCAGGAATGGCTCGAAAAAGGCGTCAGCCGCCTCAGTGATCTCCAGGCCCGGCTCTACGCTCAAAATAAATGGGCGCTCCTGCTCATCTTTCAGGCCATGGATGCCGCGGGCAAAGATAGCACCATCAAGCATGTCATGTCCGGGGTGAATCCGCAGGGCTGCCAAGTGTTTTCATTTAAAGTACCTTCGGACGAGGACTTGAATCATGATTTCTTCTGGCGCTCGGCCAAATGCATGCCCGAGCGCGGCCGCATTGGAATCTTCAACCGATCCTACTATGAAGAGGTGCTGGTAGTGCGAGTGCATCCGGAGTTGCTCGGGCGTCAAAAGCTGCCGCCCTCGCTCATCACTAAGGATATTTGGGCGCAGCGCTTTCAAGACATCTCCAGCTTCGAGCGCTATCTCTGCCGCAACGGCATTCTCGTGCGGAAATTCTTCCTCAACGTCTCAAAAAAAGAGCAAAAACGCCGGTTGCTGTGCCGTCTCGAGGAGCCTGACAAGAATTGGAAGTTTTCTGCCGCCGACCTGCAGGAGCGAAAACACTGGAAAGATTACCAGGACGCTTACGAAGACATGATTCGCCATACCGCCACGCCCCACAGCCCATGGTACGTCATCCCGGCCGACCACAAGTGGTTCAGTCGCTTGGCCGTGGCAGAGGTTATTGTCGATACTCTGGAATCATTGGACCTGACTTTTCCTGAGGTGGACCGATCCCAGCGGAAGGAGCTTGCCAAAATTCGCAAGGAGCTGGAGAACCACCAGCACGATTAGCGCCGGAGAGCTTTCGAGGCTGCGCGCGCCAGCCACCCTACTGATTTGCCAGCTTGGCTTCGAAGCTCAATTGTTCCAATCCGGGTTTGAGCAATTGCGAGACCGGGCATTGATCTTTTGCCTGCGTGGCGGTTTTTTGAAGCTTGTCCTCGGTGAGTCCAGCGGCAGCAACCTCAGTCGCCAGTTGAATTTTAGTGATTTTGGCTCCTGAAGTGTCGACCCGCAAAGTCAAAGTTGCGCGAGTGGTGATACGTTCGGGCCTGGTGCCCTGGTCTCCCAGCAATTTCGCCAACATCATGCTAAAGCACGAGGCATGAGCCGCGGCAATAAGTTCCTCCGGGTTCGTGCCTTTTCCAGACTCGAACCGCGACGGAACCGAGTACGGCAACTCTCGTAGCGCGCCGCTTTCAGTAGAGGTTTTGCCTTGCCCGCTTTTGAGGTCGCCAGTCCATTGAGCACTGCCTTGCCGAGTTACTTCAGCCATAAATTACTCCTGGTTAATGTGAAGCAAGCGCTTCGATCGGTATATGGTTTCGCACTCGATGGCGCGGGTGTTGCAACTTCTCCGACGAGCAATTCTCCTCCCGCCAACCCATGAGCGACCACGATGTTTGCTTTTACGAAGTCTCTACGTGAAATCCTCTGGTTACAAATGGGGTTTGGACCCCGTTAACGATTTGATGGCGTGTCTTTGGTGACAGGAATTTCACGAATTGATGTTCTCCCACACGCGACCAGGCGTGGATATCTAGAGACCTAAGGGCATCAAGCTGGTTGTTTTTTTGATTTCCGCGATTTCTGCGGGCTTAACTCTCTAAGTTCAGGTGGCATGTGTGCGGATTGTTTTTCTGTGACACTAATCGTGCACATCGGTATCGTCGCCCCCATATGCAACCGCGAGAGCTGACTCGGTGGGTTTTTCTATTCGTGCTGCATGCTTGGGCGCTGGGTGCCGAAGTACCCGGTTCAGGTGATCCCGCTGCCTCACCGGCACTCACGACGACGGACCTGCGTCCCCAGTTCGAAAAATTAGGATTTGAGCGCTGGCATCAAGGACCGCGCAATACCTGTTCGGTCTTCACGCTCGCCGGCGCATTGGAGTTCGCCATCGCCAAACGCCAGGGCCACACACCCCGACTTAGCGTCGAATTCCTCAATTGGGCGGCTAATAGAGTTTGCCGCGAAGACGTGGACGGCGGCTTTTTCTCGGACATGTGGAAAGGTTACTCGCAGTACGGGATTTGCACTGCCGCCGAGTTTCCTTACCAATCCAAGTTTGACGCGGCGGCCTGGCCCCCACCCGAGGCGCTGGCGGACGCGAAAAAACGTCTTGGCCTAGGATTGCGCACCAACTGGATCAAGGAGTGGGATGTGAAGTCGGGATTAAGCGACCCCGAGTTTAACGCTATAAAGCGTACCCTCTCTAACGGCTGGCCGGTTTGTGGCGGGCTCCGCTGGCCTAAACAGGAACACTGGACCAATAACGTTTTGCAGATGTGCGGCCCGGAAGCCGTTTTCGATGGGCATAGTGTTTTGATCGTCGGTTACCGGGACGATAGCAACGAGCCGGGCGGTGGTGTTCTCATCTTCCGCAATACCGCTGGTGCCGGCCAGGACGGGTTCATGCCTTATGCTTACGCCCTTAAGTACATGAACGACGCCGTCTGGATCGATTACGAGCCTCGTTCACCGAGAATGCCCGCCACGGCCCCGGCCGTTGCGCTGCTGGCAAATCCTCTGTTTGGTTTGCCTCAGCTTAGCCAGGGGCGTAACCGGCGCATCTCGAGCAATGAGCAGCCCGACTGGAACAACGCCAACATGGACATGACTGTATTGCCTCCCGGCCGGTCCATTGAAATGCCCAGGCTCGAAGGCCCCGGCATCATTCGCCACATCTGGATGACTAGCCACGCCGGGCGCGTGGATGAACTGAACGCCCTGAGCTTGCGGATTTATTGGGATGACCGGGCTGAACCAGGCGTTGAATCCCCGTTGGGAGAGTTCTTCGCGGTCGGGCAAGGCAAACCTGCTTCCGTCGAAAGCGTGCCGGTCCAGGTCTCACCGTCAGGGGCCCTGAGCTGCTATTGGCCGATGCCGTTTGCGAAATCCGCCCGCATCGTGGTCTCCAACGATAACTCAAACCGCACGGCCGGTTTATACTGGCAGGTCGATTGGACTGAGTTAGACGCCTTGCCCGATAGTACGCCTTACTTCCATGCGCAGTATCGGCAGGAGTATCCCGCCGCCATGGGACAGGACTATTTGGTCGCTGACCTGGCGGGCCGGGGAGTGTATGTCGGCACCGTCATGTCCGTCACCCTGGGCCAGGATGGCTGGTGGGGTGAAGGCGATGATTTTTTCTTCATCGACGGGGAGAAAGTGCCGAGTCTGCAGGGCACCGGGATGGAGGACTATTTTAATGATGCCTGGGGATTTCGCACCCGCACCGGTCATTGGTTTGGTCAGCCTCGTTGGCAGGGCGACAACGCCGGTGACAGCGGTGTAGCTTACCGTTGGCATCTCCTCGACCCGGTCGATTTCTCCAGTTCCCTCAAGGTGGCATTCGAGCACAAAGGAAATCGCGCTGAAGATATCGAAGGTTTCTACCTCGAACGACCTGATTTTATCAGCAGTGTCGCTTTCTGGTACCAACTGGGGGAGCCAAAACGCTTCGCTCATTTGCCACCCTACCCAGAGCGCGCGGCGCCTTGGTCGACGTATCACCTGGTCTCTGCTCTGCGCCAGGCGCAGGTTACTGGAAAAACAAAGCCGCGTGTCGATTTTGCCGGCATGTTTGGCGCCAGGCCGGTAGTCGTTTGGAGCAACAGCACTCCGGGCAGCCGGCTGAGCTTCCCGTTTTCGATTTCAAGTCCCGGCCGCCACGCCGTCCGCTTGACAGCCGGAGCCGGTCCTGAGTACGGCATCTTCGATATTGACCTGGACGGCCGGACCGCTATAGCGCGAGCGGATTTCCGTGCTTTAGATTACGATGAACTCGATCTGTCACTCGGCACGCATGAATTGAAACAAGGCCAGCACCTGCTCTCCTTTCGAGCGTTAGCGGCACCTGCTCGAAAAGCGTCTCCCCTTGCGGTGGAGTTGCTTCGGGTGCTGGCGCTGCCGCCTGAGGCAGTGCGCCCGGTAAAAACCGCCAACGAGGCGCACTTTATTCGACTCGGTATCGGGCGTGCTATCTATGCCTATCGCCTGGCCAATGGCGCATTGCCTGAATCGTTGGATGCGCTCGTTGCGTTAGGTCTACTGCCCGCGCGGTTCCTCGCCGATGAAAACAATCGCCCGCTGACTTCTCGCCGTGAGGGCGATTATCTCGTCGTTAAGAGCCAGGGAACAAATGCCTGGACCTGGCGTTGGCACGGGTTGGATGCCAGGAGATAATCGCCCTTGGCGCACACTCCTGGCCTGTGCGTGTTTTTAAAATTCGGTTCGGAGTCCCGCCTTTAGGCTAATGCCTTTCGGTAATTATTCATCAGCTGCCTCGAGGACTGATATGGTAAGGGGCTCGGTCGAACTTTTCTGATGCTTTTTGCGCGGCCAACGCTGGATCG
>Ga0070741_10021417_pt1 | contig 10059 bp, 9 predicted proteins | sample Coa_R1_4_FD_66440 | JGI IMG/M metagenome (GOLD analysis project Ga0070741, IMG submission 66440) | Surface soil microbial communities from Centralia Pennsylvania, which are recovering from an underground coalmine fire - Coalmine... | ecosystem: Environmental > Terrestrial > Soil > Unclassified ...
CGAACTGGCATCCGCTGACGTGGATCTCGCACATGACCGACGTGCAGCTCTTCGGGCGGGATGCCGGCGCGCATCTGCTTGTGAGCGCCGCGCTCCATGCCCTCAATTCGATTCTGCTGTTCCTCTTCCTGAGGGCGGTCACCGAGGCGCTGTGGCGGAGCGCGGCGGTCGCCGCGCTGTGGGCCGCGCATCCGCTGCACGTCGAGTCGGTGGCCTGGATTTCGGAACGCAAAGACACCCTGAGCGCGCTGTTCTTCCTCCTTTGTCTGCTGGCTTACGCGGCGTATGTGCGGAAACGTTCGCGCGGTGCCTACGTGGCGGCGGTCATCGCTCTCGCGCTCGGCCTCATGGCCAAGCCGATGCTGGTGACAACCCCGTTCGTCCTTCTGCTTCTTGATTTCTGGCCGTTCGGCCGATTTCAACCGGGCGCCGTAACGCGTCTGATTCTGGAGAAGGTTCCGTTCGCGCTCTGCGTGGCCGCCTCGACCGTGGTCACGTTTCTTGCCCAGCAGGAGGCGATGCCGACGATCGTCTCCGTTCCGTTGCTCGCCCGTCTGTCCAACGCCGCGATTTCGTATGTGATGTACGTGAGCAAGACCTTCTGGCCCACGCGCCTGTCGGTGATGGTTCCCTTTCCGACGCACATCGATCCGCGTGTGGCAGTGATCTGCACGCTGCTCGTGCTGGCGATGAGCGCCGTCGCATTCCGGTTCCGCCGCACGCTGCCGTGGCTCTTTACCGGCTGGTTCTGGTTCGCCGGAATGCTGGTGCCGGTCATTGGAATCGTGCAGGTCGGGATCCAGGCCATGGCCGATCGGTACACGTATCTCCCGCACATCGGTCTGTTTGTTGCTGTCGTCTGGACCGTTGCGCACTTCATGGAGCCCGTTCCGCGGCGGCACACGGTCTTGCCCGCGGCGACAGGGATTGCCGTCGTGCTGCTGGCCACGGCGGCGTACACGCAGGTCGGGTACTGGTCAGGAAGCGTCCCCCTTTTCCGTCACGCGCTCGAAGCGACGTCGCAGGCGAACAAGCTGGCACACGTCAACCTTGGCGGAGGTCTTGTGGAGCGGGGAGAGTACGAGGCAGCAGAGCGTGAGTTTCGCGCGGCCGAGGGCTTCAAACCGGCAGACGATCTGTACATCGGCATGGCCCTGGCGTTGTCCGGACAGGGGAAGCTCGATGCGGCCGCGGACGCGGCGCAGCGGGCGGTCGAAGCCAATCCGCACAATGCCAACGCCGCGGGGACCCTCGGATCGATCGAGCTGGCGCGCGGCGACATTCCGGCCGCGGAACGAGCGCTCAGCCGCTCCCTGCAGATTCGGGCCAACCCCGCGGTGGCGGCGAACCTCGCCCGCGCCCGCGGGGACATGCCAAAGGCCCGTACGGAGCTGATGAAGGCCATCGCCGATCGCCCTTCCGATGCGGACCTTCACAGCGGCCTGGGCGCGGTGCTGGCGCGGCTGGGGGAGGAACAGGCGGCGGGCGCGGAGTACATGAAGGCGATCGATCTCAATCCTCGGTTCTACGACGCGCGAATGGACTATGGAGCGCTCCTCAGCCGGATGGGGCGCGAGGAAGAGGCCGCGCAACAGTTTGCCGAGGCGGGGCGGATCCGGCCGCGCTCGGCGGAGCCGCATGTCTATCTTGCGCTGCTGCTGGCCAATCAACACCGTTTCGATCGCGCGGCCGAGGAGATCCAGGCGGCGATGGCCATCGACCACGATGTCAGCAACCGGGTGCTGATCAACGCCATTCACATCCCCTCGCGCCCGACGGCGATCGACGAATATCTTGCATTTCTACGCCAGCAGAAGGGCGGACAGTAGAATATCGTCATGGCCATCGCCGTCCGCTCGGTGGAGCTGACGAAGCAGTACGAGATCTACCCCCGGCCGCTCGACCGCGTGCTGGAGTGGATCACGCGCCGGCCGCGTCACACGGTCTTCCCCGCGCTGCAGGACGTGACCTTCGAGGTCGAGCGTGGCGAAACGGTTGGCATCGTGGGACAGAATGGCGCGGGAAAGAGCACGCTGCTTCGCCTGCTGTGCGGCGTCACCCGTCCGACCAGCGGAGTGATCGAATCGAACGGCACGATCGCCTCGATCCTCGAGCTGGGGACGGGCTTTCACCCCGAATTCAGCGGGCGCGACAATGCCGCGCTGAACGCCGCGATCCTCGGCCTGTCGCCTTCCGAGGTGAAGCAGAAGTTGCCGGCGATCCTGGAGTTCTCGGAGCTGGGAACGTTTCTCGACCGGCCGGTGAAGACCTATTCGTCGGGCATGTACATGCGCCTGGCGTTCTCGGTGGCGGTCAATGTCGACCCTGACATCCTGGTGATCGACGAGGCGCTCGCGGTGGGCGACGGGCATTTTCAGAAGAAATGCGTCGACAAGATTCGGGAGTTTCAGCGCGAGGGGCGGACGATCCTTTTCTGTTCGCACGCCATGTATCACGTCTCCTCGATCTGTCGCCGCGCGTTGTGGCTCGATCATGGATCGGTGATGCGCTACGGACCGGCACTCGATGTGGTCCACGATTACGAATCGTTCCTGCTGCAGCGCGATCGCGCCCTTCCCGCGAGCGAAGGGGAACCGCAGCACGAGCAATCTACCCCGGTGCGCATCCGCGACATCGTGGTCTGCGACCGCGGCGGAAACCCTCGGGACCTGTTCGAGCGCGGTGAAGACATCCACTTCCGCATGCGCGTACATTCCGATGAGCCGAGGCAGCCGGTGCACGTGATCGTCGGCGTGCATCGCTCGGCGGACGATCTGCAGTGCTTCGCCGTCGGAACGCATGCCGACGGGGTCGAGCCTTTGAGCGGCCGCACGGAATACGAATTCACCGTCGAGCTGCAGCGCGTGCCGCTGAATCGCGGCGAATACTCGATCATCGCCTTCGTTGGAGACGAGAACGCCATCAGCGTCTTCGATCGCCGTGACATCCGTCCGGCGTTCTCCATCACCGGCGACCGCTACGAGGTCGGGCTGATCTCGGTCGACCATCGCTGGGCGGTGGAGCCGGTCATCGCCGCGGTGGCCGGCCGCTGATGCCCTCTCTCTGCTCGCTCATCGTCGTCAATTTCCGTTCCTCATCGCTGGCCATCGAGGCCGTCCGCTCGGCTCGCGCGACGGCGCGGACCGCGCTGCAGGTGGTCATCGTCGACAACAGCGTCGATCGTGCCGAGGCCGAGACGCTTCGACCGCACGCCGATGTCCTGATCGCGCCCGACAGAAACCTCGGATATGGCGCGGCAGTCAATCGCGCGCGGCGAGAGTGCGACGGAGAGGTCATCATCGCGGCGAATCCCGACATCCGCTTTGCCGCCGGATGCATCGATCGCCTCCTGGCCACGGATGCCGATGTCGCCGGTCCGGCGCTCTATTGGGACGACGCCTTCACCTGGATCCTGCCGCCGAGCGACCTTCACACCACGGCGGACGTGCTCGACGCCGCGATTGCCAGCCGCTCGGCGGCATGGCGGAGGCGCCGAGACCGGCGAAGAATTCGAAGGCGGATCGACTTCTGGCTCCTCCGCGAAACGGTGCCGGTCGATGCGATCTCCGGCGCGGTGATGGCCATTCGCAGCGCGGCCTTCGACCGCATCGGTGGGTTCGACGAGCGCTTTCATCTCTACTTCGAAGAAATCGATTTTCAGCGGCGGCTGGGGACGGGGATTGTGTACGTACCCGGCGCGCGATGCCGCCACATCTACAATCAGAGCGCGGCGGAGTCGCCCGAGGCCGCCTCCGAATACGCGCGCTCCGAGCAGCAGTACCTGTCAAAGTGGAGCCGATTTGCGCCCGCTGCAAAGCGGTTCCAATGCAGCGCCGGCTCTCCAGCCGGCGCGGACCGGCTGAGAGCCGCTCCCGCATTGGACCTCGATCGTGATGAAGTTCTCGTCGAGGCGTCCCCGCTCCCGTCGTTCGACACGGCGGCTGGCCACGTTCCTGGCTCGCGGGAGGTTCACTTCCCGGAGGAGGTCTGGAATGCGTATCGTGGAAGCGTGCTCTACCTTCGTGCCATCGATCTGAAATCGCTCGAGATCGTTGCCACCTGGGCCAAGGCTAGAATACGGACATGACCGCGACCAGCGTATCGGTCCTGGTACCGCTGACCGGGCCGTCGGCCGAACTGCCGTCGACGCTCGAAGAGGTCGAGCGCTATCTGCAGAGCACCGGCTTCGCTTTCGATGTCCGCGTGCTCGACACGCGCGACGGCGTCGGTCACGGCGCGATGATCCGTCGCGGCGCTTCGGAGGCCGTGGGGAGTGTCATCGCGGTGGTCGATCCCGAATTGCCGTACCCGGTGGCGGCGATTGCCGACGCGGTCGCGCTGATCGAGTCGGGGGCCGCCGACGTGGTGTTTGGAACGCGTATGCGCGCGCCGCGCGGCAACGCGCTTCTCCGGTGGTTCCTGGTGCCGATCCTTCCCGATCCGCGCGTGCGATTCCTCGCCCTCTCGGCCGACGCCGCGCGGCTTCTCATCGGTCAATCGCACTATCCCGGAAATGGATTCGAGCTGGAGATTGCCTACCTGGCGAACAAATACGGCTTCCGGATCGAACGGCTGCGCGTGGAGACGTCGGAGGAGAAGAAGCCGTCATACGGACTGATCGACGGCCTGATCTCGACGGCGGGCATCCGCATGACGGACCGGAAAAACGGCTATCGCGCGCCGCGGCGATGTCCGGTCTGCTTCTCTCCCGAGGTGTGGAACTGGGCACAGATTCCGGGGAATGTGATCCGCGCCTGCAGCCGGTGCAAGTGCCGCTATCTCGCGCGAAGCGATCGCGTGGAGGAAGCGAGGACGGTGCGCCGCGAACCGCGTCCTCCCGCGCCGGCCGCCGAACCGGGAGAGGAAACGCTGCACGCGCGTACCGCGCGCGAAAAGACGAGTCTGCGGCGGCTGACGTTCCTGCGCCGGCAGGTGGCGGCGCGCTCACGGGTGCTGGAGATCGGCGTGCGCGACGGCAGTTTCGGGCTCGCGGCGTCGCGCGAATACGAGTACGTCGGGATCGACCGCGCGGCGGCGACGGCGCGCGCGGCGCGCGCGAAGGGCCTCGAGGTGTACTGCGCCACGCTGAGCGGATTTGTGAACACCGGCCCCGCGTTCGATGCCGTAATGACCTATCACGTCTTCGAAGACATGCCCGATCCGCATGACGCGCTCTCGCGCATCAAGGACCTGTTGAAGCCCGGCGGGACGCTCCTGCTGACGACGTTCGATACCGAGGGGCTGCTGTATCTCCTTTCCGAACGCACGCGGCTGGCGCACAACTTCCGGCCACACTGCATCCTCTACTCGCGTTCCGCGCTGATCGAGTTGCTCGAACGCTCCGGGTTCGAGATTGTGGCCATCACGCCCGATTTCGAATACCGCGATCACAAATTCCTGCGACACTGGGTCGGAGCGCGCTACCCGACTCTCGCACCGTTCGTGTACCCCGCGCTTCGCGTGCTTCCCGACCCGCTGCTGGTGACTTCCGGCTCGATCCGGGTGATTGCGCGCAGGCGCGCCGGCACTCCGTTCGAGGTGCGCGCCATTCCGTCGGTGGAACCGACGCATGCCCGCTGACGAGCGATTCCTCACCCGGCCGCTCCAGCCGGGTGACGAAACTGCGATCCTCGATCTCTTCGCCCGCTCCTTTCACGTGCCACGAACGCTGGAGCACTTTCGCTGGAAGTATCAGCACAATCCGTTCGGCAAGGAGCACATCAGCGTAACGTTCGATGCGAATGGAAACCTCGTCGGACACTATGCCGGTTATCCGGTGATCGTGCACCACGAAGGTCGCGATGTCGTCGCGCATCACATCGGCGACACCATGACCGACTCTTCGATCCGCCATGTCGGCCGCGGCCCCACCAGCATCCTCGGCCGTACGGCGTTGCACTTCTATTCGACATTCTGCGAAGGGAAGGTGGCCTTCAACTACGGATTCAATGTCGCCAACATCCAGAGGTTTTCGCTGCGATTTCTGCGCAGCGATCGCGTCGAACCGGTCGCCTACTGGTTTCACGACACTCCCGTCCCGCGCATCGCGCCATGGCAGCGGTGGGTTCGCGGGTACCGGCTCGAGCTGGTGACCGGCGTCGGGGAGGAATACGACCGGTTCTTCGATCACGTGGCGCCCGCGTATCGTTTTCTGGTCCGCCGCGATGCGCGCTATCTCCGCTGGCGGTATTTCGATTCGCCGGATCGCGGCGCGTTCATGGTGGCCATTCGAAAATGGGGGCGCCTCGCGGGCTGGAGCGTGTTTCGCGTTCGCCAGCGGCGGCTGACGTGGGGCGACGCGCTGTTCGATCCGGATCATGCTGATGCCGTCGACGTGCTGATCCGCCACGTCGTTCCCAGCTATCCCGTGGAGCGTCTGGAGGGGTGGTTTGCTCCTCGCCCGGAATGGTTTGCCGAGGCGCTGAAGTCGATGGAGATGACCTCCGGGCCCGAGCCGCAGGACCTTTCGCTGATGTGCGTCCCGTTCGTCATGTCTGACGCCACCGTTCGCATGCGCGAGAGCCTCTATTACACGATAGGGGACTCGGATCTCTTTTAGGCCCAGCGCCTGGTCTTACTCGTGCATGTTGCAGGCTAGAATTAGCCCTCAGGCATGGATGAATTGCAGACCACTCAGGAGCATCTGATCAGCGCCGTCGATCGCAAGCGCGTGCTGGTGATCGACGACGACCTTCCGCTGCGGGGAATGCTCGCGGCGGCGCTGCGCCAGCATGGATATCAAGTCCTGCTGGCAGGCGACGGCGAGGAAGGGCAACGCGCGCTGACGATCCATCATCCGCACGTCATCCTGCTCGATCTGGCGATGCCGAAGATGAACGGCTGGGACTTTTTGCAGCGGCTGAAGGAGACGGGCCACCTCGCCAGCACGCGGATCATCGTCGTCTCGGCGCATCTGCGCGTCGATCCGCAGGCCATCCTGCGGATGGGCGTCTCGGCGATCCTGCCGAAGCCGTTCAATCTGCCCGAACTGATCGACCTGATCGAGCATCTCGCGCCGTGATGGAGTTCGCGTCGACGTATCCGACACGGTTCCTTCGGACCTACGTCCGCTTCAAGGTGGCCGGCGATCCCGTCTACGCCGCCGTATTCGATTCGCTCCGCGGATCGGCCGACCGCCTGCTGGACCTCGGATGCGGCGTGGGAGCGCTGGCGTTCTACCTTCGCGAACGCGGCTACTCCGCTCCCATCGCCGGCATCGATCACGACCGGCGAAAAGTCGACATCGCGCGCGGCATCGCCGACGGCGATCAAAGCCTCACGTTCCAGACCGCGGACGTCAGGACGGTTCGCGACTTTCCACCGACGATCGTTCTCCTCGACGTCCTCCATTACCTTACCGACGCGGAGCAGACGGCGCTCCTCGGCGAAGTCGCGGCGGCCGCGAACATCGTCATCATTCGCGATGCCGTGCGCGATGGCAGCTTGCGCTATTGGATGACCGTCGGACAGGAGGCCCTTTCACGCGCCGGGGGATGGCTGAAAGCGGAGCGGTTGAATTTCCCGACACGCGAGTCGATCGAACGTCCGTTTCGTGACGCGTTTCGCGGCGAAGTCCGCTCCATGTTCGGCCACACGCCGTTTAACAACTACCTGTTCGTCTTCAGGCGGTCGTCGGCGGGAATCACGAACGCGTAGCCGGCGCGTTGCAGCTCGTCGACGACGCGCGTGATGCAGGCGACCGAGTGTGGCCGTCCCTGGTGCATGACGATGATCGCCCCCGGCGCGATGCGCGGGACGATTCGAGCGGTAACACGCTCGGGATCGGCGGTGACGGTATCGAACCCGCGAACGCTCCAGCCGATCAGGCCCATCCCGCGCTGAAGCAGGGCAGGATGCACGGCAGGATTCTTCATGCCGACCGGAGCACGAAACCAGCGCGCCGCTCCGATGATGGCGTTGCAGCGGTCGATCTGCGCGGCGATGTCCGCGGGCGGCAGACACCAGAAGAAGGCCGAGGGATGGCTGTACGAATGGTTGCCGATCGTGTGGCCGCCGGCCTCGATCGCCGACAGATGATCGGGGTGCGCGCCGGCCAGCGTTCCTTTGACAAAGAACGTGGCGCGGACCCCTCGCGCCGCGAGCATGTCGAGAATCGCCGGGGTGTCGTCCGTCGGACCGTCGTCGAGCGTGAGCCATATCTCGTGCCGCGACGTTTCGAAATGCGTGATCACCGGCCCGAGCCACTGCACATTCGGCCGAAGCGTGGCGTAGAGCAACAGCGCGTGCGAACAGGCCATGATGGCGATCCCGGTGACCGGCGACGCCGGCCAGAGAATGATCACCATCAGCGGCGTGATCCAGGCGAAGGCGACGATCAGAGTCCGCATTGATGTTCCAGCTTGCGCGCTTTGCCGCGCAGCGCGGCCATGATCGCCCACGCCGCCGCATTCAGAACGAGCACCAGAAAAAAAAACCACGCCACATAGCGAACCGGTGACGGCCGAGTGCCGAACCAGGAGGAGGCGATGACCAGCAGTGTCATGAACACAATCGAATTGAATTTCTGGTTGTGCTCGAGCTTCGCTCCGGTTGCCGCGTTCCACAGCGGGACCAGTACGCCGCCCGCGACGTAGACCGGGATCTGGATGACGACCCCGGCGATTACCAGTCCCGCGAGAAACGCCCACCCGATCGGAACCGGCAGCAGCGCCCCGGCATAGCAGGCCACGGTGAGAAAGATCCAGACGGCGACGCTGTAGATTTCGATCGCGCTTTGATCGCGCTCGATGGCCAGAACGAGCCGATCGGTCATCCCGATCCGCGAAGACGGCGAGAGATCCCCCGGCAATTGCGAGGGGGATCTCTCGCGCTCCGCGGCGCTCGGGATGACACGCAAAAGAGCGATCAAGCGCGCGAGCGCGAAATGGTGCCGCGACGGCAGCCATCGTGCCGCGGGACGGTCGTGGACCACGTTCACGCCGCCAGCTCCCGCGAATATGGTTCGAACTCGAACCACTGATACCAGCCGGAGCGGATCACCTCTTCCAGATCGCGAGTCCACTCCCTGACCGCGGCGGCGAATGCTTCGTCGCGATCGCGTGTCCGCTGAATCGTGATCGGTGGACAGGCAACAATGCGGTAGCGCCGCCGTCCCCGGCGAACGACGAAGACAGGATGAATCGGGGCCGATGTCGCCAGCGCCAACGCAAACGGCCCGGCCGGGACGCGCGCTTGTCTGCCGAACAGCGTCGTCGGCAGATCGGAGATGCCCTGCGTCACGCGGTCTCCCTGAACCGCGACGATGGCGCCGTCGCGGATGGCATGGAGAAGATCGAGCGCGAGCTCGCCCGCGCTGACGTTGAACTCGATCTCCACCCCGTCCGGCTGGTGCGTTCGTTCGAACGCCCGCGTCTGCGGATCGACTTCCGGCGCGCGCACCATGATCACGCGGTGGCCGGAGCTCTCCGAAAAAAGATGTGCGCCCAGGTCGTAGCTGCCCATGTGCGCGGTCAGCAGAATGGCCCCGCCGCTGGCCTGCATGGCCTGAAAGTGTTCCCAGCCCGTGAATTCCCAGTCGGGCATGACCCGCAGTTCCTTGAAGCGGACGTTGTCACTGATCGTCCAGGCATAGTTCCAGAACACGCGATAGCAGCGGAAGAAGTTGATCAGGGCGAACGATCCCGGCTTGATCGCTTTCAGGTTGTGCATGACGCCGCGCCGGCCGGGACCCCACAGCAGAAAAAAGAGCGCCCACCAGGCGATGATCACCGGTTCGAGCCAGACCGGGACGTTGAGCACCGCCCACCGGAGGAACTGCCGCCAGAAAACGCCGCGAACGAGGAACCGGCGCCACCAGGCTGTCATGTCGCTCAGGACGGATCTCCGGTGCGGATGATATCCCTCAGCGACTCCTCCACCGACGGCAGTGGCGGCCGCAGCAGGCGAAAGAGCGCGCTGCGCATCAGTTCCTGATCGCCCGGGTACGTCGGCACGACATGCAGCGGAAAGCGCTCGAAGATCTCGCGGTCGGAGCGGCGGCGCATCCGCTGCACCGCGGCGCGTTTTTCCATGATCCGCTCGGCGTGGCTGACGATCCAC
>Ga0070741_10021418_pt1 | contig 10059 bp, 6 predicted proteins | sample Coa_R1_4_FD_66440 | JGI IMG/M metagenome (GOLD analysis project Ga0070741, IMG submission 66440) | Surface soil microbial communities from Centralia Pennsylvania, which are recovering from an underground coalmine fire - Coalmine... | ecosystem: Environmental > Terrestrial > Soil > Unclassified ...
GCACGCGGACCAGCCCGTCGCAGTAGAGCGGATGGTCGTCGGCGACCACGACGCTGACGCGCCCGCCCCCCGTCCTGATCACGTCGTCGCCCGCTTCCACGTGCCGTCGAGGACCGCTTCGACGACCCTGAGGAACTCCGCGAGGTCGAGCGGCTTGGTCAGGTAGTGGTCGGCCCCGGCCACGCCGGCCCGCGTGACCCGGCCCGGCGTCGCGTCGGCCGAGAGCACGACGACCGGGACGGAGCCGGTCCGGGGATCCGCCTTGAGCGCCCCGAGCACGGTCTCGCCCGGGACATCGGGCAGGTGCAGGTCGAGCAGGATGAGATCCGGGTGCACCTCACCGGCCAGCCTCAGCCCGGTCTCGCCTCGGTCCGCCGCCACGAGCTCGACGTCACCCACCTGCCCGAGCGCCTGCCTCATGAGTTCGACGTTCGCCGCGTGATCCTCGATATAGAGGACCCGACCACGCACCGCCGAGCCCCGCACCGGTACCCGCGAACGAGCGCCGAAGACCAGCTCGTGAGCGTTGGCCGGTGGCGCGACCAGCCGCAGCTCGACGAACAGCGTCGTGCCCTGCCCGGCCTGGCTGCTCTCGATGCCGATGGTGCCGTCCATGGCCTCGATCAACGACTTCGACACCGCCAACCCCAGGCCGGCGCCCTCCGGGTGCTCCGGCCCGTCGAGCCGTTCGAACGGCATGAACACACGTTCGAAGTCCCGCCGCGCGATCCCGGATCCGGTGTCCGACACGAGCAGCCGCAGCAAGTCCGGCGCGGTTCGCCGGAAGGAGACCCGCACCTGCCCGCCGGGGCGGTTGTAGTTGACGCCGTTCGACATCAGGTTGAGCAGCACCTGGTGCAGGCGCCGCCGGTCGGCCAGGACGAACTCGTGGAGGCCGCCGTGCAGATCGACGGCGAGCTCCACATCCCGGGCGTCGGCCAGCGGTCGCATGATGTCGACCGCGTCGTTCACGGGGTCACACGCGTGTACCGGTTCCAGGCGGACGTGGTCCTGGCCCTGTTCGACCCGCGACACCTCGAGGAGGTCGTTGATCAGCTCGAGCAGGTGGTTGCCTGCGCTCGCCATCCGGGCGGCGGTCGCCGACACGTCGAGGGCGAGGCCGTCGACCTGCAGAAGCTGGCAGTAGCCGAGGACCGAGTGCAAGGGGGTGCGTAACTCGTGACTGACCCGGGACAGCAGTGCACTCTTCGCCCGATCGGCCCGCTCCGCCTCGTCCCGGGCTTCCCGCGCTGCCGCCTCGGCCCGTTTCAGCTCGGTGATGTCGGTGGACACCCCGCAGAGTGCGTCAGGCCTGCCCTCGTGATCGAGCAGGGGGAACTTGAGCGAGTAGTACACGTGGCGTTCACCGTCGTGCAGCGCCCACTCCTCGAACTCCCTCGGCTCTCCCGCGGCGAGTGTCTCCAGGTCGTGGCGGCGGAACTGCTCAGCCTCCTCCGGAATGGTGATGTCGGCGTCGGTGAGCCCCACGCAGTCGCCGCCGAACAGCTGGCGTGCCCACCGGTTCACCAGGATGTAGCGGTGATCCAGGTCCTTGATGAACACCAGCGCCGGTACGCCGTCGATGATGTCCTGCAGGAGCTTGCGCATGTCACCGAACGGCGACGGGGCCTGGCTCAGCCCATCCAGGAAGAGGACCGCGTGAGAGCGGTCCCCGGGCGGCCCGGTGAGCGACACCCGGGTCTGCGCCCTCATCTCACCGCCGAGGGCGTTCAGCCAGTTGAGCGTGCGCCCGGTGGCGGCCGCGTCTCCCGCTTCCAGGTCGGCGAGCCAGCCGTTGACGCTGTCCAGGTCACCGGGTGCGACCAGCTCGCCCAGTCGCAGGGTAAGGAAGTCGTCTGTGCGGTAGCCGAGAAGCTCGGCGAATGCACGGTTCACCGCGGTGATCCGCGGCCCGCCGACACCCAGGGCGAGGATCGCGGTGGGGCACGGAGAGTTCAGGAAGGTGACCTCGAGAACACCGGCGTCCACGTCGGCCTCGTGACCCCGGACACTCTTCGTCCCACTCATCAGGGCCAACATCGTGGGAGCCGGCGCAACCGCGGGCCAGCCCGGCGTTCCGCCACTCGGAACCGAGTTTCGTTCCAGGAGGTGGAACGCTGGGCTGGGTCGGGACGGCGGGCGGTCGCCACGATGTGGCACACGGTCTGACAGGGGAGCGCCAGCATGACGGAGGACGTGGACATCGCCGTGGTCGGCGCGGGCGTCGGGGGCCTGACGCTGGCCCTGGCGCTGCGGCAGCACGGCATCGAGGCGCAGGTGTTCGAACGGGCCGGCGAGCTGGCCGAGGTCGGAGCCGCGGTGGCGCTGGCCGCGAACGGGTCCCGGGTCCTGATCCGGTTGGGGCTCGGAAGCGGACTGGCCCCGGTGTCCCTGGTGCCGAGCGAGCTGATCTTCCGGCGCTGGGCCGATGCGCGCCGCGTCTACGCCCACCCGGTGGGCGAGTCGTACCGCGAACGCTTCGGAGGGCCGTTCTGGGGAGTGCACCGGGCGCGGCTGCAGCGGGTCCTGAGCCAGGCGTGGGGGCAGTCGGCGCTGCACCTGGGGCACGAGCTGACCGGACTGCGGGAACGACGGGGAGCGATGGAGCTGACGTTCGCCGACGGCTCGACGGTGGGCGCGCGCACCGTCGTCGGGGCGGACGGCGTCCACTCACGGGTCCGAGGCTGGGTCTGCGACACGGTCCCGGGCTACTCCGGGACCAGCGGATTCCGGGGTCTGGTCCCCCGCGAGGCGCTGGTGGATCTGCCGGACCCGGACGCCGTGCAGTTCTGGATGGGGCCGGGGGCACACCTGCTGCACTACCCGGTCGGCGACTCGATCAACTTCCTGGCCGTCGTCGATGGCCCCGCGCACTGGCCGTGGCCGACGGGTACGGCCACCGCCGAGCCCGGGGAGCTCCTGACGCGGTTCTCGGCATGGCATCCCGCGGTCACCGAGATGCTGAGGTCGGTGCCGCAGAGTCCACGTTGGGCACTGTCATCGCTGGTGCCGCTGAGCCACTGGGTGCGGGGAGCGGTAGTGCTCATCGGCGACGCCGCGCATGCGATGCTGCCTCACCACGGTCAGGGCGCCAACCAGACCATCGAGGACGCGGCGGTGCTCGCCGACTGCCTGGCGGCCGCCGCGCCGGGCGGGCACGCGGAGGCGCTCGCCCGCTTCGAGCGCCTGCGGCGGGCCCGCACCCGGCAGGTGCAGCGCAGCTCATGGGTGGCGTCCGGATTGCTTCACCTGCCCGACGGGCCCGCCGCCGACGAGCGCGACATCGCTCTCCAGACGATCGCCGAGCGGATCAGCTGGATCCATGAGTACGACTGCACCGCGAGTCATACCTGTTTCAGCGTGCCGTTGTCGTAGACCTCCCGGCCGCCGAGGATCGTCCGCAACACCTGGGTCTCCTTGAGAGCGTCCAGCTCGCAGGTGGCGGGGTCCCGGTCGACGATGGTGATGTCGGCGTGGTGCCCGGGCGTCAGGCTGCCGATGTCGTCCCAGCCCATCAGCGCGGCCCCGTTGCGCGTCCAGGTGGCCAGCGACTCGGCACGGGTGATGGTCGGGCCGGCGAGCTGGTGGCGGATCCCGCTGCTGCGTTCCCGGGTCTCGGCCAGCCACATCTGCTCGAACGGGTTCGTCGGACCCCAGTCCGTGCTGGCCGTGACGTTCAGGCCGTGATCGATCAGCCGCTTGGTCGGGCCGAGGTCGTCCAGGATGTGCTCGCCGATGCGCTCGGCGTCCACGTCGCCGAAGGCCCACAGGAAACCGGAGCACTGGGTGACCTGGAAGTCGAGTTCGGCGTAGCGCTTGGCCTGGGCCTCGTTGATGTACACGCAGTGCTGCATGACCCAGTCGCGGGTCTTCACGTCGTACCGGTCGATGTAGGGCTCGAGGTTGCGCAGGAACTCGTCGTGATCGACGTAGGACACCAGTCCCATGTTCAGCCGCAGGTCGTTCTCGCAGCAGTACTCGATGGCCATCTTCTCCGCCCATCCCGGGTAGGCGGGCCGGCCCAACTTGGTCCCGCCGAACGGGTCGAGGTAGGGCTCGTAGTGGCGGAAGTGGCCACTCCAGCAGATAGCGCCGCGGATGCAGGTCACCCCGTTGACCCGCAACAGCTCGTCCTCGGTCTGGGTCAGTGACTTCGCGAGGTCCAGCTGCGAGCGGATGTACTCCGGGGTCGGGTCGATCATGGGGTCGGAGACCCAGTTGGCCAGTTCAAGTGCCGCGCAGACCCGCATGGTCAGCTGGTCGCGGTCACGGACGGCCTGGTAGGCCTCGATGAGATCGAGGTCCATCGCGTGGGCCTCGTATGCGCTGGTGACCCCGATCCGGTTGGCCGTTCGCTGCCCGTGCAGCGCGCCCGTCTCCCAGAAGTCGGCCGGGGGCGCGGGCAGCCGGCGACGGACCTGCATCCACCAGGGGTCGTCGGTGTAGTAGATACCGACCGGTCCGCGCAGGATCCCGGTGGGGCGATACCCGTCGTCGGGGTCCTTGAGGATCTCGACGTCGCACACCTTCGCCGGGGTCCACCGGCCGATGTCGAGCACCTTCAGCGCCATGCTGTTGAGCGCGGTGAGGTTCGGCGTCCTCGGGCCCCAGGCCTGGATCATCACCGGGTGCGCGTCGGTGGCCCGGTCCAGCACGTGCCGGTCGGGCAGCCGCCGTTCCTCCAGATCGTGGTACGAACGGCGGGTGAAGTAGTGCGGTTCGCCGACCGGGGTCACCATGATCCACTCACCGGGCGGGGTCTCCGCCGCGCGCGCCCGGATACGCTCCACGATCTCGGCGTGGTTCCTGCAGTCCAGGATGTCGACCAGTGGCGCCTGCCAGCCACCGAAGTGCTGGAAATGCGGATGTCCGTCGATGAGTCCCGGCATGGCGGTGGCACCGTCCAGGTCCAACCGCCTGGCCCCGGCGCCGGCCACGCTGCGCATCTCGTCTTCGGCGCCCACGGCCACGACACGGCCGTTCTCGGTGACCACCGCTTCCTGGGCCGGGGTCGTTCCATCGAGAACCAGGACCGTCCCCCCGGTGATGAGCGTGCGAACTGAGTCGTCTGTCAAGGACATGTCTTCCTCGCCTCGTAGCGTCCGTCTCGGCTGGTCGGCGGACGGTAGCCACGGCGGCGGCGGCTCCACATCGGTCAGATGACCGACGGCCGCCCCTCGGACGCCGTCCGCGCCATGTCGACAGCGCCGGGGAGGGTGATCCGGACCAACCCGCGTTCCAGGGCCTCACCGGCGAGTGCGGTGCGGGTGGTCAGCCTCATCTTCAGCAGGATGTGCTCGATGTGGCTGCCGACGGTTCGGGGGCTCACCCCGAGGCGGTCGGCGATCTCGCGGTTACGCAGACCCCGCGCCACCAGGGACAGGACGTCGAGCTCGCGCGGGGTGAGCCCGGACGGCGGCGGCGTGGGCTGCAGCATGGCCAGCGCCCTCGCTTCCGGCTGCAGCGGCGTTGTGGGGAGGCGGACGATGTGCACCTGGTGCCACGTGTCGGCGTGCTCCAGGTAACCGCAGGTCATCACCCGGTCCAGGCGCATGAACTCACGGATCGCCGCGATCAGGGGGGTCGGCAGAACGACCGGCGGTGCGTGGGGGACGTCCGTGACCGGTGACACCGCACCGTCGGCGTCCACCACGGCCGCCGCGCTGGCCGGGGCCAGTACGGAACGTAGCCAGGCCGGGGTGAGCCGGACGTCGGTCAGCCGCGCCAGCACCGGCACGAGGGCTTCGATCGCATCGCGCGCCGCGTCCTCGAGTGGCTCCTCGGCGAAGCTCATCGCCAGCATGCCGGTCACGCACGCACCGGGTCCGTCCGACTGCAGGGTGAGCGCCACGCCCTCCCGGAAGCCGCGAGGCTCCAGATACGACCGGTAGGTCAGGGTGTTCCTGAACTCAGGCATGTCACACACCCGCAGGGCCCGTCTGGTGAGCCGGGCCTGCCGGTAGCCCGGGCAGCGCAGGAAGCCGGAGTTGAGGTAGCCCGTGATACCCGGGTCGTAGCGGGTCACGACGATCGGGCGGTGCACGCCGGTCAGCGGGTCGCGCGCGGAGATCATGGCGGCGTCGAATGGTGCGATGTCATGAAGCGGCGCCAGGGCGGCGGCCGGGTCGGCGCCCCGGCATATCACGTCGACCACGGTGGTCCCTACCGCGGCCGCCGCGTGAACCCACTCCATGTTGACGTCCACTGCCCGAGCTTTCGCCGATCTCCGCATTGAGAGGCCTGGTTGGCGGGACGAACGCTGCCATGGTGGCCAGCGAGGGTCAACGGTGCTCCGTCATCTGACCGATGCCGGCATCGGTGGGCGGTGGCTACGGTGCGCGGAGAACCCTGATCATAGGAGCCGAGAATGACCGACCTGACCTGGCTCGACGCAACCGCCCAGGCCGACCTGGTCCGGCGCGGTGAGGTCGCGGCGGCGGACCTGGTGGCTGCCGCGATCGACCGCATCACCGACCTCAACCCGCGCCTGAACGCCGTCGTGTTCGAGATGTTCGAGGAAGGGGTCAAGCGGGTCGCCGAGCTCAAGGCGGACGGACCGCTGGCCGGGGTTCCGTTCCTGGTGAAGAACATCCTGTGCGCCGGCGCCGGCGAGCCGGTCACGATGGGCATGCGCGCCTTCGCCGAGGCCGGCTACCGGCAGCCGCACGACACCTACCTGGCCCGCCGGTTCCGCGACGCCGGACTCGTCACCCTGGGCAAGACCAACACCCCCGAGTTCGCACTCAAGGGAGCGACCGAGCCGGAGGTGCACGGCCCGACGCACAACCCGTGGCGGCTGGGTTACTCGCCGGGCGGGTCGTCGGGAGGCGCCGCGGCGGCGGTCGCCTCGGGCATGGTGCCCGTGGCACACGCCAACGATGGCGGCGGCTCGATCCGGATACCCGCCTCGGCGTGCGGGCTGGTGGGACTCAAGCCGTCGCGGGGCCGCGTCTCACTGGGCCCGGACGCCGGGGAGATGTGGCACGGCTTCGCGTGCGAACTGGGCGTCACCCGCACCACGCGGGACACCGCCGCTCTGCTGGACATCGCGCACGGGTTCATGCCCGGGGACCCCTACACCGCCCCGACGCCGCCGCGCCCCTACCGTCAGGAGATCGGGGCCGACCCCGGTCGGCTGCGGATCGGCCTGATGGACCGCGCACCGTCGGCCTGGCCGGCGCTGCACGGGGACTGCGCCGAGGCGGCGCGGGACGCCGGCCGACTGCTCGAGGGGCTGGGACATGTCGTCGAGCCCGCCCACCCGGCCGTGCTGGACGAGCTGGACTACCGCTCCCTGTTCTACGTCATCGTCACCGCCAACACCCACGCCGCGCTCGAGGGCGCGGCCGCGGTGCTCGGACGCCCGTTGGGCCCCGAGGACATGGAGGAGTGGACCTACGCGCTCGGTGAGCTCGGTGCGCGGCAACGAACCGTGGACTACCTGCGCAGCGGCGAGGCCCAGCTGCATGTGCTGACCCGGGAGGTAGCGAGCTGGTTCGCGGAGCCGTTCGGCCCGACCCGCTTCGACCTGCTGCTCTCGCCGACGCTTCGGACGCCACCTCCTCCACACGGCGCGATGACCGCGCCGCCAGGGGACCCGCTCGCCACCCGCGACCTGTTGATGGATCTGATCCCCTTCACCCCCGTCGCCAACATGACCGGGCAGCCGGCCATATCGCTGCCGCTGCACTGGAACGCCGAGGGCCTTCCGATCGGCGTCCAGCTGATGGCCCAGTACGGGCGCGAGGACCTGCTGCTCCGGGTCGCCTCCCAGCTTGAGCAGGCCCGGCCGTGGCAGCATCGCCGCCCCGGGGTCAGCGCGAGGTGACGGCTGGGGTTTGAGGCCGTCCCACAGGGTTACCCCACGCCATGTCCACCCGTGAGGCTGTAGCCGACGACAGCGAGCGGCATGTGACCCCGTGACTGATACCTCGACCAAGGACACCTCGGCCGCGCGGCGCAACTTCGTGGTGCATCTGATCGCGGACGAGGGGCTGCCGTCCACGCTGGCCGAATCGCTGGCCGACACGCTGCCCCCGACCCTGCGCGCCCGTGTCCACGACGGGGTCGGGTGGGAGGTACGCCGCACCACCTCCGTGCTGCGCCTCAACGACGACCGGGAGATTCCGGCGGTGGAGATCGCCAACGCCCACCGGGACGGCAGGCGCGGCGAGCTCGTGGTGCTGCTCACCGACCTCCCCCGCCGCGCCGGCACCCAGCCGATAGCCTCGGACTTCAGCACGGAACACAAGGTGGCCCTGTTGTCTGTGCCGGCGCTGGGGGCGATCCGGTTGCGGCACCGGGCCCGCGAACTGGTCGCCCATCTCGTCGGGCATCTGGTGGAGGACGACCTCGGGCTGGACCCGGAACCACGCAGGCACAGCCCGCACGGCCGGCTCACCGGGAAGCTGGGCGATCTGCTCGCGCCGACCACGCATATCCGCTCACGACACGAACACATCGACATGCACCTCGGCATGGTCGGCGTGCGGGGGCGGCTTCGCTTGCTGGCCGGCATGGTGCGCGACAACCGGCCGTGGCGCCTGGTACCCAACCTGGCCAGCGCCACCGCCGCGGCTGCGGGAACCGCCGCGTACGGGCTGCTCACCAGCAACTTCTGGAACATGGCCGACTCGCTGGCGGCGACGCGCCTGGCGCTGATCAGCCTGGCCGCAGTGACGGCGATGACGGTGTGGCTGGTGACCTACAACCACCTGTGGGACCGCCCATCGACCGTCGGCCACCGGGAGAAGGCTGTCCTGTACAACCTCTCCACCCTGCTCACCGTGCTCATCGGCGTCGTGATCATGTACGTCCTGCTGTACGTAGTGACGCTGCTGGTGGCGGGCGCCTTGATCGACTCGGGCTACTTCGCCCGGCAGCTCCATCACCCGGTGGCGGTCGGCGACTACGCCCGCCTGGTGTGGCTGACCTCCTCGGTGGGCATCGTCGCCGGCGCGCTGGGCTCCAGCCTGGAGAGCGAGGAGGCGGTGCGGCGGGCCACCTACAGCGCCCGGGAACGGGAACGGCGTGCTCTGGCGCGCGAGCAAGAGGAGCAAGGCGACGGTCCGAACGACGATGCTGTGAAGCGGTGACCACCCAAACCCTGACGCGTCACACGGGCTTCACCGTGATGTGAATCGCGTCGGCGTCACCCTCGCCGCCGAGCGTGCACAGCGCGCGGTCGACCTCGGAGAGCCGGTATGTGTGCGTGCACAGCTGGGCGAGCGGATAGCGGTCGGACTCGATCAGCTCGATCGCCCGGTGCACCGAGAGCCAGTCGTGCCCGTACACCCCGCGCAGGGTGATCTCGTTGAGGAAGAGCTTGTCGGGTGTGAAGTTCGTGGCCGGGCGCATCTCCCGGGATCCGGCCACCACCACGGTGGCCCCGACCCGGGCAATGTCCACCGCGTCGGCCAGCACCCCGGGGGCCCCTGAGGTCACCTCGATCACCACGTCGGCTCCCTCTCCGTTGGTCAGTGCGCGGATCTGCTCGTCCACCGGGCCGTCCTCGATGCGGGCCACGTGGTCCGCGCCCAGCGCGGTAGCCACCCGCAGCCGATGGTCGTCGGCGGCGGTACCGACCACGATGACGGTGCCCGCGCCGGCCAGGCGGGCCCCCAGCACGCAACCCAGGCCGTGCTGACCGGGCCCGAAGATGACCACCGTGTCCCCGACCCGGCAGCCCCCATCGCCCTGCACCCAGCGGATCCCGTTCGACAGCGGGATGAACAGCGGCGCGATCTCGACCGGGACGCTCGGGGCCATCCGGTGCACCACCGACCGGGGGTGCACATACAGGTACTCCGAAAGCCCGCCCCACAGGTGGGGAGCGAGCTCGGCCGGGGTCAGCCCGAACCGCATCCCGTCGGCGGTGTGCATCGGGTCGCACATGTACGCCCTACCGGTACGGCACAGGCGGCAGTGCCCGCACGGAATGGACTCCTCGACCACCACCCGGTCACCGACATCGACCGACCAGCGCCGAGCGGCCTCCGCGCCGATCTCGACGATCTCACCGACAACCTCGTGGCCGAGGATCAGCGGTGGCAGATCGGT
>Ga0070741_10021419_pt1 | contig 10059 bp, 7 predicted proteins | sample Coa_R1_4_FD_66440 | JGI IMG/M metagenome (GOLD analysis project Ga0070741, IMG submission 66440) | Surface soil microbial communities from Centralia Pennsylvania, which are recovering from an underground coalmine fire - Coalmine... | ecosystem: Environmental > Terrestrial > Soil > Unclassified ...
TCGGCATCGCTGAACACAGTCGGTGGCCGAACCAGGACAACTTTCATGCGGACGACCCCGATGAGGCAGGGAGATGAAAATGATGGTCGATTATAAGCTGCCGCGCAGGGCTTGACAATGGCACGGATGAAGACTGTTGCAGCCCGAGTGCCCTTCGTCGGTGCAACGTTCCGGGGCTCCTTCCCCACTCCCTTTTCGTTGCGCCTGGAGCCATTCAGACCGGGCCACGGATTCATTTCGTCCGACCCCTCTCTTGATAGGGGTCGGATGAATTCGTCGCCCCTTTTCAATCCCGTTGAGCGGCCTTTCCTTGCGTTCGCGCACGAGCATGGTAAGGTAACGAAAACGCCGGCTGCCCGGGAGGATCGCACCTGCACGGCGACGCTCAGGCACTTCCTGGTGTCACTTACAAGGGCTGTGCGTGCACCGGACCTATTCCCGTTCTTCCATGAGAATGGTCGCTGCTACTCTTGCGACGTCGGTCCTGCTACTCTCTTGTGTTGTGTTCCTGACGCGAATGGAGCCGGGCGGCGGCGTTGTTACCGTTCCTCAGGCGGGGGGAGATCCCTTTGATAACCCCAAGCACATCAACGGCTACCTGATTGCCGCCGCGCCCGTTGCTAATGTCGATGATCAGCGCGCAGCGCATGTTACTGCTTTGATTGGTCTGGGCGTGCTCGTCGGCCTGGCGTTTCTGGGGAACTTGGGCGGATTACTCCTTGGTGCTGCACCGGCGACCTGGAGAATCCTCGCTGAACTGAGCTTTCTGATTTGCTGGCTGTTTCTTTTTTTCCTGACGCGCAGCCTGGCGCAGTCCTCTCTCGGAAGTCTGTTTTGGCAGGGGCTTCTGATCCTTCTGGGTGTGCGCTTGCTGCACGGGACGCGGAAACACAGACCGATCGCCCTTCTTGGTCTTGGCTTGACGGTGGCTACCTGCGCCCTGGCCGTGCTGCCGCCGCTGTTTGCGCAGGCGGATTTTTCGCGCGAGCCCTGGCAGCAAATTCATTTCATCCAGAATCACTACGCTTTGGTGCTCGGGCAAGCGGACCGCCTCGCCGCCGGTCAAATCCTCTTTGATGAAGTTCGGCCCATGTACGGGGTTCTGCTGCACCTGTTGGCCGCCTTTTGGCAACGCTCGATCGGGTGGCTGAACATGGGAGATTACATTCGCGGTCTGCAGCTGTGCCAGACAATCTTCGTCGCCCTGGCGCTGTATCTCTACTGGCGCTTCAGCCGCGGTCACTGGCTTCTGGTGCTGACCGGAGCGATCTTTGTGTTGCCGTGGTACCACAATTTTCACGAGAGCGCCTGGGTGCCCAACATGAACGCCTGGCGCGTGCTGGCGTTTCCCATGACATTGTTCTTTCTGTGGCATGCCAAGGAGTGGAACGCCGCCAGGCTTTCTCTGTTGACGGGTGCGCTCGGTACCTCGGCCGTGCTGGTCAATCCGGAGACGGGCGTAGCCGCCAGCGTTGGCATGGTGGCGTACCAGTTCTTTCGCCACCCCCTTTATCGGCGCTCGTGGTTCAAGGAAGTCCTGACCAGGTTGCTGTGGCTTGTGCTGGGCGGTGCGGTCGTCGTCGCGGTGATCTCCTGCCTGTGCTGGCTCTTTCTTGGATACTTTCCGCACGTGCTGCGCTGGGCCGAGCTGTTTTCGTTTCTGCGTTTCTGGGCCGGCTTTGGCGGGCAGCGGTGGTCGGCGGACCCATGGGGGCCGCTACCGCTTCTGATCTTCACGCATGCCGCTCATGTCCTGGTCTATACCGCGTTTGGCGTGAAGGGCCGGCTGTCACCGCGTGAGTGCTTCCGGGCCGCGCTGTGCGCAATGACGCTCGTCTGGTTCGCCTATTACGCCAACCGGCCGCATCCCTGGAATCTGTGCAGCTACTTCTTCTTGTATGCCTTTCTCGTTTGCGACCTGTTGCGAAGTGCGTCCCTTTCATGGAAAAGACGCCATTTGGGTACGGTCCGACTGCTAATCGGTCCTGCTGCGATCGTCTTCATCGTCGTGCCGGGTCTTCGTCACGCTCTGGCAGATGGCGTTGCGAAGTTGCAAGAATCGAGGCTCACGTTTCAGGCACCCGCCGAGGACCGCGCCTCGTATCTGACCGGAGTCTATTTTGCCCGCGACATCGGCGCCGACCTGGACCAGCGTGCTCGGCACCTGCGCGACCTGGCGCAAAAGAAACCGCCGCTCTACATCAGCTCGCTTTCCTACCTGATCCCCTCGATTTCCAGGGTATGCTCACCCCTGGCGATCGGCGACGCCTGCTTCGAGACGATCACTCACCAGAACTACGAGCATCTCAGAAAAATGATTCTCCAATACCCGGCGGACGAGGTTTATTTCGATCTACGGCAGGATGCGCCCTGGGGCGGTTTTTACGTGTACCTGCGCAATGACCTGGCCGCGGACTTCGACTTCGGCGGGGTAGTCGCGGGCTGGGAGAAATGGGTGCGCAAAGCAAGATCCACGAGATGATCGTCGACCGGTGACTCAGTCCAGGTACTTCTCATAGCCGAGCACCGCCAGCAAGAGACGCGTATGCAGACGAATCTCTTGCTTCTCGTCCGCCGATAGCTCCTCCGCGGTGCGGCGGTTCGCTTCGGCGGTCGGCACGCGGATTGTGCCCCAGGGATACACTTGTTCGAGCGCTCGCCCGTTCCACGACGGCCGCGCCAGAGTCTCCGAGGGAGCCACATTCATTTTCTGCAGCACGTCCCCCAGTTGCTTCACCGGATCGGCGATGAGGTCCTCGAAGCGCAGCACGTGCATTCGCTCCGGAAACTTCGCGGCGAACCTCAGGGCGTATTGCTGATTGAGGCACCACGCCGTCATGTAATGAGCCAGCGATAGCGGCACCGCGCGTTTCTTGGTATCGGCGTAGGCGGACCAGGGATTGCGGACGACGTGCAACACGTGGGCTTCGGACAGGTCGGCAAGGATCTTGTCGGCATCGACGACCACGATGGGGCTATAGCCGACGTAGATCCGTTCTTTGCCGGAGGCCTTTCGATCCTGCCAGGCCTCGGCCGACGCGCGGAAGAAGGCCTCCACCAGCGCGGCCCGCGTGCGTGGCTTGCCATCCATGAGGCGGACGAAGTTTTCCTTCCGCCTGCGGTCGTCCAGGGCGATGGGATAATCGCGGAATTTGCTGGATTGCGGCGTCTTGATGCGAACCTTGCATTCTTCATCGATGATGGTATCGTAGTCCTCGGCCGGTACCGCATGAAGCGGAAACACCGGCCAGCGATACTTGAGCGGAAACAGGCTGCTCAGGTAATCGCAGACATATTTCGTTCCGAGCTGCGATTCGAACGGATAGCTGAAGAGTTCGGGGTGACCGTCCAGGAAACGTTGCGTAGTGTTTCCCCCGTTTTCGTACATGGCGGAAATCATGAGCAGCGGAAAAGGCATGGACTCTCCTCGTTACCTGGACGGGGACACGCGAATGCCAAGCCGCAGGCGGCTCGTGTTTCATGCCCCGCCCGCGCACACGGTCGCGGCGACGCTGGCCACGGGAATCTTGCTGGCGCTGTTCCTGGCGATACTGTCGCTGCCGCACGATCAAAAAAAATGGGAGCCGCCCCAGCCCGGCGCCGACCCATTCGCCACGCCGCACGAACTCAACGGTTACCTCTTTACCCTGGTCCCATACGAGGACACCTCGCGGCAACGCCAGGCCCACGCTTTCGTCACCTTGCTCGTGGGCGTGCTGGTAGTCGGCGGAAGCCTCGGCCGTTTCCGCTGCCGGTGCGATGGCAGACTCTCGAACCGGATTACCCTCACGGTCAGCGGGCTCTTTTTGCTCGTCTGGCTCTGGGTGTGCGTGCGCTATCCTGCCGCCCGCTTTCTCCAGCCGCGCACGCTTGCCGAGAGCGTCTTGCTATTATTCCTCGTGCGTCTGCTGATTTCCAGGCAAAAGGGCGTTTACGCCTGGATCGGGTGGAGCACGATTGTGGGCGCGTGGTTGCTGGCGACCGTGCCGGCGCTGTTCACGCACGTCGACCTCACCACTACCAGCTGGGATGACGTGGGCATTATTCAGCATCATTTTGCCCTGGTGCTGGGTCAGGCGGATCGGTTGGCCGCGGGCCAGGTGCTGTTCGACGAGGTGGAGCCGGCCTATGGCATCTTGCTGCATGCGCTGGCCGCGGGTTATCAGCGCTTCGTGCATTTTCTGACCATGGGCGATTATGTCCGTCTTCAGCAGGCCATCAACTTCGTCTACGTGGGCCTGGCGATCTATCTGTATGCCCGCTATGCACGGACACGCTGGATTTATGTCATGCTGGCGCTGGCTTTCGTGCTGCCGTGGAATCATGGCTTCGATCACAGCTTACTTTATCCCAACATGAGCGCCTGGCGCGTCGCCAGCTATCCGCTCGTGCTACTCTGCTTGTGGCACATGGGCAGATGGTCTTTCGGGCCGACAGCCCTGGCCGGCGGAGCACTGGCGGCCGCGAGTATCCTTCTCAATCCTGAATCCGGCGTGGCTGCTGCGGTGGGAATCATGACGTATCTCTTCTTTCGCCACCTCGTGCCCGCAACTCGTCCGCTGCACCGGAGCGCTGCGCTGGCTTTCCTTCTGATGCTTGGGGCGCTGGCCGTGAGCCTGCTCTTCATGGCGTTGTGTCGGCTTCTGCTCGACTATTGGCCGCGACCTGAGGGGTTCCTTTTGTTGTTCGGCAATGCCCTGTTCCGCGCTGGCACGGGGCTGGGCGGCGTCACGCTCACGGGCGGTTTATGGGGGGCCCTCCCGTTTGTCGCGTTCTTTCATGCTGTCCTTGTCCTGTTGAAAGCAGCCTGGATGCCACGTGCCCGTCACGTCCAGCGAGAGTGCTTTCGCGCCGCCGTCGCGGGCATCCTGGTCGTATGGTTTGCCTATTACTTCAACCGCCCTCATCCCTGGCACATCTCGAGCGTCTGCCTGCTGTATGGCTTCTTCTTCATCGACCTGCTTCGCCTGGCCATGTTCGGCCTGCGCCACGGCCGATTCTGGAAGGCCTGGGTCTTGCCGACCTATGCCGGATTGATCCTGGTCGTTTGTCCAAGCCTCGTCTTGATGATGGAAAGCGGCTACTACTTCTTCGAGCAATCACCGTGCACCACGAACCTTCCGTCTGCCGAGAAAGGCGTGAAGCTTTCCGGCGTCTATTTCGATCCCGTGGTAGGCACACAGATTCTGCAAGTTCAGACCGACGCGCTCAAGGCCCTGGCCAAACACGGCTCGCCCATGTACTTCACGGCCCTGTCGTATCTCGTGCCGTCGATCGCGCGTGTGTTTCCCCCTCTGCCCATGGGCGACGTCTGCTTTGAGACGCTCGATCGCCGCCGTTACCGGCAACTGCTCGCCTACATCGTGGCATCACCAGCGCAAGAAATCTACTTTGACAGTCATCCCCTTGCTCCCTGGAGTGGGTTTTACGAACAGATGCGTTTGGACCTGGCCGACCACTTTGCCAGGCAGAACGTCAGCCCGCCAGGGTGGCACACGTGGGTGCGCAAACAATAGCACAAGCAAGCGAGCCGGCGGGTTTATCCCGCCGGGCGACGCTATAGCGGAGTGCACAAATCGGCAGCACAGTAACCCGACGCGTCAGCGAGGGGATTGATGCGTCCCTCGCTTACGCGTCGGGTTGGTGCAGTGGGTTCGCGCACGCTCATTTAACTCGGCGCCACCAAGAAGGGCTCCGCCGCGAAGGTCAGCTTCATCTCGTCCAGGTTGTAACGCGGCTTGTAGCCCAGGATGCGGCGTGCGGGCCCCAGGTCCCACGCCGTCTGGGCACTGTGGCCGACGATGGTCACGATGTGAAACTGCTTCAGCCGCACCGTGAGCGCGCGACGGAACGCCTGGGCGAGGTCCGGGACAGGCACCTGCTGTGGCCGTACGCTCCGGGTTCTTAACGTGGGATCGCTCACGTCCAGCGGCGCACCGATCCGCAGCGTGATTACCTGCATCGGCCGCGCGACTCGCTGCAAACCGCGGCGCGGATCGGAGAAACTCGCGGGAACGTCGAGATTGCGCGAGTAATAGCGGGCAACGTCCTCGCCAAGTGCCTTGGTCAGGGCATAGGTTCCGACCGGAAAGGCCTCGACGTCGCCCGGGATCAGCTTCCTGCGCCGGCCCCGCTGCAGGGCATGCCCCCAGGTTGCCATGACGCTCGAGACATGGACGACGCGACGGACTGCCGAACGTCGCGCGGCTTCGAAGACGTGATAGGTGCCGCGGACATTGACGTCGAAGCGGAGGTCGTTGAAGGCGTCGTTCTCGTAGGTACCGGAATGGCCGCTCGCGACCGCCAGGTGCAGCACGGCGTCGACGCCCTGCATGGTCCTGGCCAGGTCCTGCCAGTTGAGAACGTCGGCCTGAACCCAGCGCGGGTCTTGCGGCACGCGTGGTTCCAGCGACAAGAGACGCAGCTCGAAATGTTTTTCGAGAAAAGGAAGCACGCCTTGAGCCACTTCGCCGCCCGCACCCGTGACCAAAACAAGGGCCATGCTACAATCTCCGTGCTGCTTGCGGATTTGGCGCTCATCGGGCACCTGGCGGGCGCCATGCCGCAAGGGGCTGTCGTCTGCTCGGCGCTCGGTGTTCTTCATAGGCAAAGCTTATGGCAATGTCCTGGCAGATCGAAGTGACCAGCCTCGAGGAGACGGAGGCGCTGGGCCGGCGGCTGGGGCACTTACTCTTTGCGGGCGCGGTGGTATCGCTGGAAGGACCGCTCGGTGCGGGCAAGACGCACCTCGTGCGCGCCCTCGCCCAGGGTTTGGGAATCGGCGACCCGCGCCAGGTGAGCAGCCCTACCTTCGTGCTCATCCAGGAATATGAGGCGCGGCTGCCGATCTATCATTTCGACGCCTATCGCCTGCGTAGCGGCCAGGAGTTTCTGGACCTGGGAGTTCACGAATACTTCGCGGGGCAAGGGGCGTGCCTGGTCGAATGGGGCGACAAGGTGCGGGACTGCTTGCCGCGGGAATACCTGCAGATCGCCATCGAGATCATCGGCCCCAGCGCGCGCCGGCTTCTGCTCGTGGGCCACGGGGCGGCTTATCAAGACCTGATAGAAAAGCTGAAAACGGCGCTAGAGCGTGAAGAATAGAGTCCTTCGGAGCCGCCCACGGAGCGCCGCGGAGGAAGTGGGCGTGACTGCATGGGGTGCCGCTTAGCTCGCTGCACGCCGTGTGCGGCTCTTTTTGTCCCACGCGCCCTAGAACCACTGACGCAGGAGCAACAAGGCGAGCGCGCCCAGTAAGAAGGAAACGATGCATACGGACCAGAGCAGCGTATTCCGCAGTTGGCGGCGAGTAATGTCGTCGTCAGCCCAGGGGAGGCTGAGACGGTCCGTCGAAGTCGAGGTGGGGGCCATTTCGGGAGGCACGGTGCCTTCCATGGCTTCGTCGCGTTCTTCCGGCACGGAAGCAGCCTCGAGATCACCGGAGGGCGTGGCCAGGCTGGGCAGGTCGGGCGCCGAGGCCGGCTTGTTCTGCTTCGACCAGGACATGTCCGAGTGTGCGAACGGCTTGAGCACGTCGATCAGTTCCTGCGGCGTCTGAAAGCGGTCGGCACGGTCCTTGGCCAAGAGGCAATGGACGATATCGACCAGTTCCGCAGGCAGGTCAGGCCGCAGCTGGTCGACGGGGCGCGGCGCCTCGGAATTGTGGCGGTAGAGTTTTTCCAGCGACGTGCCGCCGGGGAAGGGCACCTGCCCGGTGAGCAAATAGTAGAACGTGCAGCCCAGGCCGTAGAGGTCGGAGCGGATATCGATATTAGGCAGCGCCTTGGCCTGCTCGGGTGACAGGAAGTCGGGCGTGCCCTGGACGGTATTGGGCTTGTTGATCAGGGTGTCGGCCGAGTGCACGTCGCCGTCTTCGCCGCGGTAGAGGTGGGCCAGGCCGAAATCGAGGATCTTCACCAGGAATGTCGGCTGCGAGTTCTTGCCGCTCTTCTGCAACAGCAGGTTGGCGGGCTTGATATCGCGATGAACCATGCCCATCTCGTAGGCGTGTTGCAGGCCGGCGGCCACCTGGCGGACGATTTCGGCAGCCAGGCCGATGCCGAGCGGGCCCTGCTCGCGCACCAGTTGCTCGAGATTGGGGCCGTCGATGAATTCCATGACCAGGTAATGGCGCTTGCCGACCTGGTTGGCGTCAAAAGCGGTGACGATGTTGGGGTGGATGAGCTGCGCAGCGGCGCGGACCTCGCGCTGGAAGAGTTGCTGCGCCCGCTCGGTCTTGACCAGCTGCGGCGCCAGTACCTTCAGGGCCACCACGCGATTCATGGTCTGGTGCATGGCCTTGTAGACGCGGCCCATACCCCCCTGGCCCACGTGATCGAGAATGCGGTACTGGCCCAGGAAGAAACCCTGCGTCCGACCGACCAAGAGCAGTTCGGCCTGAAACTTGGTCAGATGCCCGAGCTTGACCAGGGCGCGAGCCACGCTCCGACCGCGCTGGGACGGCGGCAGTTGCGGCAAGATTTGCCGTAGCTGTCGACCCGTCAGCAGTCGGCTTTTGCGGACGAGCCGCAAAAACGTGTCGCGGTCGAGGTGAGTGTGGGCCATGGGTCCGACCAGCACAGTAGGCTTGGCCCTCCCTTGCGGTAGCGCGGTATAGACAATCCCGAAAGATCGGGTTCAATTCTTGATGGTTGCCATCTCGCGCGGAGATCGCACACCGTCACCCGCCGGCTTGTTCCTGGCCGCGGGTGGGCAGGAAGTTCTGTATATTAGACGATCCAGAACCGAATACGTTCACGTTTTCTGGGGAGTATTTTAGCGGAGACAGGCCCCGCGGCCTAGGCCGAATCTGCGTTTGGGCGGACCGGCGCGGGCAATCCGGGCAAGATGCGGCGAGATTCATGCCGCCCAGCGGCACCCGTGGCCGCTTTCGCTTACTTCTTCTTCAATGCCGCCAGGGCGCCCGGCTGATTCTTGAGAAGCATGATCTCCGCGTCCGTCAGCACGCGATTGAAGACGGCGAATTCATCGAGCAGGCCGATGTAGTTCACCGCCACATAGATTCCCGCCTTGTCCAGTTCCCAGTCCATGGCAATGGCGCGATCCTTGACGGCACCGATCATCTTGCCGTCGATGTAGAGGACGGCATGGGCGTCGTCCTTGCCCGTGTCGAAATTCTTCCAGGTCAGGACGATGTGGTGCCAGTCACCTTGCTTGAAGGGGACGGCGGGCACGCGGACCATGGGGGCGTTGGGATCGGATTCCTCGATGCCCTTTTTGCCTTCGGGAACGGCGGGGAAGACGCCCATGCGCATGTCGCGCGGCTTGGCGCTGTTGAAGTCGAACCAGATGCCGCCGTTGGTGGCGTGCTTTTGCGTGATCTGCACCGGGTCGCAGAAGGGCGTCTTCAGGAGCGTGTTCGGATCGGTATTGATCCATGCCGAGACGGAACCGGCCCAGCCCCCCTTCTTGAAGGCGATGTTTCCCTGGGCGGGAAACATGATGCGGCCATTGCGCGGCAGCACGTCGACCGCTTCCAGGGCGCCGCCGCTGACGCCCTTGCCCTTGGCGATGCGGAAGGCCTGATTGTTGTAGCCGGGCTCAAAGACGAACTTGCCCTTGTCGATGGGATGATTGAAGCGGGTCGCGAGCGTGAGATTGCCGCCGCCGAAGTCCGCCTGCACCTTGTCATCGAAGCTCGCATAGAGGGTGACCGCCTTGCGCACCGCGGCCGCGTCCGCCTGCCCTGCCGGGCTCACGGTTCCGAGCAGGCCAACCAGGATCATGCACGCCAAGAGCACCACGACCTTGTCCATGTTCGTCTCCTGTGTGGAAGGATTGCGAGCACATATTGTCCCGATGCCAGATCCTCACATGCTGATGGCCCCATCATTTCGCCGTCATCTCCACGCCCAGCAGGGTCAGATCGTCCGCACATTTGCTGTTGGTGAAGAGTTCGAAGGCGAGGCGGTCGACCAGCTCTTGTACCGGCTCGTGCTGATAGCGCTTGGCGGCGGCCAGAACGCTCGGGGCGCCGAGCGGCTGGCCGGCGAAGCTCGCCGCGTCGATGCCGTCGGTGTAGAGCAGCACCTTGTCGCC
>Ga0070741_10021420_pt1 | contig 10059 bp, 6 predicted proteins | sample Coa_R1_4_FD_66440 | JGI IMG/M metagenome (GOLD analysis project Ga0070741, IMG submission 66440) | Surface soil microbial communities from Centralia Pennsylvania, which are recovering from an underground coalmine fire - Coalmine... | ecosystem: Environmental > Terrestrial > Soil > Unclassified ...
GATTGAAGCCGCCACCGCCAAAGCCGCCACTGCGAGATCCCATGCTGGAAAAACCGCGGTTGCTGTTGCTTCGCGCGCTGGGTCCGTTAAAGCCCCTCGAACCGCCTCCAAAGGCATTCCGGTCTCCTGCACCACCCCGCGAAAGATCCCGGCCCCCAATGCGGTCCGCTCCGCCCGCACCAAAGCCGGAGCCGGCAGCGCGATTCGCGGCGCCCGTTCCTCCGCCGCGGTTGCCGATGCCTGCACTGCCCGCACGGTTACCCAGACCACCGGCCGCGGGAGGCGTGCCGCTGAGCGTTCCCCCCTGCCGGGCAATCTGTTGCCGCGCGCCGGCTTGGCGTTGGGTGAGGGAGTCACCGCGAGCATTGCCTCCGAATCGATTTGCCGTCGATCTGTCCGGATAAGGGGTTCCACCACGATGTGCCGGGTTGTGCGTCCAGTTGCTTAATCCAGTTCCCCCGGGGCCGCCGCCAGCAGGCAGAGTCGAGGGGCGATTGCTGCCTACGCCGCCTACGCCACCTACACCACCCGGTTTACCCACACCGCCCACGCCACCTGCACCACCGGGTCTACCGATGCCACCTACGCCGCCGGCGCCACCCACACCACCGGGTTTACCGATGCCACCTACGCCGCCGACGCCACCCACACCACCGGGTCTACCGACGCCACCGGCACCTCCGATTCCACCAGGCCTTCCGACACCACCCATCCCACGTCCGCCGGAAATTGTATTGCGATTGAAATTGTTGTGATGGTTGATATAGACGTTTCCGCCACCCCAGCCGCAGCCCCAACCCCAACCGCCGCCCCACCATGCTCCCATCAGCACCCCGGCGCCGAACGCGATCGCTGCGCCCGCTGCATAGTAGCCCACCGGCGGATAGTAAATGGGGGGATATGGATACACTGCGGGACCGTACACGGCGACGGGATTATACGAAGGCACATACACAACTTCGGGATTGGTCGGTTCAATGACAACGACGCTCTTGTTTTCGATCACTCTCGTCTCGACTGTCTGCTGTTGGGTGGTCTGCAGAGTGCCCTTGTCCTGCGCCTTCCTGCGCATGCGTTGAACGGCATCCATCACATCGCCCTGCTGCGCCAGAAAGGCGTTGCCAAGGTCCGTGGTCCACTGAATGTCGTCCGCCAGCCGCTTCGCGACATCCGGTAAAGCTGCCAGAGCCTGGACACTTGCATCCCAAGGTTGTTTTGCGACCGCATCGGCAAGTTGCTTGTCCTTCAAGTTCTTGTTCTTCTCCAACCAGCGCTGGAGAAGGACGATTTCGAGAGGATATGTGGAGGCGGCCAGAATCTGGGCCAATAGCGGATCCGGATAGAGCGCAATCGGAGCGACCAGAGAATCCAGCTGATCAGGCGGAAGTTTAACGGTCTGATTGTTTGACTGTTGTGCCGGTGCCGACGACTGCGGCGTATACGCCAAGGTATCCCCTGGAAGCAGGATGATCGTACACAAGACCGCAACCAGAGATCGGAGGATTGAATTTTCGTGAGACTTCATTATTGCCTCGCTTTGTGTACCTGCTTTGCCGGCCGCGAATGCCCCAGTAAACGCGACCTGTAATTGACGATGCGCTGGAAGAATTAAAGATTGCAGAAGAATTCCGGCCCTTGAGGATCGACTCAGAACCGGTGAGGCGATTCCAGCCCGGCAGAAAAAATGTGCCCAAACCCGCCGGGAGACATCAGCCCTGACGAAGGTATAACGGACTTAACATGACGAGCCGTGAACGCGCCGCCTGGGTTGGATGGTTTCTGACGGCAGCTTTCTTCTTCTATCAGTACGCGCTTCGTTCGTCGCCATCGGTCATGATGCCGCAGTTGTCAGCGGCCTTCGGACTCAATGCGGCAGGCACGGCAACGCTGGTGGGCATCTTTTACTACGGCTATGCGGTCTTCTGCCTCATCGCGGGAGTTGCACTCGACCGCCTCGGCGCCCGTGCTGTCATTCCCATAGCCGCGCTGGTTGTAGGCTGTGGAGCTTTGCTTTTCGGTACGGGCATACTCGTCGCAGCCAACGTAGGGCGGCTACTCCAAGGCGTGGGCGGCGCCTTCTCGTTTGTCGGCGCAGTCTATATTTCCGGCAGAAACTTTCCGGCGTCCCGCGCCGCAACGTTGATCGGCGCGGCCCAGATGTTTGGAATGGCGGGTGGGGCGGCCGGCCAGTTTCTGGTTGGGCCGCTGATCGCGTCCGGACTTTCGTGGAGGACCTTTTGGATGGCGATGGCTGCTGCGGGCCTGATCCTATCGCTGGTCCTCTTCATCACGATCCCCAAGGAGCCGATTGCGCAACGGAGCCGCGATTCTATGAAGAAGATAATCAGATCTCTCGGCGTCGTTCTGCGAAACCCGCAGACGATTCTCTGCGGCCTCATTGCCGGGCTGCTGTTTATGCCGACCACCATCTTCGACATGACATGGGGCGTGCGCTTCCTGCAGGAGGCGCACGGGTTTGACTATGCGGCAGCCGTCTTTCGATCGTCGGCTGTGCCCCTCGGCTGGATCATTGGCTGTCCTCTCCTGGGCTGGTTCTCCGACCGCGTCGGACGCAGGAAACCTGTGATCATCGCCAGCGCTTGTGTCATCTTCTCCTGCCTGGTTTGGATCTTGTATGGCCCGGCCCGCCTCCTTCCTCCCTATCTGCTCGGGTTGCTCACAGGAATCTCATCGGGTGGAGCGATGATTCCGTATACGGTGGCGAAAGAGGTCAATCCGGCAAACCTGGGCGGCACGACAACGGGCGTCATCAACTTCCTCAACCTAACACTCACAGCCCTCGCAGGTCCGGTCTTCGGATGGCTGCTGCATACAGCGTCGGGCAGTGGGAAGCCTGGACTGGAACATTATCAATCGACCTTTCAACCCCTTCTTGTCGGCGTCGGATTGTCGGTGGTGCTTACGCTCGTGCTGAAAGAGACGGGCCGTGCGATGCGAATGCGGCTGAAATATCCGGAGGCCGCATGAATTCGGGAACGGGAAAATATGAACGCCTGCTGATACGGTGCGCGATGCTGGAGCCGGTTCCGACCGTAGTGGCTCACCCGTGCGAGGAGACTGCTCTGGCGGGAGCCATCGAGGCAGGCCAGAAGCGTCTGATCGCGCCCATCCTGGTGGGGCCGGCCGCCAGGATCGAACAGATCGCACGGTCCGAAGGAATCAGTCTCAATAATGCGGAGATCATAGACACGCCTCACAGCCGGGCTTCGGCCGCGAAGGCGGTGGAGTTGGTCCGAGCGGGACGGGCTGAGTTGCTGATGAAGGGCAGCCTGCACACGGATGAACTTCTGGGCGCAGTGGTCGCAAGTGGCACCGGTCTGCGCACTGGACGCCGCATCAGCCACGTTTTTATCATGGACGTTCCCACCTACCACAAGCTCCTGATCGTCACCGACGCAGCAATCAACATCGCGCCGACACTCGAGGATAAGGCCGACATCTGTCAAAACGCCATCGATCTGGCCATCGGACTCGGCCTGCGGAATCCCAAGGTCGCAGTGCTGGCAGCCGTGGAAACCGTCACATCGAGGATGCCTGCGACCATCGACGCTGCCGCTCTTTGCAAGATGGCCGACCGCGGGCAGATCACGGGAGCCACTTTCGATGGACCTTTGGCCTTTGATAACGCGATTAGCCGGCAGGCTGCGGACATTAAGAAAATTCATTCGACAGTCGCCGGAGACCCGGACATCGTGCTGGCTCCCGACCTGGAGGCAGGGAACATATTGGCCAAGCAGCTCATCTATCTCGCACAGGCGGACAGCGCGGGGCTGGTGTTGGGCGCGCGCGTTCCCATCATCCTGACCAGCCGATCGGACAACGTACGTTCGCGAATCGCGAGCTGCGGGGTTGCCATGCTGGCGGCTCATGCGCGCCACGAGGTGCTCGTGGGAGCGTAACTATGGCCGACTATGCCCTGGTGCTCAACGCCGGATCGTCGAGCCTGAAGTTCTGCGTTTTCGAGAGGCCAAACGACGAAGATTGGCGACTGGCATCGCGCGGCCAGATCGAAGGTATCGGCGCGTCGGCGCGAATCGTCGCCAAGGATGCGGCGGGAAGAATCCTGGTCGATCGCAAACCCGAAGGCGAGGTGCGCGACGGCCACGCAGCCCTGGAGTCGATAGCCGCCTGGCTGCGATCCATCTACGATCGCGACCAGGTTCTCGGCGTGGGACATCGCGTCGTGCATGGCGGCGCCCGGTACTCGGGTCCCGTTGTGATTACGACGGAGGTGTTGGCGGAACTGCGGCGACTCATTCCGCTCGCGCCACTGCACCAGCCGTACAATCTGGCGGCGATCGAAGCGGTGTCGGAGCGTATGCCTCACGTGCCGCAGGTTGCATGCTTCGATACCAGTTTTCATCGCAGCCAAGCGGCGGTTGCGGACGTGATTCCCGTGCCTGAAGAGATCCGGCGTGCGGGCGTGCAGCGCTACGGGTTTCATGGTTTGTCGTACGAGTACATCGCGTCCGTCTTGCCGAGCGTCGCGCCCGAGATTGCCCGGCGGCGTGTCATTGTAGCGCACCTGGGAAGCGGCTCCAGCCTTTGCGCTCTGCGGGACGGCGAAAGCGTCGACAACACTCTGGGCTTCACGGCGCTCGATGGGCTCTGCATGGGCACCAGGCCGGGCGCGATTGACCCTGGCGTGATCCTCTACCTGTTCCAAAACCTGGGACTCACAGCTAAAGAAGTGGAGATAATCCTCTACAAGAAATCCGGCCTGCTTGGCATCTCCGGCATCAGCAACGACATGCGCAGCTTGCTGCAGGCTGGAGATGCCCGCGCCCGCCTGGCTGTGGATTACTTCGTGTATCAGGCGGCAAAACAGATCGGCGGCCTGGCGGCAGTCCTAGGTGGTATCGATGGGCTCGTGTTCACAGCCGGGATCGGCGAAAACTCCGCCGAGATTCGCCGGCGAATTGCGCATGCTTCGGCCTGGCTGGGCATCGAACTTGATGACGACGCCAATGCCGAAGCGCGTCCGCGAATCTCCACACCAGGCAGCAAAGTTTCAGTTTGGGTTATCCCGACGAACGAAGAGCTGATGATTGCCCGCCAGACGGGTCTGCTTCTCGGTTTGGTGACGGCCCGAGTCTGATACGGATCCAAGGGAGTAGTCTTTCATGAGCATAACCACACTGCACGAGATCGCTCGCGACGCATCGCCCACGCAATGGGAGGGATTCCAGCGCGGCCTCTGGCAGAAAGAGATCAACGTCCGCGATTTCATCCAGCAGAATTACCGGCCATACGAAGACAACGGATTGTTCCTGGCACCGGCGACCGAACGTACGCGCAAGATCTGGAATAAAATCAATGAACTATTTGTGGAAGAGCGCCGGAAGGGGATCCTCGACGTGTCGCAAGTTCCGAGTTCGATCACGTCTCATAACCCCGGGTACATCGATCGCGACCGCGAGATCATAGTCGGCTTGCAAACCGAAGCACCTTTGCGGCGGGCGATCATGCCGAACGGCGGCCTGCGCATGGTTGTGAACTCTCTTAAAGCCTACGGCTATACGCCCGATCCCCACGTGGTCGAGATCTTCTCCAAGTATCGAAAAACTCATAACGAAGGCGTCTTCGACGCATACACTTCCGACATAAAGCAGTGCCGGAGTTCGCATATTCTGACCGGCCTGCCCGATGCTTATGGACGGGGCAGAATCATCGGCGACTACCGGCGCGTTGCTTTGTATGGCGTCTCCCGGCTGATCGAGCATAAGCAGCAGGAGAAACAAAGCATCGACCATGCCATGTCAACGGACGAGATCATCCGCGACCGCGAGGAACTGAGCGAGCAGATCCGCGCCCTCAAGGAGCTGCAGCAGATGGCGGTCGGCTACGGATTCGATATCTCCGGTCCGGCTGGGAGCGCCCGGGAGGCCGTCCAGTGGCTATATTTTGCGTATCTTGCCGCAGTCAAGGAACAGAATGGCGCCGCCATGTCTCTGGGCCGTGTCTCGACCTTTCTGGATATCTACTTCGAGCGGGACCTTGAGGCAGGCGCCATTGCGGAATCTCAGGCGCAGGAAATCGTGGACGACTTGATTATTAAGCTGCGCATCGTACGTTTCCTGCGCACCCCGGAATATGACGAGCTATTCGCAGGCGATCCTACCTGGGTCACCGAATCGATTGGCGGAATGGGCGATGACGGCCGTCCATTAGTCACGAAGACCAGTTACAGGTTTCTGCAAACCCTTTACAACCTCGGCCCGGCGCCCGAGCCGAATCTGACCGTCTGGTATTCGCCGCGACTACCCGACAGCTTCCGCCAATTTGCCGCCAGAGTGGCCATCGATACCAGCGCGATTCAATTCGAAAGCGATGAGATCATGCGCCGGTCCTGGGGAGACGATGGCGCCATAGCCTGCTGCGTCTCTCCCATGCTTGCGGGAAAGCAAATGCAATTTTTTGGAGCGCGCGCCAATCTTGCCAAGTGTCTCTTGTACGCCATTAACGGCGGACGGGATGAAATTACGGGCGCCCAAGTGAGCCCGGCCTTCAGCCCTGTGGAGGGAGACTTCCTCGATTTGGATGATGTTGTGGGCCGGTTCGAGAACATGATGGATTGGCTTGCGCGCGTCTACGTCAACGCCATGAACATCATCCACTACATGCACGACAAGTACGCGTATGAGCGGCTGGAAATGGCGCTGCACGATTATGCTCCGTTGCGGACCATGGCATTCGGTATGGCCGGACTCTCCGTGGTAGCCGACAGCCTGTCCGCAATTCGCTTCGCGAGAGTCCGTGTGATTCGGGATGGGACCGGGCTGGTGACTAACTATGTGACCGAAGGCGAATTTCCACAATTCGGTAACAATGACAATCGCGTGGACCACTTTGCTTCCTGGACGGTCAGCACGTTTATGAATAAGCTGAGAAAATACCCCACATACCGGCACGCGATTCACACCCAGTCGATTCTGACGATCACATCAAATGTGGTGTATGGAAAAAATACCGGAAATACGCCGGACGGCCGCCGTCAGGGCGAGCCTTTCGCCCCCGGGGCCAATCCGATGCACGGACGGGACCGTCACGGGATTCACGCTGCCGGTGCATCCGTCGCCAAGATTCCCTATCGGGATGCGCAGGACGGAATCTCATTGACGGTCAGCCTGGTGCCCCAAGGTCTCGGCCGGGTCGGCGAAGACCGGATTCAAAATCTCACAAGCATACTCGACGGCTTCTTCAGCAGCACCGGCTATCACATGAATATCAATGTTCTGAACCGTGACACTCTCCTGGATGCGATGGAGCATCCGGAGAAGTACCCGCACCTTACGATCCGGGTTTCCGGTTACGCGGTCAATTTTGTGCGGCTCACGCGCGAGCAGCAGATGGACGTCCTCAATCGGACATTCCATGGAGTGTAGCCGCCATGCGTGAGCCGCCAATCGAACAACTCGTCCACCTGCAAGCCGACAGTCCTTACGAACTGCGCGTTCACCTGGGCCGGAGCGTGCCCGACTCAGACGTTCGCTCAGCGCTCGCGACCGGCGACATGGGCTTCATCCACTCGTTCACCACAGGATCCGCCGTCGACGGTCCGGGTATTCGTGTGGTCGCGTGGACCACCGGGTGTATGTGGCGGTGTCTCTACTGCCACAACCCCGACACCTGGACGTTGAGTAATGGCATTCCCGTCACACTCAGACAGGCTATCGAATCCTTGCGCAAGTATCGTTATGGCCTGAAGATCATGTCCGGCGGCTTTACCCTGAGTGGCGGCGAGCCCTTGATGCAGGATCGGTTTGCCGTCAAGCTGCTCACCGCGGCACGCGACATGGGAATCCACACAGCCTTGGATACAAACGGGTATCTGGGTAGCCGCCTGACCGACCAGGAACTGGAAGTCATCAACCTGTTCCTGCTCGATATCAAGGGGTGGAACCGCGAACGGCATCGCCGTCTCACCGGGATGGACATCGAACCTGTACTGGCATTCGCCCGGCGCCTGGCCGTTCGGCAGAGGCCCGTCTGGATGCGCTTCGTTCTGGTGCCGGATCTGACGGACAACTTCGACGATATTGCCCGGATAGCCGATTTCGCCGCTCGGCTGGGTGTGGTCGAACGAGTCGACGTACTCCCGTTTCATCAAATGGGGCGTTTCAAGTGGAAGGAGCTTGGTCTTAAGTACGAGCTGGAAAATACTCAACCGCCGTCACCGGAGCTGGTGGACAAAGCATGCATGTGTTTCCGTCAGGCTGGTCTGAAAGCATACTGATTTCTGGCCGCGCGAGCTACGGCAGACGACGGCCTCAGAAGTTGAACATCCATTGAAGAAGCGGCGCCCAACCCGTGAAGCCGGAGTTGTAGGGGGTAATGACGGATGATACTGGCGATTTTACAATCCGCAGGCCTTCTCCAACGAGCCAGACCCGATGGTTTCGCACGGGATACCACTTGATTCCGGGAGCGTATTCATACGAGTTGCCGAATTGACCGAAGACGAACGACGTACGGCCGTAGACTTCCCACTTTTTTGGGACTACAAACTTACTCAGTACCATTTCGAAGCCGTGATCGAATGTCTCGGTAACGGGAATAGGTCCATCCGCCCTGAATCGATTGAGCCAGCGGAAGAAGTACTGGCCGTTCAGGGCCAGTCCTCGCCATTTCACGCCCGCGTCCGCAGCGAACATACGGTATGTGGCCTCATTTACAGTCACGCCCGGAGCAAACGCACCCGTGGCGAATGTATTCACACCGTCCGAGTTGAAAAGCGCGACGTTCTCCGGGTTGTTCTGGTCCAGATTCGAAAACCGGTTTTCCTTAGATTGGGTGTAGCTGACACCGACTCGAATGACGGGTTTGTCGCGTTGCTGGTAATCATCGTACATGCCGCGGGCCCGGCCGCCTGGAATGCCGTAGGTGCCGAGCGGCTCCCACCACACGCTGCCGGAATACACGAGATGTCTGTCTATCTTAGTCGTCGGAACCGTCAACGTGTTCAGGCCGTTACCGACGAAGAGTTCGTAGTGCAACCCTTTCCAGAACTCGCCGTCAATCCAGGTTCCTTGCGTAAAGCCCGGCCGAAAAAACTGGTCCGCCATACTCCGGTCGAGTTGCACGAAATAAGGGAACGTGCCGGTTAGGGTGCGGGTACCCGGAGCGCCCCAATAGCCCGCATATATGCCGATAGCCTTATTGAATCTCCACGATACGTACCCACCCTCGACAAATGCCGCAGACGAGTTGGATGCCCAGCCGATGAGGTTGAACTGAAGCCGCTTGTCGAAAATGTATCCGACGAACTGGAGCAGATTACGATTGAGACTGAAGTCGTTACGCGTAACGACAGGACGTACGGCGCCCAAGTGGTCCGCGTACTCACCATTCCCGAGCAGCGTATTCGTGTATCGGAGCTGCGTAACGTCCCAAAGCCTCAGCAGGAATGGGACCTTGGAGTCGTCCCTAGTTTTCAAGAGAACGATACCATCCTGATAAGGATCGACTGTTTCAGCCATATTCTGATCGGACACCTTGGGCAGTGCAGGCGCGGGATTGGACGGGGCTGCGGGCAGAGGCGTCGCCTCGGGTACGCACTCCGCTGAAGCAGGAAGAGCTTCGGGTGCAGCGCCGGCGATGCTTCCATTTAATCGCTGACGCAACTGCTCGATCAAGCCCAGGAGGGCCTTTTGCTCCTCCTCCATTTTGTGAAGTTGCTCCCGAATGGCGGTATTCTCCGATCTCATCTCCCGGACTTCCTGTTCGAGACCGGTGGGCTCAGTCTGGGGAACTTGTGCGCTTGCCGGGATTGCCAATACGGAGATAGAGGTTACAACCGCTGCGGCCGAAAGTTTGTGAGACATGCTTGTAATCCACATGGGTGACGTCTTCTTTGGCAGGCTTCGGGTTGAAGGCATTCTTGGCGGTCTCCCCGCATCTATGGCCGATGTGGCGCGGATCGACTCCGGCTATCGAGGACGTAGCGCTGAAGGCGATCGCAGCGCGGGGCGACTGGCCGACATAGGGATGAACCGAATGATAGAGCCAACTGGGAATACGAGTAGCCCGGCTTGTGGT
>Ga0070741_10021421_pt1 | contig 10058 bp, 10 predicted proteins | sample Coa_R1_4_FD_66440 | JGI IMG/M metagenome (GOLD analysis project Ga0070741, IMG submission 66440) | Surface soil microbial communities from Centralia Pennsylvania, which are recovering from an underground coalmine fire - Coalmine... | ecosystem: Environmental > Terrestrial > Soil > Unclassified ...
TGAAGCAGCACGTATCGATGGAGCAGGAACCTGGCAGATCTTCCGCTACATTACGGTTCCAATGCTGCGACCGGTGATCTTGTTCACCGTCATTATCTCAACAATCGGCGGTTTAACGCTCTTTACTGAGCCACAGATCTTGCTTGGCAACAGTGGTGGCACTGGACACGAAGGCTTAACTATGGGTGTGTACCAGTACTGGCAGACCTTCCCCTCAGACCACTATGGTTACGGTGCGTCGGTGAGCTGGGTTATGTTCTTCATCATCCTGGCGTTCTCCATCTTCAACTGGCGCGTGGTACAGCGTAGTAATCGATAACCACTCATAGGAAAGAAAGGAGTATAGAGCGTGGCATTACAACAAGAAACCCTGGTCAGGAAGATCATCACGCATGTCTTGCTGCTAATAGGGGCTGTGATCGCGATTTTCCCCTTCTACTGGATGATCGTGATGTCAACCAACACAACGAGCGATATCTACCGTGTGCCGCCGAAACTTATTTTTGGGGGTAATCTATGGATCAACATCGCTCATGTGCTCCAGGACATCGATTTCTTCAGGGCTTTTTTAAACACTTTGACCATTGCTTGCGCTACAACCCTGCTGGTGCTGTTCTTCTGCTCCCTGGCAGGGTTCACCTTCGCGAAAATTGACTTTCCCGCAAAGAACACACTGTTCGCCATTCTGGTAGGAACGATCATGTTGCCCACAGCGGGCTCGGTGGTAGCCTTGTTCGTGATTATGGCAGACCTGCACCTGATTGGTACGCTGCTGCCCGTCATTCTACCGGGTATGGCTCCCGCATTTGGTATCTTCTGGATGCGACAAATAGCTCTGGGCTCGGTTTCCAGCGAACTAATCGATGCCGCACGCCTCGACGGTGCTGGGCACATGCGCCTGTACTGGCATGTCGCCCTCCCGGTATTGCGTCCGGCGATGGGTTGGCTGGGTCTCTCTACCTTCATTGCAGCCTGGAACGACTACTTCTGGCCATTGATCGTGCTGAACGATCCCAAGGTGTTTACCTTGCAGATTGCCCTTGCCCAGTTAAACGGCATCTACAACACCGACTATAGCGCCGTGATGGCGGCAACGTTGATGGCAACGCTTCCGCTGCTCATTGTCTTCTTCATCGGCGCACGCCAATTTATCGGCAACATCTCGGCTGGAGCACTCAAGTTCTAGCGAAAAGCCTGATTAGCAAGATCGATCCCGATCATAAATAAGACTGCGAGCCCCTTATTCAGGATACATCGAAGGGGCTCGCAGTCTTATTTGAGGCGTCTCCCGGATAACGAAATGGTCTGGTCGCTTTTCGTCTTGCCGTCCAGACGGTGCATCGTTGGAGAGAGCAATCCTGCTACCCCTGCCAGAATACATGCGATGCCAGAAAGACCAATCACCAGTGCAGGTGAGAGGGATTGGAGAAGGAGCCCGCCCATCAATGTTCCCAGAGGTGTCGCAGCAGTCGTCAGAGCAAGACGCGCACCGAAGACCTGTCCTCGCATGGCTGGCGGAATGAGTCGCTGCAACAGAGAGGCTTCTATCGGCATATACGGAGCCCAGGAGCACGCTCCCAGAGCGAGACACAGCAGCGCCAGGGGCAACGAATGGAAGATCATCAGCGGGCAAAGGAAGCCTCCCCACAGGATAGCGATCAGCGGTTGGCTCAACCCTGGTCGGAACCGGGCAGCAACGAAACCGGTGAGCAACGCGCCGATCAGTGCTCCCACCCCAAAGCCCGTCCAGAGCAAGCCGTATCCCTGGACTCCAGCATGCAGGATCTTGTCGCTGTAGAGAGGCAGGGCGGCTTCCAAAGGACCATACGAGAAAAAGAAGAGCACTGATAAGCCTGTGAGCAGACGGATCTCCCTGGTGCGGATGAGCAGACCAAAGCCACTCAACCATGTTTGCTTCACGGGAGATGCTTCTTTGAGCGTATGACGAGCGATGGGAGGCAGCGAAAAGACGAGAAGCCCCATGAGGAGGAAACTCATCGCGTCGATCAACAGGGCAAAAGCTCCTCCTACCTCGGCGACCAGTATTCCAGCGAGTACGGGGCCAAGCAGCGACGCGAATTGCAAACTCGTTGAAGCAAGGGCATTGGCTCGTTCAAGAGCATCCTCTGGGACGAGATGTGGCACAATGACGCGAACACCTGCTCCCGTGGCAGGAGAGAGCGCTCCTGCCAGCAAAGCCAGTGCATAGATCTGCCACAACTGCAAGACTCCCATCCATGAGAGAACGGGAATGGCTCCAATCAGCAGTGCACGCATGCAGTTATCTATTCCCATCACCAGCCGAGGCTGCCAGCGATCCAACACGGTTCCAAGCAACGGTCCTGTCAGCATGCCGGGGAGTTGAAAACACAGAAGCACAAGACTGAGTGCTACACCTGATCCGGTGAGTTGTAAGACGAACCAGAGTAAAGCAATCGTCGTAAATTGATCTCCCAGATAGGAAACACTTAGCCCCAACCATAAGCGCAGAAAGGCATGGGAACGCAGTGGGCTACGAGCCACTGAGCCTTTGAAGAAATGGAACACAAACGTTCCCCTTTCAATAACAACATTCTCTCCGTGTTTATCCATCAGTTCTAATCCCTCATTGTATTCTCTCATTGGAGTGTCGAGCGAGACTCAACGGTCGTCCATTGGTCACATTCTTTCGTTGCATTCCGTCATTGGAGTGACGAGGGAAATCCAGCTGATGTGACAGGGAAACGAACTCCCATCGAAATACTGGCAGCGGTCACATTTCTGCGCGCTGGTTCGTCAGCATAGTGGCACGCGAAAACGACACTGGAGTCTGGTTCAAAGAGCCAACTGTAGAGAAGTCGAGACGGACACAAAACACGCTGTTTTACGACATATGAAAGGTAGGTTATGACAATGGCTGATGAAAAAATTCTGATGGTAATGATGGCAGTCACAGATATGGCGAAGGCCAAAACGTTCTACGCGGAGCAATTGGGCTGGTCTGTCACCACAGACTACGGACAAGGCGCTCACCACTGGGTCTCTCTAGAGCTCCCAGGAGGAGGCGCCTCTCTGACCCTGTCGACGGTGCAAGGAAGCCTGAAACCTGGTGCGATGACGCTCTATCTCTCGACTGCAAATATTGAAGCGGCGTACAACGAGTTCAAAGCAAAGGGCGTCGAGGTCAATGAAGTGAAGGATGACCTGTATGGCCCTGGCTCTGGCGTCAAGTGGTTTGACCTCAGTGATCCCGATGGCAACCGGTGGCTGATGGTTCAGTCAGAAAAAGGTCCAGGAAGCGTGTGATTCTTCGTCAGCCAGAGGTGATAATGACCGAGCTGGCGGAGCTTGCGACCTCGATGTCATAATACGGGGCAGTCGGCTCAAAGCCAGAGCTTTGCAACCATACGTTGTTGCCCATATCGCTGAAGGTTTGATCATCGAAGACGAACGTAGAAACCCAGCCTTTGAGATGCGCACGCGCGGCAACGCCGGCAGGGCGTCGGACGATGATCGAAGATGCTCCTCCAATGATGCGTATGGGAACGACGCCAGAGGGCATGGGAAGCTCCAGGTTGATTGAGCTGAGCCCCCCCTTAACCTCCAGGGAGGCGAGATCGAGACCACCCAGTTCGGCAGTGACATCTGATACGCCGCCCTGGATCACAATCTGCCAGGGGATGGAGACGTTGAGCGTGACATGAGCCGCACGCTGCTCTCCCACCAGACCGAGCAGTCGTCGTGGATAGCGAATAGTGACCTCCCCATCTTTAACCTTCACATCCGGCATCGGTCCCTCAAAGCGAGCCTGGCAAAGTTCGGCCATTCCCTCGGTAGTACGCAATGTGAGCCGTGAGACCCCAGAGGAGACCACGAGTCGGCCACTAGAGAGATCTAAGAGCGGAGCAGAGAAGATTCTCCCCTCGCTCGATGGCGTTTCTTGCAACCGGATAATTTCCTTCCTGGACATCGCGTTGCTGCGCTTGAGAAACTCCAGCAGGAAGGCAATCTGCTCATCATCGTAGTCCGACGCCAGTTCATCCCATGCTTTCCCAAGAGACTCAAAAATGCGGGCAATTTTGTGCATTTCATCCTTGTCTCTTTCGAGCCGGACGATGACTCTGCGGCCATCGTTAGGGTCGCGCTCCCGGTGCACGAACCCGGCCTCCTGCAGACGGTTGAGCATCCCCGTGATCGCACCGGTGGTCAGTCCGGTGCGATCGGCGAGCTGACCCGCTGTCGAGGGGCCGTTACTCTCCAGGATATCTATGACCTGCAGGTCCGTGACAGTAATCCCGAGCTGGGCCGCCGCCACTCGAAAAAAGGATGCCGCAAGTCCAGTGAACTGCCGTAGCTCCCGCGTTAGCTCCTCTGGTACCTTCGTAGATTTTTGCTGAGAACCTCTTGACAATTTTTATCCCTCCTGAGATTTTTGCTGAGAACCTCTTGACAATTTTTATTTTTCTAATTAAGATATATTTATCTTAGTAAGCAAGATAAATTTCATTGATTTTAATTTAGCAGATTAATGATTATAGTATAGCATAATCTTTGTGATCAAGAAAGGATCAATACCCATGAATCAAGTCAGTGACAAAATCCGGGCCTTCTTTGAGGATTTCAATCAAGCGAATAACGCATTTGAGCCCGAATTTCTTGCTCCCTTAGTCGGTGGCACTCTTGTGGGTGCTGATCCCAATGGCGTTATCCAGGCGATCTCAAAAGAAGACTATCTGGCAGGGGTCGCAAAAAGCCAGGAATACTTGCAGTCCCTGGGTTTTCAATTCGTCAAGGCGGTTCCCGTTGAAGAAATCTCTCTCTCTGAGCACTATACGATGGTGAAAACGAAAGGAACCATGCGCCTTGAAAAGACTCCAGGTCAGCCAATCGATCTGGCTCATGACGCTACTTACATTTTGTTCATCAAAGATGGCAGACCCCAGATTGTCTTTGCCCTTTCCCATGAAGATCCCATGAAAATGGCACAAGAGCAGCATGGTTCCGTCTACGAGAGTTAACGTTCATGATGAATTTTTGGATCCCAATAGGCTAACAGAAAGGTATTCTCAATGTTTGCGGTCTTAAGAAAACGCAATTTTTCTTTGCTGTGGCTAGGGCAAATTGTTTCAATGTGCGGTGACGGTTTTCTGATTATCGCGCTGCCATATTATGTCTACCAGCTTACTGGATCAGTCTTGCAAACGGGCATCGCTGTCATCGTGGAGACCCTGCCCGCTGTCCTGCTCAGTTCGCTCGCCGGTGTCTTCGTAGATCGCTGGAATCGCCGCTGGACAATGATGATCGCCGACCTCTTGCGGGCGGCAGTACTCCTACTCATGCTGCTGGTGCATAGCGTTGGCCTGCTCTGGCTCATTTATGTAGCGATAGCAGTGCAGGCAATCATCACGCAGTTCTTTACTCCCGCATCGATGGCGCTCATCCCATCGCTTGTCGAAGAGGAGCAGCTGATGTCTGCGAACTCACTTTCATCGTTTGGTCAATCAGTAGTTCGCCTGATAGGGCCCCCGATAGGTGGCATCCTTTTCACCGCGCTGGGTCTCACCGGCATCGTACTGGTGGATAGTGCCACCTACATGTTTTCCGCGCTGATGCTTTTGCTCATCTCGGTCCCTGCGTCTGCATATGTAAGCAAAGGGGCAGAGCAGAAAGAGCGCATTCGTATCGCCGCAGCCATGAAACATCTCTGGGAAGAATGGACGGGAGGACTCCGACTCATTGGACGTAGTCAGACGCTGGTTGGCATCTTTCTGACGATGGGAGTGCTCATGCTTGGGCAGGGGATTATCCAGGTCATGTTCGTCGTCTTCGTCAGAAGCGTCATGCATGGCGATGCGATGATCTATGCCTTAGTATTGACCGCGCAAGGCGTTGGTTCGATGCTTGGTGCCATGCTCAACGGAGTGATCAGCAAATGGCTACGACCTGGCTATCAGATCGCTCTGGCCGGGTTGACTGCAGGAGCCGCCATTCTTATCATAATCTACTACCCACAACTCATTCTCGTCATGATACTCACCGGGCTCATGGGCATCTTCGTCGTCGGCCTTGTCGTCACGTTATACACCCTGCTGCAAGTCGGAGCCGAGGATCGCTACCGTGGCCGCGTTTTCGGTACTCTCCAAACCGTCATGTCGCTAGCGATGCTCATCAGCATGACACTGAGCAGCAGTCTCGGCGATAGGCTGGGGGTTGTTCCCTGGATGACCATCTCGGGAGCATTGGTCCTGTTATCAGGCTTCGTAGCACTATTCACTCTACGCCAGGCTCGCCTCCCTCAGCAGGAGAAGCAGGCAGCAGAGAAGGAAATAGAACTGTCTGTGTAAGCTCATAAGGACCCCATGAAAAATGGCGCAAATGGGGTCCTTCCTGTAGAGCCGAGTAAAACTCATGAGATTTGATATCATTGCTGGACAATAGCAAGGAGATATTCTTATGGCAACCATCACTGTTCCGCAGCAACCTATTCCTGGTCCATCAGCATTGCCGCTTCTTGGCAGGTGGGCGAATATGCTCAGGCTTCTCTTCGCCCCGTGCACCTACTCGCGTTGGCTGCACGACACCTATGGCGATGTTGTCGCGATGGCGCATGGCGATCCCACATACGTCTTCGCCTTTGGGCCTGCGCTCAACTTCCATCTGCTTTCTCAGCCCGCGCTCTTCGAGGTTGGGAAAGGGACGATCTTGAAGGTGCCGAAAGACACCGCATGGGGACGCATCCAATTCTGTAATCTGCTGAATATGAACGGGGAGCATCACAAACAGCAGCGTAATTTGATGCAGCCAGCTTTCCATAAACGGCAGGTTGGGCGGTATCACGACGACATGGCGGAGCTCGCGAGGCTGATGCTTGAACGCTGGCAGCCTCTCTCACAGATCAACCTGCACGCTGAAATGAAGAAGCTCACCCAGCAGATCACGGTCAAGACGCTGCTTGGGCTGGACGATGAGAAAGAGATAGACCGTATTGGAACGCTTTTCCAGGAGTTAAGCGTTTCACAGTTACTGCTGATGTTTACTCCACTCATCGATATGCCAGGAATGCCCTATCATCGCACGCTCAGGCTTGCCGAGAAGCTAGAAAGCTTTATTCGTGCCATGATTGCACAGAAGCGAAGAGAGTCCGACGCCACTGATGTGCTAGCAGCGCTGGTACGTGCGCATGATGAGGATGGAACAAAGCTCACTGATGATGAGTTGATCAGTCACACAGTCACTTTGTATGCTGCCGGGCACGTGACCACAGCGAACGCGTTGACATGGGCCATCTTCTTGCTTCATCAGCATCCACACATCCACGCTGACCTGCTCGATGAGCTTGATAGCAAGCTGCATGGCGATGCCCCTACGCTTGAGTCGCTGCAGCAATTATCCCTGCTTGACGGCGTCATCAAAGAGAGCCTGCGCCTTTTGCCGCCAGCCCCCACCAGTATGCGCATCGCGGCCTCGCAGTGTGAGGTTGGCGGCTTTGCTCTGCCCAAAGGATCAACGATCTTCTTCAGCCCGTTCGTGACACACCGCTTGCCGGAGTTGTATGAGGAGCCAGATCGCTTCAAACCGGAACGCTGGGCAGCGCTCAGTCGCACGCCGTACGAGTATTTGCCGTTTGCTGCCGGGACGCACAGGTGTATCGGAGCGGAATTCGCGCTACAGGAGATGAAAGTGGTGCTAGCAATGCTGCTCCAGCGTTACCGTCTTGCGGTCGTGCCCAATACCAAAATTACGCCGAGGGGCAGCAATCTGGACCCGATGTATGGTATGCCAATGCGTATCATCCCCCAGGATCGGCGATTTGAGCGTGTTCCGGTACGCGGTAACATCCATCGTCTGGTCGAATTTGCGTAGGAGGTTCTCACTGGATGAGGTAAGCCCAGAATACATGTAAAATTCTGTCGTTTTCTGGACATTTGAAAGCAGCATAGTGCCACCTTCCTCTGCTCGAACGGGACCAATTCTTTTCTTGCGTTTGGTTCAATCAGAAGAGTGGTCCTGCTGGGACGCCAAAGCCGTATCGACATCCGCTAAATGAGCGTCTGCCCAACGACACAACGCGTTCATCGGTTCCATCAGCGTCAGACCCAGGTCGGTCAACGCATATTCCACTTTGGGGGGCACAGCCGGATAGACGATCCGCTTGACCAATCCATGCTGTTCCAGTTTCCGCAAAGTCTGAGTGAGGACCTTCTGTGAGATGTCCAACGTCTGTTGGATCTGGCCAAACCGCATGATGCCCCTGAGAGCTAACAGACAAATCACCAGGACCGTCCAGCGGTCGGCAATCAGAGCAAGGACGCGCCGCGAGCCACAATCAGGATTGAAGACATGCAGAGCGGTTTCTTTTGTTTCCATGTGGTAAGTATAGCACAAATAAGTGCCTACTTGCCAATACTTCTGGAGCCGTCTTATACTACTTCTTACGACCAGACACACCCTACAAAAGGAGAACAGAGATGATTTTGGTTACAGGTGCTACAGGCAACGTGGGCAGAGAAGTCGTCCACGCATTGATCGAGGATGGTCATCAGGTATGCGCTCTGGTTCGCCATCCGAAGCAGAGCGCGCTTCCACCAGGCGCAGAGGAGGTCGTTGGAGATTTGAACAGACCCGAGACGCTCTCTGCTGCGCTGGCCGGGGTGCAGGGAGTATTTCTGCTCAGCGGGTATCAGGACATGCCTGGCGTTCTCGCCGAAATGCGCCGTGCCGGAGTGAAGCAGGTTGTGCTGCTGTCGGGCAGTTCGGCTCCGGTCGGCGACATGAGCAATGCCATCACGCGCTACATGGCTCGCTCCGAACTCGCTGTGCGCGAATCGGGAGTGCCCTGGACGATCTTGCAGCCCAATAGCTTCATGTCGAACGCGCTGCGCTGGGTGCCACAGATTCGAGCGGGCAATCTCGTGCGCGCCCCCTTTCCCAGCGTCCGGGTGGCCGCAATAGACCCATTTGACATTGCGCAGGTGGCAGTCCGGGCCCTCATATCATCCGAGCATGAGGGCAAAATCTACCGGTTGAGTGGGCCAGAATCGCTGCTGCCGGTGGAGCAGGTGTCAATCCTGGGACAGGTGCTGGGCAGAGATCTGCACTTTACGGGCCTCTCAGATGAAGAGGCCCGGGCGGAAATGAGCGCCAGCATGCCGGAGGAATATGTCGAGGCGTTCTTCAGCTTCTTTGCCGAAGGCAAATTAGATGAATCGCGCGTTTTGCCAACCATCGAGGACATCACTGGGAAGCGACCGCGCACCTTCGAGCAGTGGGCGCACGCGCACGCCAAAGCCTTTCAGTAAAGAGTGGCAAGCATACAAAGTATACTTGCCACATACTAATAGCATGACGCCACGTCAGAGGCTTGCTTCATCGTAAATGATCAGGCAACTGATCTACTGATCCTGTTTTGAGTTCTTCCGCACGTTTGTAGGTAGCAATAATCACTCCAGATGGGGAAGCTTGAGATTCAACCAGGGTAAAAGAAGCGGGAAGCGTCCCTTTCTCAAACAACCGTTTTCCCGTCCCGAGGGTCACGGGAAAGATTTTGAGCCACAATTCATCAACCAGATCATGTGCAAGTAATGTCTGAATGAGATTGCCACTCCCATGCACTTGTATCTCAGGACCATTCTGTTGTTTGAGCGCGCGTATTTCATCCACCACATTGCCCTTTAAAAAGACCGACTTGCTCCACCCATGTGTGGTAAGCGTATTGGAAACAACATACTTTGTGGCTTCGTTGATTGGGTTTTTCCCATCATCAGCATGTGGCCAATAGGTTGCAAAGATCTCAAAGGTTTTTCTCCCTAATAGCAGATCAAATGGCCTACCCATTTGCTCTCCCATGATCTTGCCAACTTCATCATCAAAGTAGGGAACCACCCATCCACCATGCGTAAAATTCCCACTGGTATCTTCTGTTGGTCCACCAGGTCCCTGCATAACGCCGTCAAGTGTGATGAAAGTGAGGACGATAATTTTTCTCATGTTATTCTCCTTTCACTGAGAAGTGTTGACACGTAGATGATAACACTGTGCAAGAATTCTGTCTTGAACAAAAACGACAGCTACTCAGATTT
>Ga0070741_10021422_pt1 | contig 10058 bp, 8 predicted proteins | sample Coa_R1_4_FD_66440 | JGI IMG/M metagenome (GOLD analysis project Ga0070741, IMG submission 66440) | Surface soil microbial communities from Centralia Pennsylvania, which are recovering from an underground coalmine fire - Coalmine... | ecosystem: Environmental > Terrestrial > Soil > Unclassified ...
CCCGCCGCAAACCGCGCTCGCCCCAACTGGCGTTCCTTTTCCGGGATAGAGCGGAAAAGGAACGCCAGTTCATGGTGAGGCGGGGCGGTTTGGGCGGTTTGTCGGGTATCCACCACTTGGGGGACGGGCTCTGCCACAGTCCGGCGGCAGATGTGGGCCGTCTCCACGCCACCACCGCCGGAGTACCGCCGGGCCGCTCTCGTGGCGCTGCTGCTCATCCCGGTTCTCGGGACGGGCCTGGCCGCCGGGCCCCTCGGGCTGCTCGATCGGGCTGACCTGCCGCCGCCGCCGCTGGTCGAGCACTCCCATGTGCTCGAGCCGGACGGCGCCACCGCCCAGCGCCTGATCCCACCACCCCCCGACCCTCAGACGGGGCCGTCGGCCTCCGAGCTGCCGGTGCCCCCGGTGCCCACAACCAGCTCCGTGGCGCCGGCGCCGGTGACGATGGCCCCGGCAGCCGCTCCCCCGGCCTCGCCGCCGCCGATCGACCCGGCGGCCGCGGCGCTCGGCGGCCTCATCGACTCCCGGCTGGCCGACCCGAGGCTGGTCGGCACCACGGTCGGGTTGTCGGTCTGGGTCGACGGTCTCGGCGAGGTCGCCGGACGGAACGCCGACCTCCCACTCATGCCGGCGTCGAACCAGAAGCTCTTCACGGCCATGGGGGTGTTGTCGCTCATCCCGCAGACCGACCGGCTGGTGACGGAGGTGCGCACCGCAGGGGCGCAGGAGGGCCGCGTCCTCAACGGCGATCTCTTCCTCGTCGGGGGCGGCGATCCGACGCTCAACGCCAAGGGGCCGCACTCGCTCGACGACCTCGCCGCAGCGGTGAAGGCGAAGGGCATCGATGAGGTGCGGGGTGCACTGATCGGCGACGAGACCCGCTACGACAACCTGCGGGGCGCACCGGGCTGGCTGCCGCAGCACGTCCCGGTGTTCATCGGGCCGTTGTCGGCGCTGGTGGTCGACCGCAACCAGCTGCGGCCCGACGCCGACTACGCCGCCAATCCCCTGCCGGGCACGCTGCCGTACTTCCGGGCCGCGTTGCTCCGGGCCGGTGTCCGGGTCCTTGGCCCCAACGCCGCCGGTGCCGCTCCCGCGGGCAGCGCCGTACTGGCCGCCCTGGCGTCCCCGCCGATCGGCGATCTCGTGGGCGAGATGCTCAACCAGTCCGACAACCTCATCGCCGAAGTGCTGGTCAAGGAGGTCGGCTACCGCGCCAGCCGGGCGAACGGCGCAGCGCCGGGCCCGGGGACGACGGCCGGAGGGCTGACGGCCATCGATCAGGCGGTGCGGCGCCTGGGCGTTCCGCTCAGCGGCGTCGCCGCCGACGGCTCGGGCCTCTCCCGGGAGGATCGGCGCTCCGCCCGGGAGTGGCGATCGCTGCTGCACGCCGCGCAGGGCCAGCCGTGGGCCGGGCGGCTCGTCGGGTCACTGCCCCTCGGGGCCCGCACCGGCACACTGATCCGGCGCTTCGCCCACACCGCCGCCGAGGCCAACGTCCGGGCCAAGACGGGCTGGATCGACGAGGCGAGGTCGCTGTCCGGCTACCTCACCACCGCCGGGGGACGGCCCGTGGTCTTCTCCGTCGTCATCAACGGGACGACGCCGACCTCGCCGGCCCTCAACGCCCTCGATTCCCTCGTGGCCGCCATCGCCGCCGACCGCTCGTAACGCCGCCGTCACACGGCGCAGCCGCGACCGGGGCGCACACCCCCAAACCACCCTCCACAAATCAAGCTCTCGTTAAGCCTGGATTCGGGGGGAAGGGGCGCCTTGCCAGGCGTCGAATCCGGACATCGTGCCCCCCGGCCCATTCACCCCCACGCCCGGTTGCGATTTCGCGGTTGTCTTCGATGCCGCCTGCGGCGGCGACGAGCGGGCCCTGGCCGCGCTCTGGCGGGAGCTGCACCCGGCCCTGCTGCGCTACCTGCGGGCCGTCGACCCCGGCGCCGCGGAGGACATCGCCTCCGACACCTGGCTCGAGGTCACCCGCCGGCTCGACCGGTTCTCCGGCGACGAGCGCGCCTTCCGGGGCTGGCTCTTCACCATCGCCCGGCACCGTCTGATCGACGCCCGCCGGCGGGCCGCCCGCCACCGCACCGCCCCGGTGGCCTGGCTCCCCGACCGTCCGGGGGTCGACGACCCGGCGGCCGACGTCCTCATCGACCTGTCCACCCGGGAGTCGCTCCGGCTCGTGGCCGAGCTGCCGCCCGAGCAGGCGGAGGCCGTCCTCCTACGGGTGATGGCCGGGCTCGACACCGACGAGGTCGCCCAGATCATGGGCAAGCAACCCGGCAACATCCGGGTGCTCTCCCACCGGGGCCTGCGCAACCTCGCCCGCCGCCTCGCCCCTGCGGGCAGCTGAGGGCCGTTCACCTCAGACGAGGCGGCGCTCCGTGGCCCAGCGGGTGAGCTCGTGGCGGCTGGAGAGCTGCAGCTTGCGGAGGACGGACGACACGTGGGTCTCGACCGTCTTCACCGACAGGTTCAGGCGGCGGGCGACCTCTTTGTAGGCGTACCCCCGGGCGATGAGCCGCAGGACGTCGCGCTCCCGGGCCGTGAGCTGGTCGAGCTCCGGGTCGGACGGCAACGTCATCGATCCGGCAAAGGCGTCGAGCACGAAGCCGGCCAGCCGGGGAGAGAACACGGCGTCGCCGGCCGCCACCCGGCCGATGGCCTCGGCCAGTTCGGCGCCCGACACGGTCTTGGTCAGGTAGCCCCGGGCGCCGGCCCGGATCACGGAGATGACGTCCTCGGCGGCGTCCGACACCGACAGGGCCAGGAATCGGGGCGGCGGCTGGTCCTGCGCCGCATCGGCGGTGGCCAGCACCCGCTTGATGAGCTCGGCGCCGCCTCCGCCGGGCATGTGGACGTCGACCAGCACGACATCCGGTCGGGTGGCGGCGATGCCGGCCACCCCTTCCTCCACGTCGCCGGCCGTGCCCACGACGTCGACCCGACCTTCGAGCTCGCTGCGCACCCCCGAGCGGACGAGCGGGTGATCGTCGACCACGAAGACCCGAGGGGTCGCCGAAGCACGCTCGCTGCTCATCTCGGCTTCTCCTCCATCCTCACGATCCCTCTCGGCATCGACAGCTCGATCTCGGCTCCTTCGCCGGGGGCCGACCGGATGTCAGCGGCGCCGCCGTGGCGCCGCAAACGGGCGGAGACGGAGTCGGCCAGACCGCGCCGGTCGGGGGGCACGGCTGATGGGTCGAATCCTCGTCCGCGGTCCCGAACGTAGAGGGAGATCTTGTCCGCCTCGACCTCGAGGTAGACGTCGACGGTGTCGACGCCGGCGTGGCGGGCGGCGTTGAGGGCCGCCTCCCGGCCGGCGGCCACGAGGGCCCGGCCGGTGTCGTCGAGCGGCGCGTCGCCGACGAGCACGGCGTCGAAACGGACGGCGTAGTGGTCCTCGAGGTCGTCGAGTTCCCGGCGCAGCAAGGTGGCGACGGTCGCCGTGTCGGCCTGACCGTAGATCTCTTGGGGGACACCCCCCAACCCCCGGGCTCCATAGAGCCAGGATCGCAGCTCCCGTTCCTGACGACGGGCCAGGCTGCGGACAGCCCTGTCGTCGCCGGCCCGCTTCTGGATCAGGGCCAGCGTCTGGAGGACCCCGTCGTGGAGGTGGGCGGCGACCTCCGCCCGCTCCTCGGACCGGATGCGCTGGCGCCGCTCGTCGGTGAGGTTGCGGGCGAGGCGGGCCATCCACGGCCCGAGCAGGAGCACCGCGCCGGCGACCAGCACCGCTGCCCCGGCGGCGCTGCGGCCGATGGAGTTGAGGTCGCCCAGGGCGGCCATCGTGGCGATACCGCCGAGGAGGACGAGGCTCACGCCGACGGCCACGAACAGGGGTCGCAGCCGCTCCCGCCGGCCGGCGGCGCCGCCCGCTCCGGCCCGGCCGCCCCAGCCCCACGCGACACCCGCTCCGGCCGTGGCCAGCAGGGCGGGGGCGACGACCTGGGCCGGGAGCCAGGCGGTGAACTGCCCGATGAGCAGCACGGCCCCCGACACGATGGCCAGGACGGCGACGGTGTCGAGGAGGTCCGCCGGGCGGCCGTTGATCGTGAAGCGGGCGCCCGGTTCGGCGGCGACGCCCCGGCCGTCGGCGGCCGCCGCGTCCTCCTCGCTCTCCGGCGGGAGAAAGACCCAGGCCAGGGCGTAGAGCAGCCCCACCGCCGGGAGGCTGCCGATGGCCAGCAGGACGACGACGGCCCGCAAGGCCTCCACCTGGACGCCGAGCGCCGCGGCGAGCCCGTTGCAGACCCCCGCCACCCAGCGGCCTTCCCGCCGCCGGGTCAGGCGGACCGTCCAAAGGCCTCCCTCACTCATCGGCGCTCACCCATTGTCCGGATGATCGCACGCCCAGCGGTCACCGCCTATCAGGGATACCCCGGGCACCCTGGCGCCCGGGTCAGGGAACGACCAGGGTCATCCCCGATACTCCGGACGCTTCGAAAGCCCGATCATCACTGGCATGGAACCCGAACTTCCGCCCAACCAACCCACGCCGGACGCCGACGACGAGGCGCCCTTCGAGCCCCCCGCCGACGGCCCGCCCGCCGACGCGCCCGGCGAAACCCCCGACCTCCCCCCGGCGGCCCCCCACGACCCGGCCGCCGACGCTTCGTTCGGCCTGCCGGCCAACGAAGCGCCTGAGGATGAGGTGGAGAGCCGCAACGCGGCTGCCGGTGAGGAAGCGGGCGGGGACGAGACGCTGCCCCCGCCTCCCCCTTCCGCCTCCGACTCCGCCCCGCCGCCACCGCCGCCTCCCGGCTCGGGAGCCGACTCTGGACCGCCTTCCCCTCCCCCTCCCTTCGGCGGCGGGGGCGAGCCGGCCGGTGGTGGTGTGTGGGCCCCGCCGTTCCAGATACTGCGGTCGAAGGAGGATCGGAAGCTCGGGGGTGTGGCCGGGGGTTTGGCGGCGGCGACCGGGCTCGACCCGACGCTCGTGCGGCTGGCCATCGTCCTCGGCTGCCTGACCGGCTGGGGGATCCTGGCCTACCTCATCGCCTGGGCGGTCATTCCGGAGGAGGACCCGGCCAAGGGCCGGCATCTGGTTCCGGCGCCGGAGCGGACGGCGAAGCACATCCGGATCGGCCTGACCGTGGTCGGTGTCCTCGGCGTTCTCCACGTGGTCGGCACCATCCTCGGCATCGTCTCGTCGGCCATCATCGGCATCGGCCTGTTCCCGGCCCACCTGTTCGGGATCGGCCGCCACCGCGGCTTCGAAGGCGGCGAAGGCCTGCTCGGACTGTTCCTCCTCGTCGGCGGCTGCCTCCTGCTCTTCCGCCGCCACCTCCCCTGGCTGCCCGCCACCGATACCGGCCCCGGCAATGGCGGCGGCTGGTGGTCGGGCGGGTCAGCCGGACCCTCCCGGCCAGGAGATGCGCCGGCCGCCCCGTCCACGTCGGTCGCCCTGGCCACGGTCGCCCCGGGCCGCGGTGGTGGGGGCGCGACGTACGGGCCGCCTCCGCCTTCGGCAGGGGCGGGCGGGGCCGGGGCGGGCGGGTTCGGGGCGCGGGCAACGGCTGCGGCCCGGGCGGCCCGGACCAACGGGCCGCTGCTGCTCGTGCGGGCCACCGGGTGGCTCGTCGGCCTCTGGTTCCTGGCCGCAGCCGTCGTCGGCGGTGCGTTCTGGGTCACCGGGGCGCTCCGGGTCCGCTTCCCGGTTCTGCCGATCGTGGCCGTGCTCGCCGCCCTCGGGGTGCTCGGCTACACGCTGCTCCGCAGTCGGCGGGTGGCGGCCGTCGTCGCCGCCATGGCGCTGCTGCTCGTGCCGACCGCACTGGCGGCCGGTGTCACCCGGGTCGACGGGCAGGCCGGCGACCGGTCGATCACCCCGCGGGTACCGACGGACCTCGACCGGGAGTACCGCCACGCCATCGGCGCCCTCAGCCTCGACCTCTCCGCCCTCCAGCTCCCGGCCGGTCAGACCCCGCTCAAGGTCAACATGGGCGCCGGCAAGATCGAGATCACCGTCCCCTGGGACGCCGAGGTCGAAGCCAGGGCCTCGGTCGGCGCCGGCTCGTTCGACCTGTTCGGCAACCGCCAGACGGGCGTGAACCTCGACGGGAAGAGCCGCTCCACCGGGCAGCCCGGAGCGCCCGTCCTCGTCATCAGCGGCAAGGCCGGTGCCGGCGAGATCATCGTCCGGCGCGGCTACGAGCCCTACACCCACCAGGCTTTGCGGACCGGCCAGCCCGTTCCGCTTTCGTGCTACCCGTCGGGGGCGATCGCTTCCACGACGGAGGTTGCGGGCACGATGTACTGCTCGGCGGCCGACGGCGTGACCAGGATCCCGGCGCTGGCCTGTGTCGTGTCGGACTCCGGCTCGGCGTTGTGCCGCCCGGTCGGTGAACCCGAACCGGCCGTGGACTTCGCCGACGAGCCTGGCACCCGGCGCTGCCAGGTCCCCGCCGGAGGCGGCCCCTCGACCTGTACGGCGCCGATCCCCGGCTCCCGCTGGAACGCACGCCCCGGCAGCTTCACCTGCACGATCCCCGCCGGGGGCGGCCCGGCGGTCTGCCGCCCCGCCGCCCCCACCACGCCGGGCGCAGACACCGAACCCTCAGGTGACCCCGGCACACCACCGGCGACCCAGGCGCCCCCGGCGAACCCAACCGCTCCCGAGGCCCCGGCCCCGACGACCACGTCGGGGCCGCCGGCCGCGCCCGGCGAGTACCGGTGCACCATCACTGAAGAAGGCGGGCCCGCCACCTGCGAACCCCGCTGAGAGGAAACGGGGTTCACAGTCGCGCTGAACCGGGACTATTCCGGTTGAGCGCGACCGTGAACCTCAGCCACGGTGGACGATCCGGCCTTCGACCACCGTCAGCAGGACTTCACCGCGGCCTTCGTCGCCCAGCAGGACGAGGTCGGCGTCGAGGCCCCGGGCCAGGCGGCCCTTGGTCAACAGGCCGAGCGCCGCGGCGGCGTTGCCCGCCGTCGCCCGGGCGAGGTCGGCCCAGTCCCAGCCGGTGGCGGCGGCGAAGTTCCGCAGGGCCACGTCCAGGGTGAGGACGCTGCCCGCCAGTGTTCCGTCGGCCAGGCGCACCGCTCCACAGCAGTGCGACGCCGCACGGCCGCCGAGATCGACGTCGCCCTCCGGCAATCCGGCCGCCCGCACCGCGTCGCTGATGAGTACGACGCCCTCGGGCCCCTTGGCCCGGGCCAGCACCGCCATCGCCCCGGCGTGCACGTGATGCCCGTCGGCGATGAGCTCGCAGCGCAGCTCCGGCAGCGCCAGCGCCGCCCCCGCCGTCCCCGGCGCCCGGTGACCGAGCCCGCCCATCGCGTTGAACGTGTGCGTCACATGCCGAACACCCAGGGCCGCCGCCGCCTTCATGTCGTCCCACGTCGCCTCGGTGTGGCCGGCGGCGACCACCACCCCCCGCCGGACGCACTCCTCGATGACCGACGCCGCGCCCTGCATCTCCGGCGCCAGGGCGATCATCCGCACCGTCCCGGCCCTGATGTCGAGCAGGCGACGGGCTTCGGCAAGATCCGGGAGCCGGATCCCGGCCGGGTCCTGGGCACCGGCCCGGGCGGGGTTGATCCAGGGGCCTTCCAGGTGGGCGCCGAGGATCGTGGCGCCGCCGTCGACCGGGCCGACCACACCGGCGATGGCCAGCACCGCCGCCTCCAGCGCCGCCGGCGGCGCCGACCAGGTCGTCGGCAGCAGCGCGGTCACGCCGTGGGAGGCGTGGAAGCGGGCCATGCGGAGCAGCCCGTCCGCATCGGCGTCCATGGCGTCGGCGTCGTCCCCGCCGTGGACGTGCACGTCGATGAAGCCGGGGAGCAGCACTCCGCCCCGGCCGTCGACCACCATGCCCAGGGCGCTGATCTCGGCCCGCACTCCGCCGGGCGCCTGCCCCGGCCCCATCGACTGGATCCGCCCGCCGGCCGCCGCCAGCCAGCCCGGCGACCACACGCCATCGGCCCCGACGACGGTGGCGCCGGAGATCAGCAGCGGGGGCGGAGGTTCAGCCGAACGGGCAACCACGCCGGTAACTGATAGCGCATGGAGCCCATTCGGGGCAGAGTCGTCCAGGGAGAATCACCCGTCTGGCCTCCCCCGAACCTGGGTATGGTCGCGGGGCGAGCGAACCCGATCCGTCGACCGAGAGAGGGAGCACGTCAATGGCCGACAAAGACCAGGTTCCGGAGGCCGACGCCCTGGAACAGGCCCTGCCGCCAAGTGACGCCGATCTCGAGCTGCTCGACGTCGAAGACGACCCGGAGATCGGCGCCGAGGTGCCGGAGGCCGACGCCGTGGAGCAATCCCGGCCGCGGGCCGTCCCGGCGGCGGTGGCCGCCCGGCCGATCCCCGTCGACGCCCCAGAGCACGACGTCCTCGAACAGCGCCTCCCCGCCGGGGAGGAGGACGATGACGACGACTTCCGATGACCTTCCTGCTGCCTGAGCGGCCCGTCGGAACCCTCGCCGACTGGCTGGCCCTCGGCGGCGGCGACGGCCTCCGGGCCGCCCGGCGCCTCGGCCGGGAAGGCACGATCGACGAGCTGCGGGCCTCCGGCCTGCGGGGCCGGGGCGGCGGCGGATTCCCGACCGGCGCCAAGTGGGCCGGCGTGGCCCAGGCCGCCGGCACCCACCACTACGCCGTCTGCAACGCCGCCGAAGGTGAGCCCGGTACCTTCAAGGACCGCCGGCTCATGCGGGACAACCCCTACCAGCTCATCGAGGGGCTGGCGATCGCCGCCTTCGCCATCGGGGCGACCGAGGCCTTCATCGGCCTCAAGGCCAGCTTCACCACCGAGATCGACCGGCTCACCCGGGCGCTGGCCGAGATGACCGCCGCCGGCCTCGCCGGCGACGTCGGCATCACGATCGTCCCCGGCCCGGAGGAGTACCTCCTCGGCGAGGAAAAGGCGCTCCTCGAGGTCATCGAGGGCAAGGACCCGCTCCCCCGCCTGCTGCCGCCGTACCTCCACGGCCTGTTCTCCACCGCGCCGCAGATGGGCTGGATCCCCACCCCCCGGGAGCCCGGCCACCCCGAGCCCCACGAGAGCAACCCGACGCTGGTCAACAACGCCGAGACGCTCTCCAACGTCCCCTGGATCCTGGCCCGGGGCCCCGAGTGGTTCCGGACCATGGGCACGCCGTCGTCCCCCGGGACGATCGTGGCCACCGTCTGCGGCGACGTCGCCCACCCCGTCGTGGCCGAGGTCGAGATGGGCACCCGCCTCGCCGAGCTCCTGGGCGGCGCAGCCGGCGGGCCCCTCCCCGGCCGCACCTGGAAGGCGGTCTTCTCCGGCGTGGCCAACCCGGTGGTCGACCCGTCCCGCTTCAACCTGCCGATGACCTACGAGGACTTCGCCGCCCACGGCACCGGCCTCGGCGCCGCCGGCTTCATCGTCTACGACGACAGCGCCTGCATGGTCAACGTGGCCCGGGTCTTCTCCCGGTTCCTGGCCGTCGAGTCCTGCGGTCAGTGCGGGCCGTGCAAGATCGGCTCGGGGGAGATCACCGACCGGCTCGACCGTATCGAGCGGGGCGAGGGCTCCGACGCCGACATTCAGCGGATCGGCCACTGGCTCGGCACCGTCACCGATGGCGCCCGCTGCTACCTCGCCACCGAGGAGCGCGACACGGTCAGCTCGATCCTGCGCTGCTACCCCGAGGAGTTCGCCGCCCACCTCGAGACCGGCACCTGCCCGCACCCCCGGGATCTCGTCGTGCCGAAGATCGTTGATCTCGAGGACGGGCGGGTCACCTACGACGAGTCCCAGGCCCGCAAACGCCCCGACTGGACCTACGCCCCTGCCTGACGGCGCCGCTCACCTGAAGATCGGACGGCCGCTCAGCTTCTCGGGTTGCCCCTCGCAGGTCGGGCCGTACTCCGGGCTGTACTTCGGATTCGTGCGGAAAGTGTCGACGTAACGCTGCAACCTCGGGTCGTGGGCGGAGTCGAGGCGCAGCTGGTGGGCCCAGGAGCTGATCACGATCGGCGCCGGCAGGCCGGGGAACGGGCTCATGAGGATGTAGCGCTCGTCGGTCTGGCGGCGGACGCCCTGCACCGTGAAGGCCACCAGCGGCTG
>Ga0070741_10021423_pt1 | contig 10057 bp, 10 predicted proteins | sample Coa_R1_4_FD_66440 | JGI IMG/M metagenome (GOLD analysis project Ga0070741, IMG submission 66440) | Surface soil microbial communities from Centralia Pennsylvania, which are recovering from an underground coalmine fire - Coalmine... | ecosystem: Environmental > Terrestrial > Soil > Unclassified ...
TTCGCCGGTCAGTTCCTCATCACGTTCCTCGACTTCGTCGCCATCGCCATCATCTTCGGCCAGGTGCCGAGGTTGGGTGGGTGGTCGCTGTCGGAGGTGGCGTTCCTCTACGGCGCGTCGGGCGTGGCGTTCGGGTTGGCCGACATGTTCGTGAGCCAGGTCGAGCTGCTGCCCGAGCAGGTGCTGGACGGCAGGTTCGACGTCGCCCTCATCCGACCGGTCAGCTCGCTGCTCCAGCTCGTCGCCGGCGACTTCGCCCTGCGGCGCATGGGCAAGGTGCTGCAGGCGGCGATCATCCTGGCAGTGGCGGTGACGCGGGTGCACGTGCACTGGACGCCCGACAAGGTCGCCATGGTCGCGGTGATGCTCCTCGCCGGCACCGTGATCTTCTCGGCCCTGTGGGTGGCCACGGGCGCGCTGTCGTTCTGGTTGCTCGACGCCCGCGAGGTGATGAACTCGCTGACGTACGGCGGCAACTACCTCACCGAGTACCCGGTGCAGATCTACGGCGTGTGGCTGCGCCGGCTGGTGGTGTTCGTCACCGGGGTGGCGTTCGTGAACTTCTTCCCGGCCCTGTACATCCTGGGCAAGCCCGACCCGCTGGGCCTGCCCGGCGTGGTGCGCTTTCTCTCGCCCCTCGTCGCGGTTGTGGCCGCGGTGGCCGCGGGGGCGTTCTGGCGAGTCGCCGTCCGGCACTACCGGAGCACGGGGAGCTGACGATGGCTGCCGTCATCGAGGTCGAGCAGCTGGAGAAGACCTTCACCGTGCTGCACAAAACCGGTCGACTGCGCCGAACCCGCACGCAGGTCCACGCCGTGGCGGGCGTCGACTTCACCATCGAGGCGGGCGAGATGGTCGGCTACATCGGCCCCAACGGCGCGGGGAAGTCGACGACCATCAAGATGCTCACCGGCATCCTGGTCCCGAGTGGCGGGCGGATCCGCGTCGTGGGCCTCGACCCGTCGCGCCGCCGGGTGGAGGTGGCGCGACGCATCGGCGTCGTCTTCGGGCAGCGCACGCAGCTGTGGTGGGACCTGCCGTTGCGCGACTCGTTCGAGCTGTTGCGCCACGTGTATCGCGTCGGCCCGCAGCGGCACGCCCAGAACCTCACCGGCTTCATCGACCTGCTCGACATGGGCGAGTTCCTCGACACGCCCGTCCGACAGCTGTCGCTCGGTCAGCGCATGCGGGGCGAGCTCACCGCTGCCCTGCTGCACGACCCCGAGATCGTCTACCTCGACGAGCCCACCATCGGCCTCGACGTCGTCAGTAAGGCGCAGGTGCGCGAGTTCCTCGCCACCATCAACCGCGAGCGAGGGACCACGGTCCTGCTCACCACCCACGACCTGGCCGACATCGAGCGGCTGTGCCGGCGGGTGATGATCATCGACCACGGTCGGGTTCTCTACGACGGCGACCTCGACACCATCAAGGCCCGCTTCGGCACCGAGCGCACGCTGGTGGTCGACCTGGAGGAGGCGGCGCCGCCCATCGCCGTCGAGGGCGCCGAGGTGGTCAAGGTCGAAGGACCGCGCCAGTGGCTGCGCTTCAAGCGGGCGGACGTCACCGCCGCCGACCTGGTGGCACAGGTGGCTGCCAGGGCCCGGCTGGTCGACCTGTCGGTGGAGGAACCGGACATCGAGGGCGTGGTGCGGCGCATCTATCTCGAGGGTCTCGACGGGTGATCGTCGTGCGACAATGGGCGGCGCCATGAGCATGAGGGTCGACTGCAAGCACTACGAGAGCCGCACCTATGCGTCCGGAGAGGTGGCCCGGATGTGCCGCCTCGACCTGGCGCCCGAGGCGCCGTGGCGATGCCCCGAGAACTGCCCCAAGTACGAGCACCGCGGCTACGACGCCGGGTGGACGCTGGGCAGCCTGCGCACGGCCAACGAGCCGCCGCCCGAGGAACCGGCTGTGCTGCCCGACGACGCCGTCGCCCTCCTCGACGCCGCCGAGGACGTCATCAACGAGGTCGGCGCGGGCATTGTCGACGAGATCCAGGACCAGCGCGACCGCGAGGACAACCCCCGCTGGTGGCAGCGCTTCCGCCGCCCCCGTAAGTAAGCCCCTCGAACTGCCTGACAGTTCGGCATGTGCGGCCGACCGGCCGCGGAGGACAGCGCTATCAGGCAGGCGCTCGGGCCTCGATGGCGGGGATGCCGGCCAGCTCGATGGGCGGTGAGAGCGGCTCGGCCACGCGCAGGGCGGTGGGGGCGTCCGACGGGTGCAGCACGGTGACCGCGCCGGCCTTGAACGCCAGCACGCCGGCGGTGCCGCGGCCGATCAACGTGCCGTCGGGGAGGAACCCGATGGGCTGGGCCGATGCCAGTGGCGTACCGGCCAGCGGGAGGAACGCGCCGGTGCGCACGGCGGTGGTCGTCGTCGGCCCGGACCCGTCGCACGCACCGGTCGACCACGCCACGCCGCCGCCTGTCGACCGCGACGCCACCACCGAGCGGAAGCACTGCGACGCCGGGATCTGCGCCACCGTCACGAGCTTCTCGGTGGCCAGGTTGAACTGGTGCAGGTCCTTGTGGTCGCCGTGGTCGGCGACGAACAGCAACTGGTGGTTGGTCGTCCACGCCAGCTGGCCGATCGACCTGGCTGTCTCGCCGCGCACGATCATGCGCACGTCCTCGCCCCGGTTGGTCGCGACCCACAGGCCGTAGACGCCGTCCTTCGACAGCCCGGACGAGATGATGTGAGTCCCGGCCGGGTGGTAGATCGCCGCGTCGTGGTGGGCGAGGAACGTGATGTCGAGCGGCTTGCCGCCGCCGGACGGCACCCACGACAGCCGGCCGGACTGGTCGACCTGCAGCACCGCCGTGCCGTGGGGATACGACCAGCTGAGGGCCAGCGGGTTGCCGGTGGTGACCGCCTGCGGACCCTGGCCCTTGTCGACGCGACCGTCGGGCAGGATCACCTTGTCGCCGTCGCCGTTCCACCGGGGCGTGCCCGACCCGACGTCGGCGTCGAGGCACGTCGGCGCGCCACCGCTCTCCGACACCGCGTACAGGCGGCCGCTGTCGACGAACGTGACCGACCCGGCGGGGTCGACCGCTCCTAGGCCGCCACACGCGGCGCCGTTCCCGCCGGCGGTCGACAGGGTGTGCGGTGTCCCGCCCGACGTGGCGGTGGTCTTCGACGCCGCCACGTGCTTCGACGACGAACACCCGGCCAGCAGGGTCATGACCGCCACCGCAAGCGACGCCGCTCGCCTCACGGCATCAATGGTGTCACCCTCGGTCAGATAGCGCCCGCATCTCGGAGGCGGGCGATCTCCTCCCACTCGAAGCCCAGCTCGAGCAGGACCTCTTCGGTGTGCTGGCCGAGCTCGGGCGCAAAGGCCGGCGACTGCGCGGGCGTGTCGCTGAACACCACCGGGGCGGCCACCACGTCCTCGGGCCCGTTCGGTCCCTCGACCGTGCGGAAGAAGCCCTGCTCCCACGCGATCGGATCGGCGACGACCTCGGCGTGGTTGCGCACCGGTGCGTGGCGCAGGCCGGCGGCCCGCATCCGCTCGCACCACTCCGCCGTGGTGGCGGTACGGAAGGCAGCGTCGAGCTCGGGGAACAGCGCTGCCTTGTCGTCCTCCCAGTAGAAGATGTCGGGGAACTTCTCGCCCAGATCCGGCCGCCCGATCACGTCGTAGAACTTGGCGCGCAGCGAGGCGACGATGCCGACGATCGCGATCCAGCCGTCCGACGTGGGGAAGATGCCGTAGATGCCAGGGATCAGCGGGTGGCTGCGGTTGGCGCGCCCGGCGGGGTGACCCTGCAGCAGCTGCGCGGTGTACTCGCTGGCCTGGGCCCAGATCTGGCTGCCGACGAGCGAGGTGGTGACGCGCTGGCCTCTGCCCGTGCGCTGGCGGGCGAGCAGTGCGGCAAGGATGCCGCCCACGAGGTTCTGCGACCCGATGTGGTCGGCGATGGCGACGCCGATCGTTGTCGGCTCGCCGCCGTCACGGCCGGTCGTGCTGATGAGACCGCCGGCCGACTGGGCGCTGAGATCGGCGCCCTCCCGCCGCGCCTCCGGTCCGTCGAAGCCGAACGTCGTGCCCGCGGCGTAGACGATGCCGGGGTTGCGGGCCGCCACCGCTTCATAACCGAGGCCCCACTCCTCCATGGTGCCGTGGGCGAAGTTGGTGATGACCACGTCGGCCCACTCGGCGAGGCGGAGGAACACCTCGCGCCCGTCGGCGTGGCGCAGGTCGACGGTGACGCTGCGCTTGCCGCGGTTGACGCCGATGTAGAAGCCGCTGCGCGGGTCGTCGGCCGCCAGCGGCAGCCAGCGGGCCTGATCCCCGAACCCGGGGAGCTCGACCTTGACCACCTCCGCGCCCCACTCGCACAACGTGGCCGACGCCTGCGGGCCCTGCACGAGCAGGCCCGCCTCCACCACCTTGATGCCGTCGAGCGCCCCCACCCCTACTCGCCCTTGAAGACGGGCGGCCGCTTCTCCATGAACGCGGTCATGGCCTCGATGAGATCGTTCGACTGCATGAGGCCGGCGTTCCAAACGCCGACGTAGTCGAGCCCCTCCTCGACCGAGCGGTTCTCGCACGCCTTCAGCACGTGCTTGGTGCCCTGCACGGCGATGGGCGAGTTGGCGGCGATCTCGGCGGCCATCTCCTGCGCGCCCTTCAACACGCCGTCGGCGTCGGGGAACACGTCGTTGACCAGGCCGATCTGGCGGGCCCGCTCGGCGTCGATGTCCTTGCCCGTGTACGCCAGCTCGGCCACGTGGCCCTTGCCGATGATCGAGGGCAGCCGCTGCAGGGTGCCGACGTCGGCGACGATGGCGATCTTCGTCTCCCGGATGGAGAACTTGGCGTCGGCCGACGCCAAGCGGACATCGCAGGCGCTGATGAGGTCGACGCCCCCACCGATGCAGTAGCCGTGGATGGCGGCGATCACCGGCTTGGGGCAGTCGGCCACCGCCGTGATCGACCGCTGCAGGCGGCTGACCTCTTTGAGGAACCGCATGCCGCGTGCGGCCTGCGAGCTCTTGCCGCCGCCGCCTCCGCCCGCTGCCACGCCGCCCATCGTCTTGAGGTCGAGGCCGACGGTGAAGTGCGGGCCCTTGGCCGCCAGCACCAGGGCGCGCACGTCGTCGTCCTCGCTCAACTCGTCGACGAGCACGGGCAGGTCGTTCCAGAAGTCGGGACCCATGGCGTTGCGCCGCTCGGGGCTGTCGAGCCACAGGGTGGCCACGTGGCCATCGCGCTCGACCGAGAAAACCTCAGACTTGGACATGAGCCCGATCGTAGGCTCGGTCGATGGGCACCGACCTGCGCTACCGGATCGTCGACGTGTTCTCCGATCGCCCGCTGGCCGGCAACGGTCTGTGCGTGGTGCTCGACCCCGCACCGGAGTCGGTGATGCAGGCGCTGGCGCGTGAAGTGAACCTGAGCGAGACCACGTACCCGACGGTGACGTCCGGGGCCGCCTACGACGTGCGCATCTTCACGCCCAACGAGGAGCTGCCTTTCGCCGGGCACCCCAGCCTCGGCACGGCTTGGGTGCTGGGCGAGAACGCGTGGACGCAGCGCAGCCCGGGGGCGACCGTCACCGTGACCGCCGATGCCGCCGGCGCGGTGATGACGCAACCAGACCCCCAGTTCGTCGACCTCGACGGCGTCGAGGTGGTCGCCGCCCTCGGCCTGCCCGGCGCCGACGCGGTCGTGCAGGCTTCGGCCGCGGGGAACACCTTCGTGTTCGCCCTCACCGAGGCGCCGATCGAGGCCATCGACCCCGACCTCTCACGCCTCATGGCCGCGGGCGCGGGGATGGTGGGCGCCGTTCGCCGCCGCGACGACGCCAACCTCCACGTGCGGGTCTTCGCTCCTGGAGCGGGCATCGCCGAGGACCCGGGCACCGGCTCGGCGGCGGGGCCGATCGGGCTGTTGGCGCGCCAACGGTGGGGCACCGACGCCGATGTCACGATCCTGCAGGGCGCCGAGGTCGGGCGCCCGTGCGTGATCGAGGTACACGCCGAAGAAGGCGCGCTGCGCGTGGGAGGCAGGGTGGCCGCCTGTGCCGAAGGTCGCTTTTCGTTGTAGTCGGGGACGGCAGTAGAATCGACTCCCGAGGGGCCGATCACCGGCCCCCCGTTCGCGAAATGAGTCCCGACTGAGCCGTTTCACCGCCGACGCATCGGCCGCCCTGGGCGGCCCTGACTGGCTGCGCGACCGGCGGGCGGCCGCCTTCGAACGCTTCACCTCCACGCCCCTTCCCTCGGGCTCGGAGGAGGTGTGGCGCTTCAGCCGCATCGCCGATCTCGACCTCGACCGCTATGCGGCCCCGTCAGCCGCGGCCGCTGCCGACGCGGCATTGCCCGCCCAGGTCGAGGCGGTGGTCGCGGCCATCGGCGAGCACGCCGGACTGGTCGTCGTGCGCGACGGGCGCGTCGTCTCGTCGACTCTCGATGAGGCGCTGGCCACGAAGGGCGTCGCCGTCGGCGAGCTGGCCGCGTTCGACGACCCCGACGAGCTGCTGGCCCACGACGGCGAGGTCGACGTGTTCGGCGAGCTCAACGACGCCTTCGCAGGCGACACGGTCGTGGTGCGGGTGCCCAAGGGCGTGGCGATCGACCGACCGATCGTCATCGCGCACTCGTTTGGCACCGACGGTGGCTCGGCGTTCCCCCGCACGATCGTGCGGGCGGGCGAGGTGTCTGAGGTGACCGTCGTCGAGTGCATGGCGTCGCCCGACATCGACGGCCTCGTGGTCCCGATCGTCGACGTCTCGGTGGGGGAGGCGGCCAACGTTCGCTACCTCGGCGTGCAGCAGCTGGGCCCGCGCGTGTGGCAGATCGCCCACCAGACGAGCACCGTGCAGCGCGACGCCACCCTGCAGGCGGCCAACGTCGTGCTCGGCGGTGACTACGCCCGGGTGCGCACCGACTCGCGTCTCGAGGGGCAGGGCGGCACCAGCAACCTGCTCGCCGTCTACTTCGGCAGCGGCAACCAGATGCACGACTTCCGCACCCTGCAGGACCATGTGGGGCCCAAGACGACGAGCGACCTGCTGTTCAAGGGCGCGGTCGGCGGCCACGCGCGAGGTGTGTACAGCGGCCTCATCCGCGTGAGGAAGGGCGCCAAGGGAACGAACGCCTTCCAGACCAACCGCAACCTCGTCCTGAGCGAGGGGGCGCACGCCGACTCGGTCCCCAACCTCGAGATCGAGGAGAACGACGTCAAGTGCAGCCACGCCTCCGCCGTCGGCCCGGTGGAGGAGGAGCAGCGCTACTACCTCGAGAGCCGGGGCGTCCCGCCCACGGCTGCCGACCGGCTCATCGTGCTCGGCTTCTTCGACGACATCCTCGAGCGCACCCCGGTGCCGGGCCTGCGCCCCTACCTGCAGGCTGCTGTCACCGACAAGCTCGATCAGGAGCTGTTGTAGTGGGGACGACGGTCACGCTGTGCAAGGTCGACGATGTGGCGCCGGGTGCGGCGCGCCGCTTCGACGGCGACGGCTACCGCATCGCCCTGGTCCGCATCGGCGACGACTTCTACGCCATCGGCGACCAGTGCAGCCACGAGAACTACTCGCTGGCGGAAGGCGACGTGTTCGCCGACGAATGCGAGATCGAGTGCTGGAAGCACGGGAGCACCTTCGACCTGCGCACCGGTGAGCCGCAGTCGCTGCCGGCCGTGAAGGCCGTTCCGGTCTACGTGGTGAAGGTCGAAGACGGGGACGTGAAGGTGGAGATTTCGTGAGCACGTTGCGCATCTCTGATCTGCGGGCAGCCATCCCCGGTCGCGAGATCCTGCGCGGCATCGACCTCGAGGTGAACAGCGGCGAGGTGCATGCCGTCATGGGCCCCAACGGCTCGGGCAAGAGCACGCTGTCGCACGTGCTGATGGGCCGCCCCGGCTACGAGGCTGTGTCGGGCAGCGTCACCATCGACGGCGTCGAGTTGCTCGACCTGCCCACGTGGAAGCGGGCCCACGCCGGGTTGTTCCTCGGCATGCAGTACCCGATCGAGGTGCCGGGCGTGAGCCTCGGCGACGCGCTGCGCGAGAGCTTCACCGCCGCCGGTCGCGACCCCGGCGAGGTGCGCGAACTCGTGCTGGCCGAGGCGGGCCGCATCGGCTTCGACGAGCGCTTCCTCACCCGCCCGCTGAATGTCGATCTGTCGGGCGGCGAGCGCAAGCGGAACGAGACGCTGCAGCTGGCGGTGCTCCATCCCAAGTTCGCCGTGCTCGACGAGATCGACTCCGGGCTCGACGTCGACGCCCTGCGCGCCGTCTCCCGCCGGGTCGAGGAGCTGACGCAGGGCGACGGGCTCGGCGTGCTCGCCATCACCCACTACAGCCGCCTCCTGCACGAGCTGCACCCCGACGTCGTGCACGTGCTGTCGGGCGGGCGCATCGTCGCCACCGGCGGGCCCGAGCTGGCCGAGGAGCTGGAGCAGACCGGCTACGCCGCCTACGGCGGCGCCGACGAGCCCGCGGCTGCCGATGCCGCGCCGGACGCAGACGACCCCTTCGCCGACCCGCTGCTCTAGCGCGTTACTTCTTAGGGGCGACGGTGGTGCTGGTCGTCGTGGTGGTGCTCGGCGGCGGGACGACGGTCGACGTTGGGTGGGGCGGCGCCGTTGTCGGCGGTGTGGTGGTCGACGTGGTGGGCGGCGATGTCACAGCCGGCGGCGTGCCGTCGGGTGCGGCCTCGTTGAACGGAACCGGCTCGATCTTGCCGCCGAGCACGTAGACCGGCGTGCCGCGGGTGACGGTGTTGTAGAACCACAGCGAGTCGGCCATCGGAATGCGCACGCAGCCGTGTGATGCCGGGTAGGCCGGCACCGCGGGCTCGCCGTGGATGGCGATGCCGCCGTTGAAGAACAGCGGGTTGTAGAGGATGCCGAGCTTGCTCTTGTGGGGCCCGAGGATCTTGTAGCCGATGCGGAACGAGCCGCCGGGGGTGTCCGCGATAGCGCACTCCCCGTCGACGCAGTAGCGGCGGCCTGAGCCGGTGGACACCGGCAGGACCCGCAGCAGCCCGCCGTTCTGGAACAGGAACAGCACCTGGCGCTTGAGGTCGACCTCGACCCGGTTGGCACCGCCGGCGGGCAACATCGCCGGCGGCTCGCTGGCGGCCATGATCGCCGCCACCACGTCGTCGGTGGCCCGTCCGCTGCGGGCCATGCCGGTGACCTTCTGGAACGCGGTGACCGCGAACGCGGTGGTGGAGTCGTAGTAGCCGTCGACCTTGCCGGGGTCGTACTTCATGGCCGCCAACTTCGTCTCCAGGTCGGCGACCTGCTGCCCGCGGGCGCCGATGCCGAGGCCGGGGAGCGGGGGAGCGGTGGGCTTGGTGGTGGTCGGCCCGGCGGTGGTCGACGTCGTCGGCGCCGTCGAGCTCGTGCTGCTCGTGGCCCGGTGCTGGATGGAGACGCGCTTGCTGGCACCGCCGCCGGAGCACGCGCCGGCGAGCAGCGTCAGTGCCGCGACAATTGCGAAGTACGAACGTGAACGAGCCACCAGCACCGAGCCTCCTGACACAAGTATGGAGGACGGGGGCCGCGACCAGTGAAATTGACCGATCAGTCAAGTATCGTCCGCGGCGATGCGCTTCTTCAGCTTCCACCTCATGCCCTACCCGGATCTGCCGCCTGATTACGACGGCCCGGCCTGGGTGACGTGCCCCAACAACCTGTTCGATCCGACGGTCGGGCACGAGGTGTACAACCGCTACCTCGACGAGCTGATCTACGCCGAGGAGCTCGGGTTCGATGGCGTGTGCATCAACGAGCACCACCAGAACGCCTACGGGATCATGCCGTCGCCCAACCTGATGGCCTCGATCCTCGCCCGCCAGACGAGCAGGGTGAAGATCGCGGTGGTCGGCAACGCGCTGCCGCTCTACGACCCGCCCACCCGGGTCGCCGAGGAGTTCGCCATGATCGACTGCATCTCCGGCGGCCGCCTCATCGCCGGCTTCGTCGTGGGCGGCGGGCCCGAGTACTACTCGTTCTCGATCAACCCGGCCCACGCTCGTGCCCGCTTCCAGGAAGCGCACGACATCATCATGAAGGCGTGGACCGAGGACGG
>Ga0070741_10021424_pt1 | contig 10057 bp, 6 predicted proteins | sample Coa_R1_4_FD_66440 | JGI IMG/M metagenome (GOLD analysis project Ga0070741, IMG submission 66440) | Surface soil microbial communities from Centralia Pennsylvania, which are recovering from an underground coalmine fire - Coalmine... | ecosystem: Environmental > Terrestrial > Soil > Unclassified ...
AACGTCAAGGCGGTGCTGATCAACATCTTCGGCGGCATTCTGCGCTGCGACGTGCTGGCGACGGGCGTGGTGAATGCGGCGCGCGAGCTGAACGTAACGGCGCCGATCGTGGTTCGCATGGAAGGCACCAACGTGGAGAAGGGCCAGGAGATTTTGAAAACGTCCGGATTTAACTTTACCGTCGCCGACGGCATGCGCGATGCGGCCGAAAAGGTGGTTCGCGCGGCGCGCGAAGTGAAAACGGGAGCAAAGGCATGAGCGTCCTAGTGGATCAAAACACACGCGTTTTGTTTCAGGGATTTACGGGACGCGAGGCCAGCTTCCACGCCCAGGCCTCCATCGACTACGGGACGAAAGTGGTGGGCGGCGTCACTCCGGGTAAAGGCGGGCTGATGCATTTGGGCCTGCCGGTGTTCAACACCGTGGCGGATGCGGTGAAGCACACTGGCGCGAATGCATCCGTCATTTTCGTGCCCCCGCCCTACGCCGCCGATGCGATTATGGAAGCGACGGACGCCGGCGTCGCGCTGGTGGTCTGCATCACCGAAGGCATTCCGACCGAAGACATGGTGCAGGCGCGGGAGTTCATGAAGGGCTCCCCGACGCGATTAATCGGGCCGAACTGCCCAGGGATCATTTCGCCCGGTAAATGCAAGATTGGGATTATGCCGGCGTCCATTCACAAACAGGGCAACGTGGGCGTGGTCTCGCGCTCGGGAACCCTGACCTACGAAGCGGTGGGGCAACTTTCGAAGCTCGGGATCGGGCAATCGACCTGCATCGGGATCGGAGGCGATCCGATCATTGGCACCACGTTCACGGATGCCATAAAAATGTTCAACGAAGATGCGGACACCCACGCGATCGTGATGATCGGCGAGATCGGCGGCAATGCCGAGGAGACGGCCGCGGAATACATCAAAGCGCACGTGAAGAAGCCGGTGGTCGGATTTATTGCGGGACAGACGGCGCCGCCCGGAAGGCGTATGGGGCACGCCGGGGCGATCATCTCCGGCGGTTCGGGGAAAGCGGAAGACAAAATGAAGGCGATGAAGGATGCGGGCGTCACGGTGTGCGCCACTCCTGCCGAAATCGGAGAAAAGGTCAAGAGCCGCTTATAGCGGCACGTAAACTACATGGCGATTGAACAGACATTTGCAATTATTAAGCCGGATGCGGTGGCGGCAGGACACACAGGCCAGATTCTCGCGATGATCGAGAAGGCCGGCTTCCGCATCCGTGGAATGAAGATGACGCGTCTTTCCCGGCAGCAGGCCGAGGGCTTTTATGAGATCCATCGCGAAAAGCCGTTCTTTGGCGGCCTGGTGACGTTCATGACGGAAGGGCCGGTCGTGGTGCTGGCACTGGAGCGCGAAAACGCGATCAAGCACTGGCGCGAGGTGATGGGTGCGACGAATCCGGAGAAAGCGGCCGAGGGCACAATCCGGAAGCACTTCGCGAAGAATATCGAGCGGAACGCCGTTCACGGATCGGATGCGCCGGAAACTGCCGCAGTGGAGATTCCGTTCTTTTTCAGTATGGCGGAGTTGCTGTAGCCGGAACGCGCTCGGCGCGGTCAAACACAACCGAGACCGCCAAACCGACCACAACCACAACCACGCAGCCGATTACGTTGTACCAGAGGAACGAAACCTCCGTGAACTTGGCGGCGGCGAAGATTGCCGCTTCACCGGCCAGCACGCCGAAAAACGCGCCATTGGCGCCCACGCTGCGGAAGCAGAATGCCAGCACGAATACGCCCAACAGCCCGCCGTAAAAGAGCGACCCTATCACGTTAACGGCCTGTATTAGCGCGCCGAAGTTCCGGCCGAATTGCGCGAATCCCATCGCGAAGCAGCCCCAAAAGACGGTCGCGATGCGGGAGGCGATCAGGTAATGGCGGTCGGAAGCGTCAGGTTTGACGTGCCTCCTGTAGATGTCGATTACGGTGACGGCCGAAAGCGAGTTAATTTCGCCCGACGTAGACGACATGGCGGCGGAAAATATGACCGCGACCAGCAGCCCGACCACACCTACTGGGAGATAGCGCGTAACGAACGACAGAAAAATGTAATTGGTGTCGTCAAATTCTTTTCCTACCAGGCGCTCACCGGCGGTGTGGGCGTCATTCAACTCTTGCTGCGCGGCTCGATAGTGTTCGATGCTGGCCGCGCGCGCGGCGCTGTCGCCCGAGTGATTCGCCTGCAGAAATTCATCGGCTGCGTCGCGGCGGTGCGTAAAAGCTTGCTGGTAACGGCGCTCCACCTCAGGAAATCGCGCGTCTTGGCGGACGTTTTTTAGCTCTACGGGCTGGAAGAGCAACGGCGGGCGCTCAAAAATAAAAAAGACGAACACCATCGCGCCGATGAAGAGGATAAAGAACTGCATCGGGATCTTCGCCATCGCGTTGAGCAGTAGGCTGAGACGGCTGTGCGCTACAGATTTGCCGGTCAGATAGCGCTGCACCTGCGATTGGTCGCACCCGAAATAAGCCAAAGCCAGAAACATCCCGCCGATGACGCCGCTCCAGACGTTATACCGATCGTCCCAATCGAAATGCGTTGTCACGGCATTCAGACGTCCGGCCGCGCCAGCCAGCGAGACAGCATCGCGAAACGAGACATGGTGCGGTAAAAGGTGAATGGCCAGTGCGAACGCGAGCACCAGACCGCACAGGATTAAAGCCATCTGCTGCACGTCAGCCCAGGTGACGGCTTTGATGCCGCCGAACGAAATATAGACCATGATCAGAACGCCCATCACGAGCGTAGTGGCACGATCGGACCAGCCGAGGATCACGGATAGTACAACGGCCGGCGCATAGAGTGATAGACCGGACGCCAAGCCGCGCTGGAGTAGAAAAATAAGGCTCACCAGCGAACGGGTCTTCGAATCGAAGCGATGCTCCAGATACTCGTAGGCGGTGTAGACGTTGGCGCGATGAAAGATGGGCACGGCCGTGGCGCATAAGATAACCATTGCGATCGGCAGTCCAAAATAAAACTGCACAAAGCGCATGCCGTCCGTATAGCTCTGGCCGGTGGTCGAAATAAACGTAATGGCGCTGGCCTGCGTCGCCATGATGGAAAGACCCATGGCGTACCAGGGCATGGATTTGCCGGCCAGCAGGTATTTGTTCATGGTGCTGGAGCCGCGCCCGCGATAGAGGCCATAACTCACGATGAATGCGAGCCAGCCGAACATGACCACCCAATCGAGCGGCCTCATGAGTCATTTCTCACAATTCGCCTCATGAGGCGAAGGCTCGAGTGAAAAGATAGAACGTGAAAATCAGGACCGCAAGGTAACAGAGGACGATCACGTAAATTCGTCGCCACGTGCCCAGGATTGGGGGCGGCTCGTCATCCAAGGAACGCGCGGGGAAACGAGGCCGGTGCGGCGCGCCGCTCACTGCTCCTTCCCGGAACTCAGGAAATTCGCGAAGATGCGGAAGGCTCCCGGCACTCCGGCGGGCAGCTCGCGGAACCAGGAAAATGCGGTGAAGATGTACATGCCTTTGCCGTAGCGCGCGTAGAGGTTACTGCCTTCCTGCGGCTTCTCGCCGGGGTCGTGCGTTTCAAAGAGCGGCTGATAATGTGGGTCCCACTTGGATGCAAAGTAGAGACCGCGTTCCTGAATCCAGCCTTGGAAATCGCGCGCGGTGATTTCATTGGGCCGATGCAGCAGCGGACTGTCGGTGTGTAGGAACTCGACCGGCGCTTCTTCCACCGTCACGCGCTCGCGGCCGACGGTGAGCGGATAGGGGCCGATGTTCGAAAGCGTTGTTTCGCCGCCAAACGGATTTTGGCCGTCTGCAACGTTATACTGGACCACCACAGCCCCGCCGTTATTGATGTAATCGAGCAGCCGGCCTTCATTGGCTCGAAGATCGGCACGAACATTATAGGCGCGTACTCCGGTGACGATGGCATCAAAGCGGCCGAGATTACCGGTGGCGAGATCGTCCGAGCCGAGTAGTGTCACATCGGCCCCCAACTGCTGGAGCGCCTGCGGAACTTCGTCGCCCGCCCCCATGATGTACCCGATATTTTTGGCCGCGAGCCGCACATCAGCGCGGACCAGCTTGGCGGCAGCCGGAGGAAACAGGACCTGCACCGGGATGTGCGGATAATTGATGGTTTCCATTGAAACGGCGACGGTTTGATTGTTCTCGCGTGCCGTGGCCTTCAATGCGCCCTGCGCGTCATTGGAAGGCGGAGTGAGGTCGAAGGAAAGCTCGCTTTGTTCTCCCGGTGCGGCGAGATGGAAATCGCCGGCATCCGCTGAAATGCGCCATCCGAGAGGAGTTTCGATCTGTACTTTGCCGGTTGCCTTGGGCACGTTAGCCCGCACCTGCAACTGGATGGTTCTAGCGGAACGGTTGGGGAACAGAATGGCCGATTGCGACCACTGCAATGCTACCGGCGGCTCCACAACTACCGGCCGCGTCAACTCACCTTGCGCGCGCTCGATGTAGCGGTACGCTACGGGCCGGACCACTTCGATCTCGTCGGATTCGATTTTCAGGTGAAAATGCGCCTCATACAATGGCGGATTTTCGGGGAGACCGACATCCAGCTGATTCGGGATGGTGTACGTGTCGCCTATTTTCGGTTCGGCGAGCCAGTAGGGCTGCGAGAGCGGCTGGCGTTCGGAAACGTTGGTAGTGAAGGCGAATACCCGAGGTTCGTTGAACGGCAGAACCCCGCCGAATTTGTCTTTGGTTGAAGCGGGCGAGATGCCGCGGATTTCAATGGAGGCGACCTGGACGGCGAGGTGCTCGCGATTAAGAGCTGTGGCGTCCAGCTTGAGCGATCCGCCGGGCGTGACAGCGAACTTATCGGAGGCCGCATCGAGCCATAGCCCGCTCAAAAGCGCAAGGGCGTCGTTCAACTCGTGTTCTTTTAGGGGCACCATCGGATCGTGCAGCGAGGACATCGATTTCTGCGCCTTGATCAACAACGGAACGGTTCGGGTGGGGTTTTCTGAATCGAAGTTTTTGGCCGCTTCGGCCAGAGCCGCGCCAACCGGCGCTCCGCCGGCTATACGATTCCATGAAATATCGATGCCATCAAAGATGTCGCGCGTCGCCACGGGGCCAGCTTGCGTCACCAGGAAATCCTTGGCGGATCCTTTGCGCTCGGCGGCGCCCATGCCCTGGCTTCGATGCATGCTGCGCGACATGCCGGCGATTTCGGCATAGGAATGGCCAAGCACCGGATCGTAATCGCCTGGATCGACCACGATCTTGTTCGGCATCTTCTCCACTTCTTCGCGCTGCTCTTTGGTGAACGCGCCCGGGTTCCACATCAGACGCGTGGCCTGCCAGGGTTGGACCCACTGCAATTGTTCGGGGAATCGTTTGGGGTCGGCAGCGGCGGAGAAGGCTTCGCGGCCCAGAATCGCCGAAGCCTGGTGCTGTCCGTGGCCGTCGCGCGGAGTACCGCTGAAACGCAGGATGATCACATCAGGGCGAAACCGGCGGACTATCCATACCACGTCGGCGAGGATTTTTTCGTGCCCCCATTTCTCGAAAGCCTCCTGCGGCGTTTTGGTGAATCCAAAATCGATAGCGCGCGTGAAAAATTGTTCGGCCCCGTCAATCCGCCGTGCGGCGAGGAGCTCCTGTGTCCGAATGATGCCGAGTTCGTCGCCCTGCTCGGCGCCAATGAGATTCTGGCCGCCTTCGCCGCGAGTCAACGAGAGATAACCGGTGCGAACTTTTCGGCCGCGCGCCAAATAAGCTAATAACGCGGTGTTTTCGTCGTCCGGATGCGCGGCGATCATCAGGACGCTGCCCACCACATTGAGCCGGTCGAGCGCGAGGCGTTCCTGCGCCGATCCCGACAGCTCGCGCTGGCCAAACGCGGGCGTGAGGCAGGCTACGCAGAGAACCGCTAGTATAGGCGTACGCGCGAAGTCCAAACAGATATGATACGGGAACGGAGTTAAGGATTGGGGAGCAGGCAGTGGGCGCGCGGCGGGATTTATCTGTCTCTGTTTGCGGTGCTGATTCTGTTCCACCACAAGGTGCTGCTGGACCCCGATTTCATTTTCCCGTGGGATTTTCGTGCCGTTCAGCTTCCGCTGATTACGCTGCTGCGCGACGAACTGAGCCACAATCGCTTTGCTTTGTGGGATCCCTACAACTACTGCGGGTATCCGGCCTTTGCGAACATCCAAGCGTGTTTTTTTCATCCTCTGGTCTTCCTCAGTGCGCTGATCAGCAGCCGGTTTTCCTGGGATAGTCTTCCGAAACTGCTGGAGTGGGTTGTCGTACTGCAGGTATGGATCGCAGGCGTATCGGCGTTTGGTTTGTTCCGCGCGTTCGGCCTCCGCTCGGTTGCCGCGTGGACGGGCGCAGTGATATTCGAAACCGGAAGTTACTTTGCTTCTCGAGCCGAACATATAGATTCAATGATGGCGGCGGCGTGGATGCCATTGGCGTGGCTTGCCGTATTGAAACTACGAGATCGGTTTCAGCGGCGCTGGTTTGCGGTGCTTGCGGCCGCGCTTGGCCTGTCGATCTGGGGCGGATTTCCACAGGCGACGGTGGCTGTTTTCGGTTCCGCGCTGATGTTTGCGGTGTTTCTTGCGGTGTTCAGGATGGCGCGGCCCAGAACGATCGCCTGGGCACTGTGCGGGTGGGTAGTGGCGATCTTGCTCGCTGCGGCTCCATTTATTCCGACCACGCAACTTACGGAGCTGAGCGTTGCAAAATATCGCGTGGATTGGCTAGGGACGGGAGGCGGATTGTATTGGCAGAGCCTGGTGTCGCTGGTTGCGCCGAATCATTATCACATCTTCGATCTGAGTCGATTCGATGGCCCGTGGGATCCGACCTTTCTTTACCTGTACAGCAGCATCGGCGGAGTGTTGCTGGCCATTTTCGCGCTTGTCGGGCTCCTGAAGCGGCGCAATCGAATTACGGCGCTGTTCGGCATGATGCTGTTCTTCGGAATGTTCTGGATGCTGGGAGATAAGACTATCGTTTGGCGAAAGCTCTTTCCACTGCTGCCCGAGCAAGTGCGTATCGGAATTCATCCCGAGTACACATATTGCATTTTCAGCCTGGCGATTGCCGGGCTGGCTGCGATCGGGTTGGATGCACTGCGCGTGCCGAACGTGGCCCGCTGGGGGATCGCGCTGGCGATTGCGATGGATTTATTCCTAGTGGGTTCAGGCCGGCCGATGAACGTGGCATCGTTGAAATTGGAACCGGGCGTCGATCGCGACTCCCTGGACGGAAGCGAGCAGTTGGTGGACATTGTGCGGGAACATGCCAATCAGATCGTGCCTCCATGGCGGATCGATACTGTGCGTGCCAGCAGGGATTGGATGAACGGGGCACCGATTCTGCACATATCTTCGGCTGCAGGCAGCAGTCCAATGGCGCCTGAGAATGCGATTCAGCTGCGGTTGTTCTTGCACGACGGGTTTCGCTGGGGGTGGGATTATCCGCTCGAGAAACTGGACTCGCCGATTGTGGACCTACTGAACGTGCGCTACATTGTGGCGCGCGGGGAGGGCGTTGGGCTTATAGAGGGGACTGGGAAATTCCGGCACATCGCCAGTCTCCCGGGGAATGAGCTGTACGAAAATCCGCGTGTTTTTCCACGCTTCTTTCTGGTTCATCAGGCTCGAACCGTGGGATCTCTCGAGGAGGCGCGGGATTCTATTTTGCATAACGGAGTGGATTTGCGGAAAACCGCAGTGGTGAATGAACGGATCGCACTGGATTCCCAAATGAGCGATGACGACGTGAAGGAGTTGTCGTACCGACCCAACTCGATCGAAGTTTCTGTTCGGGCTTCCCGCGGCGCCCTGCTGGTGATGTCGGAAACCTATTACCCAGGCTGGAAGGCTTGGGTGGACGATCAGCCGGCGCGGATTTATCCAACCGACATTGCGCTGCGAGGCGTTTTGATTCCGCCGGGCGTGCATCGCGTGCGAATGGAGTTCCGGCCGGTTATTTTGCCGATTTCACTAGGGATCACGGTACTCACTGCAATTGGTTTGGCGGTTTTGGCTTTTCTCTAGGCTTTGGGATGCGCTTTGTCGTACACCGCCATTAAATCGGTCAATGACACTTGCGTGTACTTCTGCGTGGTAGAGAGGCGCGCGTGGCCGAGCAACTCCTGGATAGCGCGCAAGTCTGCGCCGTCGCTTAATAGATGCGTAGCGTAGGCGTGGCGGAGACTGTGCGGGTGGATGGAAGAGTCTCCATTCACCATGCGGGCGTAAAACTTGACGATGCCGCGCGCGCCGCGATCGGTCAGGCGGGTTCCGCGATGGTTGAGAAACACTGCAGGGTCGCTCGCGGAAGCGGGCTGCCGCAACTCCAGGTAGCGTTCGAGTGCCGCTGACGCTTTGCCCGCATAGGGAACCTGGCGCTCCTTTTTGCCCTTGCCGCGCACCCGAATCCAGCGTTCGTGGAAATCGAAATCATCCAGATTCAAGCCGGCCAGCTCGCTGATGCGCAGTCCGCAGCCGTATAGAAGTTCGAAGATGGCGAGGTCCCGCGCCGGATAGGGCCGCTCGAAGCGGTCCGCGGCTCCCGGGATTCCGTCCACCAGCGCGTTGGTCTGCTCGGCGGTCATCACGCTGGGCAAAGTTTTGGGAGCTTTGGGAGTGCGCACGATTCTAGCGACGTTCTTCTCGACCATACCTTCGCGCACCAGAAACTTGAACAGGGATCTCAGGGCAGCGAGTTTCCTGCGCATGCTGACGGCAGTGAGCTTTTCCGCATACAAGTGCCCCAGCCATTCCCGAATCGCCAGCGGATCGAGTGCTTCCACCTTAGGCTCCTCGCGGCCGCGAATCGCGAAGTAGGCGCGAAACTGCTCGAGATCCGAGGCGTAATTCCGCACGGTGTGACTGGAGGCGTTCTCGCGCCGAAGCTCGGCGAGAAACAGCTCGATCATGCGGGCAAGGTCAGCCATTGTTCAAACGCAAATCGCCCGATATTCGTCCAGTTTTGCGAGTGCTCGGCGGCAGATTTCGGCATGGCGCGCCTGTTTGTCGCGGCGGAGACGGAGACGGGTGGGTTCGTCGAGGACCGGCAGCAGGTCGAAGGTAATATTCGCGGGCTGATAATTGCGCGCATCGGCTCCGGAAACATATGCGCACAAGGATCCGATGGCCGTTTCGCGCGGAAATGCAGTGATTTGGCCGGTTGCGAGCAACTCCGCCGAGTTTTTGCCGGCTACCAGGCCCGTGGCGATGGATTCAACGTAGCCTTCCACGCCAGAGATCTGGCCGGCGAAAAAAATATTGGGATTCGTTCGCAACTGCAGGGTTGGAGCGAGCAGCGCGGGCGCGTTGATGTACGTGTTGCGATGAATCTGTCCGAAGCGCAGAAATTCGGCGCGCTCGAGGCCGGGAATCATGCGAAACACGCGCGCTTGTTCCGGAAATCGCATGTGATTTTGGAAGCCTACCAAGTTGTAGCTTGAGGCGCGCAGATTCTCCTGGCGCAACTGCACCACCGCGTAGGGACGAAAGCCCGAGCGAGGATCTGTCAGGCCCATCGGCTTCATGGGTCCAAACCGCAGCGTGTCGCGACCGCGGCGGGCGAGTTCTTCGATCGGCAGGCAGGCTTCGAAAAAGCGCGGGTTGGTTTCCGGGTTGTCCTCGGCAATGTGCGCGGGAACCGACTCGGCGGCGAGGATGGCGTCAATGAAACGCTCATATTGTTCGCGATCGAAGGGGCAATTCAGATAATCATCGGTGCCGTCGAGCGATTTACCGTAGCGGGAGGCAGGGAATGCGATATTGCGGTCGATTGAATCGGCGTCGACGATGGGGCTGATCGAATCGTAGAAAAACAGGCGGTCTGACCCGGTAAGCCGTCCAATATCGTGGGCCAAAGCGCCGCTGGTGAGAGGGCCTGTGGCGACGATTGTGATGGCGTCCGGGTGGATGGACGTGACCTCCTCGCGGCGCAGACTGATACGAGGCTCGTTTTCGATTGCACGCGTAACCGCCTGCGCAAAAAGCTCCCGATCAACAGACAAGGCATGGCCGCCGGGCACGCGAGACTCAGTTGCCGCGGAAA
>Ga0070741_10021425_pt1 | contig 10057 bp, 8 predicted proteins | sample Coa_R1_4_FD_66440 | JGI IMG/M metagenome (GOLD analysis project Ga0070741, IMG submission 66440) | Surface soil microbial communities from Centralia Pennsylvania, which are recovering from an underground coalmine fire - Coalmine... | ecosystem: Environmental > Terrestrial > Soil > Unclassified ...
CCGGACGCGCAGACGTCCTGCGGCAGCTCGCCGTCGACGTACTGGATGGCGCTGCCCGAGCGGACGACCGGCTCACCGACTCCGTGCGCGAGTGTCGTCGGCGTCGAGAGCGTGAGCCCGCCCGCTCCGATGCTCGTGATCGTGCCGGAGTCGACGGCGGGTGCGACGCCGATCTGCACCGTGTCGCCGATGCGGAAGCCGCTCGTGTCGAGCACGGGGATGGTCGTGACACCCTTCGGTGCGCCGGGAACGCCGACGCTCGTGACGCCGCCCGTCGCGCCGACCGCGGCCACCGGGATGACCGTCCAGTAGTAGCCGGCCTGCGGCCAGTCGACGTCCCAGAGCGAGACGGGCGGCCCGAGGTTGCCGCCGACCTGGATGCCCTCGCTGCCGCCGGACGCCCCCGGGTCGGCCGAGCCGTCGGTCGGAGCCTGCGTGCCCGGGAATGCGGGCAGGTCGCCCGGCACGCCGGTCGTCGGCGTCGCCTGCGCCTGCTGCTCGATCGGATCCGGCTTCAGCTTGTAGCCGTCGAACGTGTAGTCCGCGCTCTCGCTGCCGTCGCCGAGGTAGCCGCCGCGGGCGGAGGTGAGCGAGGTCGTGTCGGTCGGGAGCGCGAGCGTCCCGTTCAGCCGCGGCGCCCACGCCGGGCTGCCGACGACCGCTCCCGTCCAGACGCGGTTGAGGCAGGCGCTGTCGGTGAAGATCTCGACGCGGAAGAGCTCCGCGGTCGCGTTGTACGACGTCTGGTTCCCGCTCCAGAGGAACGCGGGCGTCATCTCGTGCGCCGGCGAGCTCGCGCTGCCGTTCGAGAAGACGTCGGAGACCGTTCCGATCAGCTTGATCGGCCCGTTCGTGATGGGCGGGTTCGTCGAGCTGTAAACGGGGCTCCAGGCGCCCGAGCTCGAGACCGGGATGCCGTTCAGCCGCTGCTTGAACTCGTCACCGCGCAGCGCGCGGACCCGCCAGCGCACGGTTCCCATCCACCGCTGCGACTGATGGAAGGTGTAGAACTCGCGCTCGTCGAGGACGTTCGTGCGCACGAACTCGTGCTTGCCGGCGTCGACGAGCCAGACCTCGTACTCGTCGGCGCCTTCGATCGGCGTCCAGCGGAGCAGGCCCGGATAGCTCGGCAGCGGCGTCGGCGGTGCGGGCGGCGTGACGTCGAAGCCGTACGCGGCGCTCCACGGACTCGTCGTCGAGTCGAGAACTGCACGCACGCGGGCGTAGAGCGAGTGCGGCGAGCCCGTGATCCACGGCAGCGTGAGCGTCGGCGCCGACACCGGGGAGGTGAGCGTCGCGTCGCTGTAGACGATGCCGTTGTCGCGGAAGGTGCTGCTCGTCGCGATCTGGAACTGATACTTCCGGGCGCCGGGAACCGGGTTCCAGGCGAAGGAGGGCGTGCGGTGGAACGTCGTCGCCGTCGCCTCGTCGGCGCGGAGGAGGAACGCGTGCAGGCCGGTGGGAGCCGTGCCTGCGGCGCGTGAGGAGGCCGTTCCGACGCAGAGGAACGCGACGAGGGCAGCCAGGAGGACGAGGCGGGGAACGCGCACGGTCATCCCTCGTTTTCGGCATGCGCGGACGCGCAGCCGTCCCTCAGATGAGGGATGCGAGGAGCTCGCCCGCCGCGAGCACGCGTGCGTCGTCGCCGGGCTTGCCGACGAGCTGGATCGACGCAGGCAGGCCGCCCTCGGCCGCGCCGCACGGAAGGGCGAGCGCCGGCCAGCCGAGGCAGTTGAACGGATACGTGAGCCGGATGCCGCGGCCCCGCAGCTCGCGCTCGTCGGCGTCGGCGGGCGGCGCGACGAAGAGCGTCGTCGGCGTGACGAGCAGGTCGACGTCCGCGAGCAGCTCGGTGCACTCGGCGCGGTAGCGCTCGCGCAGCGCGAGCGCGCGCGTGACCTCTGCGTCCGTCACCTCGACGCAGAGCTCGAGCTTCCAGCGGATCGTCTCGCCGTACTCGTCGGCCCGCTCCGGAAAGAGGCCGCGGTGCACGTCGGCGACCTCCCGCATGAAGAGCGGGTTCTCGGCCGGGTCCGGCCGAGGGACGTCGAGCGTGCGGCGGTCGGGGAAGTGCTCCGCGGCCGCTGCGACGCGCTCGCGGACGAGCGGGTCCGCCTCGTCGAGCCAGGCGACGCCGACCCGCAGCTCCTCGAGCGAGCCGAGCGACGCGGCCTCGAAGCCGGGCACGAGCGCGCGCATGAGCTCGCTGCACCCGGCGACGCTCGACGCCATCGGGCCGACGTGGTCGTAGCTCGGTGCGAGCGGGAAGCAGCCGTCGCTCGGCACGAGCCCGTACGTCGGCTTGAACCCGACGATGCCGCACCAGGACGCCGGGATGCGGATCGAGCCGCCCGAGTCGGTGCCGAGGGCGAGCTCGACGTCGCCCGCTGCGATCGCGGCCGCCGAGCCGCCGCTCGAGCCGCCGGCGAGGCGGCCCGGAAAGCGCGGGTTCGGAACCGTGCCGTAGTGGTCGTTCTGCGACGAGATCCCGTACGCGAACTCGTGGAGGTTCGTCTTCCCGGCGACGGCGTAGCCGGCCTGCTCGAGACGGACGACGGCCTCGGCGCTCACCGCCGGGACGTGCTCGGCAAAGAGGATCGACCCGTACGTCGTGACGAGGCCGGCCGTGTCGAGCAGATCCTTCACGGCGACGGGTCTGCCCGCGGGCGGACGTTCCGGCCGCGCGAGCCACACCGTCACGCAGCTGAATCTACTTGCGCTTCACGACGCGCCGCTTGACCTTCGCCTTGGCCTTCGCCTTGGCGGGCGCGATCTGGACGGTTCGCGTCACTGCGAGCCCGGCCATGCCGGACGACGAGCTCGGCGTCAGCGTGAGCACGTTGCCGGCGGCAGCCGCGCGGCGGAGCCGCGTGATGAGCGAGGCCGGCAGCTTGAAGCGGAGGTCGTTGTTGCCGCCGCGGATCGACGCCTTCCCGAGGCTCGTCGAGCCGATCGTCGCCGTGACCGACCCCTCGCCCGTCGACTCGACGATCAGGCGCAGCTGCGTCTCGCCGGAGGCGAGCTTCAGCACCTCGGGCCCGAACAGGGAAAGCGTCGGCGCGAGGTCCGCCGACGTGACCGGAACGGTCGGCGTCGGCATGAAGACCGGATCGGGTGCGTCGAACGGCGTCGCCGGCGTGTTCGGGTCGACCGTCATCGAGAACGTCGTGACGAAGTCGGCCGCGTCGACGTTCGTCGACGCGTTCGGCAGCGCGAGGAATCCCTTCGTCGACGAGTACGTGCAGGTGTCCCACGGAAGGGCTGCCGACGCCGTGTTGCCGCTCACCGTCAGCGGGACCGGCGAGCTCCCCTTCGCGTTCCACCAGAAGACGGGCTGCGAGAGCGTTCCGGCCGGCATCGCGACGCTGATCGTGAGCGTCGCGGCATAGCACGCATTCGAGGCGTCGCCGTCACCGCGGTCGACCTCGACGATCCGCGTCGAGAGGTGGTTCACCGGCACCCTGAGCGTGCCGATCGTCCCGGCTTTCGTGCCCGCCGTCACCTTCGCGAGCACCACCGGCGCCCGTCCCTGCAAGGCCGAGACGGAATAGCCGCCGACGAGATCCGTTTGCGTCCACGCGTTGTATGTCGCCGCGAGCGTCGTCCCGCGCGCCGCGAGCGCCGCGGAGATCGCGTTGATCGACGACATGCCTCCGGCGCCGTTCGCCAGCACGTCGTTGAAGAACGACGCGCCGTAGCGCTCCCACATGTACTCGAAGAAGCTCCACCGCGAATAGCCGTTGTTCGCATACGTGTCGAAGTTGCACTGCCAGGTCCCGAGCGGGTCGCCGCAGTCGAGCGCCATGTCGGTCGGCCCGAGCTCGAGGCCGCTGACCGACGTGTCGTAGTTCGTGACGCGGTAGCCCATCCACTCGGCGCTGCCCTCGAAGAACCACGCGTCGGACTGCTGCTGCGCGTTCCACGTGCTCAGCTGGATCGTGTGGAAGAGCTCGTGCGCGATCGTGTGCTGCGTGAACGAGACGTCGGGCTGGGTGCCGTCGAGCTCGATGTAGCTCGACGAGGTCGCGGCGAGCGGGTTGTCCGGGATCGTGAGGCCGAGCGGGTTTCCGAAGGGCGTCAGGTCGTCGACGTAGATGTCGGTCCGGCCGTCGCCGCCGAGAACCCCGTCGGAGACCGGCGCCGCGAAGCCGTCGGCGAGCTCGGCGTTGTACGCGCGCTCGGCGAGCGCGGCGATGTCGCCGGCCGTCGTCTGCGTGATCGCGTAGCTCGTCGCGGTGTCGCTCTGGTAGTGGACGGCGAAGTGGGTCGAGTCGAGCGTGAAGGGCAGGCCGCCCGGACGCGCGCCGAAGGCCGGCCCGGCGAGCACGGCGGAGCCCACCGCAACGGCGGCGAGCAGCCCGAGTCGGCGCAGGAACCGCATCCACCGCTGAATCGGCGGCAGACCGGCCGTGCTTTAGGGCTAATCGAGGGCCAGGTACAGGTACGCGACGGCGAACGTGCCGCCGAACAGCAGCAAAAAGAGGCCGAGGAGGAGCCAGCCGAAGATCACGTTCTTGCGGGCGAGCTCGGGATCCATCAGGCCACGACCGTATCGAGAGCGAGCGCCGCGAAGAGCAGCGCGAGATAGAGGAGCGAGAAGTGGAAGAGGAGCGCCGCGCGGCGGGGGGTGAGGTCGCGGCGAAGCCGCTCGGCGAGCCAGAGGAAGGCGGCGCCGAGGGCGAGGGCGCAGGCGAGGTAGAGGAGGCCGGCCGAACCGAAGGCGACGGGCAGGAGCGTGACCCCGACGAGGAGCGCCGAGTAGAGCACGATCTGGCGTGCCGTCTCGCGCTCGCCGCGGACGACCGGCAGCATCGGCACGCCGGCGTTCCGGTAGTTGTCCTTGATCAGGAGCGCGAGCGCCCAGAAGTGGGGCGGCGTCCAGACGAAGACGATCGCGAAGAGCAGGAGCGCGGCGAGCGTCACGTGGTTCGTCGCGGCCGCCCAGCCGACGAGCGGCGGCACCGCGCCGGCCGCGCCGCCGATCACGATGTTCTGCGGCGTCGAGCGCTTGAGCCAGCGCGTGTAGACGAGGACATAGAAGAGGTTGCCGACGAGCGCGAGCACCGCCGTCAGCACGTTCACGACGCTCGCGAGCAGAACGAACGAGAGCGCGGAGAGCGCGAGACCGAACTCGAGCGCGCGGCTCGCGCTGATCCGGCCGGACGCGACGGGCCGGCGCTTCGTGCGCTCGCCCATCAGCGGATCGATGTCGCGGTCGAGCACGTGGTTCAGCGCGCTCGCACCACCGCAGGCGAGCGCGAGCCCGAGCATCGCGGCGAGCGCCGTCGTCGTGCCCGGCCAGCCGCGCGCGCCGGCGATCATCCCGCAGAAGCCGGTGACGAGCAGGAGGGACATGATCCGCGGCTTCGTCAGCGTCACGTAGTCGCGCCAGGCGCCGCGCGGCACCGACGTGCCGGCGAACGAGCGAACCGCGACGACGACGAGTGACGCGAGCGCGAGCGCGGCGAGCGCGATGTGCGGCGCTTCCCGGCCCGGCAGTGCCGCGGCACCCGTGAAGAACGCGCTTGCGGCGAGCACGGACGGTACGAGCCGCCGGTGCTCCAGCCAGGCCGAGACGACGAGCGCTGCGAGCGGCGGCGCGACGAGCGCCGCGAGCAGCCGGTGCGTCGCGTCGAGCTGCGCGGCGCCGGAGATGACGGCGAGCAGGGTGCCGGCGGCCGCGACGACGGCGCAGAGATGAAGCCAGGGGCCGGGCCTGACGCTCGTATTCACGCTTCCGCCTCCGCGAGCCTGCGGCGCAGGTCGCGCAGCGGCCGCGCGCTCGTCACGTAGGGGACGCTGTCGAAGTTGTGCGCGGGCGGGGGCGACGTCGTGTACCACTCGAGCGTGTCGCCGAGCCAGGGGTCGTTCGGCGCGCGCACGCCTTCGTGCCGCACCTGCGTCCGCCAGACGTTGTAGGCGAAGACGACCATCGCGATCCCCATGATCCCCGAGCCGACGGTGGAGATGAGGTTGTAGACCTCCCAGAGGCCGCCGTGGTGATACGTCCAGACGCGGCGCACCATCCCGAGCAACCCGAGCATGTGCTGCGGCAGGAAGGTCGCGTTGAAGCCGACGAAGAGCAGCCAGAAGTGCCATTTGCCGAGCCGCTCGTCGAGCATGCGGCCGAACATCTTCGGCCACCAGTAGTAGAGCCCGGCGAAGATCCCGAACGCGGAGCCGCCGAAGAGCACGTAGTGGAAGTGCGCGACGACGTAATACGTGTCGTTCACCTGCCAGTCGACGGGGAACGACGCGAGGAAGATCCCCGAGAGCCCGCCCATCGTGAAGAGCATGATGAAGCCGAGCGCGAAGAGCATCGGCGTGTCGAAGCGGATGTTCCCGCGCCACGTCGTCGCGACCCAGTTGAAGATCTTCACGCCGGTCGGGACGGCGATGATCATCGACGAGACCATGAAGAACGAGTCGAGTCCCGTCCCGAGGCCGGTCGTGAACATGTGGTGGCCCCAGACGAGCATCGAGTAGAACGCGATGCCGAGCGTCGAGAACGCGACCGCCTTGTAGCCGAAGATCGGCTTGCGCGCGAAGACCGGGATGATCTCCGAGATCATCCCGAACACGGGCAAGACCATGATGTAGACCTCGGGATGTCCGAAGAACCAGAAGACGTGCTGGTAGAGCACCTGGTTCCCGCCCTCCCACGGGATGAAGAAGTGGGTGTAGCCGCGGCGGTCGAGCAGCAGCATCGTCGCACCCGCCGAGATCGCGGGCAGCGCGAGCAGGAGCAGGATCGCGTACGTCTCGAGCGCCCAGATGAAGAGCGGCATGCGCATCCACGTCATGCCGCGGGCGCGCATGTTGTGGATCGTCACGATGAAGTTGATCGCGCCGGCAAGCGACGAGATCGTGAGGATGTGGAGCGCGAGGATCCAGTAGTCCTGACCGTGACCGGGGCTGAAGCGCGCCTCGGAGAGCGGCGGATACGACCACCAGCCGGCGCGTGCAGGCCCGTCGGACGAGAACCACGAGCCGTAGAGCACGATCCCGCCGAGCAGGAACATCCAGTACGAGAACGCGTTCAGGCGCGGGAACGCCATGTCGCGGGCACCGATCATCAGCGGCACGAGGAAGTTGCCGAACCCCGCGAGGATCGGGACGACGACGAGGAAGATCATCGACGTCCCGTGGAACGTCATCACCTCGTCGTAGGTGTTCTTCGTCAGGAAGTGCTCGTTCGGCGTCGCGAGCTGCGCGCGCATGAGGAGCGCCATCACACCGCCGCCTGCGAAGAAGACGAGCGCGGTGAGGATGTACATGATCCCGATCCGCTTGTGGTCGACCGTGACGAGCCAGCTCGCGAGCCGTCCCTGCTTCCACGTGACCGGGTATGCCGCTTCGGATCTAGCCGCCACTCGTCGCCGCTCCCTTGTAGACGTGCGCCTTCGTATATGCGGCGAGCGCCCTGATCTGCGCCGCCGTCCACGTGTCGCCGACGGGCGGCATCTTCGCACGTCCGTTGCGGACGATCTGCGCAAGGCTCTGCTCCTGCACGAGGATCGAGTTCGAGCTCAACGCGGGGCCGTAGCCGCCCTGCCCCTGCATCCCGTGGCATGTCGCGCAGACGCCCTGCCACTCCGCGCGGCCGAGATCGGTCTTCGACGTGGTCGAGATGTAGGACTCATACTCCTGCCGCGACGTCGCGATCACGCGTGCAGCCATCGCCTCGTGGAAGATCCCGCAGAACTCTGCGCACTGGCCGTAGTACGTGCCGGCGCGGTCGGCCTTGAACCACGTGTGGTTCGTGCGCCCCGGGATCGCCTGGATCTTCCCGTTCAGCTGCGGGATCCACCAGCTGTGCACGACGTCGCCGGAGCGGACGTCCAGGTCGACGACTTGCCCGACGGGGACGTGCAGGTCGTTGATCGAGCGCGCGCCGTTCGGGTAGTCGAACTCCCAGTAGAACTGATGGCCGACGACGCGGATCTGCACCGCGTTCGCGGCGGCGGGCGCATTCGAGATGCCCGGCAGCTCGATGAAGATGACGGTGCCGATGATCGCGAGGATCACGACGGGGATCACCGTCCAGATCAGCTCGAGGCGCGTGTTGCCGTGCAGCTGCGGGCCTTCGACGGTGCGCGCACGGCGGCCGCCGCGGTAGCGCCAGATGAAGAAGACGAGCGCGCCTTCGACGATGACGAAGATCGCCGAGGTGAACCCGAGCACGACGTAGTACGCCGTGTTCGTCCGGTGCGTGTTCGGCGAGTGCGCGAACTGCGGCGTGAAGCCGCCGTTCGCCGCAGCTGCCACCCCGGCCGTGGCCAGGGCCGTCAGCGCGACCACGCCGAAGGTGAGCTTCCTCCGCACCCGGCGGGCATTCTATGGGGGTGTCTGCGCGCTCGCGGGTAGAGGTGCCGCCGCACGTGCCGGACGACTTCGAGGTGTTCGTCGGCGGCGTCCGGCAGCAACGTGGCGTCGATTACGAAGTCGTCGGCCGGTCGGTCGTCTTCCCGCGCCCGATCGCACAGGAGGGACGCCTCGGCTTCTGGCGCTGGGCGTCGATGTGGCTCGGGATCGCCGGCACCTACCGGAAGCACGAGACCGTGGATCTCGTCTACGACGTCGGCGGGCGCCGCCAGGTCGAGACGGGGCTCGTGCCACAGGCGTACGACTGACCTCTCGCAGACAGGATTCATCCTGGCTGCAGTCGTTGAGCCGCCTGGGCGCCGATTACGCCGCCGGGCGGCGGGCGACGGCGGCGACGAGCAGCTCGTGGAGCGCCGCGCGGTAGTCACGCGGAGCAGCGAGCTCGGGAACCGGGTCGAGACCTGTGACGGCGAAGCTGCGCCCGCGCGCGACGAGGTCGACGGTGGCGAAGTCTGCACCGACCGCCGCGGCGGCAGCGACCGCGAGCTGCTGTGCAAGCAGGGGCGCGGCCGCCGTCAGGACGCGCCGCCCAGCGACGACGAGCTGCAGGCGCGCCGCGTCGGAGTCCGCAAGCTCCCGCGCGAGGACGCCGTGCTCGCGGAACCACGCGAGCGGCGCGAGCCGCGCGAGCGCCGCCCCGAGCTCGTCGACCGTCTCGCAGCGGACGTCGTCGCTCCACCTGCCGAAGCGCGGCGTCAGCGCGACGGGCAGCTCGGGTGCCGGCGACGGCAGCCCGTCGGCGAGCAGCCAGCTGCGCGGGTGCGGCAAGCCTGCCCGGCGCAGAAGACGAGCGGTGAGGTGCCGGTCGTGTGCGGCGACGAGCGCAGCCGGCGGGTTCAGCACGACGGCGCCGGTCGCCGCGACCTGCTCGAGCTCGGAGAGCCCGGGCTCGATTCCCAGCGGTCCCGCGCCGAGGCGGCACAGGACGACGTCCGCCGGCTCCACCGTCCGCAGGGCGTCGCGCGGCGCGAGCACCACTGCGGGCAGGGCGAGCGACTCGGCCGCGCGTGTAAGCGCGATGGTCGTCTCGCTGCATCCGTGCGCGACGACGACGAGCTTCATCGCCCCGATGGTGCGCCGCGCGCGTCGCGCAGTGGGCGTCGGTCCGGTGAACAGCGCGTTAGTTCTTGGGAACCGGCTCGAGCTTGTAGCCGACGCCGTAGCGCGTCTGGATGAACGTGTGACGCGAAGCGCGCCGGTCGATCTTCTCGCGCAGGCGGCGCACGAAGACATCGACGGTGCGATCGCGATGCGACTCGCGCCTGCCCCAGAGCTTCTGCAGCAGCTCGTCGCGCGTCGAGACACGCCCGCCGTCGAGCGCGAGCTGGTAGAGGAGACGGAACTCGGTCGGCGTCAGCTGCGCGCTCTCGCCGTCGACGTAGGCCTGCACCTCGCGCGGGTCGATGCGCAGCTCCTCGATCTCGATCGGCTCGCCGCGCGGTGCCTCCTCGCGGCGGATGCCGCGCCGCGCCGCCGCGCGCACGCGGGCGACGAGCTCCTTCATCGAGAACGGCTTCACGAGGTAGTCGTCCGCACCGATCTCGAGCGCGTGCACGCGGTCGTGCTCGGTCCCGCGGGCGGAGACGACGACGATCGGGGTGCCGATCCCTTCGGCGCGGAGCGTCTCGATCAGCTTCCAGCCGTCGAGCCCGGGGAGCATCAGGTCGAGCAC
>Ga0070741_10021427_pt1 | contig 10057 bp, 6 predicted proteins | sample Coa_R1_4_FD_66440 | JGI IMG/M metagenome (GOLD analysis project Ga0070741, IMG submission 66440) | Surface soil microbial communities from Centralia Pennsylvania, which are recovering from an underground coalmine fire - Coalmine... | ecosystem: Environmental > Terrestrial > Soil > Unclassified ...
CGGCTGGTAGGCAAGAGCAGCGCTCCCCAGATCGGACCTTACTTCTCCGATTCGGACATTTACAAATGGATTGATGGGGTGGGCTGGGCGCTGCAGTCTGAGACCCGCCCCGAACTGCGGCGTGTGACCGACTCGATGATCCGCGAAGTGGTTGCGGTCCAGGAGCCGGACGGATATCTGAATACCTACTACCAGGGCGATCGCGCTGCGTTGCGCATGAGCCAGCACGACCAGGAAGTCGGGCACGAGATGTACTGTCTCGGCCACATGATTCAAGGCGCGATTGCTTACTATCGCGCGACCGGCGACAGCACGCTGCTCGATGCCGGAGCGCGCATGGTGGACAACTTTGTCCTGCCCAACTACGGCCCGGGCCCCAATCAGAAGCCCATTATCTCCGGACACCCGGAGATTGAGATGGCGCTGATCGAGCTCTACCGCACCACCGGCAAGCGGCAATACGTGGACCTTGCCGGCTATATTCTGCACGGCGACGATCGCTGGAAGATCGAGCCGCAACGCATCATTTACATGTTTTGCGGCATCCCGTTCACTTCACGGACCCGGCTCGAAGGCCATGCCGTGCGCGCCATGTATGCCTGCTGCGGCGCGGCCGACTACTATCTCGAAACCGGCGACCAGGCCTATTGGAAAACCCTGAACATACTTTGGGAAGACCTGACGAAGCGTCAGATGTACATCACCGGAGGGGTTGGCGCGCGGGCGCAGTGGGAAGCGTTCGGCGATCCGTACGAACTGCCCAACGCGCAGGCCTACGGCGAAAGCTGCGCGGCGATCGGCAACCTGATGTGGAACTGGCGCATGCTGGCCGCGAGCGGCGAGGCGAAGTTCGCCGACGTCGTTGAACGCGCCCTGTACAACGGCATTAATTCCGGCATGTCGCTCGATGGAACCACGTACTGCTATCGCAACCCCCTGGCATTCGATCCTGCTTCGGGGGAAAAGATCCGCAATCCCTGGTACGACGTCACCTGCTGCCCGCCGAACCTGGAGCGCACCTTCTCTTCCCTGCCGGGATATTTCTACAGCACCAGCAAAGACGGTCTGTATGTTCACTTGTACGACAATTCCGTCCTCGACTGGCGCCTTGAAGACGGCACGCCGTTGAAGGTGCAGCAGAAAACCAGCTACCCGTGGGACGGCGACGTTCAGTTGACTCTGACCCCGGCTGACGCGCACGAGTTCACGTTCTACGCGAGGATTCCGTGGTGGGCTGCGGGCGCGTCTGTCGCGGTGAACGGGAAGCCGCAAACCGGCGCCAAGCCAGGAGAATATCTCGCCATCCGCCGCAGTTGGAGACCGGGGGATACCGTGACGTTGCGCTTTCCCATGAACACCGAGGTGATCGCCTCGAATCCGCGGGTTGCGGAAAATCGTGGCCGGGTCGCAGTGCGGCGAGGCCCGATCATCTACTGCATGGAAGAACTGGATCAACCGAAGGGCGTTGCCTTGGCGGACGTCTCGCTCGACATTGACCAGCGGCTCGACTTCCAGCACGAACTCAGACCCGACTTCCTGGATGGCATTGTCGTGCTGCGCCATCGCGGCGGAGTGTTTGAGACCTCCACCGCGGAAGAAGCGCTTTACGCTCCCGCGAACTTGTCGCCGCGCAAGACGCGTCCGGAAAATTTCACTTTGATCCCTTACTACGTCTGGGGCAACCGCCAGCCCTGTGCCATGCAGGTGTGGGTCCCGTACCGCAGCACGTAAGCCGCAAGGAGACTGGGTGCTACGCTGGCGAATCGCGCTGCTGGTGGCCGGGGCCATCGCGATCAGCTATCTTGACCGCCAGACCCTGCCGGTGGCGGTGCAGGCCATCGCGCACGACATTCCGCTCTCGAATGAGCAATTCTCCTATCTGCAATCCGCGTTCCTGCTCGCGTATGCGTTCATGTACGCGGGCGGCGGCAAACTGAGCGATGTCCTGGGTACCCGCCGTGGCTTCCTGGTGATCATGATCTTCTGGTCGCTTGCCTGCTTCAGCCATGGCCTGGCCGTGAGTTTCGCTATGCTGGCAGCCAGCCGATTCTTGCTGGGCATGGGCGAAGGCGGCGGCTTCCCTGCCGCCACGCGTGCCGTCGCCGAATGGTTTCCAACGCATGAGCGAGCGACTGCCATGGGCATCATCAACGCGGGGACGGCGGTTGGCGCCGTCGCGGCGCCGCCGCTGATTGCCACAATCCTCCTGCTCGCGAACTGGCGCTGGATCTTTTTTCTAACCGGCGCCATCGGCCTGGTGTGGGCCATCTCGTGGCGCAGTTTCTATTTTTCTCCCGTCCAGCAATCGAATGGAAATGGTTCGAAGCCGGTACTGGGCCGATCGGCCTGGCTCCCGCTGCTGCGAGCTCGCCAAGTCTGGGGACTGATCCTGGCGAAGTTCTTGAGCGACGCAGCCTGGTATTTCTATCTTTTCTGGTTGCCGAAATATCTCTATGACGCTCGCGGGTTCGACATCAAAGCGGTCGGGACCTTGGCCTGGATTCCATACGCCGCGTCGGGCGCCGGCTGCCTGCTGGGAGGCGGCTTCTCCAGCTATCTCGTGCGGCGACACCTGTCGCTGGACACCGCGCGCAAGCTGGCGCTCGGCCTCAGCGCCGCGGTGATGCCATTCATTCTTTTCGTTCCGCACGTGCGCGTGTCGTGGGCGCTGGCCCTGTTCAGCCTGGCATACTTCGGGCAGCAGTCGTGGTCCACCCTGGTGATGGTGTTGCCCGCCGACCTGTTCCCGCGCGACGTGGTAGGAAGCGTGGCTGGTCTGGTTGGGTTCGGGGGCGCCATGGGTGGAATTGCTTTCGGACAACTGGCGGGCTATCTGCTCGACCACGGTTCGGGCTACGGACCGGTCTTCGCGATGGCGGCCAGTTTTCACATTGCCGCCTTCTTGGTTATTCTTCTCGCGATTCCAATGGTCGGTCCGCTGATGCAGAAGCCCGCTCTCCGCTGTGAGGCCGCGCTTTGAAGATCAAGGAAATCCGCACGCGCGTGGTGCGCTGGAAGGGCAAGACCGTCGCGCTTCCACCGCATTTTTGCACGAACCCGATGGACCTCGTCTCGCATCAGACGGCTTCCATGACTACATTCACCTTTCATGGCTGGCTGATCGTAGAAATTTTCACCGATGACGGCCACATGGGAATCGGCAATGCGGCCCTCGCCCCGCAATTGTGCCGGCAGGTGATTGAGCTGTACCTGGAGCCAATTCTGATCGGAGCCGATCCCTGGAACGTCGAAATCCTGTGGGAGCAGATGTATCGCAAGACGATGGCTTTTGGCCGCAAGGGCGCCGTTATGGCTGCGGTCAGTGCGGTTGACATCGCGCTCTGGGACATTCTGGGAAAGTCGGCAAAGCAGCCGGTGTACCGGTTGCTGGGCGGAAGAACGAAGCCGCGGATTCCGGTTTACGCCAGCCGGCTGTACAGCTCGCCATTGAACGAGCTCGCTGCCGAGGCGCTCCGCTACAAGAACGAAGGCTACAGAGCCATGAAGCTGCGCTTCGGCTGGGGCCCCGCGGACGGCGCCGCGGGAATGCGCAAGAATGTTGAACTGGTCCGCACCGTGCGCCAGACAGTTGGCGACGATATTGACGTGATGGCCGACGCCTACATGGGGTGGACCCTCGACTATGCCAAACGCATGCTGCCCCTGCTGGAGCCGTTCCACCTGCGCTGGCTGGAGGAGCCGGTCCTCCCCGATGACATTCACGGCTACGCGGAGCTGAAGTCCATGGGCCGCATTCCGATCGCCGGCGGTGAGCACGAATTCACGCTCTATGGTTTCCGCCAGCTGCTCGAGGCGAGGGCGGTGGATTACGTTCAGTTCGACACCAATCGCGTAGGTGGGATCAGCCAAGCCAGGAAAATCGCCGCCCTCGCGGACGCTTACTCCGTGCCGGTTGTCCCGCACGCCGGGCAGATGCACAACTACCACGTCGTGATGGCCAGCCTGAATTCGCCGCTGGCCGAGTACTTCCCCGTGGTGGACGTTGAGGTCGGAAACGAACTGTTCTGGTATATCTTCGACGGCGAACCCAAGGCCAGGGACGGGTACGTGGATCTCGACGACAACGTCCCGGGCCTCGGCCTCACCATCAACGAAGAATCGCTGAAGCAGAACTTCGAAGTCCTCCCATGAGCACGCGTCTGGTACAGCTCAGGCATGGCAACGTACGCCGGGTGGCCCTGGTGGAAGAGCCGCATCTGCGGCTGCTGTCGGACGTTTCCTCGATCTACGCGCTGGCCAAGGCTGCGGTGTCGAGCGGAATGGAACTGTCCGAGGCAGCGCTGCAGAAGGCCAGCCGCGAACGGCTCGATTATGACCCGGTTTATAACGGCCAGTCCGAGTGGCGCATCCTGCCCGCGATTGATCATCCTGATGAGCCGGCACGCTGCCTGGTTTCCGGCACCGGACTTACGCACCTGGGCAGCGCGCGTAACCGGCAGGCGATGCACGCGCGCGCCGAGGCGGCCGAGGACGTCGAGCAGCTCACCGACAGCATGAAAATGTTTCGCTGGGGAATTGATGGGGGGCGGCCGGCGGCGGGGTGCATCGGCGTTTCTCCCGAATGGTTCTACAAGGGCAATGGCGTCATCCTGCGCGCGCACGGCGAGCCGCTGGAAATTCCGGATCATGCCGATGATGGCGGCGAGGAGGCCGAGATTGCGGGTGTATATTTCATTGCTGCAGACGGCGGGCCGTGCCGCATCGGTATGACCGCGGGCAATGAATTTTCCGACCACCGGTTCGAGAAGAAGAACTATCTGAACCTGGCCAGTTCGAAGTTGCGCACTTGCGCGATCGGCCCGGAGCTGGTGGTGGATGCGGATTTTGAGTCCGTGCCCGGCGAGATTGTCATCAAACGAGACCGCAGGCCGCTATGGTCCAGGCAGATTCGCACGGGTGAAGCTGAGATGTGCCACAGCCTGCAAAACATCGAGCACCATCATTTCAAGTTTGCGCAGCATCGCCGGCCCGGAGATGTTCACGTACATTTTTTCGGCGCCGACTGCCTGAGCTTCGGCGACGGCATCCAACTCCAGCACGGGGACGTCATGCAGATCAGCTTTGAGGGCTTCGGGCGTCCCTTGCGCAATCCGGTTCAGCACACCAAAGCCGCGCCGGCATTGGTCAGCGTTGTCACCCTGGGATAAGAAATCATGTCGAAACCAACGGTAGCAATTCTCGGGTTGGGCATTATGGGCTCTGGGATGACGGCCCGATTGTTGTCGGCCGGATTTTCTGTGTCCATCTACAACCGCAGCCGCGACAAAGCCAGACCGCTTGCGGACAGGGGCGCGTTTCTCGCCGGCAGGCCCCGTGAGGCTGCGGAGCGGTCAGAGGTCGTCCTCAGCATGGTTGCTGATGACGCGGCATCGCGCGGAGTGTGGCTGGGAGAGGATGGCGCCCTCGCGGGTTCCAGCCGTAACTCCGTGCTCATCGAATCCAGTACGTTGAGCGTGGGCTGGGTGAAGGAGCTTGCCGCGGCGGCTGAGAATAGGGGCTGTGAGTTCCTGGATGCTCCCGTCACGGGAACGAAGCCCCACGCAGAGTCCGGGCAACTGCTGTTCCTGGTTGGAGGGCCGAGCGCGGCTTTGGAGAAGGCCCGGCCGGTTCTCTCGGTTCTGGGGCGAGACGTGGTCTACCTTGGCCCGAACGGCAGCGGGGCCCTGATGAAGCTGATCAACAATTTCCTGGCTGCCGTGCAGGCGGTCTCATTCGGCGAGGCGCTGGCCCTGATCAGGGCTGGAGGTCTCGACTATGAAAAAGCAGTTTCCATTCTTACCGAAGGCGTCCCCGGCAGTCCCATGGTGAAGCGCGTAGCGACCCGTGCTGCGTCGGGTGATTTCAGTCCGCACTTCTTTCTGCGCCTCATGGCCAAGGACGTCGGTTACGCCATCCAAGAAGCCAGACAGCGCAATCTCAGCCTGCCGACGGCCGCGGCTGCGCTTGCCGTCTTTCAGCAGGCCATTGCCAACGGGTACGGCGAGCAGGACTTCACCGCTGTGATCGAGTCATTGGGCAGTCCGCACGCGCTCTCGCCGGCGTGAGAGCAGTTCGTACAGATTTTCTGCAGGAGGACATTATGGATCGCAGAGATTTTCTCAAGAAGGCGGCGGCAGTCACCGTGGCCAGCTCGTTGAGCTCGCGGACTTCGCGCGCTGCGGACACACCCATCCCGTACCGGACCCTGGGCCGCAGCGGTGAGAAAGTTTCCATCGTCGGCATCGGCGGCTATCACCTTGGCGCGCCGTCCGAGCAGGAGGCCATCCGCATCGTTCGCACTGCGCTCGACAGCGGCGTCAACTTCCTCGACAACTGCTGGGATTACAATGGCGGCGCCAGCGAAGAGCGCATGGGAAAGGCATTGCGCGACGGCTATCGCCAGAAAGCATTTCTCATGACCAAGATTGACGGCCATACCCGGAAGGCCGCGATGCAACAGCTGGATGAGTCCTTACGCCGGCTGCAGACCGATCACATTGATCTGATCCAGTTCCATGAGGTGATCCGCGACGGTGATCCGGCGAAAATCCTCGGTCCGGGCGGCAGTCTGGAAGCCATGCTCGAAGCCAGGAAGCAGGGCAAGGTGCGCTACATCGGCTTCACCGGCCACAAGAGTCCTGATATTCACTTCAAGATGCTCGAGGCCGCTTTCGCCCACAACTTCACCTTCGATGCGGTGCAGATGCCGCTGAACGTCATGGACGCGCACTTCAACAGCTTCGAGAAGAAAGTCCTGCCGGTGCTGGTAAAGCATGGGATTGGCGTGCTGGGCATGAAGCCGATGGGATCGGGAATCATCCTGAACAGCAAGACCGTGCCGCCGGTGGAATGCCTGCATTACGCCATGAACCTGCCGACCAGCGTGGTGATCACGGGCTGCGACTCAATGCAGGTCCTGCAACAGGCTCTGGATGCAGCGCGCAGCTTCAAGCCTCTCAGTAAGCAGGAAGTAGCGGCCATTCTAGCCAAGAGCGCGCCGGCCGCCGGAAAGGGCGAGTTCGAGCAGTACAAGACCACCAACAACTTCGACGGAACGATCCACAACCCGCAGTGGCTGGGGTGAAGGCGTCAATGCAAGCAGCGCAGGCGAGGGCGCCCCATTTGTGATTTTTGAAGGCTGGGGCGTCCTCGCACGTGCGGACGTCGCGAATCAGTGCGAATCCCTTGCCACGGCGGCACCGCTGCTTCCAACGAGGAAATCCAAATCTGCTCCCTTGTCGGCCTGCAGCACATGCTCTGCATAAAGTCTGAGCCAGCCGCGCTCAGGCAGCGGCGGCGGTGTCCACTTCGCGCGGCGCGCTTGGAGCACATTTTCTTCCACTTCCAGCCGCAGCTCGCGCTTTGAAACGTCCAGGCTGATCATGTCGCCGGACTGCACCAGCGCCAATGGCCCGCCTACGGCCGCTTCGGGACAGACGTGCAGCACAACCGTCCCGTACGCGGTCCCGCTCATGCGCGCGTCGGAGATGCGGACCATGTCGCTCACGCCTTTGCGCAGCAGCTTGGGCGGCAGCAGCATGTTTCCGACCTCGGCCATCCCGGGATAGCCGCGCGGCCCGCAATTCTTCAGCACCATGACGCAGTTCTCGTCAATATCGAGTGATTCGTCGCTGGTGCGCGCGTGGCATTCCTCGATGTTCTCAAACACCACGGCGCGACCGCGGTGCTGCAGCAGGTGCGGGCTGGCCGCGGAAACTTTGATGATCGCGCCGTCCGGCGCCAGATTCCCGCGCAGCACAGTAATGCCGGCGTTCGCCTTAAACGGGCTTGAGAAGGAATGAATAACGTCACGGTTCCAGCAGGGCGCTTCGGCAACATTCTCCCAGATATTCTTGCCGTTTGCGGTCAGGGCATCGCCATGCAGCGCCCCTGCCTGTCCCAGTTCGCGCAACACCGCCGGCAATCCACCGGCATAGAAATAGTCCTCCATGAGGTACTTACCCGACGGCTGGAGATTTACCAGACACGGCAGTTGTGATCCCAGACGCTCAAAATCCTCCAGACACAGCGGCACACCAATGCGCCCGGCCAGCGCGATGAGATGAATCACGGCGTTGGTCGAGCCGCCGATCGCCGCGTTGGCGCGAATGGCATTCTCAAATGCCTTGCGGGTAAGAATTTTTTCAATCGTGAGGTCTTCTTTCACCATTTGTACCGCGCGCCGGCCGGTCATCTGCGCCAGGGTGTTGCGGCGCGCGTCCACAGCAGGGATGGCGGCATTCCCGGGCAGGCTCATGCCCAGGGCCTCGACCATGTTGGCCATGGTGGAGGCGGTGCCCATGGTCATGCAGTGTCCTTTCGAGCGGTGCATACAGCTCTCGGCCTGGTAATACTCCTCGATCTTCATCTCGCCCTTGCGCAGCTGATCGGTCATTTGCCAGAGGCCGGTGCCCGATCCCAGATCGCAGCCGCGAAATTTGCCGGAGAGCATGGGGCCGCCGGAAAGGCCGATCGTAGGCAATCCACACGAGGCTGCACCCATTAATAAGGAGGGAGTGGTTTTGTCGCAGCCCATCAGCAGGACCACGCCGTCAATCGGATTTCCCCGGATGGACTCCTCAACGTCCATGCTGGCCAGGTTGCGGAAGAGCATGGCCGTCGGCCGAAGCTGGGTCTCGCCCAGCGACATCACCGGAAACTCCAGGGGAAAGCCGCCCGCCTCCCACACCCCGCGTTTCACGAATTCCGCCAGCTCGCGGAAGTGCCCGTTGCACGGCGTCAGCTCCGACCAGGTGTTGCAGATCCCGATCACAGGCTTGCCCTCGAACAGGTCGTGGGGCCAGCCCTGGTTCTTCATCCAGCTGCGGTAGAGAAAGCCATCCCGTCCTTCCCGCCCAAACCATTCCTGACTGCGCAGTTTCTTCATTCGCCCGATCGCACCCCTTCTTCCTGGAAGCCTCGATCATAGCTCAGTTGATGCCGGTGCACGTAGCTCCTCGCCTTGACGGAAGCTGAAACTGCTCCGATGATTTGAGTCTTGCAAGACTCGGAGTCTACCCATGAAATGGACCTCTTCCCTGGCCCAGTGCAGCGTTTTGGCGGCCGCATGCTTTGCGGCGAATGCATGGGCCGCGTCTGCCGGCAAACCGTTGCAGGTCTACTTCATAGACGTGGAAGGCGGTCAGGCGACGCTGTTCGTCACCCCGGCGGGAGAGTCCCTGTTGATCGACACCGGCTGGCCCGGGTTTAGCGGCCGCGATGCCGATCGCATCGTTGCCGCCACTCGAAAAGCGGGGCTTAACAGGGTTGATTACGTCCTGCTGACCCACTATCACGCCGACCACGCCGGTGGCGCGCCGCAGCTCGCCGCCCGCATTCCGATTGGAGCCTTCATTGATCACGGGGACAATCGGGAGAGCACGGATCGCTCGACGGTCACGGCCTGGGAAGCCTACAAAAAGCTGCTGGCCAGCGGAAAATTCAGGCGCATCACGGTGAAACCCGGCGACGTCCTTCCACTCGAGGGCATGAAGGCAACCGTGGTCAGTTCCGACGGCGCGGTGATCACCAAACCTTTGCCCGGCGCTGGGGAATTCAATCCTGCGTGCAAGAACGCACAGCCTTACCAGTCTGACCAGACGGAGAATCTGCGTTCTGTCGGGATCTTCATCAATTTCGGAACGCTGCGGATGCTCGACCTGGGCGACCTGACCGGCGACAAGGAGATGGAACTGATGTGTCCGAATAACAAGCTGGGCAAGGTGGATGTTTACATCGTCTCGCACCACGGCTCCCACCAGAGCGGCAGCCCGGCGCTGGTAAACGGTATTGACGCGCGCATCGCCATCATGGACAACGGAGCAACCAAAGGAGCATCTCCCAGTGCCTGGGACATTGTGCGCAAGTCGCCCCATTTGGAAGACCTGTGGCAGTTGCATTATGCCGAGGCAGGTGGCGCCGCCCACAACTCCGCCAACGAGTTCCTCGCCAATCCTAGCGGGCCGGATGCGGGCAACTACCTTCTTCTGACGGCGCACTCCAATGGAAGCTTTGAGATCCTGAATGCGCGTACGCAGCAGACCAAGTCCTATGCGGC
>Ga0070741_10021428_pt1 | contig 10056 bp, 5 predicted proteins | sample Coa_R1_4_FD_66440 | JGI IMG/M metagenome (GOLD analysis project Ga0070741, IMG submission 66440) | Surface soil microbial communities from Centralia Pennsylvania, which are recovering from an underground coalmine fire - Coalmine... | ecosystem: Environmental > Terrestrial > Soil > Unclassified ...
ATGCTGCTGGGAACCGTGCTCGTCGGGTGTCCCCCGATGGGCCGGGGCTCCGCTGTCCGCATCTGTGGCGGCGCCGCGGCGTGGTGCGCGGGGGGCCGCGAGTGCTACGCTGGGGAGGATGCAACGGCGCGAGGTGGGGGATGGACCGCGGCGTTACCGCTGACGGTGGGGCATCGGGGCCGCACGGCCGACCCGGGGCGCCTGCCGCCCCGGCCGCGTCGGTGACCGGGGCGCGCTTCGCCGCTTTCCGCCACCCCGCGTACCGTTGGTACTGGCTGGGGCAGCTTGCGACAAACGTCGGCACGTGGATGGCGGTCGTCGCCACCGGCTGGCTGCTGCTCGAGCTGACCGACTCCCCGGCCTCGCTGGGTCTGAACGCCGCCTTCCAGGGCGTGCCAATTGTGGTGTTTGCCCTCGTGGGCGGCGTGGTAGCGGACCGCCTCGACCGCTATCGGCTGATGGTCGGCGCGCAGGTCGTGCAGCTCCTGCTCGACGCCGGCCTGGCGGTGCTCGTGGCCAGCGGCGCGGTCACCGTCCCGCAGATCTTCGTCTACTCGCTGCTCCAGGCCATCGTCAACGGCCTCTCGACGCCAGCCCGCCAGGCCTTGGTGCCTCGCCTCGTGCCGCGGGATGCGCTGGTCTCGGCCGTAGCGCTAAACCAGAGCGTGTGGCAGGGCGGCGCGGTGCTGGGGCCAACGCTGGCGGGCCTCGTGCTGGCCGCTTTCGGCACGGTGTGGAACTTCTATATCAACGTGATCAGCGACGTGGTGTGCCTGGCGGCCATGCTGCTGATGCGCGTCCCGCCGGAGGCGCCACGTCCAACGGGAGAGTCGGCCTGGAGCAGCCTGGTGCAAGGCGCGCGCTACTCGGTGCACCAGGCGGACGTCCGCACGCTGCTGCTGGCAACGGGCATCCTGTGCCTGCTCGGGCGGCCGTACACGCAGCTTATGCCCGCGTTTGCTCGCGACGTGTTTCACGTCGGCCCCGAGGGGTTGGGCGTGATGCTGACGATGCCCTCAATTGGCGCGATCGTCGCCGTGGTCGGCCTGAGTGTACTCGGCGAGCGCGACACGGCGCGCTGGTTCTTGCGCGCCTGCGTGGCGGCGGCCCTGGCCCTGGGGGCGTTCGCCGCATCGCCAGTCTACGTGGTCTCGCTCGTTATGCTCCTGTTTGTGGGCGGTACGACGGCTGCAGCCACCGCGCTCTCCAATAGTCTCCTGCTGCACATCGTCGATGACCGGATGCGCGGACGCGTCATGGGCTACTATATGGCGGCGACCTGGGGCGCCTGGCGTCTCGGCGCGTTCCCCGCCGGCTTGGTGGCCGCAGCCTGGAGCACGCCCGGGGCCATCGGCCTGTGCGCTGTGCTGCTGCTGCTGGCGCAGGTCCCTGTGGCCCGCAGCCGGCTGTTGCGGCGGGCGCATCACGGTGTACAAGCCGCCGCCCCGGAGGCGGCCACTCGGCAGCCCGGTTGGTGATGAGTCGCGAAGCTCCCGCCGCTCTCTTCCGCGCGGAGCGTCAAGCGGACGCCCAGGCAAACCATCCGCTCGGCCCGCTGCGGCGCGCGCTCGCCTCGGTGGCGGGCAAAATCCTCATCCTCTTCGTCATCGCCACCGTGACGCCCCTCGTGGCCTCGGTGCAGTACGCGCGCGATCAGGAGAGCGCGGCCGAGGGCCGGGCCATTGAGAGCGCGGCGTCGGCGGCGCGGATCGCCGCGAATGAGGTGGCAGCCGCGCTCGACAGCGCCCAGCAGATCTCGCGCACGCTCGCGCGCTATCCGCTCTTTTGGCAGGGTACCGACGCCGATCGCGACCAGATCCTGCGGGCCCTCACCTACCCGCCGATCAACGCGCTCACCTACTTCACGACCGACGGCCAGAGCCACGGCGCGTCCAACCACGAGCCGGGCAGTCCGCGGCCGACGGCCCTCGACCGCCCGTTTATCCGCGAAGCCATGGCATCGGATCGGCTCACCGTGTCGAGCGAGGTGCAGCCGAGCCCCGACAACAACCCCGTGCTGCCGGTGGTGGTGGGCGTCAGGCCGGACGGCGCCACGGACCCCAGCGGCTTCCTGCTCGCCGATCTCAAGCTGGGCCCGTTGCCCGTCGTGTGGACCGAGGAGCAGCTTCCCGCCGGAAGCAGCGTGGTGCTGCTGGACAAGCGCGACGGGCGCGCCCTGGCGGGGCGCGATGTCGGCGGCTTCAACGATACGATCCTGGGACCGGAGCAGCTAGCGCGGATCGCCAGGCGGCAGCCAGCGCTGTATACGAGCGACAGCCTGGCCAGCCGCGGCGCCAAAGTGGTCCGTGGCGGCTTCACTCACGCCGACGGGCAAGACTTCATCCGGGGCTGGGACGACGTGAACCGTACGCCCTGGGTCGTCGCGGTGGACTTGCCGAGCGCGCCGGTGCTTGGCCCGATTCGCGCCGAGCGGAACCGCCGCGTGATGCTCAGCGTCATAATCACCACTGCTAGCTTCGTGCTGGTCTTCCTGCTCTGGCGCGCGCTGAGGTCACGCCGGCAGGCGCTGATGAACGCGGCCGGTCGCTGGGCGCGTGGCGACTGGGCACACCGCGCGGGCATCCGCGGCCCGGACGAGTTGGGTGAGCTGGGCGTCGCCTTCGACGCGATGGCCGAGCGCTTGCAGGCGACGGTGCAGCTAAACGAATCGATCCTCAATTCGGCCGGGGAAGGCATCTTCGGCGTAGACTCAGCGGGTCGCACGACGTTCATCAATCCGGCAGCCGCGGCAATGCTAGGCCACAGCGTGGACGAGCTAATGGGGCGGCGGCTGCACGATATCCTCCGCCCGGCCACCGCGCGCGGGGTCGCGTATGGCTGGGACGACTCCCCGATCACAGCCACCCTGCGCGACGGGGGCGTTCACTTCATCACGGACGAGGTCTATCACCGCAAGGACGGGAGCGCCTTTCCGGTGGAGTACGTGAGCACGCCGCTTCGCAACGACGGGACGATCGGCGGCGCGGTCGTGGCCTTCAAGGACATCACCGAGCGACGCGCGTTGGAGAAGATGAAGGACGAGTTCGTCTCGATGGTGAGCCACGAGCTGCGCACGCCCATGAACGGCGTAATCGGGATGGCCGGGTTGCTCCTCGACACGCGTCTCACCCCGGACCAGCGTGAATACGCCGAGACGGTGCGCCGCTCGGGAGAAGCCCTGCTCGCGATCATCAACGACATTCTAGACTTCTCGAAGATCGAGGCGGGTCGCCTCGATCTCGAGATCATCGATCTGGACGTGCGCGAGGTCGTCGAGGACGTGGCCGGGCTGCTCGCGCAGCAGGCCCACACGAAGGGCCTGGAGCTAGTGGCACAGGTGCACGCCGACGTGCCACGGGCCTTGCGCGGCGACCCCGGCCGGCTGCGGCAGATCCTGTTGAATCTGGTGGGCAACGCGGTCAAGTTCACTCACGGCGGCGAAGTCGTGGTGGACGCGCGGCTTACGGAGACGGGGCCCGAGGGGGCGGTCGTGCGCTTCGAGGTGCGCGACACGGGGATCGGGATTCCGCGCGAGGCGCAGGGCCGCTTGTTTCAGGCCTTCACCCAGGCGGATAGCTCCACGACCCGCAAGTACGGCGGCACGGGGCTGGGCCTCGTGATCTGCAAGCGCCTGGTCGAGCTGATGCACGGCGAGATCGGCGTCGAGAGCGAGGCCGGCCAGGGCAGCCGGTTCTGGTTCACCGCGCGCTTCGAGTTGGCGCCGGCGGGCGCAAGCGCGCCGGGCGCACGCCCCGGCTTGCGGGGGGTGCGGGCGCTCATCGTGGACGACAATGCGACGAACCGCCGAATCCTGGAGGAGCAGCTTGCGAGCTGTGGCGTGGTGAGCCAGGGCGCCGAAGACGGAGCGCGGGCGCTGGAGTTGATGGCTGAGGCAGCCAGGGCGGGCGCGCCGTACCAGCTCGCGATCCTGGACATGCAGATGCCGGGGATGGACGGCCTGGAGCTAGCCCGGCGCATCAAGGCGGAGGCGGCCATCGCCGGCGCGCGGCTGGTCCTGCTCACGTCCCTGGGACAGGGCGACCGCGCCGCAGAGGCCGCGGCAGGCATTGCGGCGGCGCTCACGAAGCCGGTCCGGCAGGCGCAGTTGTTCGCCGTGCTGGCCCAGGTCATGTCGGGCGCGGAAGGTATTGGTGGTCGGGCAGATGGCCGGGCTCCGCCGCTGACGGCCGCGCCGCCGCTGGCCGAGACGCCCGAGCCGATTGCTCCGGAGCCGGCCGAGGCCGCTGCCACCTCGCGCATCCTGGTAGTCGAGGACTCCTCGATCAACCAGCAGGTGGCGCTGGGGCTACTGCGACAGCTAGGTTACCGGGCCGACGCCGTCGCCAACGGCCTGGAAGCGATCGAAGCGCTGGAGCGCATCCATTACGCGGCGGTGTTGATGGACTGCGAGATGCCCGAGATGGACGGCTTCGAGGCCAGCGTTGAGATTCGCCGTCGGGAATCCGGGACGCGCCACACCCCGATCATTGCGATGACTGGCAACGCCATGGAGGGCGACCGGGAGCGCTGTCTCGCGGCAGGGATGGACGGCTACATCACGAAGCCGGTGCATCTCGACGAGCTGCGGGCGGTCTTTGAGCGCTGGCTGCCGGCGGCCGCCTCGACGCCGCCCGTGGCCCCGCCGGACGAGGCGCCGGGCCCCGCGCTGCTGGACGAGTCAGTTCTGGCCGACCTCGCGGCGGGGGAGCCGGACCTGGTAGTCGAGCTGGTCGACCAGTTCCTGAACGAGGCCCCGACGCGGGCGCACACGGTCCGCTTAGCCTTTGCCCAACATGATGCGCCAGCGCTGCGACAGGCCGCGCATGTATTCAAGGCGGAGGCAGGGAGCATTGGAGCGCGCGAGCTGGAAGCCGCCTGCGCGCGTCTGGAGGCCGTGGGGCGAGCTGACCAGCTTAGCAGCGGGCTCGATGCCTTGCGGGCCTTCGACGGGGCCTACGAGGCGACGGTCGAGGCGCTGCGCTCACTGCGTGCCCGCGCTGGCCGCTAGACCGGCTCGCTTCGGGCAGCCAGCGCCAGCCTGGGGCGGAGGTGGCGTGGTTCGCGTCACTCGACGTCGCGCGTCCACTGGATCACCGGCTCGGGCGGATTGGTGGCTAGCTCCTCGACGTCGAGGTGCCGGTCGAGCAGGATCTCGCACCAGCGAATACCGTAGGCGATCTCGGCCGGGCTAGCTTCCTGCAGCACGCGGGCGCTGTCTACCCCATACTGCTCGACAAGCCAAGGATCCCAGTCCTCGCCCAGCGTGTCGCGCTCGAGGAGGTCGGCTTGGGTAGCCTCCAGGCGCAGCCGTTCTAGAATGTGCCGCACCGTAGCGATCAGCGCCGGACGATAAGCTGCTAGATTGGCGTGCCGCCACTCGTCGACAGTGAAGCCGCGCGAGTCCAGCATGCGCCCCAGCGCGCGCTTCCACCGGTCGGTGGCGGGACGAGGTGGTGGCGGGGCTTGCGGCTCCACGCTCTGCCTGCTCCTAAACTCTCGCGCCCAGGACGGGCTACGCCGACGCAGACGGTTTCTCCGCGCCGCCTTCCGCCGACGACCTTGAAGCCTGCCTTCCGGCGGAGTATAGCAGAGCGGCGGGCATGTCCCGGCTGTTTATGCAGGGCCGCCGCCGCGCGCAGGCGCCGCCGCGCGCCGCCGAATTGGCACGTCTGGTAGCCCCCGAGTACATTGGGTTCGGGCAGGCCAGGCGCGAGGAGTGCGAGCCTGCCTGGCGGACTCGAGGGCCAGCTATCGCGGCACCTAGCCGCTAAGGAGCCAAGGATGACGCAAACGCCCCGAAGCACCCGGCGTGCATTCCTCAAAGGTGTGGGCGGCGTGGGGGCCGCGAGCCTCGCGCTCGCGGCGTTCGAGCCCCGCCGCGTGGCGGCCGCCTCCGTGCCTACGGTGCGTACCGTCCTTCTGGACCGACTAGCGCACGCTAGCCCGGCCGACTTCGCGCCCGGGCGACACGGTGGCCTGAGGCTTCTCGCCCACGCTGAGGGCGGCGGGTTGCGAGCCACGACCAGCGAGGCGGAATACGAGTCGCCCCCCCTGCCCCTGCGCTTTGCCGCGACTCATCTGGGCCTCCGCTGGGTGGCCGACGGTCGCGGCAGCAGCGGCCTTCGGTTCGCGGTGCGCACGAGCGGGGATGGGCGCGGGTGGTCGGAGTGGCTGTCGGTGCGCGTCGCCGGCCTCCGCGCTGGCGATGACGGCACTGAGGGGCATGGCGCGCTGGCCGGGGTCGCGCGGGGCCGCTTCGCCCAGTACCGGGTGACGTTCCCGAAGGAGCCCGGCGCTCGGCTAGTGCGGCTCACGCTCAGCTATCTAAACCCGTACGACGGCCCGGAGCAAGTCCTCTCCGTGGGAGCGCCTGATCGCCCGACGCCGTTTCCGTTCCCGTTCCGATCGCGCGAAGCGTGGGGCGCTGACGAGGCGCTGCGCTTTACGCCTGTTGGCGAGGAATCGTGGCCGCGGATGTATGTCCCTATCAAGAAGCTCGTGGTGCACCATACGGCGACGAGCAATAGCTACCTCGACGCGGCCGCGGAGGTGCGCGCGATCTACGTTTACCACGCGCAGGAGCTGGACTGGGGCGACATCGGTTACAACGCGCTCATCGGCCGCGACGGCGTCGTGTACGAGGGCCGGCGCGGCCGCGGCCCAGCACGCGCGTCAGATGGCCGCCAGCTCCTGTCGCCGGGGGTAGTGGCCGGCCACGCGTTCTTCCATAATTACGGGACGACGGGCATCGCGCTCATCGGCGACTTCACGGCCGCGCCGCTGCCCCGTCTGATGCGCGAGCGGCTGGTCGATCTCCTCGCCTACAGCGCGGGCCGCGCGGGCGTCGATCCGAGCACGGTGAGCGATTTCCTACGCAGTGATGGAATCTGGCACCGCGACGTACCCAACCTCGCCGGGCATCGGGATCTGCTGGTGACGGAGTGCCCGGGCGACCAGGTGTACCAGCTCTTGCCGGATGTGCGTGCGGCGGTCGCGGAGCGACTCGGCGGCGCGTGGGGCCAGGCCGCCTCCCGCGTGTTCGTGAGCGGCGGCCTGCCAGGCGATACAACCCGACGCTCGCTCACGGCGCTGGCTACGGGCGTGGGCGTGCCAGGCCCCGGGTGGACCTACTCGTCGTACCTGGAGTACTGGCGGCGAGAGGGCGACTACGATATCGTGCCACCGGACAATGGGCCGCGGTGGGGCGCCTACACGGCCTCAGGCGCTCGCCGGCTTGCCGACCTCGAGCCGGGCCACTACACGCTGCACGTGCGTGGCCGCGACGCCCCGGGCCCGGAGGCGGTCTACGAGAGCAACGTGACCTTCCACGTCAGCGACGAGCTGATGGCGGACGACGAGGATCTGGGGCAGACCGAGCGTGTGGGCGGCTGGCTGCGGCGCACGGACGGGAAGGGCATCAACGGCGAGTCGTGGGAAGAGGCGCCGCCGGGCAACGGCGAGCGCGTGTTTCGCTGGCGGCCGTTCGTGAGCGAGTCCGGCCACTACGAGCTATGGGTGCGCTGGCCGGACGTCAGCGGCCTGGCGCCGGACGCGCCGTACGCGGTCCTACACGCGGACGGGACCTACCAGGAGCGGCAGGACCAGCGAGCTGGCGGCGGCGAGTGGGCCCGGCTGGGCGGCGAGCGCCTCTTCGCTTTCGCGGGCGGGAGGGCCGCCGAGATCAGCCTGACGAACGACGCGCGGGGCCCGGTGGCCGCGGACGCGGTCAAGCTGGTCCTCCGGGCAAGGCTCTGATGCTGACGCCTGGCGCCCCCCCCGCCCTACGGGGCGCCGCACTCGCGGCGGCCGCGACCGACCTGCTGCGCCAGCCCGCGGCCGGGCTCCTGGTCGACCTGGACGGGACGCTGAGTCCCATCGCGCCGCGCCCCGAGCTGGCAACGATCGGCCGGCCGGTGCGCCGTGCCATCCGCGCGCTGCTGCGCCATCTGACCATCGTCGCTGCCATCAGCGGGCGGAGCGCCAGCGACGCCCGGCGCCTGCTCGACGTTCCCGGCGTGGTCTACGTCGGCAATCATGGCATGGAGGCGCTCGTCGGGCGGAAGCGCTGGGCGCATCCGGAAGCCGCCGCCTGCCGAGCGCAGATCGCCGCGGCTTTGCGCGAGGTGGCGCGGTGCCTGCAGCGGGACGACGTGCGCTACGAGCCGAAGGGGCTGACCGCCTCCATCCACTACCGGGGCGCCACCGACCCCGAGGAGGCGCGCGGGGCGATCCTGGCGGCGGTCGCCGCCGTCCCGCAGGCGGCGCCGCTTCGCATTACCGAGGGCCGGCAGGTGATCGAGCTGCGCCCGCCGGTCGCGCTATCCAAGGGAACGGCGGTGGGCTGCCTGGTGCGCCGCTATGGGCTTGGCGCGGCCCTGTATCTCGGCGACGACCGCACCGATCTCGACGCTGTCGACACCCTGCACACGGCGCGGGCCGAGGGCCAGGTGCGCGCGCTGACCGTGGCGGTTGCCAGTCCCGAGGCGCCCGCGGAGCTACTGGCCGCGGCGGATGGCATCGTCGACGGCGTGGCGGGCGTGGAAGCCCTGCTCACCGCGCTCGCGAACAGCGTGTAACCGGGGCTGCGGGAGCCGCCAATCCCGGAAGAGGACATGCCGCGGCTGGCGCGAAAGCTGCATCACTCCAAGGAGACAGGCAAGCGGCGCCGGTCGCGGTTGGAACGCGGCGCGACCGCGTAGTAGCCGGCGCACCGCTGGCGGCCAGGGCGCCGCCGCGACCGGGACCGCCAATCAGCCGTGTGCTATAATCGTGACCAGTAAGGACGGAGTAGAGACGTTTTCACGCCGCGGGACGTGGCGAAACCTCGGGAGGTTGGCGAGTTGCCCCTGTCAGTCGACAGCCACGCGACGTGCCGCCAACAATACCTCCCCGCGCAGTGCGGGATGCGTAAGTAGCGCGAGCGGCCCTCAACTCAGGACGTCCGTCCTGAGTTTTTCTTCGGCCACAGCGCCCACTGGCGCCTCGTCGGCGTAGCGGATGGACCCCCTGGCTCACGTCTCCGGCCAAGCGAGGAGTACGCATGGTCGTAGAACGCAAAGCTCAGCTTGGCGGCCGCGAGGTCACGTTCGAAACCGGGCGCGTCGCCGGGCTCGCCGACGGCGCTGTGCTGGCCCGCTACGGCGAGTCGGTCGTTCTGGCCACCGCCGTCAGCAATCGCACGCCGCGGGAGGGAGTGGACTTCCTGCCGCTTACCGTGGACTACGAGGAAAAGATGTACGCCGCCGGCAAGATTCCCGGCGGGTTCATCAAGCGCGAGGGCCGTCCGAGCGAGGCGGCCACGCTGGCCTCCCGACTCACCGACCGCCCGCTGCGCCCGCTGTTCCCCAAGGAATACCGCAACGACATCCAGGTCGTCGTGACGGTGCTGTCCACCGACCAGACCAACGACCCCGCCATCCTGGGCATCAACGCCGCCTCCGCCGCGCTCCACATCTCCGACATCCCCTTCTTTGGTCCGGTCGGCGCGGTCAAAGTCGGCTACATCGAGGGCGAGTTCGTCGTGAACCCGACGCTCCCCGAGATGGTGTACAGCAAGCTCGACCTGACGGTGGCCGGCACCGCCGACGCCGTGCTGATGGTCGAGGCGGGCATCAACGAGCTGCCCGAAGACACGGTCGTGGCGGCGATCGAGTTCGGCCACCAGGCGCTGCAAGAGAGCATCCGCTTGCAGCAAGCGCTGCGCGAGGCGGTGGGCAAGCCCAAGCGCGACTATCCAAAACCACAGGTGAACGAGGACCTCAAGAAGCAGGTCGAGGAGTACCTGGCCGACAAGCTCGAGGCGGCCATCTACAACCCCGATAAATCGGGGCGGGAAGACGCTACCTACGACCTGCGCCGCCAGACCATGGAGGAGTTCGCGGCGCGCGGCGCCGACCCGCGCGAGGTGGGCAACCTCTTCCAGAGCATCGAGAAGGCGCTCGTGCGCCGCAATATCCTCGACAAGCAGCTACGCCCCGACCGCCGCGGTCTGGCCGAGATCCGGCCGGTGAGCTGCGAAGTCGGCGTCTTGCCGCGCACGCATGGCTCGGGCCTCTT
>Ga0070741_10021429_pt1 | contig 10056 bp, 8 predicted proteins | sample Coa_R1_4_FD_66440 | JGI IMG/M metagenome (GOLD analysis project Ga0070741, IMG submission 66440) | Surface soil microbial communities from Centralia Pennsylvania, which are recovering from an underground coalmine fire - Coalmine... | ecosystem: Environmental > Terrestrial > Soil > Unclassified ...
CGGTATTGCTTCACCGGCCACTCCGCAACTTCGTTGTTGATGGCCTGGGTCCGATTGCCCGGGTTTGGGTGATCGCTCAGGAACTGCGGCCCGCTCCCGCCTTCCGCCGAGAGCTTCTCGAAGAAGCGGGCGAGCATGCGCGGGTCGTATCCGGCCTTCCACATAATGATCGCGCCCACCGCATCCGCCTGCGCCTCGTCTGCACGGGAATAGCGCATCGAAATCACGCCTGCGCCCAGACCGACGCCCAGTTGGCCTAGCGCACCTACTACGCCACCTGCCCTGCCGAGTACCGCGCCCAGAATGCCTGCCAATCCCTCGGTGTATTGCTGCTTCTTCATCTGCTTGATGGAGTGCTGCATGTATACGTGCGACATCTCGTGGGCGATGACGCCGGCAAGCTCAGCTTCATTATCGGCAGCTTGGATCGTTCCGACGTTCACGAAGATAGGTCCGCCGGGCAGCGCGAAAGCGTTGATCTCTTTTTGCGGGATGACGTGAAACTGGTACGGCCACGAGTATTGCTGGGGAATCACGCTTGCCAGTCGCGCTCCCAGTCGCTGCACGTATTGGGTCATTGGATTGGAATCCGGCAAGACGGGCCTCTGCTGGTACACTTCGCTGACGGCCTTCAGCCCAAGCTGCTCCTGCTGCTGCTTGGTGACGCCCGTGTCCCCCGGATCCGGAAGTTCCGGGCCGTGAACCACAGCTTGCGTTTCGGCAAAGCTGAACAGGCAAACCACTGCCAGCGCCATTGCACGCATCTTGAACGAACGCGCTTCCATAACGATCTCCTGCCCCCACGACTGATGTCCGCGATTGTACACGCGGGCATTTGGCCGCTGGTGTGTCGTTCGAGTTCCAAGTTTGGGTAAATAGTTGGATGCCGTCGTCCAGCAGCTCGGATGCAAAGCTGGAACCGGCCTGAAATACAAAAGGCGCCTGATCAGGGCGCCTTCGGAACATGCAGCTTACGTCTTTACTTGTGGTCGAGAAGTGGAGCGGCCGTGAAGTCCCGACGGGCTCCGCTGCCGCGGCCGGCCCGCGCCGCAGCCGTGGTTGGGGTCGCGGCTTCCTGACCATATTTTTCCAGCAGCACCGGTACTAGAGCACCCTCGGCCTCTTTCACGAACACCATCTTCCCCTCGGGCGTCAGGTCGATGCGTACAAAATCCCCCAACTTCACCTGGCTCGTCGCCACCAGGTTCGCCAGTGGGAAGACGACGTGTTTCTCGATGGCGCGCTTCAGGTGGCGGGCGCCATATTTTGCGTCCGTTCCTTCGGCGAGCAAAAACTCCTTTACGCGCTTCGTGCAACTGAAGACAAACTGGTTGTTGCCGGTCGCCTGCAGAATGCGCTGCTGAACCATACCGAGCTCGATTTCCAGGATCTGCTCCAGGTGGTCGGGTTTGAGCATCTTGAAAACCACGACCTTGTCGATCCGGTTCATGAACTCGGGTGAGAACTTGCGCCGCGCCGCTTCCTGGGCCGTCCGCGTGATCTTCTCGTCGATTTTCGTGTCGATCACCGCGGGCACTTGGGCAAAGCCCATGGAGCCGTTGATCATCTCGTTCATCTCGCCGGCGCCCAGATTCGACGTCATGATGATCACGCACTGCGACAGGTCCACACGCCGGTTGTCGCCGAGCGTAAGCGTAGCCTTATCGAGGATCCCGAGCAGAAGCTGCCACAGCGCGTCGGAAGCCTTTTCGATCTCGTCGAACAGCAACAGCGAGAGCTTCAGCTTCTCCGTGTGCCACTGGTTAAGCGCTTCCTGGGTGAGCAGCGGGTGCGTCTCGCGATGACCGAGGTATCCGGGCGGCGAGCCGATCAGCTTGGCGATCTCGTGGCTGTGCTGGAACTCGGCGCAGTCGATCTTGATGCAGGCGCGAGCGTCGCCAAACAGGGACTCCGCCATTGCCTCGACCACGCGCGTCTTGCCCGAACCGGTGGGGCCTAAGAAAAGAAGATTGCCCACCGGACGGTTCGGAGCGTTCAAGCCCGCCAGGAACATCTGGTAAATTTCGGCGACTTTTTCGACCGCGGCGTCCTGCCCTACGATCTTCCGGCGGATGGATGTTTCGAATTCCTGCGCGTCGTTGCTGCGGCGTGTTGGATCAAGCGCGGTATTAAGACCGGTTCTCATCGATTGCGGCCCCTTCCTGAACTGACTTGCGTGGGGACCCTCCCCCATTCCACGGGGGTTTGCTTCATTTCAGATGGAGACTAGCCGCAGACGGTTGTAGTGACTCCTTCAACAACATCACGGCGAGTTCCAACTTTTCCCACATCTATCCGGATTAGATGCACGGAAGAAGATGCACGACGGAGTCCACACCGCTCGTTGTGCAAAACTCTTGCAACGAATTTTTCTCGACCACGACAATCCCGCAGATCATCACCCGCGTCTAATGCCGCCTCCAAAGAGCTGTGTCGTGCCACGATCAGACAACCCGCGACCGACGGAGGAGCGCCAGCATGGGCAGTATCATCGAAACCCGTTCGCTCCCGTTGTGTGCTCTGGCGGAGCGGAGCCATTCCGGGCCCTCCCATAGCCACACGGGCTAGGCATGGCGTGTGACATCGTCACCAAAGCGGCTCGCGTATAATTGCGGCCAGCGCGGTCCCCCAGCCGTTTTCGGCGCATCAACCAGCGCCCGAAGAGAGTCTCTGCGCCTGCGCGCAGCATCTGATGTAAAGGGTTCCGGCCCCGGTAGTCGAACGATTTGGCCCAAGGAGCGCCCTGATGGCGATCAAGAAGTGCGAAAAAATCTGGCACAACGGCAAGCTCATCAACTGGGACGACGCCACGATTCACGTCATGTCCCACGTCGTGAACTACGGTTCCTCGATCTTCGAAGGTGTTCGCTGTTACGGCCAGCCTAAGGGACCGGCCATTTTTCGCGCGCCCGAACACGCACAACGTTTGCTCGATTCGGCCAAGATTTACCGTATGGAGATGGAATATTCCCGCGACGAACTGGTCGCGGCGTTTGTGGATGTCGTCCGCGTCAACCAGGTCGCGCCTTGCTACATCCGCCCGATCGTCCTGCGCGGCTACGGCCAGGTAGGCGTCAATCCGTTCAACTCGCCTATTGAGGTGTACGTCGTTAACTACGAGTGGGGAAAGTACCTCGGACACGGTGGCGATGGCGTAGACGTCTGCATCTCTTCGTGGAACCGCCTGGCGCCAAATACGATGCCGGCGATGGCGAAGTCGGGCGCCAATTACATGAATTCCCAGCTCATTAAGATGGAAGCTATTCTCAACGGATTCGCCGAAGGTATCGCGCTCGACGTCAATGGCTACGTCAGCGAGGGCTCTGGCGAGAACGTGTTCCTTGTGCGCAAGGGCAGCTTGCTTACCGCGCCGCTCGGCAATTCGGTACTGCCGGGCATCACGCGAGAATCAGTTATCCAACTGTCGCGCGATATGGGGATCCCGGTTGTCGAGCAGATGATCCCGCGTGAGATGCTCTACATCGCCGACGAAGTGTTCTTCACCGGGACGGCCGCTGAGATCACGCCGATCCGCTCCGTCGACAAAATCACCATCGCCAATGGCGATGCTGGTCCGATCACGAAAGCAATTCGCGACGAGTTCTACGGGATCGTGAACGGCACCGCGCCGGACCGCTTCGGTTGGCTGACGCCGGTTCCGATGCGCCAGCCAGTGGGCGTCTAAACCAGACCCGGGGCTGAGGAACTCTATCCACAGCGCTGCGTTGGCCGGCGGTTGCCTGAGGTTTAGAATCTTCGCTGCCCGCTGCACATCTGAACCGACGTGTACTGCACGACCAGCCTCAAACTTTGAAATGCAGGAGGAGTTATGGCAACCGCAGTCCGCTCCGAAACCAGCCCCGAGTTCGCCGCTGCCTACCGCGACATCGTTCTACATAGCATCGAAAGTGAGATCCCGATCACCCGTCGTGTTCTGGAAGCGGTGCCCGACAACAAGCGCGATTTCCGTCCGGATCCTAAGGCACGCAGCGCGGGTGAGCTGGCCTGGCATATTGCGTCCGATGATGTCGTCTTTCTCGACGCGATTGCCGAGTTGAAGTTCAACTTTCCCGACAAACGCTACGAGGATCAGAAACCCGCTACGTCAAAGGCCATTGCGGACTGGTATGAAGAAAACATGAAGCGCGCCATCGGCAAGATTCGAGCCATGACGCCCGGGCAGCTGGCAACCGCGGTGAACTTCTTCAACATGTTCAACCTGCCTGTCGTGTTTTACCTGGATTTCATGGCCAAGCACAGCGTGCATCATCGCGGACAATTGTCAACGTACCTGCGTCCCATCGGTTCGAGGGTTCCCTCGATCTACGGCGACAGTGCCGATCAGCCGTTCAACCCGTAAGGAAAAAATAGGGTCGAAGGCCGGCGATCAGCCGGCCTTTTTCATTTCTTCCGCGGGCGCCGCCTGTGCCTGAGGAATAGGTTCCACATCGGTGATGAGCCGCGCTCCGCGCTGGTAGGCGAAGTACGCCCACGCCCAGTTCACCAGTACAAGCACCCGATTACGAAATCCGATCAGCAGCACCAGGTGGACGCACAGCCATGCGACCCATGCGATGAATCCGGTCAGGTGAATACGGCCGAATTTCGCCACCGCCGCCTGACGCCCAATCGTCGCCAGCAGCCCCTTATCGAGGTAATGAAACGGCTTCCGCGGCTGGCCGTAAAGGTCTCGCACAATATTCTTAGCCGTAGCTTTCCCCTCTTGCTGCGCGACCGCTGCCAAGCCCGGCAACAGCTTCCCATCTGAGTCCTTCGCCGCGGCCAGGTCGCCAATTACAAACACTTCGGGATGATTTGGCAGGCTCAAATCAGGGCCGACCGGAACGTGCCCCGCACGGTCGGTGTTCGGAGTAAGCATTTTGCCCAAGGGCGAAGCGGCTACGCCTGCGGCCCACAGGGTTACGGCGGAGGGAATTTCGATCTCGCCGACCCGCACCAGGCCAGGCTCGACCGACGTGACCATGGCGCCGGTGCGCACTTCAACGCCCAAACTTCCCAGTTGTTCGGCCGCGCTCCTGGACAGATCTTCAGGGTACGCAGCCAACACTCGTGGACCGCCTTCGATCAGAATGACGTGCGCTTGAGCGGGATCGATGCGACGAAAATCCTGCGCCAGCACGCCGCGCGCGATCTCGATTAACGCTCCCGCCAGTTCGACGCCCGTCGGTCCAGCGCCTACAACGATAAAATTCAACGGTCCTGGATCGTGTCCCTCGGCGGCCGTGCGCTCGGCATTCTCGAAGGCAAGCAGAACGCGACGACGTATGACCGTCGCATCTTCCAAAGATTTCAGGCCTGGAGCGAAAGGCTCCCACTGGTCGTGCCCGAAATATGAATGTGTAGCCCCGGCTGCCACGACCAGGAAATCGTAGGAGAGGTCGGCTCCATCCCGCAGATGAACGCGCCGCTCATTGAGGTCGAATCCGACCACCGCGTCGAGCAGCACTTCGATGTTCTTGTAGCCGCGCAAAATCCCGCGAATGGGTGAAGCGATGTCGCCCGGTGAAAGCGCCGCGGTCGCTACCTGGTACAGCAGTGGCTGGAACGTGTGGTGGTTCTTGCGGTCCACCAGGACGACATCGACGTCGTGATTTCCAAGACCCTTTGCGGCGTAGAGCCCACCAAACCCGCCGCCGATGATCACAACGCGTTTACGTGCTTCATTCATAAGCCACCGATTTTTGAGATGCACCAGCGATAGCGGTGGACTCGAAAGTACGTGGTCCTTTGTACCGGGGCCGCGTCGACTCTGCCATGCTACGTTCAGAGCAACTCACTCCTTATGCACATCGACGATCTTCTGCGCACTGCCATGGACCAGAAGGCTTCCGACCTTCACCTCAAGGTGGGCAATTATCCACACCTGCGCGTCGATGGCGAACTGGTCCCGCTGACCGAGCAGCCACGCGTCTCGGCGGAAGACATGTTGAACATGGCTTTCAGCATGATGTCCAACCGGCAGAAGCAGAAGTTCAAAGAACAAGCGGAACTCGACATGGCCTATGGTGTCGCCGGCCTGGGACGCTTCCGCGTGAACGTGTTCCAACAGCGCGGAAATGTAGGATTGGTCCTGCGCGTCATCCCGACCAAGATCCGCCCTCTCGACGAATTGCACATGCCAGCTATCGTGGAGCGGATTTGTGACGAACAGCGCGGGCTGGTGCTGGTGACCGGCATCACGGGTTCCGGTAAGTCAACCACACTCGCGGCGATGATCGATCGCATCAACTCGTCGCGTCCGGAACATATCATCACCATCGAAGATCCGATCGAGTTTCTTCACCGCGACAAGAAAGGTTTCGTCAACCAGCGCGAGGTCGAAGTCGATACCCCGTCGTTCGGGAGCGCGCTGCGCGCCAGTCTTCGCCAGGATCCGGACACGATTCTGGTCGGCGAAATGCGTGACGTGGAGACCATCGGCACGGCCCTGCACGCTGCCGAAACCGGCCACATGGTCTTTTCAACATTGCACACGCTCGACGCGGTTGAGACCGTGAATCGCATCATCTCTGTTTTCCCGCCATCCGAGCAGAAACAGATTCGGCTGCAGGTTGCGTCCACGCTGCGTGCGGTCATCAGCCAGCGACTGGTCAAGCGCGCCGACGGCGTCGGCCGCGTCCCTGCCGTTGAGGTGCTCATCGCCACCCCGTACATTCGCGAGTGCATCATCACTCCGGAAAAGACGCGTTACATCAAGGAAGCGATCGCGGCCGGTACGTCGCAATATGGCATGCAGACTTTTGACCAGTCACTCTATGACCTCTACGCGCAGGGACTGGTGTCGTATGAGACTGCTCTCGAAAATGCCTCGAATCCTGACGACTTCCGTTTGCGCGTGCAAGGCATTGCGTCCACGGCTGACGCCGCGCGTGAAGAGATGGAACAGGCTAGCTTCGGAAGATAGTTCCGCGTTTCATTGTTACTTCACCTTCTTTCTAGCAACTGCTTGCCGCCCTGTGCTCCAATACCTGCATGCCCTTTCGCCAGCGCAAATCGTATGACGAAGCATCGCTTTACGAATACGCGATCGGCGCCCTGGGCCGCAAAATGCGCTCCGTCGCTGAACTCAAGCGACTGATGCGGCAGAAAGTCACCGGCAACGAAAATGGCGAACTCCTCATCGACTGCGTCATCGCTCGCCTGAAAGAACAGAAATACCTCAACGACTCCGCCTACGCCGCGGTCTACTGTAGCTACCGAAAGGAAAACGAGAAGCTCGGCCGGATGAGGGTCATCTCCGACCTGAAAGCGCGTGGCGTTCACGCCGAGATCATCGAAAAGGCGGTCGCCGATGCCTACGACGGCTCGGCGGAAGAGGACCTCGCGCGCCAGTACCTGCGCCGCAAACGCCTGCACAAACCCGAAGGCACGAAAGAGGTCGCGCGGGTCTTTCGTTCTTTGCTGCGCGCCGGCTTCAGCTCCCGTACCATCTTCAGGCTCCTCAAAAAGTGGGACGTAGACGACGAGGTGCTTACCGCCCTCGACTCAGAAACGGCCAGCTAGTACTCGGGCCTGCAGTTTCCGATTCCCGCTCCGTCCCATCTAACCAGCGACACCACAACGAGGTCACTGCCGTGAATCGTATGCGGATCGTGGATCAAGACCCCACATTAGAACGCCGCCCAACCAATACGCCGAAACCGCCCGAAGAGGCATCACCCTGGAAGTTGGGGGGCCTGAGCCTCCCTGAACTACTTCGCCGTACCTGGGCCAGCATCAACGATGATGATGTGTTCGGCTACTCGGCCGAGCTTGCATATTACTTTTTCCTGGCACTGTTCCCGCTTCTGTTCATGGTGCTGTCCCTCGTCGGCCTGGCGGCCCACGGAAACCCCGCCGTCCGCAATCAGCTCATGTCCTACCTTGGACAGCTTGTGCCCTCTGCAAGTTCGCAGTTGATCGGCACCACTGTCGAGCAGACTACAAAATCGAGTACCGGTCTGAAGCTGATCCTGGGCTTGGTGGGTGCGCTATGGTCGGCGTCGGCGGGTATGAGCGGCATTGAATCCGCGTTGAATCGCGTTTACGACGTGAAGGACCGCCCCTGGTACAAGTCGAAACCCCTCGACCTCGCGCTCACCATCGCCGTCGCTGCGCTGACCGGGGGCGCTCTGCTTCTGGTGCTTTTTGGAACTCACCTCGCCGATATTGTTTCCCGAGCTGCCGGCTTTGGCGGGATCGTGAACCTTGCATGGAAGATCGTTCAGTATCCAGCCGCGATCTTCTTCATGATCTTCACGTATGCGTTGATCTATTACCTGGCGCCGAACGTAAAAGACCAGAAGTGGCACTGGATCACCCCGGGTTCCGTGCTCGGCGTGTTCCTCTGGATCGTGGCGTCCGCGGCGTTCCGCGTTTACTTGCATTTCTTCAACTCATACGCGCAGACGTACGGCGCATTGGGCGCTGTTGCCATCCTGATGCTTTGGTTCTACATCACGGGCATGGCAATTCTCGTCGGAGCAGAGATTAATGCTGAGATCGAGAATGCCGCGGCGGAGCATGGCCGCGCCGACGCCAAGCTGAAAGGAGAGCAGAAGGCCCCGGCAGCCTAACCGTTGCGCGCCCCTGCTCAGGACGACAGGCAAGAACAAGAAAACCATCGGGCACGCGCTCGATGGTTTTTCTTGGTAGAAAAATCGCACTCGCCGTTTACGGCAAGAACTTCGCCAACCCCGGCAGCGCCTTCCCAAGATCGTTGTAGATGACGATCGCGGCGAACAGAATCAGGAAAACGAATGCCGCCTGGTATATGCGCTCTTTGATCCTGATACTGATATCGCGCCGCATCAGGCTCTCGATACCCAGCAGAAGAATCACGCCGCCATCCATGATCGGGATTGGGAACATGTTGAAGATGCCGAGGTTCAGACTGATGGCCGCCATTAACGCCAACAGCGGTGTCCACCCTTCCTGACGCGCCGCTTCACCCGAGGCTCGAGCGATACCGATCGGGCCGTCAATCTGCTTCATCGATACTTTTCGCTCGGCGAGCTTCTTCACTAGTTCGAAGATCAACAGTGAGTACCGCTTGTTCGAATCGAGAGACCGATTTACCGCCTGCGCGAAGTTCAGCTTGTCGACATGTGTAGGCGCGGACCGGAATCCCAACCTCCACTGAGGTTTCTCGGTTTTGGTGTCGAGAACGGGCGTGATATTCAGATGTACGGTTTGCCCGTCGCGCAGGACGGTAACGTCCACGGGCTTGCCCTGGTTCTGCTGCAGGAAGTGAATCAGCGCCTGCATCGACCCCATGGCCTGACCGTCGGCCGCAACGACTTCATCGCCAACCTTCATGCCCGCTTTCGCTGCGGGTTTGTCGGCTTCAATTTCGGTAACCAGATTCGGCTCTTTGGGAATCCAGCCGGCAACACGGCCGTAATCTTCGGTTCCGGCCTTCTCCGGAACGATGGACTTATCCAGGAACTGCCCGTTTCTCTCCACCCCGACGTCGACCGGTTGTCCTGGATTCAGCAGGACTGTGGCTTCGACGTCCTCCCACGTGGGGTTCTGTTTGCTGTTGATCCGAACGATGCGGTCTCCAGCCTCGAAACCGGATTTTTCCGCCGCGGAGTTCTCCATAACCCAGCCGATCACCGCCGGCTGATCAAGGAAATAGGGATGCTCATAGCGGACCATGTACACCACGGTGAGCAGCGTTACGGCAAGCGCCACGTTCATGAAGGGGCCGGCGATTGCGATGACGAACCGCTGCCAGCGCGGATGATTCATGAACGCTGCGGGATCGTCGCTGTGCGCCTCCAGGGGGTTTTCACCGGTCATGCGAACGTACCCGCCAAACGGCAGGGCGCTGATGCGGTAGTCGGTATCGCCCCGGGTGAACCCGAGCAGGCGTTTACCAAACCCGATGGAAAAAACCTCGACGCGTACTTTGAAGAGCTTGGCCATGGCGTAGTGGCCAAACTCGTGGATGAGTACTAAAAACCCCAGCACTACCACTACGGCGGCCAAGGTCGTTACTAGATTGTACATAGAGGGCTGATCGTCCTAAGGTCTATTTTGCAACAACGGGCC
>Ga0070741_10021430_pt1 | contig 10055 bp, 10 predicted proteins | sample Coa_R1_4_FD_66440 | JGI IMG/M metagenome (GOLD analysis project Ga0070741, IMG submission 66440) | Surface soil microbial communities from Centralia Pennsylvania, which are recovering from an underground coalmine fire - Coalmine... | ecosystem: Environmental > Terrestrial > Soil > Unclassified ...
CGCGCCTGTCCCAGCAGGGCATGGCCAGGGTCTGACCCCAGCGGGTGGGCGCGGCTCACGGGCCACCGGTGGCCGCGAGCTCGGCGACGAGCGGCTCGACGTCCAGCGGCTCGTAGCCGAGCCGAGCTGCGATCTCCTCGCTCGTCGGCCGCGTCCCCTCCCGGAAGAGCTCGCGCAGCAGCGCCCCGGTCTCGGGGGAGCGCCACCAGCCCTCCCCCACGTCGCGGCGCAAAACGGCGAGCAGCTGCGCGGAGCGAACCCAGGCGCGCAGGTAGTCGGCGGCGTAGAAGCCCGCGTCCATGTCGGCGAGGAAGCTCTCGGGCGGGTAGCGCATCCCGATCGCACGCTCGAGGTGCTCGGCGTACCCCGCCGGCGTGCCCCCGTCCTCGGCGAAGCGCGACCAGAACTCGAGCTCGAAGCGCAGCTTCGCCGCGTAGCGCCGGAAGAGGAGCGCCTCGAGGAAGCGCGTCGCCTCGGCGTTGCGCTCGGCCGCGGCCGCGGCCAGCCCGAAGTGCTCCGCGTGCCAGCCCGGCTCGCGCGCGATCGCCTCGACGACGTACGAGTAGATCTCGGTCAGCGCGTGGTCGCGGCTGATGGCGCGGAACGTGTACGGCAGGGCGGGATCCGAGCCCGCGTAGTGGAGCGCGTGCCCCGCCTCGTGCAGGAAGGCGGAGTAGTCGTGCAGGCCGCCCTGCGCACGCGTGATCAGGTGCACGAGGGCGGGCGGGTCGGACGGGATCACGCACGCGCGCGGCGACTTCTGCGGGCGTTCGTCGAGGTCGAGCCGGATGTTCGGGTCCTCGTCGATGGCGAAGCCGATGGCCCGCAGCGTCGCGACGCAGACGGGCACGGAGCGCTCCTTCGTGTACGTGTCCGCGAGCGGCGACAGCCGGCGCAGGTAGGCGACGTGGAACGCGGTCGGCAGCGGCTCGCGCTCGGGGCCGAGCAGCTCGTCCAGCCACCGCTCGCGCTGCGCCTCCCAGGCCTCCGTCGTGCGCTCGCTCGCGGCGCGGACGACCGCCTCCAGCTCGTGCAGGGAGATCCGCTTGACGTCCTCGTTGCGGCGCACCGGATCCCGCTCGCCGGAGAGCTCGGCCTGCAGCTGCTCGCGGGCGGCGAGCAGCTCGCGGCGCTTGCCGTTGAAGCGCGCCGAGACCTCGATCTGCAGCCTGCCCAGCTCGTCCCTGTCGCGGTAGCCGGGCAGCACGGCGAGCCGGGCCTGCGCCGTCCGCAGCGGCAGCTCGTCACCCTGCCACTCGACGCGTGCGGCGAGGAGCGCGTTCTGGAGCGCGTCCTCGCGCGGCGCCAGCTCGGCGTCGGCGAAGCCTTCCTCGCAGGTCAGGCGCAGGCGTGCGAGCCGCTCCCGCTCCTCGCCCGACGCGGCCGCCTCCGCCTCGCGGAGCGCCTCGAGCTGCGGCCGGCCGAACAGGCCGGCGTAGCGCGCCACGATGGCGGCGTGCTCCGAGATCTCCTTCTCGCCCACGCGCACGGCGCGCTCCTCCTCGGAGCGCTCGTACACGTAGGCACGCAGGAGCCGCTCGAGCTCGGCGGGCGCTCTGACGGCGGGCGCGCTCACTGCGGAGAGGCGAGCTGCCGAGCGCGCCGGACACGCGCGAGGGCGGCGTCGCGCCCGAGCAGCTCGAGGCTCTCGTACAGGCCGGGCGAGACGCGCGAGCCGGTGACGGCGACGCGGATGGGCGGGTAGACGTCGCGCGGCTTCCGTCCCAGCTCGGCGCAGAGCGCCTTCAGCGCCGCCTCGATCGCGTCCGCCCGCCAGGGCTCGACCGCCTCCAGCGCGCGCTCCGCAGCCGCGAGCGTCGGCTCGTCGAGCTGGGCGGGGTCCGGCTCGACGTCGTGGAAGAGGAAGCCCGCGAAGGCGGGAAACTCGCCCAGCCGCACGATCTTCTCCTGCACGAGCGGCGCGGCTGCGCGCACGCGCTCGGGCGGCCAGCCCAGCCCCTGCTCGGCGACCCACGCGGCGAGCGTGTCCGCATACTCCTCCGGCGCCATCGCCCGCAGGTAGACGCCGTTCATCCAGTCGAGCTTCGCGTAGTCGAGAGTCGCGGGGCTGGCGCCGACGCGCTCCAGCGAGAAGCGCTCGATCAGCTCCTCCCGCGACATGATCGTCGTCTCGCCGTCGGGCGCCCAGCCGAGCAGCGCGAGGAAGTTGAGCAGCGCCGGCTGCACGTAGCCGGCCGCGCGGAGCTCGTCGATCGACGTCGCCCCGTGCCGCTTGGACAGCTTGCGCCCGTCCTGGCCGAGCACGTCCGGCACGTGCGCGTAGACGGGCGGGTCGGCGCCGAGCGCGGCGATCACCTGCAGCTGCTTGGGCGTGTTGGAGACGTGGTCCGAGCCGCGGATCACGTGCGTGATGCCCTCGTCCAGGTCCTCGACCGGATTGGCGAAGTTGTAGGTGGGGCGCCCGTCCGAGCGGACGAGCACGAGGTCCTCGAGCTGCGCGTTCGGGAACTCGATGCGGCCACGCACCGCGTCCTCCCACCCGGTCGTGCCCTCGTCGGGCATGCGGAAGCGGATCGCGCCCTCGTCCTCGTACGCCTTTCCCTCCGCGAGCAGCCGCCGGGCGAGCTCCCGGCAGCGGTCCATGGCGTCGAGCTGGAAGCGGACGGGGCCGTCCCAGTCGATGCCGAGCCACGCGAGCGAGCGCTGGATCTGCTCGGTCGCCTCCGCCACCTGGCGGCTCGTGTCCGTGTTCTCGATCCGCAGCAGGCACTCGCCGCCGCGGCCGCGCGCGAACAGCCAGTTGAAGAGGAAGGTGCGCACGCCACCCACGTGCAGGAACCCGGTCGGGCTGGGAGCCATGCGCACGCGGACGCTCATGAGGCGGCCATCGTAGTCGTGACCCCGCGCCTCCCCACCGTCCACACCGACGGGACGAGCAGGACGGCGGTGTTGACGACGACGATGGCGGCTGCGGCGAGCCAGAGGGCGCCGCTGACGCCGAGTGCGCCGGCGAGCGGCCCGGCGATCGCCGCTCCGACCGGGTTGAGGACGAAGGAGCCGAGCGCGTCGTACGAGCTCACGCGCGACTGCGCCTCGGCCGGGACCTCGCGCTGGAACACGGTGAACCAGAGGGCGAGGTGAACCGCCAGCCCGACGCCGCCGGCGAACGCGGCCGCGGACACCACCCACACGGGCGCGTGCACCGCGAGCGCGACGTAGTGGAGCACCCACGGGAGCGGGGTCGCGCAGCTCACGGCCAGCGGCCGCGACGGCCGCAGCCGCAACGCGACGAGGCCTCCGGCCACCGAGCCGACGCCGCCCGCGGCCACGATCGTCGCCCAGGCTCCCGCGCCGCCGAGGTGCTCCTCGGCCACGACCGGCCCGAGCACCGCGCGGAACATGAAGAAGACGTTGCCGATGCCGAACAGGGCGACGGTCGACCACAGCCAGGTGCGCGAGACGAACTCCCGCCAGCCCTCGCGCAGCTCGCGCACGAAGCCCGAGCGGGACCCGCGCTCGACCGCCGGGATGCGGATGCGCGCGAGCAGCGCCGCGCACGCGACGAACGAGGCGGCGTCGAGCGCGAGCGCGGTGCCGGGGCTGCCCAGCACGACCACGAGGCCTCCGATCGCCGGGCCGAGCACGAACACCGCGTTGCGCGAGAGGCCCTGCAACGCGTTCGCCTGCTGCAGCCGCTCGGCGCTGACGGCCTGCGGGACGAGACCGATCTCCGCCGGGATGACGAGGCCGTTGCCGAGCCCGTACAGCGCCTGCAGGAGCACGAGCAGCGCGACGGTGGCGTCGCCGGAGAGGACGAGCGCAGCGGTCGCCGCCTGCGCGAGGCCCTGCACGAGCGAGGCTCCGACGAGCACCCGGCTGCGCGGCAGCCGGTCGGACAGGACGCCGCCGGCGAGTAGCACGGCCGCGTTCGTGACCTGGCGCGCCGCCAGCACGAGCCCGAGGTCGGTGGCCGAGCGCGAGATCGCGAGCACGGCGAAGGCGAGCGCGATGTTGGCGACGGCGTCGCCGAGCGTCGTGGTCGTCGTCGCGGCGAAGAGGAGGCGGTAGTCCCGCTCCCGCAGTGGGCCCAGGCGCTCGCGGAGGGGCGACGGCATCGCCGGGTAGCGTACGCAGGTGCTCTTCGGCGCCCACGTGTCGACCTCGGGCGGCATCTGGACCGCGGTCGACCGCGGCGCCGCGCTCGGCTGCGACGCGATCCAGATCTTCACCCAGAGCCCGCGCATGTGGCGGCCGACCGCCCACGACGAGGAGGCGCTCGCCCGTTTCCGCGAGCGGCGGGCGGAAACCGGCCTCGGCCCGGTCGTCTGCCATGCCGTCTACCTCGTCAACCTCGCGAGCCCCGACGACGAGCTGTACGCGAGGTCGATCGCGGCGCTGCGCGCGACGCTGCAGACCGCCGTCGCGATCGAGGCGGAGGGAGTCGTCTTCCACGTCGGCTCGCACCTCGGCTCCGGCTTCGAGAGCGGCCTCGCGCGCGCGGTGCCGGCGCTGCGCGAGCTGCTGGAGCTGACGACCGACCGCACGTGGCTGCTCGTGGAGAACTCCGCCGGGGCCGGCGGCACGATCGGCCGCTCGACGGAGGAGCTGGAGGCGCTCTTCGACGCGCTCGACGGCCACCCCCACCTCGGCGTCTGCGTCGACTCGTGTCACTGGTGGGTGTCCGGGGTCGACGTGACGGACGTCGCCGCGCTGGACGCGGCGGTCGACGAGCTCGACCGCCGCATCGGGCTCGGCCGGCTGCGCGCGCTGCACGTCAACGACGCGGCGGCTCCGCTCGGCTCGAACCGCGACCGGCACGCCTCGATCGGGAAGGGCGTGCTCGAGTCGCGCCTCGGCACGTTCCTCGCCCACCCGGCGTTCCAGGGGCTGCCGGCGATCCTGGAGACGCCGGGGCCGGACGGTCACGGCCCCGACAAGGCGGAGCTGCGGCGGCTGCGGCGGCTGCACGCGCGCGCCGCCGCGGCGCCGGGAGGGCAGCTCGGATGAGGCGGACGAGCCCCGTCGCCGTCGCGCTGCTCGACGCGCTCGCCAGGCCAGGGCGTACGCGGCGACCTTCGAGCCCTTCGCGCGCTCGATTCGCGTCGCGTAGCTCGGAGGCTCGCCCCGCGCGGGAGGAAGCGCGCGGCACGCCTCGCCGCTACGTCGCGTCGACCTGGGCGAAGATGCGGAAGCTCGGCCGCCCGCGGGGGAGCTCGTGGAACTCGGGGTTGCGGCAGCCGAGGTCGTCGCCACGCAGCTCGTAGCAGGGGGAGACCTCGACGCGGCACATCGGCAGCGGCGCGCGGCGCGCGCGCACGGGTCCGAACCCGTCCCGCCGGCGCTCCGCTGCCCGCAGCAGGTCGAGGTCGATCTCGACGTCGAACACCTTCTGCATGCAGCCCATGTACGTGCGCCCCCAGGCCTCGTACGCGTACACGAACGGGCAGGAGCGCTCGAGGCAGGCGCCGGGGTAGACCACCTTGTCGCAGTGCACCTCGCAGCGGCGGCACTCCACCTCGTCCTGCGGCCGCAAGGGCAGCTGAGCGGGGGCTTCCTGCGCGAGCTCGGTCACGAGCGAATGGTCGCAGGGCCGGCGCGACCCGCGCAAGACTTGACAAGCGCCGCTTCGGGCGCTACGCGGCCGCGGGCGACACGCGCGCGGCCGCGGGGCGGCGCGAGCAGCGACGCGAGCGCGGCCGCACGGAGCGCAGCTCCACCCGGCCGCGGGGCGGCACGAGCGAACAGCGCGAGCCGCCACAGGCCGCGAACGCCAGCCAGCTAGGGTTGCCAATCGTGCTGCGGAGGGTGCTCCTGGCGGGCCTCGCGCTCGCGCCCGTCTCGATCGCCCTCCACTGGCTGGCGTCGGTGGGCGCGGTGACCGAGTTCGTCGTCTCGGCGATCGCCCTCGTCCCGCTCGCGTGGCTGATCGGGGAGGCGACCGAGCACGCGGCCGACCACACGGGCCCCGGCATCGGCGGCTTCCTCAACGCGACGTTCGGCAACGCGCCGGAGCTGATCATCGCGCTGCTCGCGGTCGACCGCGGCCTGGCCGAGGTCGTACGCGGCTCGCTCAGCGGCAGCGTCGTCGGCAACCTGCTGCTCGTGCTCGGCTTCTCGCTCGCGGCAGGCGGCGCGGGCGAGCTGGACCGGGTCTCGACGCTCCTCTCGCTCGCGCTCGTGGCGGTCGCGCTCGCGCTCTTCCTCGTCCCCGCGGTGCCCGGCTGGGAGGGCGACCCGAACCGCCACTCGCTGGCCGTCGCCTCGCTGCCCGTCGCCGTGGCGCTGCTCGTCGTCTACGTCGTCGTCACCTGGAAGGCGCTGCGCCGCCACCACGAGCTGCACACCGGCGAGGACGACGCCCTGCTCGGCTGGTCGCTCCCGGTCGCCCTGGGCGCGCTCGCCGTCGCGACCGTGGCGACGGCGCTCGTGGCCGAGGTGCTCGTCGGCTCGCTGGAGGACTTCGCGCACTCGGCCGGGCTGACGGATTTCTTCGTCGCGGCGGTGATCGTCGCCATCGTCGGCAACGCGGCCGAGCACGGCGGCGCCGTCGTGGTCGCCCGGCGCGGCAAGATCAAGCTCGCGGCGGAGATCGCGACCTCGTCGGCCGCGCAGGTGGCCGTCTTCCTCGTGCCGGCCGTGGCGATCCTCTCCTGGGCGATCGAGCCGCTCGCGCTCTCGTTCCGGCCCGTCGAGCTGGCGGCGCTCGCGGGGTCGCTCGTCCTCGCGGCGGCGCTGCTGCGGGACGGCCGCTCCACGCGCGCGCGCGGCCTCGTCCTCGTGGCCGGCTACGTCGCCGTCGTCGTCGCCTTCCTGCTCGCCGGCGACCGCTTCGACTAGAGGCGAGCTTTCGGGATCGTCCCGCCGCGAGCCGAGCCGCCATAGACTTGTCCCCCCGCAGCTCGAGATCGAGGAGGATCGCATGATCGTCCTGCGCTTCAAGGTCGAGGCAACCCCGGACAGGGCCGCCGAGCTCCTCGACGCGTTGCGCGACGTCGTCGCTCCCGCGCGCCACGTGGACGGCGTCGTCGAGTTCGACATTGCCCGCGACCTGACGAACCCGAACGCGTTCGTCGCGACCGAGGTGTTCGAGGACGAAGCCGCCCGTGCGCGGCAGGAGTCGCTGCCCGAGGTCGCCCGCGTCATGGAGCTCTTGCCGACGTGTCTCGCAGCTCCGCCCGAGGCGACCGTCTACCACGTCGCCTCGTCGGAGCCCGCGCTGTAGGTCAGCCGAACGTGCGCGGCTCTCGCGTCATCGGGTAGGTCGCGAAGTACAGCTTCACCACCTCGCCGTGCTCGTCCCGCACGACGCGCAGCAGCTCGCCCTGCTCGCGGCCCTCGACGACCCGGTAGCGGTCGGGGCCGTCGGGCGCGAGCCAGGAGAGCGATCGCCCCGGCGGGCCGCCGACGAGCTCCGCCCGCAGCCGTCCCTCGCGGTAGGAGAAGACGAGCTCGCTGCCCTCGCTCCACCAGCGGCCGAGCAGCGGCTCCACCTCCGCGGGCGGACCGCCGTCGGGACGCCACTCGGCCGGCTCGCGCGGCAGGGCGTCGAGCGCGGCGCAGGCGAGGTCGAGCGCGAGCTCCTCGGCGCGTGCGTTCGTCGACGCAGACGCGAGCACCGCCGCGCCGGTGCGCTCGCGACGGTCGATCGCGAGGCCGGCGAGGAAACCGGGCATCGCGCCGCCGTGGCCGGCGAAGAGGCGGTTGCCGCGTCGGTAGAGCTCGATCCCGAGCCCCCAGGCGAGCGTCCAGCCCTCGTGGTCGACCATCGTCTGCACGCGCGTCATCTCGTCCAGCGTCCGGCGTGCGAGCACGCCGTCGCGCCCGGCGGCGAGGAAGTCGCCCCAGGCGCACAGGTCGGCCGCCGTCGACCAGAGCTGTCCCAGCGCCGCCGTGGAGTCGCTCATGGCGACGTCTGGCTCGGGCCACACCGCATCGGAGTAGGGATCGACGAGGTAGCCGCGCGCGGCGGGCGCCGAGGGCTCGAAGCTCGTGCGCGCGAGCCCGAGCGGCGCGAGCACGCGCTCCTGCAGCACCTCGCGGAACGACGCCTGGCGCAGCCGCGCGACCAGCTCGCCGAGCAGCGCGAAGGCGAGGTTCGAGTAGTGCCACCGCTCGCCGGCCGCGAGCACGTGCTCGACCTCGGGCAGCGAGGCGAGCAGCTCCTCGCGCGAGGGCGGTCGCAAGGTCTCCCAGATGTCGCCCGCCGGCTCGCGCTGCAGCCCGGACAGGTGCGCGAGCGCCTGGCGCACGGTCGGTCCCGCGGCCGCCTCCGGCACGTACTCGGAGAGCGGCGCGTCGAGCTCGACGAGGCCGGCGTCGCGGAGCTGCATCACGCAGACCGCCGTGAAGGTCTTCGTGATCGAGCCGATCCGGTAGGCGTGCTGCGGAGTCGCCGTCTCGCCGCGCTCCGCGTCGGCGAGCCCGAGCGCGCGGCTCCACAGCACCTCGCCGTCGCGGACGGCCGCAGCGCTGACCGAGGGGAGCCGCCGTTCCGCCTGGGCGGCCGCCAGGATGGCGTCGAGCTCGGCGGCGAGCGCCTCAGGCGCGGACACCGGCTGCCAGCGCGTCGGGCACGAGCTCCGCGGCCCGCTCGACGTCCTCGTCGGAGACGTCGAGGTGGGTCGCCGCGCGCAGCACTCCCGGACGCAGGACGGAGAGCAGCACGCCGGCTTCGCGCGCGCGCGCGATCGCCTCCTCGACCCCCAGGCCGAGCGCGGCCACGTCGATGCCGACGAAGTTCGTCTCCGGCGGGTCGGGGTCGAGCGGCAGCCCCGCCGCCCGCCATGCATCGGCGAGCCTCGCGGCGCGCGCGTGGTCGTCGGCGAGCCGCTCGACGTGGTGGTCGAGGCCGTACAGGCACGCCGCGGCGAGCACGCCCGCCTGGCGCATCGCCCCGCCGAACAGGAACTTGAGCTGCCACGCGCGCTCGACCGTCTCCGCCGGCCCCGCCAGCACCGCGCCCAGCGGGCAGCCGAGCCCCTTCGAGAAGCAGAGCGTGACGGTGTCGGCGAGCCTCCCCCACGCCGCGGCCTCGACCCCGGCGGCGACGCTCGCGTTGAGCAGGCGCGCGCCGTCGAGGTGCACCGACAGGCCGAGCTCGCGCGCGGCCGCGGCGACGCGTGCGAGCTCGTCGACCGGCCAGACGCAGCCGCCGGCGCTGCGGTGCGAGTTCTCCAGCACGACCACGGAGACGGGCTGCAGCTCGTCCGCCGCTGCGACGGCGGCCCGCACCTGCTCGGGCGCCAGCCGCCCGCGCGTGCCGGGCAGCGGCCGCACGACGAGGCCGGAGTGGATCGCGGGCCCGCCCGCCTCGTAGATCACCACGTGCGTGCGCTCCTCCGCGATCAGCTCCGTGCCCGGCCGGGTGGTCGCGCGCAGAGCGATCTGGTTCGCCATCGTCGCCGTCGGCAGGAACAGCGCCGCCTCCTGGCCGAGCAGCTCGGCCGCGCGACGCTGCAGCGCGTTCACGGTCGGGTCCTCGCGCAGCTGCTCGTCGCCCACCTCCGCCGCGGCCATCGCCGCGCGCATGCCGGCGCTGGGGCGGGTGGCGGTGTCGGAGCGCAGGTCGATCACGTCGGGCGCATTCTGCCGCTACGCTCCTCGCACCGTGATCGTTGTCGGCATCGACGGCGGCGAGCTCTCGCACGAGGTGCTCCGCTTCGCCCTGCACGAGGCGGCGCTGCGCGGCACGCGCGTGCGCGCCGTGCACGCCTGGAGCGCCGCGCCGATCGTGCCCATGACCGGGCCCGGCGTGGTCACGCCCGTGGATCCGGGCCCGCTGCGCGAGGCCGCCGAGCAGCGGCTGCAGACGATCGTCGCGGCAGTCGCGGGCGAGCGCGCGGAGAAGGTGGAGCGCGTCCTCGTCGAGGGGCCGGCCGGGGATGCGATCCTCGACAACGCGCACGACGCGGAGCTGATCGTCGTCGGCACCCACGCCCACGGCGCGCTCGCGGAGCTCATCCTCGGCTCGGTCAGCCACCACGTGGTCAAGCACGCGCGCTGCCCCGTCGTCGTCGTGCCGCCGTTGCGCCACGCCGACTGACCCGCGCGGCCCGCCGCGACGACGCACGCCGGCGGGCGCCCGGCCGCGGCCG
>Ga0070741_10021431_pt1 | contig 10055 bp, 4 predicted proteins | sample Coa_R1_4_FD_66440 | JGI IMG/M metagenome (GOLD analysis project Ga0070741, IMG submission 66440) | Surface soil microbial communities from Centralia Pennsylvania, which are recovering from an underground coalmine fire - Coalmine... | ecosystem: Environmental > Terrestrial > Soil > Unclassified ...
CGCAGTCCCTCCTTCTCGGCATAATTGATCAGGTGGTGCATCAGCGTCCAGCCGATGCCGCTGCCCTTGAGGTCGCTGCGCACGATGATGGCATATTCGCCGCCCAAGTAGTCGGGATTCGCCGACAGCCGCGCCACGCCGAGCAACTCGTTCTGGTCCTTGTTGAGCGCAACGAAGGCCATGGCGCGGGCGTAATCGATCTGCGTGAAGCGGGCGATGAAGCTGTGCGAGAACTCCTTGCGCGGCGCGAGAAAACGGAAGCGAATGTCCTCGGGCGACAGCTTGGCGATGAAATCGCCGTAGAGATGCTCGTCGGGCGGCCGGATCGGCCTGATGAAGATGCGTTGGCCGTTGTCGGTCGCCGCCCACGTCTCCCATTCGTTGGGATAGGGCCTGATCGCAAGCCGCGGATTGGGACCGACCTTCTCGACTTCGCTCGGCTCGATACGGATACGCGCATCGAGCGCGATCACCCCGGTTTCGTCGGCGACCAGGGGATTGATGTCGAGCTCCCGCACCGCCGGGCAATCGACCACGAGCTGCGACAGGCGCACGAGCGCGCCGGCAATCGCGTCAAGGTCGGCTGCCAGACGGTCGCGATAGCCTTCGAGCAGCTTGAAGATGCGTGTCTGGCTCATCAGGTCGCGTGCCAGCTCCCCGTCCAGCGGCGGCAGCGCGACGGCGGTATCGTGAATGGCCTCGGCCGCCGTTCCGCCCGCGCCGAACAGAATCATCGGGCCGAACAGCGGGTCCTCGTAAACGCCCATCAGCAGCTCGTGGGAGTCCGATCGCGCCACCATCGGCTGAACCGTGAAGCCTTGCAGCCGCGCCTCGGGACGAAGCTCGTGCGCCCGCGCTTCCATCAGCTCGGCGACGCGAGCTGCCTCCGCCACCGACTGCAGACCGAGCCTCACGCCGCGGATGTCGGATTTGTGCGAGATGTCCTCCGACAGGATTTTGAGGGCGATCGCTGGGGATTGTTCGAGCAGCCCTCTGGCGATCTCCCCGACCTCCTTGGCGTTTGCCGCCACGCGCGTCGGCACGGTCGGGATGCCGTAGGCCGACAACACGGCCTTCGCCTCTGGCTCGGTGAGTAGCGAGCGGCCGGCTGACGCGGCGACGCGGAGGATGGCGCGGGCCGCTTCCTCGGCGACCCGCGCGCGCTCGGTCTCGCGGGGCGGCGTGCGCATCAATGCTTCCTGCGCTTTGGTATACTGCCAGAGATAGAAGAAGCCGTTGACCGCGTCGGTCGGCGACTCGTAGCTCGGAATCGACGCCGCCTGGAACATTGACCGCGCATCCTTGGCTGCCACTTCACCGAGCCAATTGGTCAGGATCGGCGGCTGCCGCTTCACCTTCGCCGACTTGGCGATGATGTCGATCACCGCGCGGGCGGCGTCGCGCGAGGAAGCGAGCGCCGTGGGGCAGTTGATGACGAGGATCGCATCGGCGTCGTTGTCGGCGAGCACGGCTTCGAGCGCGGCGGCATAGCGCGCCGGCGAAGCGTCTCCGATGATGTCGATCGGGTTTGCCCGCGACCAGTTGGGCGGCAGCACCTTGTCGAGTTTGGCGATGAGCTCCTTGCTCAGCGTGGCAAGCTTGCCGCCTGAAGTCATCAGATCGTCGACCGCAAGCACTCCGGCGCCGCCGCCATTGGTCAGGATCAGGAGCTCGTTGCCGGCGACGGGCTTGAGATCGGTCAACGTCGCCGCCGCGGCGAACAGCTCCTCGAGTTCCTGGACGCGCACCAGGCCTGCGCGTCGGAAGGCGGCGCCGACCGCGGCATCCCCGCCGGCAAGAGCACCGCTATGCGTCGAAGCCGCGCGCGCCGATTCCGCGTAGCGGCCCGACTTGATCACGATCACGGGCTTGGCGCGCGCCGCCGAGCGCGCCGCCGACATGAACTTTCGCGCCCGGGGAATCGTTTCGAGATAGAGCAGGATGGCGCTCGTCGCCATGTCGGCCGCGAGATAATCGAGCAGGTCGCCGACATCGACGTCGGCCATCTCGCCCATCGACACGACGTGGGAGAAGCCGATGCCGCGCGAATTCGCCCAGTCGATGATGCCGGTGATGAGCGCGCCCGACTGCGAGAGGAAGGCGAGCTTGCCCGGGAGGGGGCGGCTGAGACCGAAGGTCGCGTTGAGTCCGATTCCCGGCACGGCGATGCCGAGGCAGTTCGGCCCGACGATGCGCAGGCAATAGGGCTTCGCGTTGGTGAGCATCGCCTGCTTCTGTTCGCGCGCGAGGCCCGCCGTAATGGCGACGACCGCGCGCGTTCCTTTCTTGCCGAGCTCCGCCACGAGTTCGGGCACGGTCTTGGGCGGCGTCGCGATCACGGCGAGGTCCGGTGCCTCGGGCAGCGCCGCGACCGAGGCGAAGCACGGCTGCCCCGCGATCTCTTTGCTGTGCGGATTGACCAGGAACACCTTGCCTTGGAACCCTGCGCCAAGGACGTTCTCGGTCAGCACGCAGCCGACCGAACCCTTCTCGGTCGAGGCGCCGATGACGGCGACTGAGCGAGGGGCGAAGGCGCGTTCGAGGTTGCGAATGGTCATCGAAACGTGGGCTCGGCTGACACGGGGCGTTTATCGGTCTAAGGCTCTAAGCCTTAATAATTGTGACAGGGCAACAGACGGTTCGCATCGAAACCTTGAGCGAAATCAAGCGCCCAAAGTATTGGCGCTGAACGGGCGATTTGCCGCGAAATCAAGCAAGTGCATTTACCGTGAGGCTGCTTAAGGCAAGGCAATGACCCAAGGACAAGATGCGAGCCGCACTTCACCAGCATCGCCGCTCTCCGGCAAGCTCGCACGCGCCTTTCTCACCCCGATCAGGGCGATGCGGCTCCGCTATCTGCCGCTGCTCATGATCTATTACGCCTATGGCGCGCTCGGTCTGGTCGCCATCGCCGAGGCCTTCTGGGTCAAGGAGGCGCTCACATTTTCCCCCGCCGAGCTTGCCGCCATCGCGGTGTGGCTCACGCTCCCCTGGACCATCAAGATGGTGTTCGGCCAGCTCGCCGACTCCGTGCCCATCCTTGGTTCCCAGCGGCGCTCCTATGTGTTCATCGGGGCCTGCCTTGTCGCCTCCGGCCTGATCATTCTCGCCGGAGGCGCCGGCGGCTGGATCGCGTTCGCCAGCAAGAACGCGCTCTACGTTCTGGCGCAGCTCCTCATTGTCGTCGGCGTCGTGCTTCAGGACGTGATCGCCGATGCGATGACGACCGAGGTCGTCGCGCGGCGGAACCCCGACGGCACGCCGAAGCCTGAGACCGAAATCCAGCGTGAGCTCGGTCTCGTCCAGGTCTTGGGGCGCCTTGCGCTCTGGTCGGGCATCCTATCGGTCGCGGGCCTCTCGGGCTGGCTTGCGAAGATCTACAGCTACGAGACGGTCTTCCTGCTCGGGCTTGCGGTTCCCGCTACGTCGCTCTCGGGCGCCATGCTCGTCCGCCTGGACACGGCCGAGAGGAAGCCGGTCGATTGGCGCATTCTCGGCGGCGGTCTCCTGTTCGGTGCGGCGGTGTTGGCGATCGGGCTCGGTGGCGTGCCGCTCGGCCAGGAAATCGTCTTCCTCGTCTCCCTCACCGTCATCGCGCTCATGCTCCATCGCATCGCCGAGGATGTTGTCGACGAGGTGCACCGCAGCCGCATCTTCTATGCCGCGCTGGTGATATTTCTCTTCCGCGCGACGCCAGGCGTAGGTGAGGGCTACCGCTGGTTCACCATCGACGTGCTCGGCTTCGACGAGGCGTTCTACGGCACACTCGCCCAGATCGGTGCCGCTCTCAGTCTCGCCGGCGCGTGGCTCTTCTCCGACGTCATCACGCGGGCGCCGATCGCCAAGGTCCTGCTGTGGGTCACCATCGTCGGCACCATTCTGTCGCTGCCGAACATCGCGCTCGCGCTCCGTCTCGATCTGTGGACGGAGGAGACGCTCGGCTTCGGCGCGCGTACCATCGCGCTCGTCGACACCACGGTGGCCTCGCCCTTCGCCGAGCTGTCGATGATCCCCGCGCTCACCCTCGTCGCCATCAACGCTCCGGCGGGGAGGCGGGCGACGTGGTTTGCGCTGATGGCGTCGTGGATGAATGTCGCCCTGGTCGCCGGTCAGCTTGAGACAAAATATCTCAATCTCTTGTTCGAGGTCGGCCGCGGCTCCTATGCCAATCTCGCCGCGCTCACCATCGCTGCGGTCGCCATCGGCTTCGTCGTCCCCGTCTCGGGCATCCTCGCCTTCGGCAAGCGCGCCACATGAGGCATTCAGCCTTAAATTGGCCTCACGGCTCCGTCACTTGACCGTGATGGAAGGTGGCGGGTAGTCCTATAGAGGCCATGAGCCTGTTCCGAACCTTACTTGTTCCTTTGATTGCCCTTTCGGTGGCAATGCTGCCAGTTACAGGCGCCGAAATGCGCACGCTTGCGCCTGGTTCGTCCGTCATCGCCGCGCAATCTGAGTGTTGTCCACCAGGGCAACATTGTCCAAAGCAGGCGCAGGACGAGTGCGGCAAGTTTGGCACATGCATGCTGAAATATTCCGACTTCTCTGCGACTTTAGCGGCTTTGTCGGGCCTGCGGTACTCGCCATCGTCCTCGCAGAGGTTCACGCTTGTGGCTAAGAACATCGCCACTCAATCGAGCAATCCACCTCTACCGCCTCCGCGCGCCTAAATCCTCACCAAAGCCCGTGCCGGAATACGCGAGCGCTCGCTCGCCGCGATCCGCATGCGGCCGATGCTTTGCCTTTCGCGGCAGAGTCCCCGCCAACGAGGATTCGGAGACGCGCCATGAGCCGTCTGAACAATGTGATGATCTTGGGTGCCGGCATCGCTGCCGGTGCCGCCGGCAGCTATTGGTATGCGCATCGCCCCGAGCCGATCGCGACCCCGGCCGCCGCGGAGCAAGCCGCCGCGCCAGACAAGACGGGGCGGAAAATTCTCTATTACCGCAATCCCATGGGACTTCCCGACACCTCGCCCGTGCCGAAGAAGGACTCCATGGGCATGGACTATATCCCTGTCTACGCCGACGAGGCCGACGATCCGAACACGGTCAAGGTAAGTCTCGACAAGATCCAGCGCATCGGCGTGACGACGGAAAAGGTCGAAGTTCGCGCCATCTCCCGCGCTGTACGCGGCATCGGCACCGTGCAGCACGACGAATCCCTGCTCACCATCGTGACGGTCCGCTCGGACGGTTACATCGAGCAGCTCTTCGTCAATAAGACCGGGCAGCACGTCGAGAAGGGCGAGCCGCTGTTCCGCTTCTACAGCCCGCAAATCCAGTTGGCCCAGGCCGACCTCCTGGTTGCCGTGCGTGCGCGCGGACGGGAACAGGGAGTGGCAGTCGGCGATCTCGATGGCGCCATGCAGAAGCTGCGCAATCTCGATGTCCCGGACGCCCGCATAGAAGAGGTGCGCAAGACCATGACCAATCCGCGCACGCTCGACTGGGTGTCGCCTGCGACAGGCGACATCGTCGAGAAGAACGTCATTGAAGGTCAACGCGTGGCTGCGGGCGACGAACTGTTCCGCATCGCCGACCATTCCAAAGTCTGGGTCGTGGCCGAAGTCGCAGAGGCCGACATCGCTGAGGTCAAGGTCGGCACGCGGGCCACTGTGACGCTGAGGGCTTTTCCGGCGGCGCCGCATGAGGGCGTGGTCACTTTCATCTATCCCGAGATGATGAAGCCCGAGACGCGTACCGTTTCGGTTCGCATCGAGCTGGACAATCCCGACGGGCAACTGAAGCCCGGCATGTATGCCGACGTGGTCTTCCATACCGGAGCTGACGGTGGTCCTGTCGCTTCCGTTTCCGACAGCGCCGTCATCGACAGCGGCACGCGGCAAGTCGTGCTCGTCGCCAAGGGCGAGGGCCGCTTCGAGCCGCGTGCGGTGAAACTCGGTCGCCGCGGAGAGGGCTATGCGGAAATCACCGATGGCCTCAAGCCCGGCGAGGAGGTCGTCACCTCCGCCAACTTCCTCATCGACGCCGAAAGCAATCTCAAGGCCGCGTTGCAGAGCTTCGGCCAACAGGAGGCGTCGCAATGATCGCTGCGCTCATCCGCTGGTCCGCCCGCAACGTCTTCCTCGTTGGCATCGCCACTGTCTTTGTCACGCTCGCCGGAATCTACGCCGTCACCAAAGTGCCGCTCGACGCCATCCCAGACCTCTCGGACGTGCAAGTCATCGTGTACACCGAGTATCCTGGCCAGGCGCCGCAGGTCGTCGAAGACCAGGTCACCTATCCGCTAAGCACCGCGATGCTGACCGTGCCGCGGTCGAAAGTGGTGCGCGGCTTCTCCTTTTTCGGCGTCTCTTTCGTCTACGTGATCTTCGAGGACGGCACTGACATATATTGGGCGCGCTCGCGCGTTCTCGAATATCTGAGCGCCGCTTCGAAGCGGCTGCCCGCCGGCGTCACGCCTACCCTCGGACCGGACGCAACCGGCGTCGGTTGGGTCTATCAATATGTCGTGCGCGGCGCGCAGAAGAATCTCGCCGAGCTCCGCACCGTCCAGGACTGGTATATCCGCTTCGGGCTTGCCAAAGCCGAAGGCGTGGCGGAGGTGGCCAGCGTCGGGGGGTTCGTCAAGCAGTACAGTGTCGTGGTCGATCCGCGCCGGCTTCAGGCCCTCGGCATTCCGCTGTCGCGCGTTCGCGATGTCATCCGCGCGAGCAACATGGATGTCGGCGGTCGCACGGTCGAAGTCTCGGAGACCGAATTCGCAATCCGCGGTCGCGGCTATATCAAGTCTCCTCAGGATCTCGAGCAGATCGTGGTGAAGAACGACGCCGGCGTGCCGGTGCTGCTCAAGGACGTTGCGCGCGTCGAGCTTGCGCCCGACGAACGGCGCGGCATCACCGAGATGAACGGCGAAGGGGAGGTGGTCTCCGGCATCGCGCTCCAACGTTTCGGCGAGAATGCGCTCTCGGTCATCCAGCACGTGAAGGACCGGCTGACGGAGATCGCGCCGAGCCTTCCCAAGGGCGTGAGCATCGAAGCGGTCTACGACCGTTCCGATCTGATCAATCGCGCCATCGATACGCTGAAGCGCACGTTGATTGAGGAAAGCGCAATCGTCGCCCTCGTGTGCATCATTTTCCTGTTGCACGCCCGCAGTGCGCTCGTCGCCATCATCACCCTGCCGCTCGGCGTCTTGATTGCCTATTTCTGCATGTGGCTCTTAGGCTTGAGCTCCAACATTATGAGCCTTGGCGGCATCGCCATTGCCATCGGCGCCATGGTCGACGCCGCCATCGTCATGATCGAGAATGCGCACAAGCGTCTGGAGCGCGCGCCTGCGGGAAAGCCGCGTAGCGAGGTGTTGATCGAGGCCGCGATCGAGGTCGGTCCCGCGCTCTTCTTCAGCCTGCTCATTATCACTGTCTCCTTCCTGCCGATCTTCACCCTGGAAGCGCAGGAGGGGCGGCTGTTCAAGCCGCTCGCCTACACCAAGACCTTCGCCATGGCGGCCGGCGCGCTGCTCTCGGTTCTGGTCGTGCCGGCCCTGATGACGATCTTCGTGCGCGGCCGCATCATGCCCGAGCACAAGAATCCGGTGAACCGCTTTCTGATCGCGATCTATCGCCCGGTGATCAGGCTCGCCCTCAAGTTCAAGGGCGTGACGATCGTCCTCGCTTTGATCGTGCTCGCCTTGAGTCTCTGGCCGGCGTCGAAGCTTGGCAGTGAGTTCATGCCGACGCTGAACGAAGGCACGCTCTTCTATATGCCCGTAACCCTGCCGGGGATTTCCGTCACCAAGGCTGCCGAGTTGCTGCAGACGCAAGACAAGATCATCAAGTCGTTTCCCGAAGTGGCGTCGGTGTGGGGCAAGGCGGGACGTGCCGCGACAGCCACCGACCCCGCGCCGACGGAGATGGTCGAAACGGTGATCAACCTCAAGCCTGAGGATCAATGGCGCCCCGGCATGACGACCGACAAGCTGATCGCCGAGATGGACAAATCGCTGCAATTTCCCGGCGTGTCCAATGCCTGGACCATGCCGATCAAGGCGCGCATCGACATGCTCTCGACGGGCATCCGCACTCCGGTTGGGGTCAAGGTTTTCGGGAAGGACCTTGAGACGATCGACAAGGTCGCCCGCGCGATCGAAGCCGTTCTCCGCAAGGTGCCGGGAACTTCGAGCGCGTTTGCCGAGCGAACGATCGGCGGCTACTACCTGAACGTCGACCCCGATCGCCCGCAGCTCGCGCGCTACGGGCTGATGGTCGGCGACGTGCAGGACGTGATCGCCATGGCGCTCGGCGCCGAGCCGGTAACGACGACCGTCGAGGGCAGAGAGCGCTACACCGTCAGCATTCGCTACCCGCGCGACTATCGCAGCAATCCCGAGGCTATCGCCGAGCAAGTCCTTATCCCACTGCCGAATGGCGGCACCGTGCCACTCGGAGAGGTCGCCAAGGTCAGTCTGGCACAGGGTCCGTCGAGCATTCGCACCGAGAATGCGCAACTCGCCACGTATATCTATGTCGATGTGCGCGATCGCGATATCGGCGGCTACGTCGCCGAAGCGAAAAAGGCGGTCGCGGCAGGTGTCGAGTTTCCTCCCGGCTCTTACGCCACGTGGAGCGGACAGTTCGAGTATCTCGAGCGCGCCGAGGCGCGCCTCAAGATCGTTGTTCCCGTCACCTTGCTCATAATCTTCGTGCTGCTCTTCCTGAACTTCCGGCGCATCACCGAGACTCTCATCGTCATGCTCTCGGTGCCCTTCGCGCTCGTGGGCGGCTTGTGGCTGATGTGGTGGCTCGGATTCAACCTCTCCGTCGCCGTCGCCGTCGGCTTCATCGCGCTCGCAGGTGTCGCGGCCGAGACCGGCGTGGTCATGCTGATCTATCTCGACAATGCGCTGACCGAGCTGAGGCAGCAACGCGAAGACGAGGGGCGAGCATTCACCCGCGGCGATCTCTACGATGCGATCATGTCGGGCGCGGTCGAGCGCGTGCGGCCGAAGATGATGACGGTGGCCGCCATCATGGCCGGCCTCCTGCCGATCATGTGGGCGCACGGCACCGGCGCCGAGGTGATGCAGCGCATCGCCGTTCCGATGATCGGGGGCATGGTCTCGTCGACGCTTCTCACCCTGATCGTGATCCCTTCGATCTACGCGGTCGCAAAAGGCTTCTCCTTCCGCGTTAAGTCTTCGCGAGTGGCCCCGGTTTCGCCGACCTCATGACGAGAGGCCGGGACCGCGCTCGTCGCGCAATCCCGGCCTCTCGCATCGATCTACAGCGTGTGCTTCGCGCTACTTCATGTCGGCGACGGTCGCTTCGTCGGCCTGAACCTGTCCTGCCTTGCACGCCGTCTTGAACTCGCCTTTGTCGACCTTACCGTCCTTGTTGGCGTCGACAATCGTGAAGTTCAAGACGACGGGTACGGTTGCGCCGCCGGCGATGGCGTCGCCGTGCGGAGAGGCGAGCTTCCACGCCGCTGCGCACTTCTCCTTGGGGACGACGACATTGGCAGCGAGTGCGACGCTTGCGGCGCAGCTCACCCCGGCAAGCACCATCATATATGTCAGTGTGGAACGGTTCATTCTCGGGCCTCCTTGGGTCAAGGGAACCGGTCCGGGCGCACTCCGCACGCCAAGGAAAGGGCACAGCCGCGCCATGACCGGCAATGGACCAGAAGTATGCCCGGCAAATAGGCAACGCAAGGCGACATGTTTGCGTTGGAGAGCCGTTTCCCAGAAACCTTAAGCTTAATGTGACCGGGACGGCCGCGCCGACCAGGACACCTCGACGGAGGCGAGAGGGTGCAGCGCGAAGGCTGCACCCTCGAAACCCCGGGCGGCGATGCCTGGATCGCGAAAAGCCGCCGCTCACGGGAAGGAGACGAATTAAGAGCTACGTCTTCGGCGGCGAGATCACCCAGCAAAGCCTTCCGGGCGACCTCGTGAGGCATCACCCCGGAAAGGAGCCTCTAGGTTAGTGCCTTGCCGCCATGGCCGTCTCTGATCACTCTCCCAATAGTGGTCGGGAAAATTTGGCAATCGTATTGCCAGGCTTGCCATTGCCTTTGCGCCGGGCCCGGCGT
>Ga0070741_10021432_pt1 | contig 10055 bp, 10 predicted proteins | sample Coa_R1_4_FD_66440 | JGI IMG/M metagenome (GOLD analysis project Ga0070741, IMG submission 66440) | Surface soil microbial communities from Centralia Pennsylvania, which are recovering from an underground coalmine fire - Coalmine... | ecosystem: Environmental > Terrestrial > Soil > Unclassified ...
GGAGTTGCTCTATTTCCGGTCGCAATTGGTCTTGCTGTCGAGACTGGCAGGTATTCAAGCGCCGGTAGACGGCATCACCACCGCGATCGACAATCCCGAGCAATTGCGCGCTGATACGCTGCGCGCGCGCCGGCTGGGCTTCGGCGGGAAATTGTGCATCCATCCAAAACAAATTGCGATTGTGAATGAGTGCTTCCGTCCGGCGGAGCAAGAGATCGCCTGGGCACGACGGGTGGTGGCGGCCGCCGCGGCCGCGAAGGGGGCTGCGGTAGCGCTGGAGGGGCAGATGGTGGATCGCCCCGTGATCGTGAAGGCCCAACGGATTTTGGATGAAGTGGAGCGTGGGGCGGGGAAGCCTGCCGGGGGGTAGGTTCCGGCGGCATGCAGTTGCTCAGTTTTGAGGACGCGGAAGGCTTCCGGTTGGCAGCGGAATCCTGGCTTGCGGCGGCAGAACACGAGAATAATCTGCTTTTGACGACGCTCCTCGCGGCGCCACCCGATACCAACTTTCGCGGCTGGCTGGTGGTCGCTAGCGGCACGCCCCAACTCGCACTGCTTCAGATTCCTCCTCACCATCTTCTGCTCTCGCAAGGCAATGCAGAAGCCGCCGCGTGGGCCGCCGGGCATTTGCGTACCGATCTGCCGGGCGTGACCGGACCAGCTCCGATCGCTTGCGCCTTCGCCACGCCGTGGTCCGAGCGAACAGGCCGCCTCAGCGTTCTGAATAACGAAATGACGTTCTTCACAGCAGAGCGGGTCGCGCCGTTCCGCCAACCCCAGGGCTCTTTGCGGGCGGCCGGCATCGAAGACTTCGAGGAACTTGCACCCCTCGCGGCTGCGGCAACTCGCGAGATGAATCTCTCGAAATCGGAACAGGAGCCGGAGCAGGTCGAGCGGGTTCTGCGGCGGGCGATCTCGGAAAGGCGGCAGTTTGTCTGGGCCGACGGTGCTTCGATCCGGACGACGGCCTCATACGTAGAAGCGCTCCCCCGTGGGGGCGCGCGCATCCGCGGCGTCTTCACGCCGCCGGCGTTTCGGGGGCGAGGGTATGGATCGGCGATGACCGGCGCGCTCGCGGAGAGACTGCTTGCGACCGGGCAGGGTTGGGTCTGTTTGTTCGCGGACAACGCGAACCCGGTCTCAACCGGAATCTACCGCCGATTGGGTTTCCAGGCGGGCGCCAACTACGCTTCGGTGCGTTTCGATTGATCTGATATTCTATCCGGATGATGAGGGCTTTGACCGCTCTTCGAGTCTTAACCATCGTCTTCTTCACTGTCTCGGCGCGGTCTCAGGCGTTGCCCGAAGGGCCGGGCAAGGATCTCGTCGAAACCATATGCACAGCGTGCCATTCGCTTGTGAACATCACTGCGCAGCAGAAGAGCAAAGAGGAGTGGCAAGCGAAAGTCACCGAGATGTTGCAGGAGGAAGCCGACGTTACCGCGCCTGAGCGGGAGACGATCGTCAAGTATCTGGCCACCCATTTCCCTAAGGTGGGCGCTCCGCCGAAGATCAACGTCAACAAAGCTACGGCAAAAGACCTCGAAACGTCATTGGAGGTTTCCATCAAGGACGCGGAGGCGATCGTTCACTACCGTGAGGATCAAGGTAATTTCAAGACGATTGAGGAATTGAAGAAAGTTCCCGGCCTGGACTCTGCCAAAATCGAGGCACAAAAAGACCGCTTGGAATTCTGAAACCACCTTTCCCTCCGGTGCTTTCCTTACGAAATCGGTATTACAATTTCCGTTCTTTTTAGCCAAGTTCCCCAAGAAACAGAGTTAGTTAATCTTGATAGCGCGCGGAGCTCCATGGCACGATTAACCCGAGTCAGTCCGATTTCGATCTGGAGGAAATAAGGAACAATGAAGTTGCGAAGTCTAGTTGTATTTGCGGTTATGGGTTTGTCGATTGCCAGCGCGAAGAGCTACCAGATCACGCTGGACAGCGCTTCCAAGGCGGGCAATGCGATGTTGAAGCCGGGCCGGTATGAAGTGGCGGTCGACGCTTCCAAGGTGCGGTTTCGCGAGCTGAGCTCGGGGAAGTCCACGGAGACCGAAGGCAAGCTTGTCGACAGCGAACGCAGATTTGTTAACACCTCTATCAACGCCTCGAAGGAAGGTGCGACCAGCGAGATTCACGAGATTAATCTCGGCGGCACCAAGACCAAGATTGTTTTTGAGTAGGTCCGGTTACCAAGCGCGCCGGTTGACAGGGGTCGCCGGCGCACCGGTTAAGCCCACAGCTTTGGAATTAAATTCCCACCAGTAACCGTCGGCCTCTCGGCGCGCCCGTTGTGCTGATAGGTCACGCGCAGATGATCCAGACCCAGCAGGTAGAGGATCGAGGCGTGAACGTCCCACACGTGGTGCGGTTCCTCAACTGCACGCAGGCCGATCTCGTCCGTCGAGCCGATTACTTGGCCGCCTTTGACGCCGCCGCCCGCCATCCACATCGTGAAGCCCCAGGGGTTGTGGTCGCGGCCATTTTTTTCCGGACCCGCGCCGGTGGTGAGCTGCGCGAACGGGGTACGCCCGAATTCGCCGCCCCAGACGACCAGCGTGTCTTTCAAAAGCCCGCGCGCTTTCAGGTCTTTCAATAAGGCGGCGACGGGCTTATCCGACGACTTGCAGTTCTGTGTGTGATTGGCTTCGATATCGCTGTGCGCATCCCAGCGCGATCCGGAGCCGCTATACACTTCGACGAAGCGCACCCCACGCTCCACGAGCCGGCGAGCCAGCAAGAGATTCGTGCCGTATGCGGCAGTTGCCGGATCATCCAGGCCGTACAGTTTCTTAGTCTCCTCGCTTTCCTTAGTGAGGTCCACCGCTTCGGGCGCAGCCGATTGCATCTGATAGGCCAGCTCATACGAACGCGTGCGGGCATCGAGCTCGGTGTCATCCTGCTTGTCGCGCGAATACCACTCATTGAGAGCGCGCAGAAATTCGAGCTTGTTGCGCTGCTGGGGAGCGGTGGTCCCCGCGGGCGGTTTCAGATTCAGGATTGGCGTGTCGCCCTGCCGGAACAGCGTGCCCTGGTAGGTCGCGGGCAGGAACCCGGAACCGTAATTCTGAACTCCCCCGAGGATCTCCTTGTCATCCTGCATCACGACGAAGGTCGGCAGATTCCGGTTGGCGCTGCCGAGGCCATACATCACCCATGAGCCGAGTGAGGGCCGTCCGGCAAGAATCGTGCCAGTATTCATCTGGCAAACGCCGCCGACGTGATTCACCGCGTCAGACTGGCAGGAGCGAATCACGGCGATGTCATCGACCATTTCCGCGGTGTATGGCAGCCAGTCGGAGACCCAGATGCCGCTGTGGCCATGCTGCTTGAAGGGGCGCCGGGAGGGAAACAGGCCATCGCTCGGCCTCGCACCCTGTGCGGTGATCAGATTTTCCGTATGGAACGAGGGCGGAACCGGCTGGCCAGCCAGTCTTTGCAGCTCCGGCTTTGGATCGAAGAGGTCGACCTGGCTCGGTCCACCTTCCATGAAACACCAGATGACGTTCTTGGCGCGCGGTGCAAGCTGCGGCTGCTTGGGCGCGAGCGGATCGACCGCGGCGGCATAGCCGTCTTCCGCGAGCATGTTCGCCAGAGCGATTCCGGCCAAACCGCTGCCGGCGCGAGTGAAGAATTCGCGGCGGCTGGAAACTGCCCAGTGATGGTTGGATTTCATGGTTCGATCCTCAATTGATGTACAGAAACTCGTTGGAATCGAGCAGCGCTTGCGAAAGATCGACAAACGCCGCCGCCCGCGCCGGATCGATTGCCGCCGGGAGATTCGGCGGAAGCGGCGGTTTGCTGTCGGCCGCTAGTCGCGCCGACATGATAGGAGTCTGTTTGGCCAGGAAATCGGCCGCCATCTTCTGCTCCTGGGCGGATGCTGCGCGCCCATAAGCGAGCCGGAAGGCGCGGTCGATCTGCGCCTGGGGCGTGAGACCGCTGTCATTGAGAACACGGCCGGCGAAGTTCTGTGCCCAGTGCAGGATTTCGCCGTTGTTCATCAGTTCCAGCGATTGCGGCGCCGTGACTGTATCTTTGCGAAAATCACAACTCTCAAAGGTGTTGGCGGAATCGAACTCTTGCAGCATGGGATAGCGCAGATTCCGCCGTACAAAGATATAGACGCTGCGGCGATAAGCATTCGCAGGGTCCTGTTCGGTCATCCATCCACCGGCCGCCGCCGTGGCAGACAATTTTGAAACCGCTCCGGGCGGCAAGGGTGGGAAGACGCCCGGACCGCCCATCTTTGTGTTCAGCAAGCCCGAGACTTGCAGCATCGTGTCTCGGACGGCTTCTGCTTCCTCGCGCCGGCGGTCCCAACGCCAGTGCAGCTTGTTGTCAGGATCGGCCTTGGCCGCCACTTCGCTGAAGTCCGCCGATTGCTGGTAGGTATTGGAGAGCAGAATCATGCGATGGAGCTTCTTCATGCTCCAGCCGTTCTCGATGAATGTCGCCGTCAGGTAATCCAGCAGCTCCGGATTCGTGGGTCGCGCGCCCATGAGGCCGAAATCTCCCGGCGTGGCGACGATGCCTTTGCCGAAGTGATAGTGCCACATTCGGTTCACGAACACACGCCCGACTAGCGGGTTTTTCGAATCGGTCAGCCATGCAGCCAGCGCACTGCGGCGCCCCGTGGAGTTGACGCCCGCGGGTGGCGTGACCTTAGCGTCGGTTGGATCGAGAATCGAAAGGAAACCGGGCTGCACTTCTTCGCCTGGAGTTTCGAGATTCCCCTTCAGGAGAATGTGAGTGGCCGGCGCGGTGCGGCCGAGGTCGATCATGAACTGGCCTTCCGGTAAGGGTGCGGGCTTTAACGAATCGAACGCGGCGAGTTGCTTCTTCAGGTCCTGGTAGCGCTTCCCGTTCTCCCCTTTGAGACCGCGCAGCGTGCGCGCGTCAGGCTCCTCATCAAACGTGATGCGCGGCTCGGCCGTGTGATACATCATCTGCTGGAAGGGGTCACGCTTGGCCGGGTCCATCAGGATGGCCTGTTTCACGTCGTCCTCGAACGTCTTGATCCCTCCATCGATCTTCGCGGCGCGCAGCGGCTCCAGCAGCTTTGCCATCTCGGCGCGAATGTCTTTGGTCTTCTCTGACCAGACGGTCTTTTGCTCTTCATATTTCCGGCGCTCGTCGGGATCTTTCAGCGGTAGCGGGCTATCACCGAACGTCGTATTGGCGAAGAATGCCTGCAAGCGGTAGTAGTCCTTCTGCAGGATCGGATCGAACTTGTGATCGTGGCAGCGCGCACATCCGAAGGTCAAGCCCATGAACGCGACGCCGGTCACGGTCGTCATGTCGTCCAAAGTCTCCTGGCGCCGGACTTTGAGAGCGGCCGCATTGGTCTCGTCGATCCAGTGGCGGTTGAACCCCATCGCCACCAGCGCATCGGGATCGCCAGGATACAGCTCGTCGCCGGCGATCTGCTCTTTCACAAAGCGGTCGTAAGGCTTGTCGTCATTGAACGATTGAATGACATAGTCGCGATAGCGCCAGATGTTCGGACGCGTCTCATCGGCCTTGAATCCGTTGCTGTCGGCATAGCGGACGACATCCAGCCAGTGCCGCGCCCAGCGCTCCCCGTAGGCAGGCGACGCGAGCAGGCGGTCCACGACCTTGTCCCAGGCATTCGGTGAATTGTCACTCAGAAACTGCTGGACCTCATCTTGTGTGGGCAGAAGGCCAGTCATATCGAGGGTGGCGCGGCGCAGTAGCGTCAACTTATCCGCGCGCGCGTTGGGCTGCAGACCCTTGGGCTCGAGCTTTGCGAGGATGAAGGCGTCGATTGGCGTCTTAACCCATGCCGAATTTTTCACGGGGGGCGGTGCCGTTTTGAGCACAGGCTGAAATGCCCACCACTTGCGTTGGGCCGCCGTGAACGTGTGGGTCTCGGCCGCGTAGAGCGCCAAGGCCGAGAGAGATACGCCGAGCGACACAGCTAAGTAGCGCATCGAGCCTCCAGTGCTTAGGGAACTCTATCATTCCAAAGATCCAAGGTCAATCCTAAGGGCCGCATTCCGGCCTATTTGTACCGCTTCATACCGGGTATTGGTTGTACGGGAGCAGAGTGGACGGCCGAGTGCTGAAAACAGCGTGGAACAAGGCCCTATGCAGTCATCTACCTACGCCTACGAGAAACCCGGCCCCGCCCGGGCACGGATCCCTGGGATTGCGTTTTGTGCAAACAAGCAGAGGCTCCTTCGTGAATTTTTGAACGCCATTCAGGAGCTCACTGCGATTCAAGCTCAGCAAACGCGAGCGGTCATTGAAGGTGACGACGATTTCACGCGCTTCGACGTGTTACTTCACCTGGCCCAAGAGAGAAAAGATCAGGCTAAGTATGCCTGGATCGCGCACGTGGAAGGGCACCGCTGCCATGAGGGCGAAATTGAGTAATGGCGCTGACACGAGTCGAAAAAGAACGTATCGCCGATAGCCGGCTGAAGATCCAGTCCGTCGCCAAATCTCTCAAACATGTGGACCCGAGTAAGGTTCGGAATTTTGAAGAGATCCGGGACTGCCTGGAAGCGGCCGATCAGACGTTGAGTGGAGCCCTGCGAGCGGGTGAGTCCAATTCGGAAGATTGATCTCTCCGATTGAAAGACCGGGCCATGGCCGTGGGTCCTGGGCGCTCACGTACGACTTCTACTCACGCCGTTGCACTGAAATTCAGGGCTTCTCGTTCAAGAAGGCTTGTACGATTTTGATGTATTCTTCCGGCGCTTCCAGACTGGGATAATGGCCGAGGCCCGGCATAATCACGATGCGGCTGGTCGGGACTTCCTTCTTCAGTTGCTCCTGCGCGGCCGGGGGCACAATATTGCTCGCGCCGCCGAGGAGATATAAAGTCGGACAGGTGATCTGGCGGACATACCGCCACAGTTCCGTCGGTACGAATCCTTTGACCAGGTTGGGATCGCGCTTCCACACGATTCGGCCGTCTTCCCGTTGTTTCGTGCCGAAATGCGCGTAGTTGCGTTGCAGTTCGTCGGAAACGCGCCCTCCGTTCTTCTCCAGAGACGCGACCAGCTCGTCCTCCGACGCCCAACCGTTCGATTCCTGCTGGACGCGGCGCGCAAATCCCGATGCAATTTCATTGGTGCGCTCGGGGCCGACGTCTTCCACGACCAGTTTGGACACCCGCTCCGGATGCAGTCCCGCATAGACCTGCACCACACGGCCGCCGGTCGAATTGCCGAGTAACACCAGTCCGCGCAGGTTCAATTGCTCGACGAGTCCTTCGACATCTTTGACGTAGTCCTCCACCAGGTATGCGCCCTCGGGAGACCAGCCCGAATCGCCGTGACCGCGCATATCCATTGCGATGATGTGATAGTTGTCGCGAAAACGCGGAGCGATGTGGTCGAAAGAGTGCGCGTGGCGTGCGATTCCGTGAAGCATCAGAAACGGCGGCTTGCTCGGATTGCCCCAATCCAGGTAGTGGATGCGCAGCCCGTTCACCGTGACAAATTTGTCCTGGTACGGCGCGGCTTGAGAGAAAAGGTTGGCGGTTATCGCGAACAACAGGCCTGCCCAAGCGTGACGCATGGCAAAGAGTGTATCAAGGCGCGAGCGCCAGCAGGACGTTGCCGCCCATACCGCCGGTGCGCGCGTAGCCGGAGCCGACATAGACCATGCCGTCGACGCGGGAAATCCCGCTCGCCCGCAGGTGATATCCTGATCCCCATGTTCTCTCGCATCCTGCATCTGCTTCCGCCTGCGGCCGCGTTCGCCGCGCTGGCAATTCTACCCTTTGGCGCCGCGCAATCGAAGCGTCCGCCCGCGCCCAAATCTGTGCGGTTGTATGTGCTTGATTGTGGCGTGATCACCGGAGTGGGGGCGACCGCGTTCGGTTTCAAGGATGGCGATCTCGCCACCACCGATATGGTGACGCCGTGCTTTCTGATCGTGCATCCGCGCGGCACGCTCATGTGGGACACCGGCGAGATCCCGGATAGCGCCGTCAAAACCGATGGCACGCCCACCAAGCAGGGGGCCTTCACGGTGACGCGCCCGTTGCTACCGCAGCTCGCGGCTCTTGGCTATACGCCCGCGAACATCACCTATCTGGCGCTCTCGCATTATCACGGCGATCACGTGGCCAACGCCAACTCGTTCGCCGCGACCTCGACGTGGCTCGTGCAAAAGGTGGAGCGCGATGCCATGTTCGCGCCGAGACCGGCTAATGAAAAGAAGGGCGCCGGTACGCCCACTCCCGCGCTCTACGCGGCGCTGCAGAACGCCAAAGCCACGGTGATCCAAAACGAAGATCACGATGTGTTCGGCGATGGAACCGTGGTCATCAAATTCACGCCTGGCCACACACCCGGCCATCAATCGTTATTCCTGAAACTGGCGAAGACCGGACCGGTGCTCCTCTCGGGCGACCTCTATCACTACCCGGAGGAGATGACGATGAAGAAGGTCCCCTCATTTGATTTTGACGGAGCCCAAACCGCGAAGAGCCGCGAAGGGATCGAAGCGTTTGTGAAGAAGAACAACGCGCAACTGTGGATCCAGCACGACGCCACCGCCGGCAAGACCCGAAAGATCGCGCCCGAATACTACGAGTAGCGCAGGCGTCCGGGTTCGCCGGCGATCCTTCGTCGGGCCGCTTCTCCCTACGGAAACGGGTTCGCCAGCGGCTTCAGTTCGGCGTGTGCGCCCTCCTGGAGCGGATGGCGGTCGACATTCAGTGCTTTGGAGACCAGGTCGTACCAGCCGCTGGTTCCGATCATATCGACGATCCCGCGCTCGCCGAATTTGTCCTTTGCAGCCTGAAACGTCGCATCGCTGACTTGTCGCGTCTTATAAAGTTCGGTGATGAAGTTGTACGCCGCTTCCGTTTGAGGGTCCATTCCGGACGGACGCTTCCCGGCTGCGATCGCATCGACTATCGCCGGCTTCACACCTTCCTGGAGTGCCAGACGCTTGTGCGCGATCCATTCATATTGCGCCATCCACCATCGTGCAGTCAGGATGATGACGGTCTCCCGCACGTTCGCCGGCAGCGCATTATGAAAGCGCATACGAGCGCCGAGTTGCTGTCCCAGATCGCCCATTTCCGGGCTCCGCAACAGCACATTAAAAGGACCGCCCAAGCCGCCACGCTCTCCCGCAAGCAGGTGGTCGACCATCGCCTTCTGCTCGGGTGTCATTTCCTTGTAGGTGAGCGGCTTGAACCGGTCTCCCGTCAGGCCGAGGTTGTCGGTCGTGACTTTCGTCTGGGCGAACGCGGCCACCACGACACAAGCACAAACGAAACGGAGGCGCATAGAAATTCCTTTCAAGGATGTTTTTCTCCCGGCCGTAAACCGACCATGTGGCCATTGAGGCCGACGTCTTTATTGTTTTCCTGACAGACGTATTCGAGCGGGTCCCAGTCGGGCTGCCACGAAATTTTCCAGCCGACCGTCCAGGGTTTGGTGTAAGCGCCGGGGTCGTCGATCGTCGCTTCATAATGTAGCGTGTCCCGCTCGAGACGGGTGTACCGCTCGATGACGTGTAATTGTTCCGTGTGCGGATGGCCGGCGGCATCCAGCCACGTCCGATTATTGAATCCCACCACGTCGACCACCAGCGTGTCCCCTTCCCAATGTCCCACGCTGTGCCCCAGATAAGTCGGGTTCAGTTCCGCGGGTTTCGGATGAGGCCGGCCATCCATGTAAATAATGCGCCACATGTGCGCGCCGCCCTCGTAGACCTGCAGAATGCGGTCGGACAACTGGTAAATCTGCATGGGAAATGGCGTGTTCATCATTCGCGGAATTCCCGGCGGCAGGCAATATCCTTCGGGGTCTTCCTTCGAAAGCGTCGAGTCACGCTGGTCGTAAACTTGTTTGGCCCAGGGCTGGAAGGGAACGTCGATCCGCTGGTCCGTCATTTTCATTTGAGCGGCGCGCGTCCGTTCGTCCTTCTCGCCGCCGCCGTTTCCCGAAATGTCATCGATGATGCGCGGCGTCCAGGCACCCTTGCCGTTGCCGAGATCCGGATGCCCATCCGCCAGGCGCGGGATCGTAGACCGCGGCTGCGCCGGCGCGACGGCGCAC